>Ga0114996_10002098_pt1 | contig 26093 bp, 21 predicted proteins | sample ArcticOcean_MG_C_4_FD_87039 | JGI IMG/M metagenome (GOLD analysis project Ga0114996, IMG submission 87039) | Marine microbial communities from western Arctic Ocean - ArcticOcean_MG_CB4_134 | ecosystem: Environmental > Aquatic > Marine > Oceanic | place: Arctic Ocean: Canada Basin | collected... | reverse complement strand
GTGGTTCAACTGGATTCGGATTTGCAGAATACGCCAGAAGAAATTTCCAAACTGCTTGCTGCGTTGACGGATGATATTGACCTAGTCACGACTGTGCACAAAAAACGGCAGGATGGGCTGTTAAGAGTCATGGGGTCGAGGCTCCTGCATAGAATTGGTCAAATACTTTTTGGAAAATCCGTCAAGCTAAATTTAAGTTCGTTTCGTGCCATGCGCCGGAGCGTGATAGATAAAATTGAAACCTGCCGGGATCGGTCCCGATACATGGCAGTGCTGATGAGCTGGATGGGTCTACCTAGCGTGGAGATCGAAGTGGAACATCATGCCCGGAAAAAGGGTGCAACGAAATACAGTTTTCTGACCTTGTTCAAACTATCATGGGACCTGGTAACAGGGTATTCCAACTTTCCGTTAAGGCTGGTGACTTATATGGGATTGTTTGGTTCTTTCATGGGATTTCTCATGATGGCCTTTCTCTTGTACCAACGTATTGCAAATGGGATTTTGATCGAAGGTTTTATTGTTCTCTCGGCGGTGTTTGCGTTTTTTGTCGGAGTCCAGCTTTTATCCATTGGGTTTCTGGGAGAATATCTCGGGAGGGTCCACTCCCAGGTTCAGGGTCGCCCAGACTATATTGTTGAAAAGGTGATGGAATGATGCAGGTTAAACCTCTTACTTCATTGATTATCGAACCGACCAATACCTGCAACCTGCGTTGCACGTTTTGTTTTGTGACAGAAGGTATGACGCGGAAAGAAGGCTTCATGGATTTTGGTTTGTTCAGAAAAGTTATTGACGACAGCCCCGGGCTTGAACATCTTTGCATGCACAATTGGGGAGAACCACTCCTGCACAAGGAAATTTTCAGGATGTTTGATTATGCCCATGAAGCGGGAATCAAATATATCGTGATGAATACCAACGGGACCCTGTTGACAGACAAAATGATTGGCCGGATCATCGATAGTCCTCTTAATATCATCCGTTTTTCTATTGATGGTTCTGCGGAAACGTTTAAGCGGATACGGGGTGTGGAGCTTGAAAAAATAGAAAAAAATATTATCCGGCTTAAAAATGAAAAAGAAAAACGTCGACCCGATTTGAGCATAGGAGTGGTATTTACCGTAGAAGAAGAAACCCAGGAAGATGTTGATCCTTTTATCGGCCATTGGGAAACCATTGTTGATCATGTTCGAACACAACCCAAACTGATTCAAAGTCCGAGAGAGGAACCCTGCCCGGAACCTTTTGGCAAAGATTATGGGAAGTTGGTGGTGTTATGGGATGGCACAGTGCTTCCATGCTGTGTGGATTACAATGCTTCCTTAAAACTGGGAAACGCTCTCCAGGATAGTGTGCAAGACTTGTGGCGGGGTAGGGAAATTGAACGGTTACGTGCCCAGCATGAAAAAGGGGAATACCCCGATGTCTGCATTAATTGTAACGAATGCAAGACATCGAAAACGAAAAAACGCTTTTTTTTTGAAGAGCTTGTGTCCTGATGGAATCGGCGATGGCAGACCCCATCACTAAAGAAAAAGTATTGGAAGAAAACCGCAGGGTGCATGCCCTGGAAAACCGGCTATATCTTTCCCGTCACCCTGAACAAACAAATTTTTTCCAGAACTCTATTCTGGAAAGAACGGTCAACGAGGTTTGCGCCAACCTGAAGCCCGGCTCTGAAATTCTGGATCTGGGTTGCGGAACCGGTTACCTTTCTTTGGGTTTTTTATCCCGAGGATATCGCGTGACCGGCTTGGATTTGTCGCGGGAGATGATCCAGGCGTTTGAAGACTCCATCCCCGCAACACTGAAACCGCAGGCTCATCTGGTGGTGGGAGATGCTGAGGAATTCCTGGCGCAAAATCAAGATGAGTTTGATGTGATCGTCTTGTCAGCAATCCTGCATCATCTCTTCGATTATGAATCGGTGCTTCGAAAAATTTGCGCAAGGCTTTCTTTTGGGAAGAGACTGCTTGTGTTTTTCGAGCCGCTCAAGCAGGAAGTTCAATCGCCGATAAGGTTTGCCCTGCACCGTATACTTTCCTGGCTGGATGAAAAATTATACCGGTTTGAGATGAAGGTGCGAAAAATTCCTGTGCTGGATGATGAGTACCACCATTCGGATTACCAACGACAGTTTGGGGGGATTGACCCGGTCCGGGTCCGCGAAATTCTACAGGGTGAAGGTTTAGAGGTTTTGAAGATCGAGAAATATTGTGCCCGGCGTTATGGGCTTCATGCCTGGTTGGCAAACCGGGTATTGAAAACGCAAAACACCTTTAATTTGCTCGCGACCCGGCCTTAATTTTCCGGGTTCTTTTTTTGATTGAGTGAGCTGGCGGGGATTCCCAGGTTTTTGGCCAGGGCTTGTGCTATCTCGTTTCCATCCGTATCATCAATTTCCACAAACGACACTCCGATATCATAATAGGATTTAAACTTTTCTACCCGTGCAACCTGGGCTTTTACAATAATGGGCTTGCTGATGCTCTTGTCTGCAATTTGTATCTGTATTTGTGTGCCGATTTCAATGGCAACAGGGCTTTCGAAAAGCAGACCGGAGTTACTGAAATTTTTTCCCTGGACATTGAGTTGTTCGGATTCCTGGTCGACTTTGATGACCTGCACTTCTTCCGCAAAATCTATCCTGATATAATGCCGCTTGTCCAGGTCATGCAGGCAAATCCTGTTCCTGCCGTTTTCCTTCGCTTGATAAAGCGCGATGTCGGCCGCGTGAATCAGGGACTTGATATTCTGCGTGTCCAGAGGATAAGCAGCGACCCCACCGCTTAAAGTGACTCCAAATGAGTTCCCTTCAAACTCCAGTTCTGCTTCTTCAACTTTTTGCCGAATTCGTTCAGCAATAACCAGCGCGCTAACCTTCTTGGTTTCTGGAAGGATAAGGACCAGTTCTTCCCCACCATATCTGCAGGCAATGTCTTCAGTTCTTTTTTCTACTATCATGATTTTGGCCACTCGTTTCAGGGTTAAGTCCCCTGCCTGGTGACCCTGGGTATCATTTAATTTTTTAAAATTATCAGGATCAAAAAAAATGAGGGTGAAGTTTCCATCATTTCTTATGGCTCGGTTGATTTCTCCATCCAAGGCTTCATCGAAGAACCGCCGATTAAAAAGTCCGGTTAATCCGTCAGTGCGGGAAATCTTCCTGGTTTCCTCCAGTGCCTGCAATTCGATCATAGTTGGAGTTCGCAGGTGTTTAGAAACATCGCTGAAATAGTCGCACATCGCGGTTATCAACTTGACGGGTCTGTCGAGTTTTACTTCCAGCAGATTTTGATGTTTGAGGATATTATCCCAGTTCGCTTTGGCGTCCTGGGTGCTGAATTCAAGGTGGGTCAATAAATTAAGTAAAATAGGTTAAGTTTCCTCACCCTCATTCTCGACGAGGTCCTGAATGGTTTCCCGGAAGTCAGAATTCTCTGTGGCACAGGAATCCAGGGAATCTATGATAATTTGCCTTAAATCATTCATAATGGCCCTGCGGGATTAAATTTACATTTGACTTATCTCCGCAATATACGGGGACAAGGCAGGAAAATCAACCAGTAGAAAGGGAACTCATCTTATTATAGGTATGCCGGAATTTTCTCTTTAAACGGGGGAGTTTAAAACCAGTTTGTAAGCATTTGAAAAACCAATAGATTAAACAATTTCCAGAACTTGAAGGTTAGCCAGCGCCGTGGATTTTTGCAGGGCCTCTTCCCCTTTGGGACTGAGTTTGCTCCCAGCTACGTTTAAAAAATGCAGGCCGGAGAGTTGGTGGGAATTGGCCAGATAAGCCGCACCTTCATCGCCAATAGCGTTCAGGGCGAGCACCAGTCGACGAAGGCTGGACAGGTTTTTGGACTCGGCAATTGCCTTAGTGCCTTGTGCGTGAATCCAGTTTTCGTTTTCCAGGTGTAAGGATTCCAACTGCGTCAGGGTGGTAGAACGGGCCAGTGCCGAAGCTCCCAGATCGGAAATGTTATTGTTGTTCAGTCTTAAAGTTTTCAGCCCGGCGCAATGGGAAGATTGTGCCAGGGCCTTTGCACCCTCCGGACCGATTTTGTTCTCGCCCAGGTCAAGAGTTTCTATGTCTTTCATATTTGTGGATGCCGCCAGTGCCTTCACACCCTCGGCGCGAAGATCGTTATTATTCAGGTCCAGCGTTCTAAGCCGGGTGATGGTTTTAGATTCGGCAAGAGAAATGGCACTGTCTGTCGTCAACCCGTTATTGTGCATGACCAGTGTTTCCAGTTTTTCAAACATGGGAGACTCGGCCATGGCATAGACGCCATCATCTCCAAGATGGTTGTTGTTCAGGATCAAAACCTTGAGGTTGGGGAACACCCGGGACCGCGCCAGAACCTCCATGCCTTCGCCGGTCAGGCCATTGTCAGAAAGATCGATACGGACGATATTTTCGAGCGGCGGAGACTGCGTTAAAAATCTTAAACCCTCATCACCAACTCCGGTGTCCCGAAAATTGATATCGGTTAATTGGCGGCCCAGTTTTGAATCGGCAAGCGATTTAATGCCAAGCGGTTCCAAACGGTTATAGGAAAAGTTCAACTGTTCTAGGCTACCCATGTCCACCGCCAGGGAAAGAACCTTTGCTCCCAGTGACCCAATTTCATTGCTGGATAAATTCAAGATTTTCAGGCGGTTTAACGATCGGCACTTGGAAAGGAAGAATAGGGCTTCGTCATCGAGATTATTGTTTGCCAGTGAAAGGTTTTCCAGATTGCAAAAACAGTCGCAAGCACTAAGGGGTTGTAGTCCGCCCGAGTTTAAACCCGTTTGGTCAAGATTCAAGGAAGAGAGAGATTTTATGGGACTGAATCCGGCAAAGGCCTTGAAATCTTTTTCATCAAGCCGGCAACCTAAAAGATTCAGGGATTTTCTGTCGGCACTTAACTTTTCCTGGATGAGGGTGGCGAGGTCGGGGTTCTCGGTATTTTTTTCAAAAAACCGCAGGAAATCCAGGCTATCGTCAATGTCTTTCGCTTCGTTCATAACATGGTGGCGTTAGATTAGGTGATGTGATTATACCACCACCACTGGGCGTGGGGCCAGTGTGCCGTTGCTTTATTTGGTGAGCAAAAAGTTATCTCGGCGCAATCAAGTTCCTGCCCAGTTCCTCTCCCCCGTGGGACGCGAAAGCTGAAGAAGAGGACATCCCACCTACATCCAGAAGCCTAAAGGTTATGGTTTCGCCATATGGGCATTGACCCATCGGGTCCAGCGAGCTATATCCATTCATTAGCTTTCATGCCCCGCATGGGGTAGAACGGGGTATCACGCTGGCCACTAGCCGCGGGGGCAGAGTGTAATGGCCGGTTGCACCGAGAGAAGGTTTGCTAGCAGATAAATATATTCCTCATTGAGTCCAGCGTTACGCTGGCTAGTTAAAGTGGACAGAAACTGCTTTGGAGACACCCTGTTCTTCCATGGTTATGCCGTAGAGGGCGTTGGCGAAAGTCATGGTTTTTTGATTGTGGGTGATGATGATGAATTGTGTGTTGACGGCCATTTCCTTGAGCATTTCCTGGAAACGGACCACATTGGCCTCGTCCAGCGGAGCATCTACCTCATCCAGTAGGCAGAAGGGGCTGGGTCGGACTTTGAATACCGCGAACACCAGAGCGATGGCGGTCATGGCTTTTTCCCCTCCGGACATCAGGGCCAGGCTTTGCAGGCTTTTGCCCAGAGGATTGGCGGTGATTTCAATTCCTGAATCGAGTGGGTTGGATTCGTCAGTCAAAGTCAGGTTTGCTTTTCCTCCCTGAAAAAGTCGCGCAAAAATTTCCTTGAAGTTTTCGTTAACCAGTTCATATGTGTCGAGAAACCGTTGCTGGGTGGTGCGGTTTATTTTTTCAATGGTCAAATGAAGCAGTTCGATTGACTCGGCAAGATCATCCTGCTGTTTTTTCAGGAAGGCGTAACGTTCGTTGGTTTTTTCAAAATCCGAAAGTGCTGCCAGATTGACTTCGCCTAGTTTTGCTACCTTTTCCTTGAGCTCTTTAACCTGCCCGTCAGTTTCATTTTCATCGATGGTTTTATCATAGGCCGACTGCAATTCTTCCCGGGTTGCGTTGTAGTCTTCGTAGGCACGTTCTTCCAGATGGACGATTTGTAGGCGGTTTTCCGATCGCTTGATTTCTATCTGAGAGAGGGTTTCGGTGATCTCCTGGATTTTTCGGGACAGTTCGCGGATGTCTTGATCCATTCCCTTCTGATCCTCTTCCTTCTGTCGCAGTGATTCTTCTTCCTGAACGGCCGTTTCGCTCCACTGGTCTTTTTCCCGGGAAAGCTTGAGAACTGTGCTTTCCAAGGTTAAAATTTCGGCTTCAATTTCAGTGATTCTGTTCTGGTTGGAAATTCGGTCCGCCTCGCGTCTTTCAATCTGCTGTGTCAGGTTTTGCTGTTGAAGCTCCAGCCGTTTGATTTCGGTAAGCGTGTTTTCCCGTCGGCCGATCAGCGATGCGATCAGGACTTTGAGTCTGCTGATCTCGGATGAAATTTCCTCAAGGCCGGACCGGCTCTGTTCCAGTTTTTCCCGGTGGTGGATTAAAAGTTCTTCTTCCAGATTTCTTTTTTGTTCGGCAGAAGCCAATTCCTGGTCCAGCGAGGATTTTTCCGTGACCAGTTCATTTTTTTCGTGGTCTATGGCTGAAATTTCCCCGTCTATAGTGGAGCTTCTGTTTGCAAGACGCTCTGCCTCTTTACGTAATTGTTCCAGATCGCTGAGTTTATTGTTCGTTTCGATCTCTGCGGCAAGAGTTTGTTGGTCCAGTTGTCTCAGGCTAGCCTCAAGTTCGGCAAAGCCTTGTTTTTTCTTTTCGATGTTTTCCTGCGAGGCATCCAATCCCTCTTTGAGTTTGTTGACACTATCGCGGAGCGTTTCCATTTCACGGTTTCGTGCCAGCAGGCTTGAGGATTCATTTTTCAATGAGCCTCCGGTAACGAATCCGTTGGCATCAATCATTTCGCCGTTCAAGGTGACGACGGTTCCATGAAAATTTGGGTCCTGGTGCAGGTGAAGGGCCACATCCATATCCTGAACGATGACAACACTTTTCAGTAACAACTCGATTACCGGTCTATACTCTTCCTGGCATTCAATGAAATTGAGTGCTTTGCCCACGACTCCCTGTGTGCCGTTCAAATGAAGGGGGGCGGAGGGAACCGATTTCGGATTGAGAGGAACGAACAAGCCTCGACCGGACTGGTGATCCTTAAGGTAGCCGATGGCCTCCATCGAATCCGAATAGGAATTGACAATAACGCTTTGGAGTTTTTCACCCAGGGCCGTTTCGATAGCCACTTCATATTCCGCCTGGGTCTCCAAAACATCGACCAGCACTTCCCGGATTCCCGGAATTCGTTCGTTGTTCTGGTTGCCCATAAGGGATTTGATGCCTTCTTGAAATCCCTCAAACTGGTTCCTCAGTTTTTCCAATGAACTCAGCAAGGAAGCCTTGTGAAAATAGTCTTCCTTTTTGGAGTTATGACGGTCCATTTCAGCTTGGAGTTGTTTGGAGTATTCGGTAGTTTTTTGACGCAAGGCCTCTTGGTGTTCCTTGAAACGCGTAAGCTCCTCGGCCTTTTGCTGGTGTTCCGTTTTTTCCTGTTCCAGCGCCGACAGGTTTTCCTGGATTTGGGAACGGACTTCTTCCTTTTCCGGTAGAAGTTTTTCCTGGTGGGCTTCCAATCCGTGAACGCGGGTTTCGAGAGCGGTCATCTGATTTTTCGCTTGCGCCGTTTGCTGGAATAAATTGAGAACGTTTTTTTCTCCGTTGAGAACTTGCTCCTGAATTTTCTGTAAAGCTTCTCGCTTCTGCTCATTTTCAGTTTTACGCTGATCCAGCACAATTTCCTGATCGTTGATTTCCTGCGAGGTGGTGGAAAGCCTTTGCCTTTCGTTTTCGATATTGTTTGTCAGGCCGTCAATTTCCCCTTTCATTTGGGAAATTTCCCCTGTCGCGGATTCGATGTCCATTTCCGCTTCTGATTTCTGTTCTTTTTTGAAAGCAGCATTTTGTTCGTTGCTTCCGATTTGGGAGTTCAGCTGATGAATGGTTTCGCGAGCTTCATTCAACCGTCCCAGCGATTCTTCAATTTCTATATTGAGTTGGGCGATCTGGTTTTCGAAGGTGGCGTGGCGGGCGCTCCACTCGGTTTTCTTTTGGGTTTGCTCTTTTAGCTCTGCTTCTATTGTTTGCAGTTGCGTTTGGTAACGGCGGATTTTGACGGAGAAAAGTTTCAGGGACAGTTGCTTAATCTCGGATTTGTATTTTTTATAGCGTTCTGCCTTGGCGGCTTGACGCTTTAACGATTCTACCTGCCGGGCCAGTTCTTGAACGATATCTGCTATCCGTTCCAGATTCTGGCGCGAGTTGTCGAGCTTGCGGATGGCTTCGTTTTTGCGGTGCTTGAATTTCAGGATCCCTGCCGCCTCTTCAATCAGGATCCGTCTGTCTTCCGGTTTGGAAGTGATGATGTCCTGAATATGGCCCTGCTCGATAATGGTCAATACCTTCGGGCTGATACCCGCGTCCATCAGGAAATCCGTGATATCCTTTAAGCGGCATGGAATCTGGTTGATATAAAATTCGCTTTCGCCGGAACGATGGTAACAACGGGTGACTTTGACATCTTCAGCAGAATTGGGAACCCCGGCAATCCGGATTCCCGATGGTACGCTGGCCAGGGTTAGGGAAATTTCCGCCCGGTTCACCGGTTTTCGGCTACTACTGCCATTGAAAATGAGATCTGTTATGCGGGTGGTACGTAGAGTTTTGGATCTTTGCTCGCCGATGACCCAGCGAATCGCGTCAGATACATTGCTTTTCCCGCAACCATTTGGGCCGACAATGGCGGTAAAACCATTTTTAAACTCCAGGTTGGTAGCGTCGACAAATGATTTAAAACCCTCTAGCTCTAAATTTTTCAGATACATAACTTGGTTTGGCTCTTGGGATTATCGGACCTTTTGAGGCTTGTATGTTGGCAGAAAGATTATCCCAATCATGAGATATTGTAAAGTGAAATTATACCATGTTTGGTATACTCTAAAACCCAGCCCACTATATATTGTACCACCTGGCCCGGCCAAGCGGCCGGTGGCAACTAGTAATAGCTTTTTATCCCTTCGGGGCACGCGTGGTATCCCCCACCATACATTTCATGCCCGGTACGGGTAAAGGCTAAGGTAGAATATCACGTCTGCTAGCAACGATGCTCTCGGCTTGAGGAAATGAGCAATGATTTTTACAGCACTCAAACCATGTTGACGGCTCAACAAACTTTTGCTATTTGCCTCTCTCGCTAGAGGGTGGAAGGAGGTTTTCAGATGGAGCTATATTCTTATAGTAAATGCGGAACTTGCCATAAGGCGATCCGGTTCCTGGAAAACAGGAAGGTTAAGTTTGAATTGATCGATATAACCGAAATAACTCCGCCAAAGCTGGTCCTAAAAGCGGCGATGAAAGCCAAAGGAATGAAAAAGCTGTTTAATACAAGCGGAGGCCAATATAGGAAGTTGAAGCTCAAGGACAAACTGAAAACCATGACCGAAAGCCAGGCTTTAGATTTGCTTGCTTCCGACGGAATGTTGATCAAACGTCCGATCGCGGTGGATAAACGTAAAGTTACCGTTGGGTTCGACATCGAAGAATACAAAAAGGTCTGGTAGATAGATTAAAAAAGGCACAACTATGGATCTGTTTTTAATCAAACATAAACTGCAGCACGACTTTCCCCTGGTGCGGGAGACGACTCTCCCACATCCCCAGCGGGCCGCAGTGATGGTACTACTTTATCCCAAGCCAAAAAAAACCCATGTGCTTATGACCCGAAGAGCTATGCACCTCAAGTATCATGCGGGAGAAGTGAGTTTTCCCGGCGGAGTGTTTGAAGAGCAGGATGATGACCTGCTGGCCACAGCACTTAGAGAAACCGAGGAAGAGCTTGCCATTCAGGTTGAATCCGAAGACGTGCTGGGGCAGCTTCCTGTTGTCAAGACACGGTTAGGTTTTGAAATTACCCCTTTTGTTTCGGTTTTGCCTTCGGCCCCCAAGTATGAGCCTGCTGAGAATGAGGTGGGAGAAGTTTTGGAGATGCCCTTCACTTCTCTGCTTTCAACGCAACAACGGGATGTTGGGAGCAAGCCCGAAGGTGTGATGTACTGGTTTCAACACCACAGAATCTGGGGTGCATCGGCAAAGATTCTCAACCAAATAAGTCATCTGAGTAGTTACTAACCAATATGGAAGTTTTAAAAATCCTTTTTCTGGCCCCGCATTGGAGGGTTTCCCTTATCAAGGCGTTTCAGGAGGCTAAATCTGCATTCCCGCAGTCCGTTGAGTTGATCTGTGTGGATAGCGATCCGCTTGCGCCTTCTTTTAAAGCAGCAGATCGCTCGCAGGTTTTACCGCTTTTTTCAGATTCCCAGTGCTTGCAATCGCTTCTCGGGTTTTGCGAAAGCGAAACGATTCTGATTCCCTTGACCAACAAGTCCATCGAGTTCATGGCTGACCATCGTCACGAACTGGAAGCGGCCAGTTGCCGTTTGTGGATACCCGCAAACCGTGCCATCGAAATCTGCCACGATAAATGGAAACTATATGAGTTTTTAAAAGATAAAGGGTTCGACACCCCGTCAACATTTTTGCCGGGGAAGATAGAATCTACTTTTCCTCTTATTGCCAAGCCGCGCCGGGGCGAAGGCAGTAAAGACCAGTTTGTTCTGGAAAGCGATAGCGACCTGGATTTTTACATGAAAAAATGTCCCGATCATGTGTTTCAACAACGAATCGATGGAAAAGAATTCAGCGTGGATTGTTTTTTTGACCAGCAAGGCTCGTCTCGCTTGATTGTTCCGCGTGAACGGCTGGCAGTTCGTGGTGGAGAGGTAATGGTGAGCCGTATCCATATGGATGGCGGAATCATAGATAGAGTGGAAGCGCTTGGAGCCAAACTGGGTTTGACAGGACCCTGTACAATTCAGGGACTACGCGACAATTCCGGAAAATTTTTCTTCACCGATGTGAACCTACGTTTTGGCAGTGGTTTTGTGCATACAATTTCTGCCGGAGGAAACGTGCCCCTGATGATGTTAAAGGAACTGGCTGGGCGGGAGTTGGACTCCAAGAGGCCGGACATCAGGAATCATTCGGTCATGACGCGTTTCCCCGAGAGTATTTTTCATCATGAGTGAGGTAGAATCTTGATATACTCGTTCCGCTGGATCACTTCTGTAATATGATGCTATTCTCATGACCCCTCAAGACCGGTTGATCTTTGCTCTGGATGTTGCAGGGAAAAAAGAAGCGGAGCGTTACGTCAAAATGCTGGAAGGCGTGGTCGGTTGCTTCAAGGTGGGTTTGGAGCTGTTTATTGGTGAAGGTCCTGATGTGGTCAAAATGATTCAGGACCATTCCTCGGCAAGTATTTTTCTTGATCTCAAACTTCACGATATTCCAACTACGGTAAGGGGTGCGTTGCGATCTGCTGAGAAGTTGGGAGTCCGGTATATCACCATTCACTCAACCGAGGGGGAAACCATTCTTGAGACGGCCGATGAGGTGAAGGGTTCGGGTCTGGAAGTGCTGGCGGTAACGGTGCTTACCAGTACCAGCGTTTCCTCCTTGGCGAGTCTGGGCATTCGTGATGATATCAACGCGGCGGTCCTGGTGTTGGATCGGGCGGTCAGGGCGCAGAACTCGGGATGTGCCGGGGTCATTTGTTCAGGAGAGGAAGCAAAACTGGTCAGACAAAAATGCGGCGAGGGATTCAAAATTGTGGTTCCGGGGATCCGTCCGCAATGGTCCGATGTGGCAGGGGACGACCAGAGCAGAATTTCAACACCAGTCCAAGCTATAGAGGACGGGGCGGACCTCATTGTTGTCGGCAGGCCTATCCGAGATGCTAAAGATCCAAGAGAAGCGGCGCAAAAAATTATTGATGAAATCCAATCCATTTCCGACCAGGGATGAAGAAAACAAATACTAAAAATCAACAATGGGTTCCACGTTAATAAATTTTATTTATCTGTTAAGTCTGGTTTGCTGGATTGGAAGTATTATCTTTTTTTCCTTCTTTGTGGCTCCCGTAGTTTTTAAAACCCTGGAGCGGGAAAAAGCAGGCGAACTGGTCGGCATCATTTTTCCTCGGTACTACATGATCGGTTATGTGTGCGGCGTTTTGGTGTTTGCGGCGCTTCTGCTAACTGGACCGGAAACAGCAGGTCTTAAATGGTGCGCCTGGGGAATCATGATGTTGGGAACGGCGAGCGCTGGTTTAGGAGTAAACCCCAGAGCGAAAATCCTTAAAGAAAAATTGAAAGATGCCTCCGAAGTCGAAAAGCCTGACTTGGAAGCCCGCTTCAAGATGCTACATTCTTTATCTGTCAAATTGAACGCGGCGGTTCTTTTTGCCGGACTCTGGTTGCTCTGGCTGACCAGCGCCAGCCACTAGGCGTGGGGCCGACTGGCAACAAGGCTACGCCTTGAGGAAACGAACATAGCTTTTCACTGTTAACAACAATACTCTCGGCTTTACAGGTCATTGCTATCTGCCTCCCCTGCTAAGGGGTGGCTAGCAAAGAGTTGGCTCGGCTCAATCAAGCCTTTGCTAATTCCCTCCCACGGCAGTGGGCTAGTCCACTAACTTTTCATCTATCTAATATGAACATTCTCGGAATATCAGCATTTTATCATGACTCGGCGGCGTGCCTGGTGCGAGACGGTGAGATCACTGCGGCGGCACAGGAGGAGCGCTTCACCCGCAAGAAGCACGATGCGTCGTTTCCCCAAAAAGCGGTGGAGTTCTGCCTTCAGCAAGGAGGCATTCAGACCTCTGACTTGGACTATGTCGGGTTTTATGACAAGCCATTCGTCAAGTTCGAACGCATTCTGGAAACTTATCTGAGTATCGCTCCCAAGGGTCTGCGGCAATATTTATCGGCGATGCCGGTCTGGCTGAAAGACAAGTTATGGACCCGGGCCAATATCCGCAAAGACCTGGACTATAAGGGGCCGGTCCTGTTTGGCGAGCATCATGAGTCGCATGCGGCCAGTGCGTTTTTCCCCTCCCCGTTTCAGGAGGCGGCCATTCTTACGATGGATGGGGTGGGAGAATGGGCCACCAGCAGTATTGCCCAGGGCAAGGACAATAAAATAGAGTTGTTGCAGGAACTGCATTTCCCACATTCCCTCGGCCTGCTTTATTCAGCGTTCACTTATTATCTCGGCTTCAAGGTCAATAGCGGCGAATACAAAGTTATGGGGTTGGCTCCTTATGGCGAACCTAAATATGCGGACCTTATCCTAGACCGCCTGATTGATCTCAAGCAGGACGGCTCTTTTAGAATGGACATGGAGTATTTCGATTATCTGGGTGGCATGACGATGACCAATGACAAGTTTGCCTCGGTGTTCGGTCATCCTGCCCGCAAGTCCGAAACTCAGCTTGGTCAAAAAGAAATGGATATCGCGGCTTCCCTGCAAAAGGTGACTGAAGAGATCATGATTAAAATGGCACGTCACATCCGGGAACTTACTGGCATGAAAAATCTGTGTCTTGCGGGAGGCGTGGCTTTAAACTGCGTGGGTAATGGCAAGATTCTCAAAGAAAAAATCTTCGATCAGATTTGGATTCAACCGGCGGCGGGAGATGCGGGAGGCGCTTTGGGTATTGCGCTCAGTATCTGGCATCAGATGCTGGGAAATGAAAGAGCGACCAATGGCAAAGATTCGATGCGCGGAGCCTTTCTCGGCCCGAAGTTTGAAGAAGATGAGATCCGGAAATTTTTAGACGGGCAGGGCATTCCCTATAAATATTATGATGATCCTCAACTGGCCCCAGCGGTTGCGCAAGATTTGCAAGCCGGTAAGATAGTCGGTTTGTTTCAGGGGCCGATGGAATTTGGCCCGCGCGCGTTAGGGGGGAGGAGCATCATCGGCGATCCGCGTAACCCTGAAATGCAGTCGACGATGAACCTTAAGATTAAATATCGCGAATCATTTCGTCCTTTTGCTCCCGCAGTTCTGGCAGAAAAGGTTCAGGAGTGGTTTGAAATTGACAGCGAAAGTCCTTATATGCTGATGGTGGCGGGGGTGCGTGAAGACAAACGCATTGCAATGACCGAAGAACAAAAGAAATTATTTGGCATCGACTTGCTGAACATTCCCCGGTCACAGATTCCGGCAATCACACATGTGGACTACTCGGCCCGCATCCAGACGGTTCACGCCGAAACCAATCCTAAATTCTATGAATTGCTCCGCGAATTTGAAAAAGCCACGCAATGTGCGGTTTTGATCAATACCTCCTTCAATGTTCGCGGAGAGCCCATTGTCTGTACCCCGGAACAGGCTTACCGTTGTTTCATGCGTACGGAAATGGATACTCTTGTGCTGGAAAATTTTGTGCTCGATAAAAAAGAGCAGAAACCGCTGGAAGAAGATAGCAACTGGAAAGAAGAATTCGAACTCGACTGACCACTAGGCGTGGGGCCAGTGTGCGATAGCTTTTGTTGGCGAGCAAAGGGTTGTCTCGGCACAATCAAGCTCTTGCCCAGTTGCCACCGGCCGCTTGGCTGGGCCCAGCGGAAGGAGGTATCCCATCCAACCCATTTACGCCAAAACAAAGTTTTTGCTTATCATCCTGGCTGTGTTGTCCCTTTACAGCTATGGGTGGAAGGTGACGGAGATTGACCTGGGCGAATTATTCCGCGACTTCCACCTTGTCACACCGCTGGTCAAGGAACTGGCTCAACCCGACTTGCTGACCCGTGAGAAGGAAACCCAAATCGTTGAAGCAGGGTTTTTCCTTTCTCAAAAAACAAATATTCCTCAAGTTCATGAAGGCACGAACCCTGCGTTAGTCTTATCGCGCCAGTCGGGTGAGATTTCGGATACCTTGACCGTTCGTGGCCTGAACATGAAACCGGAGGAGTCCGGAACACTATATTGGGTCAATGCCATTGAGCAGGAGTTTCCTCTGGGAACTTTTTCGACCGATTCATCCGGCGCGTTCCAGAAAGATATCACCGTGCCGCCCAGTGCGCGTGGTCTTCGCCAGACCGTGAGGGCGGTATTGAGTTGGGAAGCCGGGGGGTGGAAAGCCAGTGAGACGCTTAGCCTGACCTTCGACAAAATGGTGGAAACGGTTTTTCTGGCGTTGATGGCGACCACATTAGGAGTGCTGGTTGCGGTGCCTTTGAGTTTTCTCGGTGCGCGCAACCTCATGACGAAAAGCCGTGTGGGTACTATTATTTATTATGTGGTGCGCACCGGACTGAATGTTTTGCGATCCATCGAACCACTGATCCTGGCGATCCTGTTTGTGGTCTGGGTGGGCATTGGTCCTTTTGCCGGGGTGTTGGCGTTGGGACTGCACTCCATCGCGTCTTTGGGAAAATTATTTTCGGAGCAGATAGAGAGCATTGACCAAGGACCGGTAGAGGCGATCACTGCGGTTGGAGCCAAACCGGTGCAGGTGGTTTTTTTTGGCGTTCTGCCGCAGGTGCTCTTGCCATTTCTGGCACTCAGTTTTTATCGCTGGGATATCAACGTGCGCATGTCAACGATCATCGGATTTGTAGGCGGCGGGGGAATCGGGTTTTTGCTTCAGCAGTGGATCAACCTTCTCAAATACAACGAGGCGGGAACGGCGTTGCTCGCCATTGCTATCGTGGTCATTACGCTGGACATCCTGAGCGCCAAAATCCGCGAACGCGTTCAATAGCTGATGGATGCTTTAAAATCGAAAGTGGTATAATTTATTAAGGTAGATAACTTAGTTAAGAAAGGTCCGACGTATGAACGAAAAAACCATTCACGGCGAACACTGGGGATCGATCGTCATCACAGGATGCGTCAGAGGTTTTATTTTGTTTTCATTGATCCTGTTGATGGTTGTCGGCATGGTTTCTGCCGCCGAGGTTGCCGGCATGGTCACGCGTGTCCAGTTGCAGTCTACTGCCTACAACAACGGTCTGTCGCGTGTGCTGACAAAAAACGCGAGGGTCTACGTTAGGATCGGATCAACACCGGTGCCAAGGCCCGTCTTGAAATTCGTTTCCATGATGGCAACGTGATTACCTTTGGTGGGAATACCGATGTTTCCATTGCTGAGTTTCATCACGGTGAAGGTGATGAGGGAACCCATGCCACCTTGAAACTGCTAGACGGCGCGTTCCACGCGATCGTGGCGAACCTTCTTGATACTCGTAGAAAAATGGATTTCAAGGTCCAGACCCCGCTGGGGGTGATCGGGGTTCGCGGAACCCGGTTCTGGGGCTAACATGACAACCAATTCGCCTAGGTACTCCTGCTGAGCGGAAAAGGAGTCTATCTTGAAAACGAGCAGGGTCGTGTGGACATGACCCAGGCGGGGATTGGCACCGATGTAAAACCCGGGGAAGGCCCCCACAAAGCCGAAAAGATGGGGCAAAAAACGCGTGGACCGGGCCCTTAAAACCGTTTCCTGGGAATAAGGACAACGCGAACCGATAGAAGCTTGAAAGCTTCAAAGAGTTCAGTGGCGAAGGGCCTGCATTTTTCTGAACTGCCCTCAAAGCAAAAGGGCTTAGTCGTTTTGACTAGGCCCTTTTGCTTTGAAATTATATGGGTGTTGTATCGTGGGGGTGGTGGAGCGTAGCTGGGGCGGGTTTATTACCCGATCTATTTCCCTTTTTTGTAGGGGGCCGGTAGAAAATGGTGGAAAAGAAGGTGACCTTGAAACTCTGGTCTTTTTATTGGAATGGTGGCAAAATGCGAGAATCCCCCAATCCAATTCAGGAAAATCCGGTGCCTGAGATTATGGATAAAAAATCCACAAACATTTTATTAAAAATAGGTATTCTTATTTTCGGTTTCCTGCCACAAAATTCATTTGCCGATTTGAACGAATTGATCCAGCAGGGAGATAGCGCCCTCAAGACCGGCAATATTAAAATCGCGGAGCAGGCCTTCGCCAAAGCCTTGGAACTCGATCCTGAAAATTACCGTCTATTGAAGTCCCTGGGCGAAATTAAGTTCGAGAAAGAGCAATACGCTGAGGCTGAAAAACTGGTCACCCGTATTCTGGCCATGCCAATCACCAGGGGACGAAATGTGTTGGTTCATCTGAAGGGTGAATCGGAACCTTTGGAAGCCGAGCTGGTGGATGAAACTGTAATGATGATTCCGGAAAATGTAGATGCCGCGGAGAACGACGTCGCGGAAAAATTTCTAACAGGCCCGGTGATTGATCCGATCCCGCACTACCGCCTGTTTTTTAAAAAAGCCGGGAAAATAAAACTGGTTCCCAAAAACAACGCCCGAATACAGTATATTGGTGTCCCGCCCCGGATTCATGAAAAAATGGTGATCCGGCTGGCAGAAATAAAAAAACAGATCATCGCCGCCTCCGGTGTCGGGACAGATGAGGTCGAGATGGTGGAGCTTGAGGGAGGTTGTTTCATTATGGGGAGTGAGGGAGAAAACATGGACGAGAAACCCGTGCACGAAGTTTGCCTCTCTCCCTTCAAGATGGATAAATATGAAGTCACCCAATCCCAGTATCAGGCCACCCTGGGCCGGAATCCCTCCCGGTTTGTTGGAGCCAAGCTTCCCGTGGAACGGGTTAACTGGCCCGATGCCAATGAGTATTGCAGAAAACTCGGCAAGAGACTTCCCACAGAAGCGGAGTGGGAATATGCCGCACGCGGAGGGTCCCAAACCGAGTTTTATTTTGGCGACAAAGTGACCGCGACAGCAGGAAACTTCTGCGACAGCCTGTGTTCGAATGAGGAGGTCCGAACTCCCGATATCACTGATGGATTCGCGTTGACCGCGCCGGTGGGCTCGTTTCCGCCCAACCCTTTCGGATTGCATGACATGGCGGGTAACGTGGCGGAATGGGTAGAAGACTGGTTCAACCTCAGCTATTACCGGCAGAGTCCCAGGAAAGATCCGCCCGGACCCCTTCCCGGTCTATACCGGATGACACGGGGAGGGTCATGGCTGAACGGTTGGGAGTATCTGCGCTCGGCTCGAAGAACCTCACTCTGGCCCGAATATCGGACCGAAGCCATGGGTTTTCGCTGTGTCGCGGATATTAAATAAGTGTTGAATCTTTAGAAAAACTCTTTGGGGCCCGCCTTCCCACTCACTGGGCATCCCAGACACCACCTGTTACACATACCTTTTGCTTCGGTGCTAGATTAGCGAAATGCTATTTCCCTTTTTTGTAGGGGGCCAGGTGGTTGAAAATTCTTATGAATTGTTTTCCTGATTCAGGAATTTCTCCAGTTTGATTGAAAAGCAGGATGTTTTCTGCCGTCAGAGGTTTGCCATAATAAGCCAGGTTGGCATCGACATCGGAAGTGATGATGGTGCCTTTCACGGAAACTCCGCCAAAAAGGCCCTTGCTTCTGGAATAGGAATAAATTTCTCCCTGCATGAAAACATCGGCGGACGCTTCTGCGTGACGGCCAACGGGACCCGCCGCTACCGCTATGTCTCCTCCCAGCGTGAACTTTTTGCTGAGCAGTCCTTCCAGTCCTCTTTGCGTCATGACGAGCAGGATCAGGTCTATTGCTTCTGCGCCGAATTGAAAACCGAAACTTCCGCCAGCGGTATAAAACAAAGCGGGAGCCCCCCATTCCCCGGTTTCTTTGGCTCGCATTGAGGCAACTCCTTTACCGTATCGGGCACCGACAAAAAAACCGGCTTTCACCATGGTGGGAAAGACAATAATAGCTTTGGCCTTAGCGATCAGGTTTCCGGGAATCTTGCTGTCGGGGGAATTTTGAATTTCTTCCAGCACCAACTGTGCGGTTCGTAGCAATTTTCGTTGTTTGGCTCCATCGGGGCCCTGGGCCCAAATAGTGGATGTAAAAAACAGGGTGAGAACGATACTGAGGGAGAGGCTTTTCATAGGAGCTCCGATTAAATTTGCTCTATATACTATATAGGAATTCAGTCGGACAATTCAACCTCGCTGAAAGGAAGAAAATCGGATTACAAGAAAGATGGTTTTAAATGAAGCAAAAATTTAATTTTGCGCTTTTTAAATTGTGCCCGTACCATGCACAGTCATGATAGTAAAGCGGGTGGAAAATTATCTAGGCAAAGAGGGAACTCTGTCTTCGCAGTTGGAAGGGTTCGAATACCGCGCCCAGCAAATGCATATGGCAGATGCGGTGGAAGAGGCGTTTGGCAATGCCAGGCACCTGATCGTGGAGGCGGGAACCGGAACGGGAAAAAGCCTGGCCTACCTCATCCCGGCTATTTTATGGGCGGTGGAAAACAACAAGAAGGTGGTCATCTCGACTTATACCAAGACCCTCCAGCAACAGATTCTTAATCACGATATCCCTTTCCTTCGCGACAAGCTGGGGATTAATTTTCGTTATGCCTTGTGCATGGGTAACGAAAACTATCTGTCGCTCAGGAGGTTGAAGCGGTCGGCCCAGGCAGGGTTGTTCACCCAGGCCAGCGAGGAAAACCAATGGGAAGGCATTTTTAACTGGGCCGGAGAGACAGAGACCGGGTACCGGAGCGACCTCCCCTTTGAGGTTTTTCCCCAGGTGTGGGAAGAGGTGGGAAGGCAGAAAGACCTTTGTCTGGGGAAAAACTGCGAAACTCATTCGTCCTGCTTTTATTTCAAGGCGCGGAAAAAATGGTTCGGCGCGCACCTTTTAATTGTTAACCACCATTTGTTTTTTGCCAATGTTGCTAACGCCGGAGCGGTGCTTCCCGCTTTCGACGCGGTGGTATTTGACGAGGCACAGAACCTGGAAGAAGCGGCTACCCAGTTTCTGGGGTTGGAAATTTCCAATTCCAATTTATTTTATTTCCTGGACCGGCTTCATAATCCGCGTAGTAAACGCGGGCTGTTGGCCAGGATTGATCACGATTCGGTACCTCATCTTCGCAAACTGGCGATGTCGGTACGCCAGGCGGTCGATGCTTTTTTCAATCACCTTCTGGAAGAGTATGGCAAGGACGACCGGGTCCTGCGGTTTTATAAACCACCTGTACTCGACAATGGTGTGTATGTTCCGCTGGAAGCTCTACGGGAAGGATTGAAATCTTTGGAAGCGGGACTGCACTCGGAAGAGGACCGGGTAGATGCGTCTGCCGCAGCCGAGCGTTGTTTTGAGTTCAACAACACTCTGTCAGCCATCCTCAATCAGCATATGCGAGGCTATGTCTACTGGATAGAAATCGCTAAAAGAAAACGCTTCCCCCGTGTGGTCTTGCGCGGGGTTCCTATTCATGTGGCGGAAGAACTGCAAGCACAGGTGTTCGATAAGATTGACCGGGTGGTCATGACCTCCGCCACGCTGACCACTTCCAGGGGATTCGATTTTATTAAAGAGCGAATTGGTTTTCAGCCGGATGAAGAGTTGTCTTTGGATGCACCCTTCGATTATTCCCGCCAGGCACTGCTCTATGTTCCCGACGACCTCCCCGAGCCGGGTGATGAAACGGGTGTTTATGTGGAAGGTATTGCTAACAGGTGCCGGGAACTGGTGGCGGTGTCCGGCGGCAAAACCTTTATCTTGTTTACCAGTTACGCACTGCTCAATCAGGTTTATGAAAAGCTGGACGAGTTACAGTTCCAGTTTCCACTCATCCGGCAGGGAGACATGCCCACCGGCCTGATGCTAAAAAAATTCAAAGAGAAACCTTCCGTAATTTTCGGAACCAACTCCTTCTGGCAGGGGGTGGATGTGCCCGGTGATGCGCTGCAAAGTGTTATCATCACCAAACTCCCATTTGACGTTCCCAAAGAACCGTTGACGGAAGCCCGCATTGAGGAATTGCGAAAGCAGAATATCGACCCGTTCAGGCATTACCAGATCCCCCGAGCGATCATTCAGTTGAAACAGGGATTCGGCCGCTTGATCCGAAAAAAGACCGACACCGGTGTGGTTTCCATTCTCGATTCCCGTATGAGCCGGCGTGGTTATGGAAAACAGTTCATCGCTTCATTGCCCCCCTGCCCGATAACAACTCAGCTGGATAAAGTCCGAGACTTCTTCGTCTCTAGCGAGGCAGGCAACGAGCAATAGCGTGAAAGGCTAGCAATGGGTTGGCTCGGCTTAACGAACTATTGCTTATTGAGTCCAGCGGTTACGCTTGTACATTAGGTAGATGGCGAATATATTGGACCCGACTGCGGTGAGAAGGATGAATATATCGAGTCTTTCGATGCAGGCCATGACCAGCAGGAAATAGATGAAGTCCCGGTTGGCGAGTTGGTCTGTTAGATTGGTTTCGGAGGTTTTTCCCTGTCCTGCCGCCTGCTTTTTTTTCATGATGGAACCGCTCAGGATCATAAACGCGACCATACTGCCAAAAACTGCCAGCCCTCCGTAGAGTATATATAGAGAGTTCCCCGTCGCAAAAAACAAACCCATGCCAATGGAGAAAAAGACAGAAAAGTGAACGATGTTATCGCAGTAGATGTCGAACCGGGCACCCCAGGATGTTTCCATGAACTTTAGGCGCGCAATTTCTCCATCGGTACAATCTACCCAGGCGGAGACCAAAAGCAGGAGTGCGCCGGTTATGCCTGAAAAAAAAGTACCCTGATAAAAGCACCATGCAGAGCCAAGGCCGATCAACAGGCTCAGGAAAGTGATCTGGTTAGGGGTTAAGGAGGTTTTTAAAAGCACGCGGGTCAACTGCCTGGAAATGAATCGCGTTATCAGCCGATCCATCAGGCTATCGTTGCTCAGGCCTACGGATTTTAAAAGTCGTTCTTCAGCTACACGAAAATCTTCTTTGTTTATTAAACGTGATGATTCGCGTGGCGGAATGACTTTTATAAGATTTTTTTCTTTAAGTACCTCCGGAAAGAAATGAAACCCGTCGGTTTGATATTGGGTGGATGGAGTCATCGCTTCCACGATTTCTGCCTTTTCCAGCAGGGTGGACCCATCGAGGACCATGACATGCGTGTCGTGAAGCCCGATGGCGTTGTCCACTATCCATTCCACATCCAGATTCATACGCGGGTCCTGCTTGAGCTTCTGCTGAAAGGCATCCGTGTTTTCGCTCCAGATCATCAGCTTTTTGATGCCGGCTCTCTGCAGGGTGAGCGTGTTCCTGAGCAGGAAGGGCACCTCTGCCAGATTTTGCCAATAGCAATCGGATTTTGCAGGCAGTAATAAAACGGCGGTTTGAATTTGGGGCTCGGTTTGGGGAGAGGAAGGATTTTCATTCATAAGATAAAAAACCATTAAGGATCTGAAAGTACTGTTTTAATGGTCTGGCGTCTAGCGATAAAAAGCATTAGCGCGAAGATGAGAGAGCCGATGCCTGCAAGCCAGAGAAACCAATCCAGGTGTCCACCTATGGCGAATAGTAAAATGACATATATAAAATTCCGGCTTGCCAGAGTCTGGATGATGTCATACATCCTGGATTCTTTAAAAAAACTTCCTTTGCCACCTTTAGGGAAATAGATAAAAGCAAAAATCAGTCCGCCGCCGGTGGCCAGCATGGTGAAGGGGATGAGGGCCGGCCCCCATCCCTGAGTTTTTGCGACACCCAGCATCATTCCTGTGAAGATAAAAACATTGATGAGATTATCGCAAATGGTGTCGAGTTTCTCGCCAAAATCAGATTCCAGGAATTTCAGCCGTGCGACATCTCCATCGCAACAATCCCAAATAGCTGTAAAGGCCAGCAACAACCCCCCCGCCAGACCGCCGAGATAATTCCCCTGCGCGAAGCACCAGCCAGACAGGAGCCCTATAAACATTCCGAACAAGCTCAGCATATTAGGGGTGACGGGGGTTTTGACCAGCATGGCGGATATGTGAACGGAAAACAGGGAATTGACCCATATATCCATAAACTGATGGTAATGGTTTTTGCCATAGCGAAGCAGCTTTCTTTCCGCCTCCATGGCGGAGACATTGTCCCGGACTTCTACCCAGAAATTGGTGTTGGCCGACAACACAATGCGTTCAGCTTTACCTTCGTCATTTTCTGACCCGTTGCGATGACTCAATGTGGAAAATTTAGTTTGGGGAAGCAGATACAGTCCACCGGGCTTTTCCGCGTCCAGTGCCAGACAGATAATCTCATCCAGTTTATTATTGTTTGCGGATTCCATGAAACGGCGAATTACCTTCTGGTGTGTGACGAGATTCCCGTTTACCAGTAGAAAAGGTTGGGATGGGGTGAGCGCGTTGGCCTGCTCCTTGTTCGGCAGGGCAAAGAATTCGGCGCGGTCATGCCAGTGCAGGAGGCCTTTAAATCGGGAATCCTTTTCGATACCCTTTCGATGGATTTCTATTTCTCGTTCATCCAACTGGCGGGATAAAACCAGAAACTCCTTGATGCCCGCTCTTTGCAAAGTGAGGAGCAAGCGTTTGAATACAGGAACGCCGGCTATTTTATTTTCCAGGGTAAGGGAATACCCGCTATCAGGAGGAGAAAGCAAAATAACTGCAAGATGGGGAGAATTCATGGTGACGACAAATCAGGGAGCGATGGTTTCAAGGTTAGGAGTGTAAATGAAATTGGCCTGGATGGTTAATTTTTCCCGTTGAATGGTTGCTGGGAAGGGGTAAAAGGGAGCCGCTTCCTTCACGGCCTTGAGCGCGGCCATATCCAGAATTTCATAGCCTGACCGATCCAGCAGGCGCGCTCCAAGAAGGTTTCCGTCCTTGGAAATACTGAAAGTCAAATTGAGATCGCCGCTGATGCCGCGTTTTGCCGCATCAGAAGGATAAATCCAGACCCGTTCGATCTGATGCTTGATCCTCGCAAAATAAGAGGCGTATTTGACTTCCGTGGTATCGAGAGAAACCGGTTCATCGTCATCGGAGTTTTCCAGGGATTCTGTGTCAAGCGATGCGAATTTTTCAGGATCAAATCCGTCCAGAAGAGCCAAGACACTGCCTGTTCCCGCTTTGGGAGTGGCGGCGGATGTTGTGGGTTTTTTCTTGGCAACAGTTTTAATTGTTCCAATATCCGATTCCGGTAAGGGCCTTTTTTTCGACTCAATTATGGATCGCGTTTTCGGTTTGCGTGCGATTCTCTTTTCTCGAGCAGGCGCGGTTCCTGTTCTACCCATGGATCCTTTAGATTTTGGCACTACGGTTTTTTTTCGTTGATAAGTTTTTGAAGTTTTCTTGTTGGCATTGGAATGAGCCCGGCTGTCAAATTTTGCCAGCAACTCTTTGGTCCTGGCTTTCTCGGTCTTTTTGGGTGGCTTTGGTGTGTCGATGATTCGACCACTTTTAGCGGCCATGGGTTTTTCCGGTTCGATATATCTCACCTGGATAGGGGGAGGCCCCTTTATTTTTTCTTCTCGCGAAGGAGTCACCATGTTCACGACCACCACTATAAAATGAATGCCCAGCGATAAAAGGATAAACCCGGATAATCGGGTTCGATTCAATAAACTATTTTCCAGCCACATATTTGGCATTTTGACGTCAGCTTGTCAGGGGGGATGAATTTTTATACACTAAACCGCAACTTATATTATAGCGTTATTTTCAGTTGGCAGAAAGCTTGCCTTGGGTTTGTGGATAGCGTGGCTTTCCAATTAGGTCTGTTGCTGGTTTTCATGAGCGGTAGTCTTTTTCAGCAATTCACATTTTTGTTTATACCAGCGGTATGCGAATTCCACTTCTTTCGATTCTGCATTGGGCGAGATGTATTGGCCATCCCTATCAAAGGGGATGTAACTCATCTTGAGCGTTTCATAAATAGAATTGATGTAGAAAGGAAAATCCTGATACATGCGAATCTTTGCCCTCAACTTAGGCATGCCCTCTTCACGAAACCGGGTCAAGCTTTCTCCGAATGGGTGGATAATTTCCAGTCCCTCCTGGCCATGGGTTTTTTCTGAATAATGGGTGAGGGACTCAAAATCTTCCCAATCTTCCAATGCATCGACATCGGAAACGAAAGCCGGATCGTTATGCACCGTGGTGGTCAAGGGGGTATCGAGCAAGTGGGAGATCCCTTTATGAAAATTTTTCTGGCACATGCCGAACTGAAACGGGTCGCCGGGTCGGATGCGGTGGACATCTCGCCGAAACGTCCGCAGATGATTCATGAGATAAGGAAGAATTTTGAGCAGGCGCAGAGGGTTTTTCAGGGCGGTTTGAATACCGGCACCGATTATTTTTCCATCTTTACGGGAAGAGTGCAGGTGGTCAATGATATCCGAATCCATTATTGAAAAATTTATGGGATATAAATTGGGTTCTTTAAGATCCTGCAGGTCGCCTGACTGATCATTGAGGGACCGGTAGTGGTAATTGCGTTTGACGAACTCGCTATCTGGATTCTTTGCGAAATCCGGAAACATCTTTTGCCGGGAATTCAGCCAAAGTATCAGATTGTGTTTTTTGTTTTCGGGGAAGGACAATACTTTTTCCAGATCATATAAGAAAGGCAGATCGCCGGGTTGGAAGAGAACCAGTTCATCAGATGAAAGGGAAAGCCGTTCCCTGCCCAGGTTCATCGTATGAACCAGGTTGAGGTGTTGGGCATCTTCCTGGGCAAATTGGATGGTTTTTCCGCAGGTGCCGACAATATCCAGAAAACAGTCCATAACTTTTTTGACTTCTTCGGAGCCAACGACCACGATTTCGCGCAAGCTGGAGTTCAACAGGTTGCCCAGCGCGTAACACATGATGGGAATTCCCCGAATCAAAAAAAGAAATTTCAACTGGTCGATGTCATCATTTTCAGCTCTTTGGATAAGATGACTGATGCCAATTTTCCCGGCGGCAATCTCACGTTCTGCCTTGGAGATGCTCAAAGCATCCGCTTCTTTGCGGGTGGAATATTTGTTGTGGCTGAAACTGATGATGCACTTTTCGATAGAGACTTTATTTTTCGCTGAGATCATAGGAGCAGAAATTTGTTGTCAGAAATTATTTTCACGTTTAAGATAAGAGTTTTGGCCATATCCGGTCAGGGGGTTTGCCGAGCCCTGTCAGGGTATGGAAAAATTGTGCGAAAGTTTTTTCGGACAATAATCTATAGAAGCCTTCATCCTAATATAATGGCAGGGTTTTCTCTACTAAACCTTTGAGAAAATTGACTTGATTT
>Ga0114996_10002096_pt1 | contig 26119 bp, 29 predicted proteins | sample ArcticOcean_MG_C_4_FD_87039 | JGI IMG/M metagenome (GOLD analysis project Ga0114996, IMG submission 87039) | Marine microbial communities from western Arctic Ocean - ArcticOcean_MG_CB4_134 | ecosystem: Environmental > Aquatic > Marine > Oceanic | place: Arctic Ocean: Canada Basin | collected... | reverse complement strand
AGGATTCGTTGAAATCGGATTTCGGCCGTTTTTGTGGTGGGTTAGTGGTGAGCGGTATTTCATAGTGAGTTGGTTGTTTATGTGAGCCTTTTCAGTCTGTTGTTTTCCACGCCGCGGGCGCAGCTGATCGCTGTTTGCTGTGATAGGGACGGGCTGTGTCCCGCTAGAAGGGCATAGAGCGGGGTGGGCCGATGGGGCGGGCGAAGACGGTGGCGTCGAAGTTCTTGCGGATTAGGTCCCACTTGAATTGCTGGTGGTCGGGGTCGCCGGAGAGGTCGTTGTGTTTCCAGGGGTCGTTCTCTAAGTCGTAAAGCTCGTAGAGATCTTTTCGGTTTCGATCTCAGGGAAATGAGATTTGAGATAACTCTGATCAGTCTCGCTTTGTCAGCGCACGGATCGGCTGCCGGGTCATAACTCATAAACTTCTCCGCCGGCTCGGTGCGCGTGTAAGTGGTCACGGTCGATGTCCGTGCCCCATTCCGGACCTGGGTGATCGCCTTCAGCTCGGTTCGCCGATCGTTGCGCCGTGCCTCAGACGGTGAGGCTGGCGACGACTGTCTCGTTGAGCTCGATGCCCAGTCCGGGTCTATCCGATAGGTGCATGTTGCCCTTCACCGGCAGGACGCCTTCTCCATACAGCTCCACCAGTTCGTCCAGCGGGCCGGAGAACTCGGTGGAGAATTCGTGGGGGTGGACTGCGTTCTGCACGGTGGCGTAGGCGTGGAGCGAGGCCATTGAAGTGATTCCAGCCTGCGGGCTGTGCGGCATGACGGGCTTGTCCCAGGTGGTCGCCAGGTCGTAGATGCGCTTCACTTCCGACGGCCCGCCGGCGCTGAGGATGTCGGGCTGGAGGATGTCGGGATCACCGAGTAGAACCAGTTGGTGGAACCACCAGCGGTGGGCGTCCTGCTCGCCCGCCGCGACCGCCACGTCGAGCGCGTCGGCCACCTGCTTGAGGCCCGGCAGATCCCAGTTGGGGATTGGCTCCTCGAAATGGTCGATGCCCAGTTCTTCAAACCGGCGTCCCTGCTGGATGGCCGTCGAGACCGAGTAGCCGTTGTTGCGTTGAATCCGAGGTACTGGCCGTCAGCGAGGAACTCGCGTACCAGCTTGAACATCTGGTAGTCCTTCTCGGGGTTTGCATCCTGCCGCCAGCCCTTCCAATCCATCCGGATCTTGAATGCCTGGAAGCCCATCGAGTGGCCGGCTCGCACGGCGTCGAGCATTTCCTCGGGGGACAGGTTCCATCCCGAGCCGGTGCTCCAGTAGAGCGGGATGGTGGTGCGCGCGGCGCCGCCCATGAGGGTGTAGACCGGCTGGCCGGGCTCCTTGCCGAAGAGGTCCCAGAGGGCCACGTCGATGACGCCCACCACGTTGGCCGGGAGCATGTAGAGGCGGTCTTCCTTGCCGGTGGCGAGCGTCTCCCAGTGGCGGTCGATCTGGCGCGGATTCTCCCCGACCAGCGTCGGTTTGATGATGGTATCGAGGTAGGCTGCGAAGACGGCGCCGTTGCAGCCCGGGACGACGGGGTTGAACCCGGGTGCTTCGGCCCAGCCCTCCACTCCGGCGTCCGTCTAGACTCGCAGGAGCGACTTGCCGATCGAGAGGGGGGTGAGGGTGATGTCAGTGATCTTCATGGAGTTGTTGTGTCCTGCCCCTCGGGGTGCTGGTACGACTCGCTATGTTAATCCTGGGGTCGTTGCCCGGATTTCGGCGGTCCTCAAGCGCACCGGCCCTGGTTGTTCCGGACCGGGTCGGATCGTTGCCGGGTTATGACTCGTAAACTTCTCCGCCGGTGCGGTGCGCGTATACGTAGTCCCAGTCGATTTCCGCTCCCAGGCCGGGCCCGTCGGGTGCGTAGACGCAACCTTCGGAGTCGATGGCGTCTAGTCCGTCGCGGTAGTTGGTGTAGGTGTTCACGGCGGATGTGTCTGCATCGGGATCGGGATGGACCAGATTCATCTCGTAGTAGTTGGTGTTGCGCAGCGCGGTCATCAGGTGGCGGTGGGCCGGGCTGTGTGAATGTATTTCAACGTCCAGGCCGAGGCCTTCGGCTACGTGCGCGATCTTCATGGCTCCGGTGATTCCGCCGTCCTGGTAGGCGTCCACCCGCAGGATGTCGGTTGCGCCGGCGACGGCGGCATCGGTATGGGGAATTAATCCCCGCAGGTACTCGGACATGAGCAGCGGGGTTTGCAGCTTTTCCCGTAGCAACTGGTGCGCGTGAAACGACTTGCCGCCTTCTGACATGGGGTCTTCGTACCAGAAGAAATTTGCCTCGTCGCAGGCACGTCCGATCCGCACGGCTTCGGCGAAGGTGGGGATCGTGCAGGCGGGGTCGCTCATCAGCGCCATGGAGTCGCCAACTGCCTCGCGCACCGCGTGGATGGTCTCGATTTCCTCGTTGGGATCGGCGTCGATCCACCCGTGAATCTTGAACGCGGTGTAGCCCATTTGCTGGCACTGCACGGCGAAATCCGCGTAGGCCTGCGGCGAATCGAGCCCGCCGACCCGATCGCCGTGATAGGTGCTGGCGTAGGCGCGCAAGGGACGGCGGCGTGCTCCCAGGAGTTCGTATACCGGGGCGTCGTACAACTTGCCGGCCAGGTCCCAGAGGCAGATGTCGATGAGCCCGATCGCCAGCGCATCGTGCTGCCGCAGCTCGAACAGCAGGTCGTGGTAAATCTCGTTGCGTTGCAGGGCATCGCGCCCGAGCAGGAAACGCGCCACCAGGTCGGCTTGCCGCACGGCCATGATCATCTGTCCGGCTGCTTCTCCGCTCACGCCGGAGTTGGTTTCGATCCGCATGGCACTGCGGCGCACGGTGCCCTGGTCGCCGGGTGCGTAGATCAGCCCGAGCCCCGACGAGCTGCCGCGAATATTACGCAGGTTGACCGTGAACTCGAAGGTCTCGATCCGGGTGATCAGTGGTGGTTTCACGCGGTGCTTCTGTTCTGGTTAACGGCGGACGTTGCCATCGGCAGGCTTCCGGGGGGCCCGATTCCGCGAACGGACAGTATATGAGCCGGAGCGGCTAGAAGCGGCGCGAGTGGGGGACGCGCTTGCGGGGGAGGACCCACGGAGGTGGTCGGGTCAGGGAAGATCCAGGCGAGGCGAAGCGGTGGGGGCGCCTGAAGGGCAGGCGTGGCCCCCTGACTGCGCACGGACGTTGCGAAGGGGCTGTAGCCGCCGGACCGGGGGGTGGTGGCTAGTTCGCGGGGCGGGGCGCTATTTGAAGTAGTCGATGTTGATGGCTCGATATTTTTCCTGGTCGGCGGGAAGGTCGAAGTCGGGATAAATGGCTTCGACGGGGCAGGCGGGCTCGCAGGCGCCGCAGTCGATGCACTCCTCAGGATCGATGTAGATCATCTTTTCTTTTTCCCACTCGGCCTCGTCGGTGCGGGGATGGATGCAGTCGACGGGGCATACGTCGATGCATGAGGCGTCTTTTTCACCGATGCACGGCTCGGTAATGAAGTAGGTCATTACGGCGGAACTCCTCGTTGGTGGCGAGTGGCTTTCGATCCCCTCAGATAGAAAGTTTAGGGTCTGGCGGAAGTGTAAATGATTTGGGGCGGGGCTGCCACAGAATGATTCGGCGAATTTGCCCGGGCCGGGATCGGGGAGGATGGGGCGGCCCTGAATTGGGATTGGGGCCGGCTGGATGACGGCGGTGGCGGAGCAAGGCGATTGGATCGGGTAAAGGGAGGCGATTCCCTTGGGAACGGGCTTGCTTGCGCTGGATTGTGACTGGCTTTTGCGCTAGGTAATGGGCGTGGCCGGCCGGTATTGGTCGGTTGGTAGTGGGTGATCGATTCCGGTTGAAGGCCGGCAATCGGTGGAGGATTTCTGGATGCCTGATCTTTTGACGGCCGAGGATATTGAACGTTCGCTTGAGAACCTGGAGGGTTGGGAGCTGGAAGGCAAAGCGATCGCGAGGGAGTTTGAATTCGAGACTTTCCTGTCCGGGATCGCGTTTGTGGTCACGGTGGCGACGGCGGCGGAGGAGTTGAATCACCATCCGGATATCGATATTCGGTATCGCCGGGTGCGGGTGGCGGTTTGGACGCATAGCGCCGGAGGTCTGACGGAGTTGGACTTTTCGCTGGCCGGCCGCTGCAATGAACTGGCGGAGGAAAACTGACGGTTAGCTGAGGACGGGCGGGCGCGGCGCCCGGGACAAGACAAAAAGAGAGCCCGATCTAATGATCGGGCTCTCTTTTGAACTTTAAGCGGACCGCGATCGGCCCTACTGGAAGTTTCTCAGCCTTTTTTGAGCATCGGCAGGCCGGTGCGCGTGTTCTCGGTGACCATGTAGCCGTCGGGGAGACCGTCGAGGAAGTTATCGCGGACGTCGCCGGCGAAATAGTAAATCATCTGCTTTCGCCCGCCGTTCAGGGTGACTTCCTTGGAATGTAAATAATATGTCTTGCCTGATTTCTTACTGACTACTTCGAATGCCAAAGTGGCTGCTCCTATCCCCGAGACGATGATGTCCCCGGTCTGTTTGACTCTGCCGATTCATTAATGCGCGCTCGATGGTGCCGAGCCTCTGAGACAGTATCCGTATTGGTGCGGTCCATTGCAAGTCTGGGCCACAGGGACGGGATACGGTTCGGCTCGTGAAGGCTGCTCCGCCGATCTTGCTTGACGGCGCTTCCGGTCCGAGAGTAACCGCTGGACGGAATACGTGGACGGTTTTTGCGCCGGGTGGGCGCGACAGGACTCGAACCTGTGGCCTCCACGATGTCAACGTGGCGCTCTAACCAGCTGAGCTACGCGCCCGAGGCGGAGAGCAAAAGTAGCACAGGCGGTGGTGGCCGACAACATGCTGAGATACGCCCCGCCGGACGGAGCGCCGGCGCCGGATGGGAAGGGCGGGGTTGGGTGGTGAAGTGTAGGCGGGAGTCGGATTCAGTTGAGGGATTCGAGAATGGACTCGTTGAGGGCGGCGGCGGCGCGGGTTGAGTGGCGGGCGTAGTCGGAGCCGTGGCTGGCGTAGAGAATTCCGCGGGAGGAATTGATGAGCAGTCCGGCGGGGGGCGGGTCGTTTAGCTGGTCCATGCAGGCCAGGAGATCGCCGCCCTGGGCGCCGATGCCGGGGATGAGAAGTGGGAGGTCGGGAGCCTGGCGATGGACGAGACCGAGCTCCAGCGGATCGGTGGCGCCGACGACGAGGCCGCAGTTGTGATGGAGATTCCAGCTGGTGGCGAGGCTGGCGACGCGCATGAAAAGCGAGGTTTCGCCGGTTCCCTGTAGTTCGGGAGAGCTGGGGTTGCTGGTGCGACAGAGAATGAAGGCGCCGCGGGCGGGATCGGTGAGAAAGGGCTGGATGGCGTCGATGCCCTGGTAGGGATTTAAGGTGACGGCGTCGAAGTGGAGCTGGTGGAAGGCGGTGTGGGCGTACATGGCGGCGGTATTGCCGATGTCGCCCCATTTGGCATCGCCGATGAGGATGGTGTCGGGAGGGAGGAAGTCTCGCAGGCGGCTGAGGAGGCGGTAGCCTTCGACTCCGAGGGCCAGGAAGAATGCCAGGTTGGGTTTGTAGGCGGCGGCGTGCCCGGCGGTGGCGTCGATGATGGCGCGGAGGAAGGTTTCGGCGCCGTCGATATCGCGGGAAATGCCGGCAGGGAAACGCCTGGGATCAATGTCAAGGCCGACGCAGATGTAGGCGCGGCGGCGGTCGTTTATTTTCTGAATGCGGTCTTGCAGGCTTTCGCCCAACGGAGCCTCCATTTTGGCCGATGGTACCCGCCCGGGCGGTGGGGGCTCAATGTGGTTGAGATGGAGTTCTGGGTGACGCCGGAAGGGGGCTGGAGGGGGAGGGGGCGATCACCCGACGGATGTGCCTTGAAACCGTGAATTGCTGTGAGGAGCGGCGGTGCCTAATATGTGGGGCGTTGGCAGGATGGCTAAACAGCTCTGCGAAGGAGTATATGGTGGGGTTCTTCGGCAGCAAGAAGGAAGCGGATCTCGGGGTGCGGAAGACAATCAAGGTTCTTCCGCGGGAAACGGTTCGTAGTATCGCCGAACGAGAATACGGCGATGAGGCGAAGTGGGAGATCATCTTCAACAAGAATAAATGGCGCTTCGACGGCGCCGACCCGCTCACGATCTACCCGGGGATGGACCTGGACATTCCGGAGATCGACGAGTCCTAAGACACGGGTGTGTGACGCGGTGGGGCGGTAGATAGGCGGGCTGGATACAGGACGGGTTGGTAGGAAGTGGTGCCGAAGGTCGGGCTCGAACCGACATGAGGTTGCCCTCACTGGTTTTTGAGACCAGCGCGTCTACCTGTTCCGCCACTTCGGCCGTGGCAGGAGTGGAGGGATTCGAACCCCCGACCTGCGGTTTTGGAGACCGACGCTCTGCCAACTGAGCTACACTCCTTCAAGCTACGTATGGTAGCCAGCAAGAGGACGGGTGGGCAAGGAGTTCGTGGGTTGGTGGGGCCGGCAACGGGGTGGGGTGGAAGGTGTGACAGGGAGGCGGGTGCGCGGGCTGGATTCGGACGTTAGTTCCTGAAATGGCGGATTCGGCGGCGGAAATGTTTCCTGGCGGGAGCCCTTTAGCTATGCTTGGTGGCTGGTGCGGCGGTTGGTCTGCCCGGTGGCCGGCCGGGACGTTGCGGTGGTGGCGGTGGATTGGTGGGGACAAGGGCCAGCGCACATGCGCAAATTGATAGGAGATGCTTTGACCGAGTCACCCGCGGAAAATCGTCCGCCGAAGAAGAGCTGGACGTCCGGGTTCGCCGCCTTTTATGAAGCGCTCACGGGCGACTTCAGAGGCGATGTGCCGATGTACTTGGAAATGGCGAAGCGACACGAGGGCCCGATTCTGGAGCTGGCGTGCGGAACGGGTAGGGTGGCGATTCCGCTGGCGGAGGCGGGCTCGACGGTGGTTGGGCTGGACTCTGACCCGGAGATGCTGGCGCTGGCGGAATCCAAATCGAGAATGCTGGACCTGAGGCGCCGAATTTCGTTTGTGGAAGCGGAGATGGAAAGCTTCAAGATGAAGCAGAAATTCCCGCTGATCATCGCGGGGGCGAATTCGTTGATCCACCTACTGACTTCGGAAAAACTGGAGAAGTGCCTGGTGCGGTGCCGGGAGCAGCTGGATAAGGACGGGACGCTTTATATCGCGTTCGAGCCCAGCCCTTACCTGGCGGCGGCGGGCAAATACCGGGTGGATCGGGAGCGGCCGCGGCAGGTGTTCAACCGGGAAATCGGGGAGACGCTGCTGTACCGGGGGACGACGACGGTGGACCCGAACTTTCAGCTGATCGTGCGGCATCACGAGTATGCGAACCCGCGAGCGCCGCATGACGCGACGAAAACGGCCACGTTCAACTATTCGACTCGCCCGATTTATCCGGGAGAGCTTGAGGTGCTGATGAAGAGCGTGGGCCTTGAGGTGAAGGAAATCTACGGGGACTATGACCTGCGTCTGCTGACGCGCCAGAGTGAGAAGATCATCTACCGGATTCAGAGGGCCTGAGCCGGCGGATCAATCGTCGGATGCCGGGTCGGGTTGGGGCGGGGCGGAGAGCGCGTCGGGGGTTAGCGAATGCCGGGTGGCTAGAACGCGATAATTTTCGACCTGCCGGAGCCGTTCTTGCTCGTCCAAGCCAAGGTGCTTGCCCATGATGGCGGCGGCTTTGGCGACCTGAAGGGTGAGTCTGGCGTCGTCGGTGACGGCATCGAAGTAGCGGTAGGCGGACTTGAGGCCGTCGCGGCGCATGCCGGGGTAATGGGCGGTTAAGTCCTGATCGGAAAGCCGCCGGTGCCGAGTAGTGTCGCGAAAGCCGGCGACGAGGTCGTAGAGGGTGAGTCCGGCGCGATATTTGAGGCTTTCCCACCGGCTGCTGTAGACGGGCAATACGAAGGGGATGGAGCTGACGAGCCCGGGGGCCAGGTGCTGGAGTAGGCGACGCTCGGCGCTGGCATCGCGGACGAGCCCGAATTCGCGCTGGCGAAGATAGCGGAGGCCGCCGTGGATCAGCTTGGTGGACCGGCTGCTGGTGCCGGACGCGAAGTCGCGGGCTTCGACGAGGGCGATTCCGCGGCCGGTGATGCCGCCGCCGACGACGAGCAGGTCGAACTCGCGTGATTCCAGCTCGGCGATGCGCTCGGATCGGAGCCCGAGGGAGAGCTCGCCCTAGCGCTCGGGACGGAGGGAGAGGTTTTCGGGCATGGGTCAGCGGCCCCCGGGTTGGATCGTTGGGGTAGTCCGCGAGAGGGGAGACGGGAATGTCGGTCTAGCGATTGTCCGCATGTGTTGGGAAGTCTAGGCGAGAGCCCGTCGGGTGGTGAATCAAGTGTGGGCGGACCGGGAGCGGTGGCGGAATTTTGTCGCTTTATTTTTGCCAATTACGGTCGCCCGCGCTGTAAAATCATGCGCCACCACTGTCGAAGTGTGGGGTTGGCTCGATTTGCGGCGAGTTGAGGGGGAGCCGGGATGGAGAGGGGCTCGTGGCCCTACCTCCGGTGTCGAGAGCCAACAATCGGCGGCGTGGCGCACTTATGAGAGTACTTACTTACAACATCCTTGAGGGCGCGGTGACGCCATTTGGGGGACGCGAGGATCGGTTCGATCTGATCGCCGAAACGGTCAGGTCGACCGGGGCGGATATCGTGGCGCTGCAAGAGTGCACGGATTGGGACAAGGACGAGAGCAGCCTCCTGCGCAGGTTTGAGAAGGCGGTGGACATGCGGGGGGCGATGGTGATCACGGAGGGGTTCCCGATCGCGATTATGATCCGGCCGGACCTGAAGGTGATTAGCGCAAGCGCGACCACGGACGGATTCTGGCACGGGGTGCTGGACGTGCTGACGGCGGACGCTGACGGCCGGCAGACGCGATTTCTGGCCGCGCACCTGCATCCCCGCGATACGTCCAAGAAGCTGGCGGAAATGCGGAGTGTGTTGGGGCATCATCACCTGGGCGAGCGGACGGTGTTGATGGGAGATTTCAACACGATTAGCCATCTGGACGGAGTGGTGGCGGAGGATCTGGCGGAGCCTACGTTTATTAGACATTCGCGTGACGGAATGCTGGATTTCAGGGTGACGGAATTTCTGGAGGCGACGGGTTTTGTGGACACTTTTATCGCGATGAATCCGGACGGGCCGCTGCACACGATTCCGACTCCGGGGGCGGAGGAGTCGGATTTCACGCCGGCGAGGCTGGATTACATCTTTGTGTCGCCGGTGTTTGGGGACTCGATTGTGTCGGCCCGCAGGATAGACAATGAGCTCACGCGGGTGGCGTCGGATCACTATCCGCTGTTGCTGGAGTTGAGCGATCCAGATTAGAGGGACGGTAGCTGGTTTTCGGGGGTGGAGGGGTTAGTCGGGAAGTTCCGTGAGGTCGATCATGCCGGTCTGTTCGAGCTTGCGGTCACCCAGGATATATTCGAGGGCGACGAGGCGGCTCGGGCAGCAAAGTGGACTCGCTCCGTGAATGTAGGCCACCAGGGTAATCCGTCCATCAATGATCACCATCGACTCGATTCTGGCCCGATCGTCGATTCTGAGACCCGGGAGGGCGTAGGGGGCGCCTCCCCAGTTCACCACCGGGACGATGTCGTAGTACATTCCGCTACCGCCGAGAGACACCGTCAGAATCACCACCGCGTCGTCCGCCCCATCGCCGTCAAGGTCGCCAATGGCATGGACATCGACCATGCGGAACCGCGGGACGACGAACAGGCCAGCATTATTCGGACCACCGCCTACGCCATCGACCAGGGTTATCCGATGGCGACTGAAGAAACCCCAGCCGGGATACGTCGCGTTCTGAAGAGCTGACCAGGCGAGAGTCAGGACGTGCGGCCCACGGGGCAGCGGCGTGTCCGTTTCGATGGCGGCATCGGCGGCATCGGCGGCATCGGCGGATTGGCCTGCCTCAGCCTCGGATTCGAGCGTGCCGGGCACCACGGTTTCGGTCGGGCCCGGGCGCGGACTTACCTGTTCGGTAGAGGCGACCCCGGCACCGGAGGCGTCAACGGAAGGTCTTTCGGTCTGAACGGCGTACACCCCGCCGAACCAGGGAATGAGCAGCCCGGCAAGCACGCCGGCCAGGAACACCGTCGCGATGAATATGTTCCGGGGCATCAATTATATTTAATGCAAAGTAACATCCCGAAACAGCTTAAGCGCAAGCCTTCCCACTACGTTACGGAGGGTGCGTCCTCGATTGTGGGGGGACGAGCGGCGGCAAGATCGGAATACGGGGCGCGGCCAGAAGGAGTTGGTTGGCCGGGCTCTCGGGCGGCGTCGGGCGAGGTGGGGGCCGGTTGGGAGAACCCGCGGCGCTCCATCTCGCCCCAGTTGGTGCGGCGGCGCAGGTAATTGAACAGGCCGCAGAGCCGCCAGAGGATGGTGAGCTGGCGATAGCCGAAATTTTCCAGGCTGCCCCAGAGGATCAACTTGAGCTGGTCGCGGAGACGGCGGTGGCGGTGGAATCCGATCTGCTCGAGGGTGATGGCGGCGATGGTGAGAACCATGCCCAGGCCGTAGGCGCCGAGGAAGAAGAGCGCGGCGAACCAGACGTCTACGCCGCCGAGTTAACGACGGAAATGCACGAGTTGCATCTACAGCTGGCGTTGCAGTCCGTCGAGGTCGGCAAAGGTGAAGAGGCGGAACATCACCTGGTTCACTTCGCCGATCTTGCCGACGGCGATGCGGAAGGGGCTGATTCAACTGTCGGACTGAGCGCGCCGTCGGTGCGGCGTGCCGGCGTAGATTGGTCGGCAGGGCGGAGAGGCAGCGCCGGGTGGTGAAGCTGATTACGCTATATTTGGCCGGCTCGCGGGTGTTTCGCGTGTAACCGTTGGCGAGGAAAGTGGCATCGCATGCTTGAGAAATATCGGTACGAAGACCTGACCTGGCCGGAAGTTAATGACGCGGTGGCGGCGGGGCGAATCCCGATATTGCCGGTGGGGGCGATCGAGCAGCACGGGCCGCATCTGCCGCTGAAGATCGACCGCTGGGAATCGACTTCGATAGCGGAGGAGGCGGCGCGGCGCTCGTCGGACAGGCTGCTGGTGATGCCGCCGGTGTCGTATGGCTATGCGACGCATGTGATGGATTTTCCGGGGACGATCACGATTCACCACGAGACGTTCATCCGCTACGTGGTGGACATAGTGAAGAGCCTGGCTTTTCACGGGTTTAAGCGGATCATGATTCTGAACGGGCACGGGTCGAATCAGAATCCGCTGGAGCTGGCGGGGCGGCGGGTGATGCTGGAGACGGACGCGTGGGTGGCGATGGCGAGCTGGTGGAACATGACCCAGGCGGACCCGGAATTCATGGCGAAGTGGCGGGAGTCGGATTACCCGGGAGGCGCGGCGCACGCGGGGGAGGCGGAAACGTCGGTGGCCCTGCACCTGGACCGGGATGCGGTGAGGGAGGACCTGGTGGCGAATCACACGACGGACACGAACCGGCAGAAATCGAAGTTTCACTGGGTCGATCTGTTCGGTTCGGGTCCGATCAGGATGGACAGCTGGACGAGCACGTATTCGGAGGACGGAACCCAGGGGGCGGCGGGGCTAGCGACGGGGCACAAGGGCGAGCTGATCTTCGAGGAAGCGGTGAACAACGTGGTGGAGTTTGCGGAGGAGTTTGCGGCGCGGGAGTTTCTACCGCGTAAGGATCATCACTCGACGCCGCCGACGATTCCGCCGCCCGGTTGAGTCGGGAGCGTCAGGTCAGGCGACGCGGTAGCGGTCGAGGGTCTCGGCGACGACGGTGATGCCGAGGCCGGGTCCTTCGGGAACGGCGAGGCGCCCGTCCACGACTTCGAAGGTTTCGGCGGTGATGTCGTGGCGGAGAGGGGAATCGACGACGCAGTACTCCAGGAATTCGGCGCCGCCGATGGCGGCGAGAGCGTGGAGTGAGGCGGCGATGGAGATTCCGCTCTTGAAGGTGTGATTGATGGTGACGGCGCCGTGGGTGTGGGCCAGCCGGCCGACTTCGACCATAGTGGAGATACCGCAGCGGCCGGGATCAGGTTGGATGAATTTGACGCCGCATTCCAGCAGGCGTTTGAAGTCCGGGGTGAGGGACTCGGCTTCGCCGGTGGCGATGGGAACGGGACTGCGCCGGCATAACTCTGTGTAGCCGGCATAGTCCTGGGGTTGGAGAGGCTCTTCGAGGAAGCCGATGTCGAATTCGGTGAAGGCCTCGGCGCGCTGGAGGGCGGTTTGCCAATCCCATACCTGGCCGGCGTCGACAAGGATCTGGACGTCGGGTCCGGCGCCGCGTTTGGCCTGGCGGACGAGCTCGATGTCCTCGTCGGGGCTCCGGCCCATAGGTCCCCAGCCGAACTTGATGGCGGTGAAGCCGGCTCCGGCGAATCGGCGGGCGAGATCGTAGGTCTCGGCGGCGGTATCGCCAAATAGCAGGGAGGCGTAGGGGCGGAAGGTCTGGCCGGGCGCGGCGTCGAGGAGTTGGCTGACGGAGCGTCCGGCGGCTTTACCGGCGATGTCCCAGAGGGCGACATCGATCCCGGCCATGGTGTGCGAGCCAACGCCGGTGCGACCGTAGAAGTTCAGGGCCTGGTCCATGCGGGCGGCGCAATCGTCGCGGTCCAGGGGGTCGGCGCCAGTCAGGGCGTTGGCCAGGCCGTTGGCGAGCAGATGGGAGAGGGGTGCGTCGACGATGGCCTTCACGACGGTGGGGGCGGAATCCACCTCGCCCCAGCCGGTGATGCCTTCGTCGGTGTCGATGCGAATGAGGCAGGTGTCCTGGGTGCCGTCGGCGGCGGTGGTGACGTCTGGCAGGCGGAGCACGATAGCTTCGACGGCGGTGATTTTCATGAGTGTTTCCTCTTGTTGGACGACGCGGTTACGGGAGGTCGGACGGATTTCGTAGGAGCGCGGCGGCTAGGCCGAGCTCCCGGGCGAGGTCGGGATCGGGGGTGGTCTTTACGCCGACAAGTTCGCAACCAAATGGGCGTAGCAAGCGGGCGATGGTGCCGCCGATCCCGCCCAGGCCAACGAGGCAGACCCGGGCGCCGAACAACGATAGTCCGTGGGGGTATTGCCAGTCGCTATCGTCGATGGCGCGGCGCAGCCGTGGGAATCGGCGACCGCCGCCGATGAGGAGAAACAGGGCCATTTCAGCGACGGCGTCCATGACGGCGGCGGTGATCTTGCCGCGGGTAGGGAGAATCACGTCGATGTCGGCGACCGCCTCGATCACGGAGTCTTCCGGGCAGGTGCGCACTTCGTGCCCCGGGAGTTCGGCCCGCAGGTTGTCGACGATAGCGGGCATGTGTTCGTCGCAGAACAGTACGTTCATCTCAAATTTCGGTCCTGCCCGACGGAACGGATCAACGCGATGAGGCATTCGTGAAACATAAATTTCATGATTGGCTACAATACACGCCCGTAAGGGTAATACGTGAGGCGCGACCGCCGGACCGGGCGGCAAAAGGTGGGACGAAAACCAACCACGGTGCGCGACGGCACGGGCATCGATACGGGGAACATTGGGGTCGAGATTTGGGAAATCATAGGTACATCCGTATCCGACGCCGGGTGGTGGCGGTGGGCCTGCGGAGTATACCGATGGGGGGGAACCGTGCTTGACAGCCGCGAGTGGGATGCCCGCTATGGATGGAATCTGGTGGCGGAGCACGGCCCGCAGTTTGACGACTATATCGCGATAACGACTTGCGGAGGCCACGGGCGGCCCGGCGGCGGCGGTGCTGGACGAGGTTTTTGAGATCTCAGCGGAACATGGCCGACCGCCGTCGCAGGTGGCGATCCGCTGGGTGCTGGCGCGTCCGGAGGTGACGACGGCGATCGTGGGCTGTGACACGGCGGAACAGGTGGACGCTAACATGATGGCGCTTGATTTCGAGCTTGACGGCGGGCAGATCGCTCGGCTCAACGAAGCGTCGGCCGATGTCGTGGTGCCGGTCCGGTAGCCGCGCTGTGCAGTCAAGAAATTCGACTGGTGAATATCCGTGTACTGGATTGAGTGGAGCTTTGAACGAAAGGATTGATAGATGAGCGGTAATTCGGATCGGGAGTCAAAGGACTGGAAGGCCGAGCCGTTCGAGGTAATGGTGACGCTGGGGGAAAGCACCACGGCTGGGGGGTGGAGTTCGACGCCGGACCGATGCTGGGCGCCTGTGCTGGCCGCGCTTATCAGCGATTTCCAGGATGAGCCGGTCCGGCTGGTGAATTCGGGGATTGGGGCGAACGTGATCTCGACGCGGGTGCCGACTTACGAGCGGTCCGGCAAGCCGGCCGCCAGCGAGCGTCTCGACAAGCATGTGATCGAGCACCGACCCGATTTGCTTATCATTTCCTACGGGCTCAACGATGCGCGCGGCGGAACGCCGGCCGAGATGTTTCGCGAGGAAATGACTGCGTTGATCGCCGAAGTCCGCCGCGGTTGCGATCCGCTGATCCTGCTGCCCGCCGCCTACTACATGACCGATTTCGACAGCTTCGATCATTTCAACCTGGGTAGCCACGATGTGTTCGCGACGTACAACCTGGTCATTGAACAGGTGGCCAGGGAGACTGGCTGCCTATTTTCCGACGTGTACGGGAGTTATGGCGGCAGGTCGTGGATGGTGCACTACGACGGCGTGCACGCTAACGACCTGGGGCACCGGCTGATCGCGCACGAAATCTTCCAGACGCTGGCGCAAAACTGCTCGGGGCTGGCGGTGCGCACGAAGCGGCTGGAGGAGACGAGCGATCGCTGGCGGGACGAATCGGTGCTGATGTCAGATTACGGATACTGAGATGCGCTACGCCCAGCTCGGACGAACTGGGGTTCAGGTGTCGCGAATTGCCCTCGGAGGAGGATTTTTCGGCACGCGGATGGACCAGGTGGAGTCCAGCCGAATTCTTGATCGCGCTCTGGATTTGGGCATCAACGTGGTGGATACGGCGGAGTCGTATCTCCGCCCCGAACCGAACGCCAGCGAGACTATTCTCGGCGAACTCCTACACGGCAGCCGCGACGAGGTATTCCTTATGCAGCAAGGTCGGACCCAATCGATTCTGGGAAACTGAACCGGCCAACCGGGGGTTGAACCGGAGGGTGATCGTGCAGGGGGTGGAGGGCAGCCTCAAGCGTCTTCAGACGGACATCTTGATTTGCTGTACCTGCACGAGCCCGATCCGGAGACGCTGCTGGAGGAGACGCTCGGCGCGGTGGACGACCTAATTCGCGCGGGCAAGATTCGCTATCTCGGCCTCTCAAACTTCCCGGCCAGCCAGGTAGTTGAGGCGCTGTGGATCGCGGACCGGCGGAATCTGCGGCGGGTCGCCGCAACTCAGGATTTGTACAACCTCTTTGAGCGGGCGAATGAGCACGACCTGTACCCGACGTGTATCACTCACGAGATCGGAGCGATGGCATACGCGCCGCTGGGTGGGGGGCTGCTGACTGGCAAGTACACGCCGGAGATGGTCAGTGGGGCGACGGCGATTCCAGAGGGAACGCGGGCGTCGTACTACGGCCAGCCGACAGATGACTTCGCGCCGGCGAGTTCGTCTCGAGGCTCACCGATGGAACGGTCGCGGCGGTCGCCCGGGTGTCGGAGTGGGCTGACAATCGTGGCCACACAGTAGCCGAGGTGGCGCTGGCCTGGGCGCTGGGCGAACCGGCGGTGACGTCGGTGGTGCTGGGGGTCACGACGGTGGTGCAATTGGAGGCAAATGTGCTCGCGCTGGATCTGGAGCTTTCGCCGGACGACCGTAAGGAGATCGCCGATCTTGTCGGGCGGGATGTGGCCAACGTGGTGCGGCCGATGATGCGATCGCGGAGGGTCGATGACTGACAACGCCGGACGATCTGAGTTGAACGGGCCGGATCCGCGCTACTGGCACCCGGAACAATTTCGGGTGCTGGTGACAATCGGCGACGCGGTTGCCGCGGGTGGGGATGCTTCCAACCGGGAGCTCTGCTGGGCCAACGTCCTGGCGGGGCTGATCACGGACTTTTAAGAGGAGCCGCTGCGGCTGATCAATGTTGGCCTGGGGGGCAACGTCATCTAGACGCGGGTGGCGCTGTACGCGGATTCGCGTAAGCCGGCGGCGAGCGAGCGGGTGCAGAAACATGTGATCGATCATCAGCCCGATCTGCTGGTTATGGGGTACGGCCTGAACGATGTTCGTGGGGGAACGCCGCTGGAAATGTTCCGGCAGGAGTTGGTGGAATTGATAAAGGTCGTTCGACAGGAGTGCGATCCACTGATAGTGCTGCTCGGTCCGAATTGCGTGACCGAGTTCACCAGTCCGAAGCCGTGGTGGCATGCGGATGAACATAGGTTCGAGACGTTCAACCTGGTTATCAAACAAGTGGCGGAGTCGGAGGAGTGCCTGTTCTGTGAAATCCTTGATGCCGTCGGCGGCGCGGAATGGCTGGTTGGCTACAGCCGCGTGCATCCGAACAACCTGGACCACCGGTTGATCACGCACGAAATATTCGAGACTCTGGCGCGGAATTGCTCGGGGCTGGCGGCGTGCAGCAGGCGGATCGAGAAGACAGCCGACCGCTGGCGGGACGAGAGTGCGCTAAAGGCGGATTACGGGCAGTAGCAGCGTTCCCGGCGTGAGGGTGCGATGCTTTCTGGTGCAGATTGTGAGGCCGGGGCCTACTGCCAGGCGAAGCCGTAGAGTCGGGAACGCTGGATGGAGAAGCGGATGGCCACATCGTCTCGCGGGGCGGTGTCGCCGCCGGACCATCGTGCCTGCTGATCTTTGGAGTCACCGTGCCACGGCACATAGTCGTCGCGGGTGAATCCGGGCAGCGGGTTGCCGTCACCATCGATCAGTTCGGCGGTGAGCTCGCCTTCCATAACGGTGGAGGTGGCGGCGTTGAGTAGGAGCCGCTTTCCTCCGACGGCCTGGGGATGAGTGGTAAAGGTGGCTTCCTCGGGTCCGCCCGGGCCGCTGACCACGGCCCAGTAGCGATCGACTTCCCAGCTTGCGCGGCAGATGGAAGCGTAGAAGGTATAGATGTTGGGACCGGTGCCGAACGACGTGTCCCCGTGCAAACCTTCGGTCCCGGAAAAGTACATGTACAGACGTCCGTCGTGCTCGACGAGTTTTCGAGTCGGCCAGAGCATGCCGCCTCCGTAATCTCCCAGCGGTGAGACAGGTAGTGTGGGTTGGCGGGAGGGGCGTGACCAGATGCGGCCGTCGGCGCTGCCGGCGAACTGCCAGTCGATGGTGTGTTCGCGGACGTTGTAGCAGGTCAGCAGGCCCAGATAGCCGCCGCTCACTGTGGCCGGAGCGAGTTCCATGAACTGCTGGTCGTGCGGATCGAGCCAATCTGGCTGGATGACCACCTCCGGGTCTGACCACACGGAGCCGTCGGGGCTGGTGCGGCGGGCCATGACGCGCCGTCCCCAGGGAAAACAGTCGTGGGGGATAAGGCCGCCGGGATGCATGACTTCGCCGACCTTCTGGTAAAGGGTGTAGCCGCCGTCGTCGATCCCCAGTTCGCTGTTGGAATAGTACGAAGCCTGATCGGCGCCCCCCTGGGCGCTGGTGTAAGGCATCGTCATGCGCTTGCCGACGGTCTGAATCTCCAGGAGTGGGCCTTCGTGTGCCTTCCAGTTGATGCCGTCCGCAGAGTAGTAGCGATAAGTCGCGAACGGGTGCTTGGACTCTCCCGGCCGCAGTTCGAATCCGCGCACGACGTCGGCTCCTACTCCTTTGGGTCGACCCGGGCCGCGCATGCAGAACATCTCGTACCGGCGGTCGGGCTCGGCATCAGGATGAATGATTACGCTGGCGTACATGGATATCCCGCCGGAGTCGAAGTCGAAGAGGATGTTGGTGCGTGGATGTCCGGGCCGCGGACATAAATCCAGCTCCGGACGAGTCCAATTCACGCCGTCCTCGGAGGTCGCGTAGGTCAGGCATCGGGAACCTTCGAAATCGTCTATGCCGCTGGGCGTGGAGATGTACCAGGCTTTCCAGAGGCCGTCGATTGGATCGAGCAGCACGGTTCCGTGGCTGAATACGGCTCCACTGTCCCAGGGGTAGTGGGGTTCCATGAGTGGATTGTTGGAGTCCAGCACGGCCCGTTCCATGCGCCAGCCGACCTTGTCGCGCTGGGCGATATCTTCATCGATGATGAACGAAAGGCAGTCGAGGCGCTCGATGCCGGCTACGACCTGAAAAATGGACACTATCTACCTCCAACAGTGGGCGGGATGGAAGGAGCCATCACGCGAATGGGTGGCGCGGGGATCTCGAATAGGGCGCGCCAGAAGGATTCGGTGAGTGAGCCGATCCTTCGACCGGCCGCAATCCGGCCGGTCGAAGATTGGTCATGTTCCTTTGGGCAACAGCGCTCGCTTCCCACCGATCTTCAACGGCACAAGTGGCGCTGAAAACGGAGCGGATTCACGCTGCCGTGGTTGCACTGAAGGCCCGCCAATCCATGTGGACCTAGCGCTGCTCGCGAGCGCTGGTGAGAACTGCGTCGTGCACGAGCGAACCGGCATGGTCGGCCCGGACGGCACGGGCTGAGTTCGCTCCCGGGCCTGCATGACATCGGGATGATATGGACCGTTGCCCGTCCGCAAAATGCCCGGGATCGGAGTTGCCGGCGGCGTATTTTGAAACTGGAGTTTCAAAACATGGCCTGTGTCAAAGCGGACGCGTTCAACCGATCGCAGCGAACGATCCGAAACGACTCTCGTACCCAGACGATTGTTCAATTTGACCATGACATTCGCGGTTCTGGTTGCGGCTACGACGAAATAATACCGAACCGGCGTATAGTCGCGCATCTTGCGCATGTGGAGCGTGGGCGGCGAAACTACGACAAACGACGGCGTCGCGATTAGCGGCTCATAAAATTTTGTTTTATCATGGTCGCGCGCATCGGGAGCCGGGGGGTCGCGGGTACGTTCGTGCTCGGGCTCGCGGGCTGATCCAGAACAGGGGAGCCGACATTGGATTACGCTGTTCACGAAGGGCCGGCGACGCCAACCGGGTGGTTCGCCGTGGATGCGGTTGCGGCTAAATTTCGAGACGAGATCAATGTCGGTGAAGGCGATACGGAGCCGGAAGTGAGAGGCTCGGGCCGCTGGCCTGACCGAGTGGGCGACGGGTGTCGAGCATGGCGGGCACCGGGGCAAGGCTCGGCCGGGGGGAGGCGAGCGCTATGAGCGCCTCCGTGCCTCTGCTACAGGTCCGCGATCTGGCGGTTCGATTCGACACCGACGAGGGGGTGGTGGAGGCGGTAAATGGCATCTCTTACGACATCGAAGAGGGTGCGTCGCTGGGTATTGTGGGTGAGTCGGGATGCGGCAAGAGTGTGAGCGCGCTGGCGGTGATGCGACTCGTCCCGTCACCGGCGGGCAGAATCACCAGCGGGGAGGTCAAGTTCGAGGGACGCGATCTGCTGGGTGTCGATAGCGGCGAGATGCGAAACATCCGGGGCGGTCAGATCGCGATGATCTTCCAGGACCCGTTGAACTCGCTGAACCCGGTGTACACGATCGGACACCAGATCGTGGAGGCACTGCGGCTTCATATGGGAATGTCAAAGCGGGACGGTAGAACCCGGGCGACTGAACTGCTGGATCTGGTGGGGATTCCGTCCGCCGCCGATAGACTGGATGACTACCCCCATCAGTTTTCGGGCGGGATGCAGCAGCGGGCGATGATCGCGATGGCGATTTCATGTCAGCCGAAACTGCTGATCGCAGACGAGCCCAGCACGGCGCTGGACGTTACGATCCAGGCACAGGTGGTGGATCTGCTGTCGGACCTGCGAACCGAGCTGAACATGGCGGTCATTCTGATTACGCACGACCTGGCGCTGGTGGCCGGATTTTGCGATCACGTAGCGGTGATGTATGCCGGGCACATCGTGGAGCACGCGCCGGTACGGGAGTTGTTTGGACAATCGATGCATCCGTACACGCTGGGATTGCTGGGCTCGTCGCCGAGTCTGGTGGGCGACCGCTCGAAACCCCTGACCACGATTGCTGGAGCCCCGCCGGATCAGACGGCGCTGCCGCCGGGGTGCCCCTACACGGTACGTTGTCCGTATGTGCGAGATGAATGCCACGTGGCGCTACCCGAACTGACGCGGGTGAATTCGGTCCATTCGGTTCGCTGCCTGGTTGACACATCGACTGGAGAGCTTCGATGAGCGCGGTTGATGGAGGCAAGACCAGGTCGGACGATACGACGGCCGCAGGGGAGCCCGCCGCCACCAACGGCCCGGTATTGGAAGTGCAGGGACTGAAGAAACACTTTCCGATATACAAGGGGACGGTTATCCGTCGACGGTCGGGGGCGGTGCGCGCGGTGGATGGGGTGAGTTTCTCGATCGGAGCAGGGGAGACGCTAGGGCTGGTGGGCGAATCTGGATGCGGGAAGACCACGACCGGCTACACGATCATGCAGCTCGAACAGGCGTCGGCGGGAGAGGTGATCTTCGAAGGGCAGAATCTGACCAAGCTGCCGGCGGGCGAGCGCCGGCAGGCGCGGCGTCGCATGCAGATGATTTTCCAGGACCCGTATGGCTCGCTAAATCCGCGCATGACGGTGGGCAACATCATTGCAGAGCCGCTGGTGGTGCATAACATCGGCGATTCGAAGGCCGAGCGACGAGATCGGGTGCACGAACTGCTGCAGCTGGTGGGCCTGAGCCCCGGGCACGCGGTGCGCTATCCACACGAATTTTCGGGGGGGCAACGTCAGCGGATCGCTACGGCGCGGTCGCTGGCGGTGGAGCCGTCCTTCATCGTGTGCGATGAGCCGGTATCGGCGCTGGATGTGTCGATCCAGGCGCAGATCATCAATCTGTTGCGCGAATTGCAGCAGCAGTTTGCGGTGGCGTATCTGTTCATCGCGCACGACCTTGAGGTGGTGCGTCACATCAGCGACCGGGTGGCGGTGATGTATGTGGGGCTGCTGGCCGAGGTGGCGTCCAGTGATGAACTGTACGTGCGGCCGTTGCACCCGTATACGCGTGCGTTGCTTTCAGCGATCCCGTTTCCCGATCCGGAGATCGAGGCGACGCGCAAGCGAATCATCCTGCCGGGTGACGTGCCGAGTCCGGCCAACCCGCCGTCGGGTTGCCGATTCCATCCGCGCTGTCCGTGGTCTAAGGATCGGTGCAGCGAGGAGGTGCCGGAGCTCGTGGATGCCGGCGGTGGCCATGAGGTGGCGTGCCACTTCTGGAGTGAAATAGAGGAGTCGGGAGGCGTCATACCGAGCGATTCCGGAAAGACGTTTTCGCGCCGACGGTTCAGCGATAGTGCGGTTGGCAACTTGTGATCCGGGCTTTATTCCGACTGGCGCGGCTACGGTGACGAGCGGCACCGAGCGGAAGGCGCAAACGCGGAAGGAGCCGGCGTTGCGGTCGGCGTCGCAGCGGGCGTTCGAGCGGGCACAGAAGGTGATTCCGGGGGGAGTGAACACATCGTTGCGCCAAACGGACCCGCCGATTGTGTGGGAGAGCGCCGAGGGAGCCTATATCACCGATCTGGATGGCCGGCGCTACGTGGACTATCACGCGGCGTTTGGGCCCATCATCCTGGGCCACGCGGACCCGGCGGTGACGGAGGCGGTGACGCGCCAGCAGAGCCGGTTGGATCTGATCGGAGTGGGCACGACGGAGGTGGAGATAGCGGCGGCGGAGAAGATCGTAAAATACGTCCCGAGCGCGGAACAGGTGCTGTTTTGCAATTCCGGCTCTGAGGCAACGTACCACGCGGTACGGCTGGCGCGGGCGGTGACAGGACGGCAAAAGATCATCAAATTTCAAGGCTGCTATCACGGGTGGCACGACTATCTGCTGATGAACGTGATTAGCCCGGCCGAGCGCCTGGGAAGTCCCGATCCGCTCTCGGCCGGCATGCTGCAGGCGACGGTGGACGAGGTGATAGTGCTGGAATTCAACGACGTGGAGCAGCTGACGGAGACGATGTCGCGGCAGGGCGATGAGGTGGCGGGAATCATCTTTGAGTTGGTGCCGCACGCGATCGGGTGCGTGCTGCCGGAGCAGGATTTCCTGGAGGCGATGCGCGACCTGGCGACGAGCCATGGAAGCGTGCTGATCTTTGACGAGGTGGTGACCGGGTTCAGGCACGGGCTGGGCGGTTATCAGGGAATTTGTGGCGTCACGCCGGACATCACGACGCTGGGTAAGGCGATGGCGAATGGTTACCCGTGCGCGGCGATCGTGGGGCGGGCGGAGCTGATGGAGCGATTTAATACGTCAACGGGCGATGTATTTTTCAGTGGCACGTTCAACGCGCATCCGCTGGCGATGGCGGCGTGCCTGGCAACGATCGAACAGCTGGAAGCGCGCGGATTTTATGAGCGCCTGTTCGCGCTGGGAGACAGGATGCGGTCGGGGCTCCAGAAGATCCTCGATGCGCAAGGGCTGGACGCGATCGTGGCCGGGTTCGGCTCGGTGTTCGTGACATATTTCATGGAGCCGCCGCTGCGTAATTATTGCGATCTCCTGCGCAACGACGCGGAAATGTACGAGGGATTTCACCAGGGCATGCTGGACCGGGCGTTCTACATGCTGCCCTTGAACCTAAAACGCAATCACATCTCGTCGGCGCACACAGAGGCCGACATCGATCTGACACTAGAAGCGGCCAGCGAGGTGCTGGGCGCGCTCTCCTCTCTCTCAGCACCCGCCGGCCGCCCTCCTTCTGCCTCAGCGAGAACAACTGGCTGAGTCGGGTTCGCGAAGGCCAGACGCGCCCGTTACCGGGTGAGTGAAGTGGTTGTTGAGTCTACCTTCGCGCCGAGAACGCGCGAATTCCCTCCGCCTTATTAGATCCGGCTCGATTGATCCTGGCGCTCAGGTGGAGAGCGGCGGAGCGGCAGTTACTTGATGGCGCGGGGACGGTTGGAGGCGCGGGCGTTGGGCGCTTCTAGAATGGCCCGCTGGCTGTCCGTAAGCCCTTCATGGTCGGCCGCTTCCGGATACTCGGCTATCCACGCGACCGCGTGCGGACTGTATTTGTAGAAGATCGTGCGCCGCTCGTGATCGGCCTGCCAGGGCAACGACCCGTGCGTCAGCGCCTCGGTGAAGATGACCGCCGTGCCGGCCGGACCCGTCACCTGCTCCACGCATGGCTGTGGATCGACCAGATCCTTCCAGCCGGCCGGAAATGAAAAGTTGCTCTTGTGGCTCCCGGGCACGGCGGCGAAGCCACCCTCTCCAGGATTCACGTTCGCCAGGTTGTAGGCGACAACTGTCAGCCCGTTTTGAAATTCCCCATTGTGGTGGCGGAAATACGTGGTCGGGTCGAATGGCACCGCCCCGCCGTGTAGCGTCGCCCCGATGGGGCTCAAACCCCGTCGGATGATGTCGAGATACACGTGGTCGAGACGGAAGTTATTCCCCACCAACGCTTCAACGTAGGGCATGATCGAATCCTGATCGATCAGATCGAGGTAAGGCTGTCCCCAGGTCAGCAGGTCCATGAAACGATGCGTCCCGGATGTCGGATCGACTCGCTCTGCGATCTTTTCGTCCAGCGCCGCATTCAACGTCTTCAGGGTACCGGCGCTCAGTGCATTCGGTACGACGAGGTATCCCTGTAGATCAAACAGATAGCGTTCCTCGGCATTCATGCGTTAGCCCTCCCGCTTAGTTTGTGCGTAAAGATTCATATGCCTCTACAGATGCCAATTGCTGGCATCGTGCGATACTAGGAAAGTCTGCGCCGTCAGCCATTTGACCATGTACACGTTCATTGCTGCGAGCAGGCCGACATCTGATTCGTTGCGAACACTCTCAGCCTGCGCGGTGGTCGTGCGTCGTGCCAGATCCAGTCCCTTCTGCAGCAAGGCCGCGCTTTCGTTGAGCTTCAGCTTCAGTTCCTCAGGGTCGTAGTCCTCGCGCGCCTTCTGCGCGTCCCGGAGAGCGAACCCTGCGCATTCCACCGTGTACGCCGTCTCCAAAAATAGGGTGCAGATTGTCATGCGTTGGATCATGTAATCCATGTTCCCTCGCCCCTCAGGGATCACCTTGTCCCTGGCCGCGCGCAACAGCGAGCGTACCTGCACGTAGGTATCGCGACAGCCCAGAATCTGCTCGCGCGGCGCCTCGAAGGTTCTGGAGAGCACGGTGCCGGGATCGAAATGCCAGCGGATGACATTTGGATATGGGAATCCCACCGCGAACAGTTCCGTGTCCTGGATGATGCTGTTCGCTTCTAGTAGCTTCAGGGTCTCGCGCATTTCTGGCAGGCAGGCCTCGCCGAATACCCGGCACACGTAATCTGTGTACGCCTCTTCCGCGGTTAGTTCGGGATCCCAGCCCGATCGGTACAGGAATAATGCGCTGTGGTCTAGATCGCCCAGCGAGTAGTAGCGTGGGAACCAGCCTGCGAAACCGTTCCGCCGCATTGCCGCCAGAAATTGCTCCATCTGGTTGCTTTCAGCCGACACCAGCAGGCTCTGCATATCGTCCTGCAGGCTCATGATGAAGTAGCTGTTGATCGGGGCGTCCTTGAGTCCATCGAGGACGTTGATTCGAGGCATTGCCAGGCTCAGGTTGTAATCGACGAGCGTGGTCGTGCCGAAGCCCGGTCGCAGCACGTGCCCCAGTACCGGATACAGCTCTTCTGTCAGCTCCGGCAGGATGAAGCGGATGTCGGTTCGCCCGAGCCGCTCGAGGAGCTGATTTTCGTTGAAGAGCTTGTCAAAAAAGTACAGAAACTCAATATCGGCCTTCAGCTCGCGCAGGGCCCGGCCTTCCGTGTGGTACGGCCGCGCCTCCGCCGTCTCAAGCATGGTCTCGAGCGGAGCGATCTTCTCCACTCCGTACTTGTTATCCAGGTACTCCCAGCACGATTCATGCCCGGTCACCGAGCTGCGAAACTCACCGGGTCCGGCCAGCACCAGCTTTACTTCCGGATATGCCTCAAGATGCGCCCGCACGATTATCTCGCTCAGCTCCATCAGCACCGGATTGTTCACGTCTTGGAAGCTGCGATTGCGCGGTGGCGTTCCCACCGTTACTTCGCCGAGCTTGGAGAAATCGGTCTTCCCCTGCTCGCCCAGGCCGTCATCGTCCGGCGGATTCCACTCGTGAAAGCGATCCTTGAACTCCTGCGCGACATCCGAAAGCGCAAAGATGATTCCCACCGTCATCCCACGCTTCTTGGCGTGGCCGAACAGCGTGCGTGCGAACCGTTGACCGGTTTCAACAGTCTCTTCGTATGTCCGGCAGTGGCGGAACTCCGGGTTCGTGAATTCCGTCACGTCGCCGAAGTGTTCCAGACCGATCGTATCGCGGTCGATGGGTAGCTTGAGCCCATAATTGATGGTGGCGGTGCGTCGTTTGACGCCGCGAAACTCGTAGTGAATGAACGGATCGGATGGAGAGCTGTTCAACAGCAGGATGTTGATCTTCGATTTCGCCAGCTGGTCGATCACGCGCAGGTGCTCGTCCAGGCTCCACATCGACGAGGTATGCGGCTCATCGCCCCAGGCGCGCCATATCCGATCGCGGAATACCGGCTCTCGCACCACGTCTATTTCCGGCAGGGCTAGCGAACCCAGAGCGTCGGGGAACACGTCTCCCGAAAGCAGGAACGTCACGCCCATGTTCTCCACCAGCTCGTACACTGCCCACAGTGTTGCGGGTGGGGCGCCGCCGCCAATCATCCAGACCGTCCGCCCGCCAGCTTCCAGGCTCTTTACCACCACCCCCTGGTCAGATATCTCTGGCCAATCCGATTCGAGCCCCAGCGCCGCGATAGCCGGGTTGGTCTCCGGCCTGCCTACCAGCGCCAGCGGTGTTCCGGCCGGTGCCGGTCCATCGCCTACGACCACCTCCTGTCCGAAGAGCATGCGCACATAGCGCTGCAATTCAGTCGCGGCGAATCGCTCCACCTCCGGCGCGTCTGCTCCGATCAGTATCTCAAGTGCGGCCAGGTCCACTGAACCATCCTCCCGTATATTGGTTTTCGATCACTACAGCCAGTCCGCGGTATCTGCGTGCACTACTTGAAATGAATAGAGTTCGGCGCCTCTCAAGGTGAACCTCAGGCGACGGTACGGCGTCTCGGGCAGACGTACGTCCGCGAACTCCAGGGTGGGCATGGGCATCGCACCTCCGCCGCCCCATGT
>Ga0114996_10002094_pt1 | contig 26122 bp, 28 predicted proteins | sample ArcticOcean_MG_C_4_FD_87039 | JGI IMG/M metagenome (GOLD analysis project Ga0114996, IMG submission 87039) | Marine microbial communities from western Arctic Ocean - ArcticOcean_MG_CB4_134 | ecosystem: Environmental > Aquatic > Marine > Oceanic | place: Arctic Ocean: Canada Basin | collected... | reverse complement strand
GTCGGCATTCGGCAATAACATGTGTGGGCGATATGCCTTTTATTCACCCAGTGAGGCGGTTGCCGCTTTGTTCGGTGTGTCAGCATCGCCGACCGTAGAACCGCGTTACAACATCGCTCCAACTCAATTTGTGGCATCGATTCGTCGCAGTGAGGAGCAGCGGAATGAGTTGACGATGCTGCGCTGGGGGCTTGTCCCGTTCTGGGCCAAAGATCCTGCGATCGGCAATCGTATGATCAATGCTCGAGCAGAAACGGTTGCCGAGAAACCGTCGTTCCGCAGCGCCTACCGCAAGCGTCGTTGCTTGATTCTCGCCGATGGATTTTACGAATGGCGCAAAGAGGGCGACGGTAAAACACCTTATTTTATATCGCTCGCTAACGGCCAGGCGTTTGCGTTTGCCGGGCTCTGGGAACGGTGGCAGAGCAAAGAAACAGAAGAAATTCTGCAAACAACGACTATTGTGACAACAGCCGCAAATGATTTCTTATCGCAAGTTCACCACCGGATGCCAATCGTTTTGGAGCCGGAAAATTCAACCCGCTGGTTAGATGGCGATATGGATCTGTTGGACGAAGTCACCGTTGGCAGCCCACCGTTCCGAGCCTGGCCAGTCCAGCGAACGGTCAACAATGCCCGTAATGAAGTTCCGGAGTTGATCGAGGCCGCTGGCGATGCCATTGCCTGACCGATTCCACATCACCCCGGTCAAGTCATAGAATCTACTGCCGCGGTAGCAAGAAAGTTGTGTTCTGGTGTTCGAGTATTACGCCTTCTGGCGTGATTTCCACAACACGCGGCCCCTCATTCAGAACTGCGTTCTCTTTATACTTAGACATGTTCACAAAAATGAATCGGTCCGCGGGTGTTCCGGCGAAGACGTGAATATCGAGGTGCATGTCCGGCAATACCAATACACCTTTTGCACGTAAAACGTTAAACGTATCAAACCCGTCACTGATAGATCCCGTGGGTAGTTCGTGGTTGCTGGCGCTGTTAATTGTGGCACTTCCCGTCTGAGCTGGTGGGGCCGAGATATCCGCTTCAGTGGTCTCAGGCTGGACACGTTTTGCCTCCGACACCATGTCAGAAAATGTCGCGGACTCACTTGTCGGTTGAATTGCGACCGATACTGTTTCAGTTGATTGTGGCTCAGACCAAAGATAGATTCCGGCCAGGACAATGAGGTTTATCCCCAGTAGGCCAAATACCAGCCAAATCCATTTGCTCGGCGCCCGATCATTGTCACGCTGCGGGATAGTCGCGAACCCGGGCGCATTCTGTTGTTGCCTCTCAGTCTCCGATTTTTTGAGTGCATCCAGAATAAATGACATTGTGTCGAGTCCGTTGTTTGCTCAGCGAGTCGCTTTGAGGCGTGGTGATTGGTTTGATTCGAGCATCGAATTGATAATGATCTGAGTCTTCAAACCAGCGATTCCATCTGCGTCGAGACGATGTCTGCGCTGGAATTCAATCAATAGGGTCGCGAGCTGATCATCGAACACTTCGCCGTCCCCGGTAAATTCCAGATTTCGCTTATTAATTTCGGCGAGACTCTCGCGTAACCAAACGACGTTGGGACTGCGTGTGCCCGGTCCAATCTGTTGTTCATTAGCATTGGGCGGTCGCCACAGAATCATGAATTGTCCGAACCAATAATGTGTCAGATCCGCAACTGGCACGGTGATTTCACTGCCATTAACGAGGAGTTGAGCTTCTGTCTCAGTCAATCCGATCAATGCGACTTGCCAGGAGGCACCGTCATTGCCAGTCAACGTGATCAGTGCAGGACGATCAAGTTGCAGCAGTGTGGTCCAACTGCCGCGTTGGAAGTAGCAACGCAGGTCGGCGGCGATTGCTTGTTCACAGGCAGTGCCGGGAATTGCATCGTAGTGGACGTTCCACTGGTCAAAAAGAATATTGAAGCTGTCAAAGTCGTCGTGCGCAGATAACAAAGATTTGATATCCAGTTTTGCCGGAGGCGTTTCAGCAGTTGTTGCAGCTGCTTCCTCGACGATAGGGTCCACCGGAATTTCGACGTGGGTATCGTTTGCAGGTACTTCCTTGTCGTCGAAGTTTGGCCAAAGTGCAAATGTCGCAAGGACCAAAGTTACAACGCCAATGATGGGCAACACACACTTAAGCAACATTGGCGTCGTCGTCTGACCTGATACTTCGGCCGCGGCCTTGGTAACCAAAGGCTTGTCGATCGTCCGTTCTTCACGGGTGTAAGCGCCCAGGAGTGCACGATCGCAGATGACATTCATGATGCGTGGCACGCCGCCCGATAGCCGGAATACCTCGCGCTTCGCAGCCGGGTTAAAGATCTCGGTCAATGCCCCTGCTACGCGTAACCGATGGTCGATATACCGTGATGCTTCATCTGCCGATAATGGTTCTAAGTGGTAACGACCGGTTATTCGCTGCGCGAGCTGCCTGAGGTTCTCTTGCGCGAGTTTCTCGCGAAGCTCCGGTTGTGCGATCAAAATAATTTGTAGAAGTTTCTGCCGCGCGGTTTCGAGATTGGTCAGGAGGCGCAGCTGTTCGAGGACTTCTGCAGAAAGGTTTTGCGCTTCATCTACCAGCAAAATTACGCGGCGTCCGCGTGAGTGCGCATTAAGCAGGTGCTGGTTAAGTGCGTCGACCAAAGATTTGGCGCTCTTCTTATCTTCTACCGCAATGGCGATGCCGAGCTCTTCGCAAATGGCGAGCAGAAATTCCAGCGCACTGAGCTGAGGGTTGAGAATCAGCGCTATATCAACTTCCGCCGGAATTTGACCAAGCAAGGTTCGCACAAGCGTGGTTTTGCCAGTGCCGACTTCGCCCGTCAGCTGGATAAAGCCGCCGCCCTCCGTGACGCCGTAAACCAGGTGCGCGAGCCCCTCACCGTGGCGTTCGCTCATAAATAAGTAGCGAGGATCCGGCGTGATCGTAAATGGCTTCTCGTTGAGGCCAAAAAAACTCGTGTACATGCTGATTTAGTTAGGCGACAGACAGTGCCGATTAGGCGATATTACCTGATTTGTCAGTCGGCGGATTGCCCGTGTACTTCGTGGACCACTAGTCCAGCGTTCTTGCGCGTTCCAACGACAGATCGCCGAACTTGTCGCGAATCTGATCCACCGTTTGATCCAACTGGGAGCCGCCGGATTTCGTTGTCGGCGCAAACAAGTCTGGCTGAGAATCGCGGCCCAGTTCACTCCCGCCGACTCCGAGCAGTCTTATTTTTGCGCCTGGATTTTCCGATAGCCAGTCATCGAGGAGTTTTGTGGCCGCGCCATACAGGGTCTCGGTACTATTGACCGGTGGGCGCATCGCGCACTGCCGCGTATAAGTTGAAAAGTCGTCCTGTCGGATTTTGATCTGTACTGTCCCCGCAACCAGATCCTTGGCGCGTAATCTGCCGGCGGTCCGTTCGGCGAGTTTCAGCAGGTGACGCCTTAGGTCATTGCGTGCGCTGAGATCGACATCAAAAGTCTCCTCTGCGCTAATTGACTTGTCTTCCCGGGATGGCACGACGGGACGGACATCGATGCCAGCGGCGCGGTCGCGAGCACGTGTCGCGAAACGACCGAATACTGGATCGATGTCTCGATCTTGCGCTTGGCGAAGATCGGCAATCGTATTGATTGAAACTCGCTGCAGTCGGGCGAGAGTTTCCTTGCCGATGCCAGGTATGACCTGTACGGGTAATGGATCGAGGGTCTCGCGCATATTCGCATCCGTTACAACGACAAGTCCGTTTGGTTTGTCCAGGTCGGAGGCAATCTTGGCTACCAGTTTATTGGGAGCAACACCGACCGATGCGGTGAGACTGGTTGTGTCGAGAATGCGGCGCTTAACTTCTTTGGCGATGGATATTTCATCGCCGAAGAGTTGCAGGCTATTGGTCACATCGAGAAACGCCTCATCGAGGGAGAGTCCTTCAACGACCGGCGTAAATTCACGAAAGATTGTAAATATCTGTTTGGATACATCCTGGTATAAGGACATACGTGGTGGGACCCTGTTTAGATCCGGACAACGTCGTAACGCGTCGCGCATAGGCATTGCCGAGCGAATTCCGAATACGCGCGCTTCGTAGCTCGCAGCCGCAACGACGCCACGATTGTTTCCCCCAACGACAACCGGTTTGCCGCGTAATTCAGGATCATCCCGTTGTTCGACGGATGCGTAGAAGGCATCCATGTCGACGTGGAGGATCTTGCGATCTTGCATCAGAGATTTCCTAGCCCGGAGTATTCATGAATGGACGTGATGGTTGGACAGAGCATTGATTGCACAGAGGATTTCCTGATTAAGCGGAATGCAGACTGTATTTCCGAGGAAAGAAGATCCTCTGTGCAATCAATGCTCATGCAAGGGCGCGGCCATTTCATGAATACTCCGGACTAACGTTCTCGTTCGACGATAAATGTCGCGAGGGTTTGCAGAGAATCCGCGGCAGAGCCAAAAATTGCCAGTGCCTCTCTGGACGACTGCAGTAACTCGTCGCAACGTTGGATGCTTTCTTCCATGCCGAATACGGATGGCCACGTCGCTTTTTGTAAATTTTCGTCAGAGCCAGTGGGCTTTCCGATGACTTGAGTGTGTCCGATAACGTCGAGAATGTCGTCGCGGATCTGAAACGCCAGGCCAATATCGGCCGCGAAGCGATTCATGGCCGCACGCTGCTCGCTTGTTACCTCGGGAGCAAGGCTACACGCCGACATCGCCGAGGCACGTATCAGCGCCCCGGTTTTCAAACTATGGAGTTCAGTCAATTCTGCGACCGAAAGTTGCTTACCCTCTGACGCGAGGTCAATAGATTGACCGCCGGTCATGCCCAACGAACCGCAGGCATCGGCAATTAGCGCGACAAGGTTGGTGATTTCATTTGCGTTAAGCGATGGCGCCGTCGCGATGGCCTGAAAGGCAAGCGGTTGCAGCGCGTCTGCGGCGAGGATGGCTGTCGCCTCATCAAACTTGCGATGAACGGTGGGTTGCCCGCGGCGCAAATCGTCGTTATCCATCGCGGGCAAATCGTCATGGACCAATGAGAATGCGTGTAGTAGCTCAATTGCGGTTGCGGGCACATCCAGCTTCTCCAGCCCGACATTGAGACATTCGCCGGCGGCATAAACCAGTAATGGGCGAACCCGCTTGCCGCCGTTGAGCACGGAATAGCGCATCGCTTCGTGGAGTCTTCCTGGCACCTTCGATACGGGTGGCAGAATGCGATCTAAACATGCCTCGATTCGGTTGGTATGGCGGTCCATTTTGCCGCTAGACAGTTCTTCGCCTGTCTCCATCTTTCGCATTCCTTTCATCTCGATAAGCGTACACGAAACCTGGCCGGACGGCGTATTGAAAAAGTCTCAAACGGCACGATACGACCGCGAAAACGCCCTCGAAAGCCGAGGCCGCGTAGCGGTAAACTGGCGTGTACACTACGTTTTCTTAGGCTTCATCCTTTGTCTCGCGCGCGTGCCGTTACGCGGGCCCGGTTTTTTTTCGGGCTGCTGGGTGCGCCCGAGCGCTATAATCCGGCTGCCAATCTCGCACTAGTGTTTTAGGTTCTCAAGTGACTCAAAAATGAAAGCAGAAGCTCAGGCACAACCTAACATCGCCCTGATTAAATATTGGGGAAAACGCGATCACGATAAGAACCTGCCGGCCGTCAGTTCCTTGTCCGTGACCTTGGATAGTTTGTGGACGAAAATGTCGGTCGATTTCGGGGCTGGGGTTGGCTCGGACACCTTATTGGTCAATGGCGCCCCGGCACCGGCAATGGAGCAGAGAGTCAGTCACTGCATCGATCTTGTCGCTGGCACGGAACGCGACGCCGCGTCGATCGTCAGCGAGGGTAATTTTCCGATCGGCGCAGGTCTGGCGTCATCCGCATCTGCATTTGCGGCGTTGGTTGTCGCGACCGCCGCTGCTTGCGGTAAGACCTATGCCACACAGACGCTTGCTCAATTGGCTGGAACGAGTTCTGGCTCGGCTGCGCGTTCGCTTTATGGTGGCATTGTTACGCTCATCGCGGGTGATGAAAATATTGACGTGCAACCGCTTCTTGACCCGCACGAATGGCCGTTGGAGGTCATCGTGGCGGTTACAGAGAAAGGGGAAAAGCCGGTTGGATCTGGCGCTGCGATGATTCGTGGCGAAAAAACTTCGCCCTTCTACGCCAGTTGGGTCAAGCGCCAGGATGATGACTTTAGGACTGCTAAAGACGCGGTTCTCTCTCGCGACTTCGAACGCCTAGCTACTATTTCGGAACACAATTGTTTAAAGATGCACTCTGTGATGTGGAGTTCGAGGCCGCCAATTGTTTATTGGAACAGCGCTACATTGAGCTGCCTTGAAACCATTCGTTCGCTCCAGTCCACCGGCCATGCAGTATTTTTTACCATCGATGCAGGCCCGCAAGTCAAGGCTGTTTGTTTGCCCGAGTCGGCCGCAGCCGTAATGGACGCGCTGAAGGCGACGCCGGGCGTGCTGTCATTGTTACAGACCAAACTCGGAGCAGGCGCAAAATTGTTGACGTCAGAATGAAGCAGCTGACAGCGACGGTTCCCGGCAAGGCTGTGATATCGGGAGAGTATGCGGTCCTGGTCGGTGCACCTGCTATTGCAGTTGCATTGGACCGACGTGCCGTTGTGACAGTAGAAACGGTTGCGGCTGATTATCACGTTGTTTCCACCCCTGGCTTCGCGACGGGGTCCTGGCGTTTCAGCACTAACGATGGTGGCGACATTACATGGCACGACGAACTTCCAGAGGGCGGCCTAACACTTGTGGAAGCGGCATTCGCAGCGGTCGATTTTGACGATCGAGAAGCAAAATCCTTTTCGATTGATACCGGTGCGTTTGCGGATGATTCTACTCGCCACAAATTAGGTTTAGGTTCGAGCGCCGCGGCAATATCCGCGCTCGTTGCAGTGTTGTGCGAATTGGGTGGAAAAGAATTTTCCCTAGGCGAGACCGCATTAGCCGCACATGCAAATTTTCAAAGCGGATTGGGTAGTGGGGTTGATATTGCGACCAGCCTGGCAGGGGGCGTTATCGAATATAGGATGGGAGACGCCGCTAATCTGGTCAGACATTCGTGGCCAGACGATCTGTTCTACGCAATTTTATGGAGTGGCCGACCGGCATCGACCCAAGCGCGCGTGACGAAATTTGATCGGTCGAATTCGAACCATCCATCGGTATCTGCTTTGGTAGCGGCGGCGAGTGATGTGGCAAACACTTGGGCGCACCAGCAGTCTACGAATATTCTTGCATCGCTCGGTGCGTATACAGAATCCTTGTACCAGTTTAATCTGGCACACGGGCTGGGAATTTTCGATGCTGGTCACGATACGCTTTACGCAGCATCGGTTTCGACCGATGTTCTCTATAAGCCTTGTGGTGCTGGCGGAGGAGATATTGGAATTGCTTTAGGCTTAGATGCGTCCGCATTGGCAGACTATGTTGCTGAGGCGGAAAAGTTGGGATTTCGGGAGTTGTCGGTGGCAATGGATTCGAACGGCGTCGTGATTTCGAAGGCAGATTGACGGTGCGAAATTCAAAAATAAGCGGGCTCTACCGTCAGTCGATTCCCGATCGGATCAAGACGCTCGTCGATAACGGTATTCTTAAAGAAAGAGATGGCGCTAAGCTGCTCGCGGGTACGACCGTACTGTCAGTAGCACAGGCCGATAGAATGACCGAAAACGTCGTTGGTGTTTTCGGTTTGCCGCTCGGCGTGGCACCGAATTTTCTGGTGAATAATCGGGACCATGTCGTTCCAATGGTTGTCGAGGAGCCGTCCATTATTGCCGGCGTTAGCGGCGCCGCAAAACTCATTCGTACTGGCGGTGGATTCACTGTCGCAACTGACGATTCGCTTCTGGTTGGGCAAATCCAAATGCACGATGTCGATGATCCGGCAGCGTTCATTGGCAAGCTTGATCGCGCGAAGGCAGAGCTCCAAGAACTGGCGAACGCCATTCAGCCGAACCTCGTAAAACGGGGTGGCGGCACCAAAGGGATTGAAGTTTTTCAACACAGTTTGTCGAACGGCGAAATTATCGTGGTCCTACATTTGTTAGTGGATACCTGCGATGCAATGGGTGCGAACGTCGTCAACACGATATGCGAAAGACTGGCGCCGGAGATCCAACGGATTGCGGACGGCAGTATCGGCTTGAGAATACTATCCAATCTGGCCGATAGAGCGATGGTCAGCGCGCGTGCACGAGTTCCACTCTTAGAGCTTGCTGAAGACGCGCAGGCTGCTGCCGAAATTCGAGATGGCATTGTACGTGCAAATCAATTTGCCCTTGCGGATCCGTATCGGGCAGCTACGCACAACAAGGGCATCATGAATGGCATTGATGCGTTGGCAATTGCGACTGGCAATGACTGGCGTGCTATTGAAGCTGGAGCGCATGCCTACGCCGCTCGTGATGGCCAATATAAGTCGCTGACCGATTGGTCGGTGGACAACAACGGCGACCTCGTGGGCACACTGACCCTGCCACTCAAGCCTGGCACCGTGGGTGGTTCCCTGCAGTCGAATCCGGGCGCGCATGTGGGTCTCGCGCTAAGTGGTGTAGAGACTGCGTCCGAGTTGGCCGAGTTGATGGCCGCAACCGGACTTGCACAAAACCTTGCTGCGCTTCGGGCTCTGACGACAAGTGGTATTCAAAAAGGGCACATGGCGCTGCATGCACGAAGCGTCGCGACGTCGGCTGATATTCCAAATGAGTATTTTGACGATATCGTCACCGCGCTAATCAAATCCGGTGAAGTGAAGATTTGGAAAGCAAAAGAATTGCTTACGGAGTTCAAGGCGCGCCGGCCGAGCAATCAATCGATGGCTGCCGCCGAAACGGCGCGCGGCTGCGCTGCTGGAAAAGTCATTCTGTTGGGCGAGCATGCGGTGGTCTATGGCCGTCACGCGTTGGCACTGCCGATTGAAGAAGCGGTGGTTGCAACTGTTTGCGACAACTCTTCTCAAATGTGGCTGGCGGCACCAGACTGGGGCATCTCCGAAAACTGGCGCGCCGGCGATGCAGATCGGAGCGGCGCGGCTGCGGTGGTCAATCTAATCGTCGCCGAACTCGACGCTACGGAGCGAAACTTTTCTATCGAGATTGCCTCGCGAGTGCCGCTTGGCATGGGCCTGGGTTCATCAGCGTCTTTCGCAGTTGCGGTCATCCGAGCGATGGCTAATTTTATGCGGTTGGAGTTGGATAACGATGACGTTAATCGGATCGCGTTGAAATGCGAGGAAATTACGCATGGGACGCCGTCCGGCGTGGACAATTATCTCGCCACTTTTGCCCGGCCGATTCTCTTCAAAGCGGGCGGCGAGCGTAGTCCAGAGCAGATCAATTTGACCGATATACCACCATTGGTCATTGCCGCGAGTGGTGTGTATGGCAATACGAAAACCCTGATTGATGGCGTTCGTCAGCGCTACGAGGTTAACGAAGCCCAATACGCCGCTCTCTTTAACAATATTGATGAATTGACGCTCATGGGTGCTACGGCGCTTGCTGAGGGAAATTACGAAAAACTAGGGTCCGCAATGAATATCTGCCACGGACTCCTCAATGCAATTGGTGTTTCTACTCCAGAGTTGGAAAATATGGTGGCGATGGCCAGGGATGCCGGCGCATTGGGGGCGAAGTTGACGGGAGCCGGCGGCGGTGGCTCAATCGTCGCGCTCTGTCCCGGCAAAGTTGACGAAGTAAGTCGAACTTTGGACGGCGCGGGCTATCAAATTGTGTCCATTTCGGAGTAGTAGAATTCCCGTGTTACCAGAAAATCAAAAAATTGTTTCATCTGAAGATGAATCACTCATTCTCGTTGACGCTCATGACAACGAGGTAGGTTTGATGAGTAAGGCCGACTGCCATGACGGCGACGGCGTATTGCATCGTGCGTTTTCAGTGTTTTTGTTCAACAAGAAAGGCGACTTATTGTTGCAGCAGAGGGCTTCCGGCAAACGACTATGGCCACTGTATTGGGCAAACAGTTGCTGTAGCCATCCGCGCGAAGGGGAGTCCATCGAATTCGCGGCCGAACGACGGTTACAGGATGAGTTGCATGTGAGTGCAGTTTTGGAGTCCGTCTTTAGTTTTGAGTATCAGGCATCGTTCGGTGATCTGGGATCCGAACATGAGTTGTGTCATGTGTTTCTAGGGGTTGTCGATCAGGACCCGGTAGCGAATGAGACAGAGATAGCTGCGCTGCGTTTTGTGTCGGCGGCCGAATTGGGAGAAGAGTTGGAGCGTGAACCTGAAAAATTTACGCCGTGGTTGAGGTTGGAATGGCAACAACTCAATTCGGAGTTTGCAGGAACGCTCGCAAAATATGCGAAGGCCCAGCGCTCGCGAGTTGTCTAGAGCACCGAGATTCCAACGTCGGAGCGGCAGAGCGCTGTTGACTGATCAATCTTCTCCAGACGCTCAAGCAAACATTTTGCCCAATCTGCGGTTTTCTCGTAAAAGTCGTTATATTCCCGCAACCGATCCATATGAGATTCAAATTTAGGCAGTAACCGGTTGCCATCATTTCTGAAGAAATTGGGCACGTCAGCTTTAAGTTGCGGTAGCACCTCAGCTTCGGCGAATTCGACGTAGCGAACGTATTTATTAGCGCCAAGCGTAACTTCATTATAAAAAAACCCCAGCTCAAACAGCACATTGGATTCGAGCAGGTCAGTCAATTGGGATTGTAGAACGACATCCCATGTCGTTCGGAGCGGAATCTCCACGCCGAATATTCTAAATACGTATGGAGGTGGCTTTTCGCCGCGACCGTGCGCCGCTTCCCAGTCTGCCAGTCCATTGTTTATGTGGGCGTGAAATCCGCCGGTGACCTGGATGTAGTCTCTGATGATCTTGCTGGAGTGCAAGAACCACTTGTTGGGTGCGTTCATTTCGATCGAGTTGTTCGCGATAATTGTCAACCCAAAACGCACCGTAAACGCCGAGGAAAACAACCACGAGTTCGGCTAATAACATCCTCCACGGGCTCGTGAAAAGGGCCGAAAGAGACTTCATTGGCTGTTCAATTCACGTACTTGTAGTACTCAATGCCGACATCCTGAAATTGCCGCTCGTCTGTGCGACCGATTTTATCGATTACAAATTCTTTGCTTGGCAGGAAATCCAGATTTTTCGGGCGTCTGCCGGCGTGCAATGCCGCGTATTGGTCTTCGTTAAGATCAACTGCGAATTCCATCGATTGTCCAAATTGAATCTTACTGGTTGCTGCGCGCCAGCCTTCAGCAACAATGAATGGAATGACTTCCGCAGCGTCGCCGCTGCCGTAACCTAGCGTTAGCAATTCTTCACCCGCCATGTCCAAATTCTCGTCTGCCGCTTGTTCGAATCCAGCCGCGATCCACGCGGGCAGTGCCGCGGTATATAGATTGCCGAGATCTAACATTGTGTCGCTGCCTAGCGCGAGCTTGTCCAGAATTTCTCGCCGATAGCGGCGTGAGGCCCGGAATATTCGAAACACTGCCATCGTCAGTGGATAGGCCTCAAAGTTCAGACGTTCCGGGTCTGCCAGTGCAACGATTTCAGGCTTGCTGCTCATCTCAGCTAACAAGCCATCCGGCTCCACCCCGGCTTCGTAACAAAATGAGGCGAGTTCGGCGCGGTCCTCGGCAGATCCATTACCAAGCGCAAACAGATAAGCAACGGCGTAGCCAGTTTCCGGCATGCGGCGGTAAGGTCGATGCATGAAAACGGTTTTCAACGAACGTAAGTAATCTGCGGCGATCAGCCCGCGCTTCTCGTACATATCGTTGAGCGCATGCAGTGTTTCGTCTATATAACAGGTGGTCGAATACTTGCCGTTGAATACTGGAAAGTCCTGAACTTGATGACTTTCACTTCTGTCTTGTCCGCAGAAACGTAACATCGGCTTGCGAAAATCCATTATCCGGTAATCAGACGCCGATCCGGACTGCAGCAGATCAACCTCAACCAGTTGCGGATCTTCTTCGAGCAACATCGCGATCGCGCCGGCCCCCTGGGTAGGTTCGCCGCTTGATCCGCGTGCGTACTCAGCGATGTCAGCGCAGACGACAATCGCCTGGCCGCCCGCGCCATCGAGCGCAAGATGCCGAATGGCATTTTTCATGCCATACACACCTCCGAGACAGGCGTGTTTGAATTCCGGTACTTCACAACTTCGAGAAATAGGGGGTTTGCCCTGAGCAGACAAAGCCTGATCAACCATGCCTTTGACGATAATCGCACCCGCCGAATTGTCGGTGCTGGATTCCGTTCCTAACCCAAGAAATTTTACCCGCGCCGGGTCTACTTCATATTGATCGATAAGGCGCATGACGGCGGTAGCCGCCATGGTATAGACGCTTTGATTGCTGCCACGGACGCGGAAACTCCGTCCCACCACCTCGCGAATCTTCGGCCACTGGTTGTCAGTCCACCCACACCAGTCCTCCAACCAGACCCGAAATGGCGGCGTATAGGCGGCGAGGCCGCTGATTCCTATGCGTTTTCTGTCCATGATTTAAGTAAGTATGCTGCTCTCTCGCTGACCGTGCAAACTGCCTAACCCCGAAATTCTAGAGGGGTTCGAGCGTTCGCTCAAGGCCAATCATTGCAGTTTGGCATAACTGAGCAAGCTTCAAATCGAGAACGCGGCTAAGGCTGCGGAAATCAGCAGGATTCCGATCAATCCGACGCCATAGGCGGCCAATAGAACGACATATTTAATCAGCGCAACAAACCAATTTTGGCCATAAACGCGTCGAATCGCCTTATAAAAGTAAATTGGAATGTAAAGGGACACGGCGGTCGACGTAATTGGTCAAACCGAGTCTGACGCAATCACAAGCGCTATAAGCTGCGAAAACAGGATATGCAGCGAAAGAATCAGAAAAATGAAAGCGTGAAAATGCACGACGAACAAAACATGCTCAACGTAGTAGCGCTTCGACAATGGGTAGAGCATTTTGAGGACTAACGCCATCAATGGCAGCAACGCAATAAGGGCCGCAGGTACATTGTCCAGCAACTTACCGCCAAACGCCTCGCCGTCATCGGCAGCGACATTCTCGCACGCAACGATCATTCTCTCTGGTGTGAGTCGTTCAGTAAGCCACGGTGGCCAGTCCTCGCCAGCGATGTCATTGCATTGATCGATTGTTTTCGCTTCTCCCTCAGCGATCTGAATATTGAAGCCGCCCTGACCGTCATCAGCATCATCAACTGCATTCGTTGGGTCTGAGGCGGGAGGATCATTGTCCTCGACGTCGGCGGATTCTTCTTGCGCCGCCGACTTTTCTGGCGAGCCGAATAGCAAACTGAATTCTTCCTGCGGGTCGAAAAAAGCGATGAGAAAAAAACGATGCTGAACACAAGATAGGTACGGAACGGTGGCATGAATCGGGCCCGTCGACCCTCTAGATAGTCTCGCGTAAGTTTTCCCGGCCTGACAGCAAGCGGGATTAGGGTTCGCCAAAGCCGAGAGTCCAATTCGAGCAGGTCGCCAAATGCATCGCGCAAAAGCTCCCAAATGCTAATTAGCCTGCTATGTGCACGTTGGCCGCAATTACCACAATATTGACCCGCCAATGTCGTTCCACAATTCAGGCACATTTCGGTTGGTTGAATGTCGCCATCAACGATGGTCGATTGCCACATAAGTCGTCGCGTGACGTCAATACCTTCGGGAAAGACCGCAGTTATCTTTTGTCGCATTTTTTTGGCTGGGCCGGCGAGATAGGTTTCGAGATCGCCGTCAGATTCGAACTGGTAGAGTGTGACCCGTCTCGGTCGACCCGCTTCATCATCGTCGGTGACAAATCCGGTGGCGCGCAACACACCCGGAATGGCCAGCACTTCTTGAATATGCTGGCCAAGCCATTCGTCGAACTCGACGACGTTTACGCCGTTGAGTGTATGGGTGACCTCGTAAGCTGGCCCGTGCTTATCTGCCATACATTAGCTCTTGGTTGGCTTTTTCTTGCGCGCCTTTTTGGTGGAACCTTTCTTTTTACTAGCGGCCGACTTTTTCACAACCTTTTTCACAACCTTTTTCGCGGTTGTCTTTTGGGCCTGCACATTTGCCGCACCCTCCACCTTCACCATCGCGACGGGTTCCCGCGATTTCTTTGGTACGGTGATTCCGTCGGCGTCTGGACGTATCCTGCAGAGCTCTTCAGGCGAGAAGTCATCTACTGCAAGGAGATGCGAGACCTTGTCATGAAAGTCGCGCAATTCGTCCGCTTCCTTATTGCTGATTACGCCTGCTTTGGCCGCCTCAATGATTTGGTGTCCGAGATACTCTGAACTGATCAAGCTTTCTTTACGTGCCTGTTTCAGTTTCTCTTCGAGCGGAAGAAGTTTTTCTGAAAGCTCCAGCGCTTCCTGAAGTAAGCCAAGAGGATTGCCTGGTTCCAAGGTTGTATAGGCTTGCTCGCTTAAGCGGTCGCGTGCTTCACCTGGCGTGGTGATGAGGTCGACAATCTTTTTGCCAAGTTCGTCCGATGGCGCTGAATACGTCCTGCCCCGTGGGAAGATCACGCAACGCAAAATAAAGGCGACTGGTCTGTTCGGGAAGTTGCGTAGAAAGCTGTGCAATTGCTCCTGTGCCTGATACATGAGGGTTCGAACCGACCATTCGACCAAAGGAATATCTGCTGCGCGCCTGCCCTGATTTTCAAAATGCTTCAGAACTGTTGATGCGAGATACATGCTGCTCAACACATCGCCCAGGCGAGCTGACAGGAGTTCTTTGATTTTCAATTTTCCGCCGAGCGTCAGCATTGCAAAATCAGTCGCCAACGCGAATGCTGCGCTGTATCGATTGACGTTTTGATAGTAGCGGCGTGTTGGTGTATTCAACGGTACATTGCTGAATTTCGCGTGCGTCAGTGCGAGGAAAAATGCTCGCGCTGCATTGCTGATAGCGTAGCCGATATGCGAAAACAACGCCTGGTCGAAATCGTGTAATCCACGCTGAGCATCAGTGTCCTGTGCCGCTTGTAGCTCTCGCAAAACATACGGATGACAGCGCATCGCGCCTTGTCCAAAAATAATAAGGCTGCGCGTAAGAATATTGGCGCCTTCGACGGTGATGGCGATCGGTGTCGCCATGTAATTTCGACCGATGTAATTGTTCGGTCCCATCATAATGGCTTTGCCACCATGCACATCCATCGCGTCGTTCGCCACGTCTCGCGCAAATTCCGTGCAGTGGTATTTCAATATGGCGGATGGGACTGCTGGCTTTTCGCCCTGATCGATTGCACCTGCGGTAACCGACACCGCCGCATTCATGATGTAGGTGTGCCCTGCGATACGAGCGAGCGCTTCTCCGACACCTTCGAACTTGGCAACCGGCATATTAAACTGCCGTCTGAGTTGTGCGTACGCACCTGTCGCATAAGACGCAGCCTGGCCGCCACCGGAACCGGTTGAGGGCAGGGTAATGGCACGCCCAACCGATAACAATTCAACAAGCATCTTCCAGCCCTTGCCGGCCATTTCTTTGCCACCAATGATGAAGTCGAGCGGCACGAACACGTCTTCGCCCGCGGTCGGCCCATTTTGAAACGCGATGTTGAGCGGGTAGTGGCGACGACCGATGCTAATGCCGGGCAAGTCGGTCGGAATAAGTGCGGCAGTGATGCCGTACTCATTTTTATCGCCAATCAGGTGATCAGGATCGTATAGCTTAAAGGCAAGGCCAAGCACGGTTGCCACTGGTGCAAGTGTTATATAGCGCTTGTCCCAATTGAGTCGGATGCCGATGATTTCCTCGCCATTCCATTTGTCTTTGCACACGACACCGCTATCGATTAACGCGGCGGCATCCGAGCCAGCCTGCGGAGATGTCAGTGCGAAACACGGAATTTCTTCGCCGGAGGCAAGGCCAGGGAGCCAGTGATTTTTTTGTTCCTCTGTGCCGTAGTGCAACAGGAGTTCGGCTGGCCCAAGGGAATTCGGTACACCAACAGTTGATGATGCCGTGGCATTTCGGCTCGCGAGTTTGGTTATGATCATTGCGTTCGCGTAGGCAGAAAATTCCAATCCACCATATTGCTTGGGAATAATCATCGCGAAGAATTTGTGCTTCTTAATATACGCCCAGGTCTTCGGCGGCAGGTCGGCGCGTTCGTGCGAGACTTCCCAGTCATCCAACATGGCGCAAAGTTCTTCGCAGGGGCCATCGAAGAATGCTTGTTCTTCATCTGATAACTTCGGCGCCGGAAAGCTCATCAGGCGATCCCATTCGGGCATGCCAGAAAACAGTTGGCCGTCCCACCAAATACTGCCGGCCTCCAATGCTTCCCTTTCGGTGTCCGACATGGACGGCAGCATTGTGCGATACACATCGAGCGCGGGTCGGGTAACACGTTCTCGCCGAATATCGATAAAATTGGGAAATACGAGCAGCCCGTACGCCAGTATCAAGAACAGCAGCCAAAGTGGATGCCAATGACCGAGCACCGCATAGGCAAGCAATATGCCGCCCATGACGGCCGTTGAACCAATGAGGCTGACTCTAGAGTAGGCGAGGTAAAGAGCACCGCCAAAAAATAATAGAAACCAGGCCAGACTTAGTAGAAAACCGGACACGGAAAAATCCTCAATTGTAAGCGCCGAGCGCGAGTCGCCGCGGCTCCAGGGGTCTGCTGGTTCGTCTCGCTGTGACCAGCATGCACGCTATACAGCAGACGAATTAGACCCTATCACCGGTGGCCGGGTCACGCCAGATTGTGGGTCAAAATCGACCGTGAAGATAGCGTGAATTGTTACAGTAAAGACTCGATGGCAGCGCGCTCTTCTCGCAACTCCGTCTCAGTTGCTTCCATTCGTTCGCGGCTAAAAGCGCTAACGTCCAGCCCCTGCACGATTTCGTAATTGCCTGCAACACACCGCACTGGATACGAGTACACGATTCCTTCTGCTATGCCATAGCTGCCATCCGCCGGGATGGCCATGCTCACCCAATCGTTCGCGGGTGTTCCAAGTGCCCAATCATGCATGTGATCAATCGCGGCTGATGCGGCTGAGGCAGCCGAAGATGCACCACGTGCGTTGATAATCGCCGCGCCGCGTTGTTGCACCGTTGGTATGAAGTCATCGGCCAGCCATGCTTCGTCGACGAGTTCAGTCGCCGCTTTGCCGGCAACGGACGCGTGGTGAATATCGGGATACTGCGTCGCTGAATGATTGCCCCAGATGGTCATCTGGCGAATGTCGGTGACCTGACAGTCCGTTTTTTCGGCCAGCTGGGCCATTGCTCGGTTGTGGTCAAGCCGCGTCATTGCGGTAAATTGTGACTTATCAATGTCCGGCGCATTGGCGCTCGCGATCAGCGCATTGGTATTGGCAGGATTGCCGACGACTAACACGCGTATTTCGCTGCTCGCGTGATCATTTATTGCCTTGCCCTGAACAGAAAATATCTGCGCATTCGCTTCGAGCAGTTCTTTACGTTCCATGCCAGGTCCCCGCGGACGGGCACCAACCAGAAGTGCATAGTCGCTGTCTTTGAATGCGACATTTGGGTCGTCAGTTGCCACCATGCCGGCAAGTGTGTCGAACGCGCAGTCGCTAAGCTCCATCACGACACCCTCCAGTGCTGGCAGCGCTGGCGGTATTTCCAGGAGCTGCAAAATCACAGGCTGATCCGCACCAAGCATTTGACCTGAGGCAATTCGAAACGCGAGTTGGTAGCCGATTTGACCGGCAGCACCGGTGATCGTGATGCGAACGGGACTTTTCATGGTGAGCTGACCTTTATTTTAAGTATTTATTTCAGAATGATAGCCGCGCGGTAGGGCGGCGGTTCGTCGAGGCAGCGCGCAAGTTTACGAGCTCACCCGGCTTATCAAATTCAAAACGCAGTTTGCAGGAAGTGGCGCGTCTATATCAAGGTATGGTTTGCTTGGATGGGGTAATTGAGTGCCTGACGCAGCTGGCAGTGGTGTGAATCATGGCACTTCGAAGACCGGGTAGGCTGCGAACAATGCCTCGTATTCGATGGTCGCTGCTTCGGCGTAGCCGCGTCTTTCAAGCGATTGAATACACTGCCACCACAGAGCCGTCGTAGCGCGCTGCGTCACGTTGCACTGCGGATTGTCGTCTCGGGTAATGTTGCCAGGTTTGATTTGTTCAACCATGAGCGGCGGTGTCGTTGAATCAGACACCCCTGGACTCTGTTGTGCTAATGATTCGGCTTCACGGATTTGCTCCAAAGCTGCCGCCGCTGCTCTGTCCAGAGAATTGTGACCCTGGCTAACCGTTGCTGCTGGATTGTCGGCATCGACCAATTTATCGATGTCCAGAATCAGTGTGAGACTCAATCCGACGACGGCAACAAGGGCAATTGGCTGCAGCCATCCAATTTGCCAAAATCTTGCGGTGCTCCGTGCGCCGGCTTTCCGGGCACGATGAAGAATGCTTCGATTCAAGTGATCCGGCGCATTTTCGTCGGCTGTTTGCCGGTACATCGCAGAAACAACATCGTCCTCTGCATGGCTACCGGATTGGTTTACGGGCGCGTTCATGCCATTCCTTCGTTTGATTCGGTCAGCGTGGTTTTTAATTTTTTCATTGCGTAGCGCAATCGGCTTTTCGTGGTTTCGCGGTTTACCCCGGTTACCTTGGCAATGGCGTCGATCGAGAGTCCGGCCTCTTCATGCAGCAAGAAGACGTCACGCTGTTCTTCAGGAAGATCCGCGAGGGAACGATTTAAGCGCTCTCGGAAGAGGCGCTTCTCCGTTAGATGGTCCGGCGCGTCGTCAGTAGTCGGACTCAAATCCGGATCAATGTCGATTTCGGCCGTATGGCGTTTGTTACGACGTATGTAGTCAATGAAACAATTGTGGGCGACACGAAAGAGATAGGTCGAAAACCGGGCCGTCGGCCGATAATTCTGACGCGCATTGATGATTTTGCCCCAGGCCTCCTGAAAAAGGTCCTCAGCTGTCGCGTGATTCAGGGACAGGCGCAGTAAATATCGGTATAGCGAATCATTGTGGCGACGATAGAGGGCTTCGAACGCGGCGATATCGCCATCCTGATAGCGCAACATCAGCGCCGAGTCCTCGAGGTTGTCAGTCATCTCGCGAGCATAAGCCCTGTCCTCATGTGTGCCTAGCGAAGACTTTATGGACAGCTTAACTGTCGTTGAGACGCTCATTTGATAAGGCGTTCCGAATCGGGTCGCACGCTAAACGCGGGAGAAAGAAAGCCGCAAGTATGCAGGATCCGTTGTCCTTGGTGACGGTAGGATTTAGCATAACTATTTGAAATATAACATTTATTGTTTTCTCGCATACTTGATTAAACGTCGCGACATTCCCAATTGGGTTAATTGATCGGAGGACTTGCAATCAGCTAATTTGGTGTTATAGTAAACTATAACACTACGTTACCAAATAGAGGGCCGAGTGCGGTAGCGCCGGCGACAGCAATGCACAAAAAGTTTATTCGAATGACCAGCGGTTGGATTCCTGTATCAGTTATGGCGCTGTTAACCGTAGCCCTAATTGCGGGCCAGGCACGCGCTAACCTGCCAAAAGAGGTCGTTGCGGCACAGATTCCACTAGCGACGACCAGCCTGGGCGCAGCATTGAACGCTGAACTGCTGCGACAACTTGAATCGCTGCCGGCGAGCGTCAATACGCTTTTGATCGTTCCTGATAATGTCAGACGACGATTTGATACGAGAATTCTCCGCAAAGAACTTTCCAGCGACCAAGCCATTCGTCGAATTCGGCAGTAACGGACGGAACCTCCGATGAGCACTTTTACTCAGACCTGGCATCAATTTCTTGGGCAAGTCGGCAGTTGTTTGCCGCCGCGAACATACGGCGAGCTTGTGCTCAGGCCTGTTACCATTGCGGAATGGGCCGCTAATGCTGAGATTGCGTTCAGCACCGCAACTAATAAGAAATGATCGGGGTTGGATACGCGATGGATCCTAAATGGAATGATGACTTACCTATTTATCGCCAATTGCGCGATAGGGTAGTCGCGATGATGCTGGAGGGCGTGCTGAACGATGGTGATGCATTGCCATCGGTTAGGAACGTTGCTGCAGAGTATCGGCTAAATCCACTGACAGTTCTCAAGGGCTACCAAGAACTGGTCGATGAGGGCCTGGTCGAGAAAAAACGCGGACGTGGCATGTTTGTTACGGAAGGTGCTCGAAAGCAGCTTCTCAAAGACGAACGGCGACGGTTCATCGAAAAAGAATGGCCGTTGGTTGCTGCGACCATCGTACGACTTGGTCTTAGCAGAGATGATTTTCTCAAAGAGGTCGACGTAACGGCAGCAAAACAAAAAGAAAAAGGAAAGAGTCATGACTAGCGCTGGTCAGCGCCCGCAATGTATCCAAAAGTTACGGAACCACGCGTGCCGTAGACGATGTCAGTTTTGACATCGAGAAAGGTCGAATTATGGGTCTCATCGGACCAAACGGAGCTGGCAAAACCACGCTGCTGAAAGCAGTGTTGGGGCTTACTGATTGCCAGGGCAGTTTGTCGGTGCTGGGGCTCGACCCGTTTCGACAACGTAAAGAACTGATGCAGAACATTTGCTTTATCGCCGACGTCGCCGTGTTGCCACGCTGGATCAAGGTGTCGCAATTACTCGATTTTTTACAGTCAATTCACCCACGTTTTTCGCGCGAAAGAGCGGAAGAGTTGCTCTCGCAAACGAAAATTAGGAAAACGGCAAAAGTTAGAGAACTGTCAAAGGGTATGGTTACGCAGCTGCATCTGTCGATCATTACCGCAATCGATGCAAAACTCTTAGTGCTGGATGAACCAACGCTGGGGTTGGATATTATTTTCCGAAAAAATTTTTACGCGAATCTTCTAAACGATTATTTCGATGAAGAACGCACGATCATCATCACGACCCATCAAGTAGAGGAAATTGAAAACCTGTTGACCGATGTCATGTTTATCAATGATGGCAGAGTAGTCCTGGATGCGCAGATGGATGAACTTTCTTCTCAGTTCGTTGAGTTAATGACGACGTCTGAGAATGCAGCGCAAGCACAGCAGTTCAATCCAATTTATGAAAAAGACGTCTTCGGAAAAAAAGTGCTGACGTTTGAAGGCATTGATCGAGACAAACTGGCCGGACTCGGCGAGCTGCGTACGCCGAACGTTGCTGACCTGTTCGTTGCCAAAGTTAAAGGAGGCGTAAAATGATTGAGGATCAAATTGCGCTCATCAAACGTGAGCTTTGGGAGCACCGTTCGCTTTATCTGACGCCCGCTGTTATAGCGCTCCTATTGTCATTGGGTACAGTAACCGGTCAGGCAACGTTTTCGGCTTTTGGTCATGTAGTTGATCTCGCTATGCTCGGGGGTGCACATCTAGGCGACAACGAACGCGCCGCTGCGATAACAGCACTTATGTCGATTGTCTCTGTATTTTTCGTGATTGGAATGTGGTTCCTGACGATCTTCTATGCGTTGGACGCGCTTTATACAGAGCGCAAAGACCGCAGTATTTTGTTTTGGAGATCGATTCCCTGCACCGATTTCGAAACAGTATTATCAAAAATCTTAACGGCTCTATTTGTTGTTCCACTGATCACATTCGGCTTCGTCATTGTCACGCACCTTGCGGTACTTTCGATATCCAGTATTTGGATCAGTTTTCAGGGTGCAGATGCGGGCCACATGATTTGGAGTGTCGCGCCGTTACTCGATAATTGGCTGGCAACTCTGGCGTTTCTAATTGCGGTGCCGCTGTGGTCAGCGCCGTTTATTGGTTGGTTTCTGTTCATCTCGGCATTTGCGAAACGCGGCCCGTTCATGATGGCAGTACTCCCGTTGCTGATCCTGCCAATGCTTGAGAAGATACTGATTGGCAGTACCATTGTCGCCGAAGCATTTTATATCCGCGCATGGCAAATGCCGCTCTTTAAAGGCATTGATCCAACTGAATTCTTTGATCAAGATACCCAGTCGATACCGGAGGCGATAAGTCTCATAGACATGATGGACCTCAGTGGATTCCTCACCAGCGGAAGTCTGTGGGCCGGTATTATCGTGTGTGCATTGTTCACTACCGCGGCTATCTACGTCAGGCGCTATCGGGATGATTCCTAGTTTTACGTTGGGTGCATCCGCAAGCCGTTATGAATTATCCTTGCGCACATCCAAGTTGTGTTTCCGAATCTTTCCACGCAATTGGTGGTAGCTTAATCCGAGCAAGGTAGCGGCCACCCGCTGATTAAACATCGCGCGTTCCAGTCCCGCCTCGACCAACTCTCTTTCTATTTCCCGAATTCGCTGCGGCAAATCTACTGGCAGTACGTGCTTTCTACTGGAAACTGCGATGTCTTCTGCCGACCGCCCCGACCCCTGCGCCGTCTTTAGACGAAAGGGTGAATCGAATGGATCAAATGCTATGTGAGATATCTGTTTTGATTTGTTCACCAATCGATAAACGGATCGTTCGATAGCGTTTTTCAACTCCCGCACATTTCCCGGCCAATCGTGTCGCAATAAGGACGACGAAGCTCGCGCACTGAAACCAGGAAAAAGTGGAAGCGCCATCTCGCTTATCATGTTGACCGCGAAGGCATAGGCGAGGGGTAATATATCTTCCAGTCGATCGCGTAGTGGCGGTATTGTTATGACGTCAAATGCGAGTCGATCTAACAGGTCTTCTCGAAACTTACCTGCGGCAGCTAAAGTCTGAAGGTCCGCATTGGTAGATCCTGCGATGCGGACATCGACTGACAGTGTATGGCTACCACCGACCCGTTGAATTTCACCGTATTCGATTACGCGGAGAATCTTCTCCTGCATGCGAAGAGAAATTGTCGCTAGTTCATCGAGCACCAGTGTGCCACCGTCGGCGCGTTCGAAATGACCGACATGCGCCCGTACTGCCCCGGTAAACGCGCCTGCTTCATGTCCAAACAATTCCGACTCAAGAATTGATTCCGTGAGTGCCGCACAGTTCACTTTCACGAGGGGTTGATCCCAGCGATTAGACAGGAAGTGTAGCCGTGACGTAATTAGCTCCTTGCCTGTCCCTCGTTCACCGACAATCAGTAAGGGCTTATTCAATGGCGCCGCGCGTGAGACATGCTCAAGCATTTCGAGGAACGCCGGAGCCTCGCCAATGATGTGTTGTGTAGGTTTTTCAGCAGACATTGGTTAAATAAACCAAATATTCGTCAAAAAAACAAATAAATAGCGTAATTGATTATAAATTATAAACTGATCTGATTCGAGAATCGACGAGTAACCCTTTAAAAACAATAAGTTGTAGGTGTCGAGCCGAGTTGGCACGGATGCTGCAATAGTATTGATAAACCGTTCGTAAGCAAGAGGATAAAACAATGGGAATATTCACGAGATTCAGCGACATCGTGAACTCGAATCTCAACGCGATCCTGGATAAAGCCGAGGATCCCGAGAAAATCGTACGTCTGATGATTCAGGAAATGGAGGACACCCTGGTTGAAGTCCGGTCGGCTGCTGCAAGGTCCATCGCGGACAAAAAGGACCTGAACAGAAAACTGTCGCAATTTGAGCGCGAAGAGAGCGACTGGGATGCGAAAGCGGAGCTCGCGTTACGTAAGGGTAGAGAAGATTTGGCGAAGGCCGCCCTGGTCGAGAAATCCCGCGCTACAGCTGCAGTCGGGCTTATTCGTGCCGATTACTCCGCCATAGACGACGGGCTCGCCAAGCTGAATGAAGATATCGCGAAACTTGAGAATAAACTTCAGGACGCGAAAGCACGCCAGAAATCATTATTAGCGCGACACAAAACAGCGAACAGTCGATTGGCGGCCCGCAAAAAGATCCACGACTACCAGATTGACGACGCAATGGTTCGTTTTGAACAGTACACGCGTCGAATCGACGACGTTGAGGGTCGAATAGAGGCCTACGATCTTGGCTTACCGAAAGACTTGAACCACGAGTTCGCAGGATTGGAAGCAGAAGAATCAATCGCAAAGGAGCTCGACGATTTAAAAAAGCGCGTGTCTCGGGAATCGAATACGTCGACTGAGGTGAATTAATTGATTTTTGGGCTTGGTGAATTACTCACTATCCTTTTGATCGTTTTCATCGTAATTCCTGCGCCGCTTTTTATTGTTCTGCACTTCATCACTAAATGGAAGCAATCCCGTGAAATGTCAGGGGGCGACGAGAAGATGCTGGAAGACCTATGGGTTCTTGCACAGCGCCTGGAAGCCCGATTCGAGAGTCTGGAAATAATACTGGACGGAGAGTCTTCAGATTGGAGGAAAAAATTATGAACAGAGACACGTGGAATATAGATTTTGGCCAACTTCGTGGTCTCTACCGGGACAGGGAAAACGGATGGATCTTCGGCGTGTGCGCAGGCGTAGCAGATCGATTCAATTTTCGTACCGGTACCGTTCGCTTAATTGCCATCATTAGTCTGGTGTTGTTTTTTTGGCCGGCGGCACTTATTTACATCGGCGCAACGATGCTGTTAAAGGAGAAACCGTTAATATACTCAGGTCGCCATCGGGAGTATGAATTCTGGAAGCGTTACTCTCAGGATGATAGCTGGGGTCGACCATGAACCAGTACGACCAAATCCCCAATCGCCGCTTTTACCGACAAAAGGAGAAAGCGGTCATTGCGGGAGTTTGTGCCGGCCTCGCCGACTATTTGGTTTCAATCTCAAGGTAACGCGTTTCATCGCATTCATAGCACTGCTAATGGCGATGCCGGTTACGTTGATCATTTATTTTGCGACAGTGGTTCTAATTCCATCAAGTAACGTCTCGACACCGCAGACTGAGTTTGATGCCAATTTTCGGCAAGCGCTTCGCTCATCCCCAGCGAAGACGATGACGGACGTCAAACGACGATTCCAGTCATTGGATTCGCGTTTGGCAAGATTAGAACGACACGTCACTTCGCCAAAATTCGATCTTGATAGAGAAATTCGAAACCTCTAATCCAGAACAATGATAAGGAAGGCCCAATGAATGGAAGTTTGGTTTTTGTGCTATTGCTTGTTTCTGTCGCGATGTTGGCCCAAGTGATGAAAACTTGGATCAAACACCGGCACGTCAAACCTGAATCAAACGAAGAGTTGGAAGCAACGCTCTCCAAAATAGATCTTTTGGAAGATCGAATCAAAGTTCTTGAGCGAGTTATCACAGAAAACTGATACGATCTTAAAAGTGAGATTGATTCGTTGTGACGCAATCAACTCAAGCGTAAAGCTATACGTGAACACAAAAAAATGCCCACCATACGGTGGGCCTTTTTTATTAGTCTATATTAGCCTTTGTCTTGCGCGTTGTAGGCCTGCACTTCTGAATTGAACTGGGCCGCGAGTCGCTCCATCTCATCGACAGCCGCATTATATTTCTTGTTCACCATGTCTTCGCGTTCTTGTTCTTGCTCTGGCTCGAGAGCGCCTAGCGTATCTCTGGCGGTTTTCTCCTCAGCGATTATGCATTCGAGATAGACCTCTATCTCTGCGACATAGGTCTTAACGCCTTTCTGGCCCGTCAGCATATCTTCTTTCGTAGCAGTGTTGCCGTTCGGTACCATGACACGTGTTGGGTAGTCGCACGCGAATACTGATTGCGCAACAAATAACAGAACCAGGCTTGCGGTTAATTTTGATAGTTTTTTCATAATCCTTAGCTTTTAAAGTATGCGCCGATCGACATCGCAACGGCTGTAGGTTTCTAAATATACAAATTTGATGTGCTATTTAATCACGAAGATCGCATCTAGTGAAGTCGTGCAAGCATTGCATATAAAATCAAAGATTTAGGAGTTTTTTTCGATTTTATGCAAACAAGATCTTGCACTTATCGGTGCCTTCCTTTTACGCCAGTAACAACTCCAGGTAGTTGTCTGAGCTCATGGGGTTACCGAATAACATTCCTTGAGCATACGTACAATTTAGTGATTGCAGATGCGTCAGTTGCGCGGTTGTTTCAACCCCTTCGGCGACCACATCCATCTTAAGGTTCTGGCCCATGTCGATTATGGTGCCGACAATGACTGCGTCAATCGATCGAATTCGCTAACTTTGTGCGGCTGTCGAATGAACGATCGTCCGGTCGCATTCAATATGAAACTGTCTCACTTGGTAATGCTGCCGGTTATG
>Ga0114996_10002091_pt1 | contig 26143 bp, 23 predicted proteins | sample ArcticOcean_MG_C_4_FD_87039 | JGI IMG/M metagenome (GOLD analysis project Ga0114996, IMG submission 87039) | Marine microbial communities from western Arctic Ocean - ArcticOcean_MG_CB4_134 | ecosystem: Environmental > Aquatic > Marine > Oceanic | place: Arctic Ocean: Canada Basin | collected... | reverse complement strand
CACCCACGAAGTCCACTGCAATCTTCACCGCGGCCAGTGCAGTCCGTTTGGCCGTGCGCGTTTGGAGAATGTAGAGCTTGCCCCGCTCGACGGTGAATTCGATGTCCTGGACTTCGCGGTAGTGCGCTTCCAGCTTGCGGGCAGTGCCCTCAAGTTGCGTATAGACCTCCGGCATGTCCCTGGCGAGCTGTGAGATGCGGGCCGGTGTGCGCACCCCTGCCACGACGTCTTCGCCCTGGGCGTTGGTCAGGAATTCGCCGTAGAGCATCTTCTCGCCCGTGGCGGGACTGCGCGTGAAGAGGACCCCGGTGCCGCTATCAAGGCCGAGGTTCCCGAACACCATCGCCATGATGGTGCACCCCGTCCCGAGGTCGTGGGGGATGCCGTGGAAGTCCCGGTAGGTATTTGCCCTCGGGTTGTTCCATGAGATGAAGACCGCCTCCACCGCCTGCCGGAGCAGGTCCCACGGATCTTGGGGGAGCTCGGCGCCGGCCGCTTCGCGGACCACGCCCTTGTAGCGCTCGACGAGGTCCGTCAGAGCGCTGGGGTCGAGCTCGTAGTCGAAAGTGAGCCCCCGCTGGGCCTTGGCCTCGTCTAGCAGCGATTCGAAGCGGCGCCGGTCGATGCCAAGAACGACGCTGCCGAAGCCCTGGACGAAGCGGCGGTACGCATCGAGGGCTGGTCGCTCGTCGCCCATCATGGCCGCGAGCCCGCGCCAGGTGTCATCGGTCACGCCCATGTTGAGGATGGTGTCCATCATCCCCGGCATGGAGACGGCAGCCCCGGAGCGGACCGACACCACCAAGGGCTCCGCGGCGTCACCGAACCGCCTTCCCGTTTCCTTCTCTAGGGCGTGGACGTGGACGACGATCGACTCCCACAAGCCCTCGGGGAGGTGGTGCAACCGGAGGTACTCGCGGCAGGCCTCGGTCGTGATGACGAAGCCGGGAGGGACGGGGACGCCGTTGCGGGCCATCTCACTGGCGTGGGCCCCCTTGGAGCCGAGCAGCGACACCATATCGGCGCTGCCTTCAATAAGGCCGTACACCATCTTGCCACCGGTCGTCGTCGCCACTTGTCCCCTCCTCGCGCGAGCAACCTGGCCCACCCCGGGAGGCGGTCATGCCACGGTCGCTGCGGCTGGTCGAACCGGCCGGCCTGCTTGATGTTACCGGGGCTCGCGCCGCTCCCCGGCCGGGCGGAATTATAGCATCGGGCTAAGGCGCGGGTGTGGTCACGCGGTCGGCGTAGACGCCCCGATACTCGGGAGGAAGCAACACCGCGATCCGCTCCATGACCGTATCCGTCATCGCGCTCAGCGCCTCATGCGGTATCCGTCCGTCGATGGCGCGCAGGTGGAACGGCTCACCTATCCGCACCTGCATGTGGCAGAAGGGGAAGGCAACTCGGCCGAACCCTTTGATTCGCTCCGTGCCGGTGATACCTACCGGCACGACGGTGGCCCGGCTCCGTGCCGCGAGATAGGTGAGCCCATCCGTGCCTTTGCCCAGACCCCCGGGGCGTCGAGTTGCTTCCGGGAAGATCAGCACCATGCGGTCCTGTTTCAGCTGCTCCAGAGCCCAGCGCACAGCGTCGACGTCGCGGCCATCGCGGTCGACAGGAAAGGCATGAAGCTTCCGCAGAAGGTAGTTGACCGGGAAGCTCCGGAAGATTCCCCGCTTCGCCATGAACCAGAGGGGACGGCGCATGGCCAGAACCATCAGTGCGGGATCGGCGTTGCTCTGGTGGTTCGCAGCCACGACTACGGCTCCGGTGAGCGGCACGTTCTCCACGCCGGTGATCTCGACTCGGCCGAAGGTCGGCAGCATGATGCGCGCGGCGACGCGGCCCAGCTTGTACCAAAAGTCGGCGATCATCCCGCCAGCGCCTCCACAATCCTGTCGACCACGCTCTCGACCCCCAGACCTTCGGTATCGATCACCACTGCATCCTGTGCAGTACGCAGCGGCGAATCGCCACGCTCGCTGTCCAGGGTATCGCGCAACTCCAGCTCCGCGCGCACGTCCCGTTCGGAAACGCCGCTCCCCGAGGCCGCGAGCTCCGCACGCCGCCTCTCGGCCCTGACCTCCGGCGAGGCGTGCAGGTACATCTTCGTTGCGCTCGGCAGCACGACCGTTCCGATGTCGCGCCCGACCATCACCACACCGCCGCCCGCCGCCATTTCACGCTGTCTCGCGACCAGGGCACGGCGTACACGAGGTGCGCGCGCGACAAACGATACGCCCCAGCCGACGCTCTCCGAACGCAACTCCGCCGTCACTAGGCGTCCGTCCACTGTGACCTGCTCCCCGTCATCCTCGATCTGGATGGCGATGGTCTCCGCGATGGCACTCACCGCATCGGCGTCGTCCGGCCGTACGCCCCGCGCGAGCACCTCAACTGTCACCGCCCGGTACATGAGCCCCGTATCGACGAACCGGTAGCCCATGCGGCGGGCGAGCGCCCGGCCGACGGTGGTCTTTCCGGAGGCGACAGGACCGTCAATGGCGATAGTGGTAGCGGTGACGTCAGGGACAGACAAGGGGGCTCCAAGGCTCCGCCAGCAGGGTGAGCGCCAGGCAGTGGCGCCTTGGAATGGTGCCGCCATCCCCCGAGTGGCGTCAAGGGCACTTTGCACGGCGGGCACATTTACACCATATGCTGTGCTTGCTTTTGGGCTGAGTGCTAGCCGTTTGACCAATTTTCTGCACCATTGTATAATTCGTGCAGCACATAACGGTGCGTTGGAGCCGTCATTTGCAAGGTGGAGCGGCAGGGCTCCGCGCGAGCCCTCCTTTCCTCCGGCACGTCTCAGCGCCCCTCCGGGAGCGCACAGGAGCGATTGATAACCCCATGGTTGCCGACAAGAAGGGTAAGTCCGACGTATTTCCTCAACCTGAGGCCGCCAAGGCCCCGCGCGCCGTGAAGGCCGCCAAGGTGGAGGGAGAAGCCTACACCGCCTCCGACATCCAAGTGCTGGAAGGCTTAGAGGCGGTCCGCAAGCGCCCAGGGATGTACATCGGCAGCACCGACCACCGCGGGCTGCACCACCTCGTCTACGAGATCGTCGACAACGCCATCGATGAGGCCATGGCCGGCTACTGCGATCGCGTCGTCGTCGAGTTGCTCGCTGACGGCTCCGTGCGCGTCAGCGACAACGGCCGCGGCATCCCCGTCGACACGCACCAGGCCACGGGCAAGTCAGCCCTTGAGACCATCATGACCACGCTGCACGCCGGCGGGAAGTTCGGCGGCGGCGCCTACAAAGTCTCCGGCGGCCTGCACGGCGTCGGTGCGTCCGTCGTCAACGGCCTTTCGGAGTGGATGCGGACCGAGGTCCGGCGAGGCGGGCGCCTGTACTCGCAGGAGTATCGCCGCGGCATTCCCCAGAGCGATATCGTTGACGAAGGCCCTTTGGAGGACGACGAGCGAGACCGCACCGGGACCACCGTCACCTTCCTCCGCGACTCCGAGATCTTCGGTGCCGCCGCCTACGAGCAGGACACGCTCTTGCAACGCTTCCGCGAGATGGCGTTCCTCAACAAGAGTATTTTGATCTCCCTGCGGTCGGAGCGTCGCCCCGAAGACGACAAATCCTTCCTCTTCGAGGGCGGCATTTCCTCCTTCGTCCGCCACCTCAACCACAACCGTGAGGTTCTCCAAGACGACCCGTTTTACTTCGAGCGCGAGGTGGACGGGACCATGGTCGAGGTCGGCCTCCAGTACAACGGTGGCTTCTACGAGACTACGCTGGCCTTTGCCAATTGCATCAACACCATCGACGGCGGCACGCACCTCATCGGCTTCCGCGCAGCGCTAACTCGCGGCATCAACAACTACGCGCGCAAGAATAAGCTCCTGCGCGACGAAGCACCCAATCTTTCAGGCGACGACGTCCGTGAGGGGCTCACCTGCGTCGTCAGCGTCCGTCTCGAAGACCCACAGTTCGAGGGTCAGACCAAGGGCAAGCTGGGCAACGCCGAGACGAAGACTCAGGTGGAGCAAGCCACCGTGCAAGCCCTTGAGTTCTACCTCGAGGAAAACCCTCGAGAGGCGGTACGCATCGTCGAGAAGTGCATGACCGCGCAGCGCGCCCGGGACGCGGCCCGCAAGGCTCGCGACCTGGTCATCCGCAAGAACGCCATGGACGGAGGCTCCCTCCCTGGCAAGCTGGCCGATTGCTCCGAGCGCGACCCTCAGTTCTCCGAGATTTTCATCGTTGAGGGCGAGTCGGCGGGTGGGTCGGCCAAAATGGGCCGCGAACGGCGCACCCAGGCTATCTTGCCGCTGCGGGGCAAAATTCTCAACGTCGAAAAGGCTCGGCCCGACCGCATGCTGGCCCACGAAGAGATTCGGGCGCTCATCACGGCGCTGGGGGCGGGCCTGGGCGAAGACTTCAATCTTGCGAAGCTCCGTTACCACACGGTCATTATCATGACCGACGCCGACGTCGATGGTGCCCACATCCGGACGCTGCTGCTCACTTTCTTCTTCCGCAACATGCGGCCTCTCATCGACCAAGGCCACCTCTACATCGCCCAGCCGCCGCTCTATCGCACGGCCCGAGGGCGCACGTCCGCCTACCAGTTCGATGAAAGCGCCAAGGATACCTGGATGGCCAAGCAGCTCTACGGCCGCATCGCCGTCCACTCCAGCGATGGCAAGATGGACTTGGCCGGCCCAGAGCTCCAGGGCCTGGTGCGCGGGTTGGGCGAGTTCCAGGCTTGGGCCGCGTCTCTTGGCGTGTTGGGGATCGCTCCCGGCCTCGTAGGCACGCTCTTGCGGGGCGCCGAACGCAAGCGCTACCGCCTTGAGTTCAAGGGCGCGGAAACTGTGGAGGCGGTCGTCACGTGGCTGGAGGAGTCCGGGTACCTCGTTACTCCCAAGATCAACAAAAGCAAGAACCGCTACCACATTGCGGTGGAAGGCCACGGCACCATCGACCTGAAGTTGTTCTTTGAATCGCCCGCCGCTCACCGTGCACTGCAGCACTTCGGCCCCGTGGGCGCGTGGATCAACGGCCGCACCTACTCCGTCGTCAAGCGCGACAATGAGGTCGCCACCAAGGTCCCATGGTATGAACTCCGCGCCGTGCTTGAGCGCCAGGCCGAGCGCCAGGGCGTCAGCCTCCAGCGCTACAAGGGGCTGGGCGAAATGAACGCCGATCAGCTGTGGGAGACCACCATGGACCCGGCGGCCAGGACGCTCTTGCGGGTTTCGGCCGAGGACGCAGCGGCAGCCGACGAGACGTTCCATATGCTCATGGGTGACGTCGTGGCGCCGCGCCGCGACTTCATCACAGCCCACGCCCGTCAGGTGCAGAACCTCGACGTCTAGTGCTCTCTAATCCAGCACGGCCACTGCGTCGACCTCGATAAGAATATCCGGGCTTCCGAAGCCGGACACCACCACCGTCGTGCTCGCAGGTGTCGCGTCCCCGAATATTTCTTGCCTGGCGCGCATTGCCGCTCCGTAGTACGCGCGATCGGTCATATACGTGGTCACCTTAACAACGTTCGCCATGGTCCCGCCTTCGGCCTGAACCCGCCGCTCAAGGCTGCGTAGCGCCTCGAAGGCCTGCGCTTCCGGATCTCCCTTGCCGACGAAATTCCCCGCTTTGTCGACCGATGCCTGGCCCGCGAAATACACCGTGGTACCGGCCCGCACACGGTGGTGAGCGCCGGGGTAGGGTTCGCTGCGCGTGATTGCCATGGCTCGCTTTACTCCGCCGCCCCTGCCTGACGAACATTGCCCTCGGCATCCGATTCGAGGATGGTGTGAAATCGGTACCCCCGCCGGGCCAGTTCCTCGCTCCCGCCTTGGTGGCGGTCTAGGATGGAGGCCACCAGCACCACCTGGTGGCCTGCTGCCTCAGCTGCCTCGATGGCATGGAACAGGCTCGCTCCGGTGGAGCACGCGTCATCGACGATCACGACCCGCGAACCAGCGGGAAGCGGCCCCTCGATGAGCTTTCCGGTGCCATGGCCCTTCTCGCCCTTGCGCACAATGAATGCGGGCATCAAGCGGCCGCCATCCTGCGCGCTCAGCAAGGCCACGGCACTCACCATAGGATCGGCGCCTAGCGTCGGGCCGCCCACTGCCTCGGCTCCAGCCGCACGGACGACAGGCAGCAGCGCCTCCCCGACCAGGCGCAGGCCAATGGGCGACAGCGTCAGGAGCCGTCCATCAAAGTAGTAGCTGCTTCGCTGCCCTGACGCTAGCGTGAACTCACCGAACATAAGCGCGCCCACCTCCTGCGCCGCCGCCAGTATCTGCTCGGGGAGGCCGTCCTTCACCTGTGTCATGTATGTGCTCCTCTTTGCGCGGCCCAAATGCCGCCACGGTATAGGCCCTTAGCCGCGATGTAGTCCCCCACAGGGTCCGGCGCGGCCCCCTCCAACGATTCGCTATTCCCTGCGCGCTGGCGTAACACCGTTGCGCTAATAGCGACCGGCGCCATCGTCACCCACGTGATTCGCGCGCTGGCCCCCGGCGCGACGGCGTCCAGGTCAGCGAGGTCCGGTCGGCGGCCGTCCCGCTCGACGGCCGCTACTGTCGCCTGCTCGAATACGCGAGAAATATCCTTCCAGAGGTGCATGCCCCCCAAGGCGTCAGCGCCGACCAAGAAGAACAGTTCGGCAGCCGCCATGGGTCCGGCATGCACCTCATCAAGAGTGTCCACTGTGTACGTGTCCCCTGGCCGATCTAACTCATTGGTGAGCAGGTGCAGCCCTGGCCGGCCAGCGATCGCCAACTCGACCATCGCTTTCCGGTGCTCGGGCGCAGACCGTGGCTCAATGCGCTTCATCCATGGCACGCCGGCTGGAACCAGCCAAACGCCCGCAAGCGCCAGTTGCTCGATGGCAGCGTCTGCAAGCGCGAGGTGGCCATTGTGAACAGGGTCGAACGTCCCGCCCAGCAGCCCCACCCGCACTACTGCCACTCCAGTTCCGCATGGCCAATCCGCACGGTGTCCCCTGAGCCAGCTCCGGCTGCTTCCAGGGCTTTAAGCACGCCATGCTGATCCAACAGCCGGTGAAATTGCATGCGTGCGCTCCAGTCGTTAAGGTCAGCAACCGCGACAACCCGCTCGACATCTCGCTGCTCTACGACAAACGTCGCTCCCTCACGGTGAATTTGTACTCGCGGGCGCCGCGTTAGCTCGATGGGACGTTCGATACGGCGAGGCGTCTCGCGAGGCCCAGTCGGTATCGGCACTAGGGCCAGCACTTGCTCCAGCAAGTGCTCCACGCCTTCCCCTGTCGCTGGCGACAGGCCTAGCGGAGCCACACCTGCGACGTTGGTAAGAGCTCCCGCTTGCTGCTCCAGTCGTGTACGCACCTCCGGGATATCCAGCTTCGTTACAGCAACCACCCGCGGCTTTTCCGCGAGGTCACCAGGGTATGCAGCGAGTTCGGCCGCGACCCTTATATATTCATCAGCAAGGTCTTCCGCGGTTCCATCAATCAGGTGCACCAGCACTTGTACCCGCTCTACGTGGCGGAGGAACTCTAGTCCGAGTCCTTTACCCTCATGTGCACCCTCAATCAGCCCTGGCACGTCAAGAGCCACCAGTGAACGACCATAACGCTCAACGACACCAAGCATCGGCTCAATCGTGGTGAATGGGTAATCAGCAACCTTTGGTCGAGCCCGCGAAATTCGACTCAGCAGCGTCGACTTACCCGCGTTGGGTGCACCAACGATCCCCACGTCGGCCAGCAACTTCACCTCAAATTTAACGCGGCGCTCTTCGCCGTCCATGCCGCCTTCAGCCAGTAACGGCTCCTGGTTCGTCGACCCCTTGAAGTGAGGGTTCCCTCGACCTGGCTCGCCCCCAGCGGCAACGACAAGGCTCCATCCAGGCCCGACAAGGTCCGCCATGAGGGACGGCTCTTCCCCATCGAGGTCCCAGACCATCGTGCCTGCAGGCACTTTTACGACCGTATCCTTGGCCCCTTTACCTGTTCGACGGTTAGATCCTCCAGGTGTCCCATCAGCTGCCTCGATCCGTGGAGTACGTGTCAGATGGCCTAAGGACCGCAGGTCCGGGTCGACCATGACGATAACGCTGCCGCCCCAACCACCATCGCCGCCGTCAGGTCCTCCCTTGGGTCGTGCGTATTCTTGGAGGAAGGAAATGCGGCCATCTCCTCCTCTCCCAGCTGCAATTATTAGTTCTACCGTATCGAACATAAATCCTTCTCAGAGATCAGGTAAGGAAGACCTAAGAATAACCATAACCGAGAACTATTTTGTGGAGAGAAATTGTTGAACATAAGGATGGAGCAGGTGAGTGGGTGCTAACCGAAGAGGAAAGGCTGTGTTGGGATGATGAGTTTGTGAACTCTACTTATGAGCTAAGTGGTTGGCTTAGCTCATCGAGGGTTGCCCGGAACGCATCGTCATTCAGCATCCGCTGCTGAATGCGGTCGAGTGCATACGCGACGGTGGTTCGATCCCGGCCACCTAGAAGCGTACCGATTCGCTCAGCACGGAGCCCCTGTTGGCGTAGAAGGAACATGGCTACCTGCCGTGCCTGTGAGATGGCACGATCGCGTCTAGGTCCGGCTAAGGTAGCAGCAGCAACCCCAAAGTAGGTGGCTACCTTGGTAATTGTCGTGGAAGGATCCGCGGGGTCGGGCTGGCGGCGCTCGATAGGGGGGTTGGTTTCTCGAGCGAATTCGACAGTCACAGGAGTCCCGGAAAAGTGTGCGAGTGCAGTCACTCGATTAAAAAGGCCTTCCAGTTGCCGAATGCACGAGGACTCGGCCTCAGCGAGGTAACTGATTACTTCGGCAGGGACTGGCACTGGCGCCAGCGCGGAATGGCGCTCCAAAATCGCAACACGGGTCTCGAAATCAGGGCGTTGAAGGTCGGCTACCAGCCCCCATTCCAGCCGCGAGCGCAGGCGCTCATCGAGGGGCCCTAGTGCTGCACCAGGACGATCGGCCGCAACGACGACCTGCCGGTCGGCCCCATGCAAGGTGTTGAAAGTGTGGAAAAAAGCCTCTTGGGTGCCGTCTTTTCCACAAAGAAACTGAATGTCATCGACGAGAAGCACATCAAGAGAGCGGTACCGGGCTTGGAACTCCGCCGTGCGCCGCTCGCGGATGGCGGCGGTGAACTCGTTGGTGAATTGCTCGCAGGTGACGTAGCGAACACGATGGCCCGCCGCGAGGGCCTGGTGGCCAATGGCATGGAGAAGATGAGTCTTACCCAGACCCACGGCCCCGTGAAGAAACAGAGGATTGTAGGAGCGGCCAGGCGATTCGGCGACAGCGGATGCTGCGGCGAAGGCGAGCCGGTTGCTTTTGCCCACCACGAAGGAATCGAGTGTGTAGCGAGCATTCAGCATCATTGGGGCTGGCGAGACCTCGCGCGGAGTACGCGGGGAGGCGCTGGGGGCTGGTGCCACCGCTAGCGGGACCTCCGGTCCCGCCTCGGTAGCGACGGAAAGCGAGACATCAGTGTGGCGACCTGTCACCGCGGTGACAGCATCGCGCATAAGCCCATGCATCCGCCGTTGAAGCCACTCGGCTACAAAGGGTGAGGGCGCCGAGACGATGAGGATGTTTTCGGCTAACGACTGCCCTTCAGTGCCTCGGAGCCACGTGTCGTACGTGGGCCGAGGCACCTGGACCTGAAGGCGTCCCAGCGCGGCTTCCCAGACACGCTGGGCAGGAGCAGCGAGCGTCATGCGGTACGGACTCCAATCAATGGTCGCGCTTCAAGAAACAGAGCGAGGACTCCCCAGACCCCGCACGTGGCCGGAAGGGTGCTCAAGCACTCTTCAGCGGCCAGCGCGGCAGAAGGTAACATGCGTTAGTTTTCGGCTCGCAAGAGGGACAACAGGGGAGTTTCAGGTCGGTTTCTCCAAGGGCATAAAACGATGAGGAAAAGCCACCACGAACTTGGCTGCGGTGCCCCTCCTGACAGAGCTAATCCAGGTATGATGGCGCCGTGGAAAAGCCGCGGACTGTCTTCTTGGGGACACCGGCCTTCGCGATCCCTGCGCTCCAAGCCATCGAGGGCCTGGGCTGGCCTGTCGTCGGTGTCTACGCGGGACCTGATCGGCCCGCAGGACGAGGACGGGCCATCGCCACCTCGCCGGTCAAGCAGTACGCACTGGAGCGCGGCCTTGATGTGCGAACGCCAGAGAACGCTCGTGGGCCCACGGTCGTTGACGAGCTCCTAGAGTTAGCTCCAGACCTTATTCTCCTGGCAGCCTACGGCAAGCTCTTGCCCAAGGAATTCCTCGCTGCAGCGCCCTTGGGGGCGCTGAATCTCCACCCGTCGCTATTGCCGCGCCATCGTGGAGCAATCCCAGTGCAGGCGACCATCCTCGCCGGGGACAAGCAGGCGGGCACGACTATCATCGCGATGGATGAAGGCCTCGATACTGGCCCAATCGTCGCCCAGGCCGAGGTGCCACTGCGAGGGAACGAACGAGCGCCGGAGCTCACCGAGCGGCTGTTCGTATTGGGCGCCGAGTTAATTGCGAAGCACGCGCTAGCCTATGTATGCAGGGACCTTCGGCCCATGCCGCAAGGTGCTGGGGACCCGCCCTTGCGGCGGCTGACCAAGGAGACCGGCGCGCTCGACTGGGCAAAGAGCGCAGCTGCGCTCGAGCGGCAGGTGCGGGCGTACGACCCATGGCCGGGCGCATACACGACGATTGACGGCGCGAAGCTGGAGGTGGTCGACGCCAGCGTGATCGATGAACGCTATGCGGAGCCTATCGGCACGGTGGTAGCCATGGCTGACGGCGTGGGGGTCGTAACGGCGACCGGCGTCTTGTTCCTGCGACGAGTGAAACTCGCCGGGCGCACAGAGGCGGATATCACCGACTTCCTACGAGGGCATCCAGGCCTGACCGGTACCCGCCTTCCGTCCTAAGGCGTTTGGCTACTTGGTCGCGGAGTTCGCATCGGCAGGCGCTGCGGCACCAGCCAACGTGCCAGCGCTCCCGGAACGCTGCGCCGAGATGTGTACGATGACAAGCGCTGGATCGCTCACCATCTCAACACCGGCGGGGATTTCGAGGTCGCTGACGGAGATCACTGAGTCAGGCTCCTCCATCGTCGAGACGTTGACGATGAAGATGTTAGGTATGCTAAACGGCAGCGCCGCGACCTCGACCTCGTGGAGGTCATGGGAGAGACTCAGACCTTCGGCCCGTGTTGCGGGCGCTTCGCCCTCGACGTGAACAGGAACCCGAACACGAAGCCGCTCGGTCCGTGAGATGCGGATAAAGTCGACGTGCAGCAGGTGCTCATCAACCGGGTGACGCTGAATCTCCCGGACCATGACGAAGTGTTCGGCGCCACCCTCAACACGGACGATTACGGGCGCGGTGCGGCCGACGTGCCGCACCGCCACGGCGAGGTCATGGGCGGCCGACTGGAGCGCGAGCGAATCCTCGCCGTGGCCGTACACGTGGATTGGGGTGAAGCCGGCCCTCCGGAGGGCCTTGTTCTTACTGCCGAGCGCCTCACGGGGCTGGGCGTCAAGGGTTACTTGGGTCTGGGTAGTCATCAATTCCCTGTTTTCTGGGCCTGCAGGCTAACCAGCAGATGATAGCAGACGACTGGTGGAGCAGGGTATAGGCCATCGCGGGGCCAAAAACCTATTGTCGACTGACTTTATTGTCTTACGCGGCCGCCACTGCTACGATACTGAAGTTACGTGGACGGGGAGACTGTTCACGCTGGGGAGAATTCGGCATGCGCGTTCCGATGAAGGTTGACTATGGCGTCCGAGCCCTGGTGGACCTCACACAGCAAGGGGCCGAGCGTCCCGTGCGAACTGCGGAGATCGCCCTGCGTCAGCATATCCCCGAACCGTACCTGGATCAGGTCCTGACGACGCTGAACAAGTTCGGCTTCATTCGGAGTCGCCGGGGTCCGCGCGGCGGACACCTGATGGCCCGGGCCGCCGCCGACATCACGCTGAGCGAAATCGTCGCGACGCTCGAAGGGCGCACTTCATCGCTGGATTGCATCACCGATGCAGATGAATGCGTGTTGTCGGGCAGCTGTACGCAGCGCGACATCTGGCGGGGTGTCGAGGACGCGGTTCAGCAGGTCTTGGAGGCGACCACCGTGCAGGAACTGGCGTTTCCCCGAAAGCCTGTCGCCGGACTGACGTAAGTTCATCACCTCCTTGCGTGTACGCACGCAAGGAGTAACGTAGGCGGTTGCCGCCGCCCTGGGCTCACGACAGACTGGGGAGAACGCGGCACCGAAGAGTGGAAGGACAAGGAACCATGACCACAGCACCCATGCTGACCCCGGATCAGGTACAGCGGTACAGCCGACACATCATCATGCCCCAGATCGGGAGCAAAGGGCAGCGCACGCTGCTCGACTCTAAGGTGTTGATCGTTGGTGCCGGCGGCCTCGGCGGCCCGGTCGCGATATACCTAGCGCTGGCAGGGGTTGGCACCATCGGCCTCGTCGACTTCGACACCGTCGACCTCAGCAACCTGCAGCGGCAGGTGTTGCATAACACCGAGACCATCGGCCTGTCCAAGCTGGAGTCCGCGCGCCAGACCCTGGCGCGCTACAACCCTGGCGTGAACCTTGAGGCCCACGAGTTCGCCATCAACTCCGACAACGCCATGGAGGTGATGAAGAACTACGACGTCATCGTGAACGGCGCCGACAATTTCGCAACCCGTTACCTCGTCAACGACGCCGCCTACCTGAGCGGCAAGCCGCTGGTGGACGGCAGCATCCTGATCTTCGACGGTCAGGTGACCACCTACCTCCCCGGCCAGGGCTGCTACCGCTGCCTGTTCCCGTCACCACCACCACCGGGCATGGTGCCCAACTGCGCTGAGGCCGGGGTGCTGGGCGCGCTTACCGGCACGGTGGGCAGCATCCAGGCGACTGAGGTCGTCAAGTTGCTGCTAGGGGTGGGCGAGCCACTGCTGGGCCGGTTGCTCCTGGTCGATGCGCTTAACATGGAGTTCCGGATGGTCAAAACGCGCCGGGATGCGGCATGCCCGTTGTGCGGCGACCACCCGACGGTGACCGCGTTGATCGACTACGAAGTGTTCTGCGGTCTTGCCCCAGCCCCCGAGCTGGCAGCGGACGGCGTGGCGGCCGGTTAAACACGAACCGAAGGACGAGACAGTGACCGCGTGCACCGTGCGACCCCAGTCGGGGTCGCGCGGCGCGGTTCCAAACCATGCGCAGCGATAACATCGTCGAGGCCATAGGCAATACGCCTCTCGTCGAACTAGCCAGCTTCAGCCCCCGCCAGGGTGTCCGCATCTTCGCGAAGCTCGAGGGCCACAACCCGACCGGGAGCGTGAAGGACAGGATCGCGCGGCGCATGGTTCAGGCCGCGCACGAGGCGGGCGAGTTGTCCAAGGACCGGATCATCCTTGAGCCCACCAGCGGCAACACGGGGATAGCGCTGGCGATGGTGACACGGCGGCTTGGCTATCGCTTTACGGCGGTGATGCCGGAGAACGTTGGGCCGGAGCGCACCGATCTGTTACGGGCCTACGGTGCGAAGGTCATCTACTCTGAGGGCGATGGTGGGACGAATGGCGCCATCGAGCTCGCACGGGGCATAGTCGAGCAGGACCCGTCGTACGTCATGCTCTACCAGTATGGGAACGCGGCGAACCCAGCAGCGCACTACGAGACGACGGCTCCTGAGATCATCGCCGACGTGCCCGAGCTGACCCATTTCGTGGCTGGGCTGGGAACTGGCGGTACGTTGATGGGCAACGGACGTAGGCTCAAAGAGCACAACCCCGCCGTGAAAATCATCGCGGCGGTGCCGACCCCAGACGACCGTATCCAGGGCCTCCGAAGCCTGGAGGAAGGGTTCATTCCTCCCATCCTCGACCTTTCGTTGCTCGACGCTCGTCACATGATCACTGGCGAGGAGAGTTTTCGCCGGACCGCCGACCTGCTACACCAAGAGGGTATCTTCGCCGGCGTTTCATCGGGCGCGGTGCTGGCGGCCGCATTGCGCGTGGCTCAGCGGGAGGACAAAGCCGACGTTGTCTGCCTCTTTGCCGATGGCGGCTGGAAGTACCTCAGCACGGGTCTGTGGACGCAGGACTACGCGGCCCTCGAGGACTCCGTCGCGGGCAAAATCTGGTGGTGACGCCAGGGAACAGCTCCCTCGACGCCTTGCAACCCCGGGCCGCCGCCCGCCGCGTCCTGATCCTTTCGCCGGCTACTACCGGGCTTGGCGAGGAGCTCCTTGAGTGCCTCGAGCGTGACGAAATCAGCTATACGGTCGCCACCGCCGGCGAGGACTCCATGGGGGTGTTGCGTCCGGACGCGATTCTCTTCGACCTGACGCAGGCAGACCGACAGGCCGCTGAAACGATCCCCGGCGAGCCGCGGTCCTCTTCGATGCCCACCATCGCTGCCGTATCCGCCGATCACCTGGACGCCCCGCAGCTCCGAATACCCACCGGAGACGTCATCGTCTGCCCGTGGCCTCGCGGCGAGCTTGCGCTGCGCGTGCAACGCCTGCTGGATGCCGTGACACCGCCTCCGGCCCCCGGCGTGGTCAGCAACGGAGACCTGGTCATCGACACGAACCGATACGAGGTGTTCCTTGCTGGCCGCCCGGTGCTGCTCACCTTCAAGGAGTACGAGTTGCTGAAGGTGCTGGGGTCGAATCCCGGGCGCGTGTACAGCCGAGAGACCTTGCTTGAGCAAGTGTGGGGGTACGCCTACTTCGGGGGGACCCGGACGGTGGACGTGCACATCAGGCGCTTGCGGAGCAAGATCGAAGACGCGCAGCACACCTTCATCGACACGGTCTGGAACGTTGGCTACCGCTTCAGGGGCTAGGGCCGCTCAAGACCCCGTCGTATTGCACGTGAGAGGCCAACTCCCTATAGTCAAGCGTGCCATGCCCCTCTATGAATACGTCTGTCCCGTCTGCCGCTCGCGTTTTGAGCGCCTCCAGCCCATGTCGGGCGCGGCAAGCGCCGACTGCCCGAACTGCGAGGCGCCGGCGAAGCGGCTCGTCTCGATGATGGCCCCCGCGATGATCGGCAACGCTGGCGGTGCCGTCGCGGGATCTGGCGGTGGCTGTGCCTGCGGCGGCAACTGCGCCTGCTCGGCGTAGGCACCCTCTGCTAGGTGCTGACGCCTTGCCAACCACGCACGCACCGCGCTAAGCCGTAGCCCACAACCCAGGACAGGCCCGCCTGCGCGAGCGTGACGGCGCCGACCACTAGTGTCACGTCCCGCCAGAACCCGAAAGGGAAAACCTGCACCAGCAGGCTCGTTCGCGGATCGAACAGGTAGTTGCCCTGCGGGAAGCCCAGTGCGTGGAAGAGATTGAACACCGGGCCGAAGGCGACGATGCTCATTCCCCCGGCGATAACGATCGCCACTGCGGTGAGCACCGCGCCCCACTGTAGCCAGCGTCCCAACTCACTCACCGCGCGCCTGCGGAGAGTGGCGACGGCAACGACGCTGGCGATGAGCAGATAGAGCGCCGCCGCGCCCTGCGCCCGGTAGGTGCGTAAGAACAGCTGCTTCACGTCAGCCATGTGCTCGACCTCCAGCGCGGTGAACAGCTCCCGCTCGCGCCCGAACACCTCCGTTGACACCTGTAGCGGCTCCGAGGCGCTGTTGAAATAGTTCTGCACCTGGCGCCCGACGTCACGCAGGCCCTCGTCGGTGATCCCGGTTTGCTCGGAGACGCCGTGGCGGTCGAAGAGCGCGTCGTAGAGCGACAGGCTGTTGGCGGCGAAGCGCACGCTGGTCGTAACGAAAATCAGCGCCAGCGCGACTGCGGACAGCGTGCGGACCCAACGCCGGGTGTGGGTGGTGGTCTTGCGCTCGGGTATGGTCACAGTCGTCAATGATAGCCAACTTGGGCCTGGAGGACTGATCGTGGCCAATGCCGACAGAGACCGAAGCCTCTTCGATGGACTGCTGGCAACCATGCGCCGGTTGCGTGCGCCCGAGGAGGGGTGCCCATGGGATCTTGAGCAGACGCATGGGTCGTTGCGCAACTCACTTCTGGAAGAGGCGTACGAGGCGCTGGAGGCCATCGATGCCAACGAGCCTGAGCAGATGGTTGAGGAGTTGGGCGATGTGCTGCTCCAGGTCGTGTTCCATGCGCAAATCGGCGCCGACGCTGGCCGGTTCACGATCGACGACGTGGTGCAGCGGCTGACCGATAAGCTCGTCAGCCGGCATCCGCATGTCTTCGGCGACGAGGTGGCGGGCAGCGCAGGCGAAGTGCTCGGCCAATGGGAGCGGATCAAGGCCCAGGAGCGTGCCGCCAGAGGCCATGGCGAGCGCTCCATGTTGGACGGTGTGCCGAAGTCGATGCCGGCCCTCGCTTACGCCCAGGCGGTGGCCGCGCGCGCAGGGCGTGCGGGCTTCGACTTCGAGTCGGACGCCGCGGCCCTCGCTAAGCTGAGAGAGGAGATAGCCGAGCTACGCGACGCTGAGTCGTCCGCGCTGCGCGAGGCGGAGATGGGAGATGTGCTGTTCATGGCCGCAGTGAACGCAGCCCGTATGGGCATCGACGCCGAGGCGGCGCTCCGTGGCTCGAACGACCGTTTCGCGCGGCGGTTTCGGCACCTTGAGGGCGCGGTGCGACAGGGAGGGACCGCGCTGGTGGAGCTAGGAACAGACGCCAAGCGGATGTTGTGGGAGGAAGCGAAAAGGGCTGCTAGCTAGCCGCGCCCGAGACCCGCTGCCGACGTCATCCTCCGCCTTCGGGACCGCGGTGAGTATAAATCCGGTACGCCTTCATAATCGTTTGCTAGAATAACTTCACTACGGCCACGGCCACGGCCTCGTGCAGCGACCTATACCGAGGCGCAGGCGAGAGAGGCTGTATTGCACTCAACCGACGGGGAAGATGAACTGTGCGAACGCTCACACGAACGGTGATATTGGCCCTGCTGACGATGGCAATCGCTCTAGTTGGCGCGGGGACCGCGCTGGCGCAGCCCGACACCGACTCGTCCTCGCCGGAGGACGTGACACTGATCGCGGCGTTCCGTGCCATCCAACCAGATTTCGTCGATGACGATAGCGACATCGACCTCCAGCTGGTCAACCACGCCTCGTCCCGGCGCATCGTTCGATTCGAGCTCGAAGGCGTTCCGGCCGGCTGGGACGTGCAGGTCTGGCAGCGGTTCTTCGCCTACCGGATCAACGAACTGGCCCTCGAGCCGTTTGGCGGCGCGGAAGGGTCCGGTTCGAACGTCCAGGCGCCGCGCCTGCGTATCCACCCCTCCATCGACACCGACGCGGGAACGTACGAGTTCACTCTGCGCGTCCTCTCCCGTGACGGGAACGTGCTGTACGACTCCGCGACCTTCTCCTTGATCATTGGGGAGCGAGAGCCGGTCACGGCCGGAGACATCGAACTGACCTCGACATTTCCTTTTCTGAGGGGCCCCGCGACGAGTCAGTTCGAGTTCGAGATCGGCATACGCAACCGGACTGGGGCCGATGCCTCCTTCGACCTGAGCGCCGAGGCGCCGCTGAACTGGACCGTGCAATTCCGCCCGGCCTTTGGCGACGAGCGGCTGATATCCAGCGTCGCCCCGGTGAGCAACGGCCTGCAGCGAGTGAACGTACGCGTGCGGCCGGCGACGTTCGAGACGGCCGGCACGTATACGATTCCGGTGATGGTTTCTAACCAGGATTTCTCGGCGGCCATCGACCTCCAAGTGGAAGTAACTGGCCGGGGTGACATTCTGCTCCAGACGGCCGCCACTCGCCTGAATGTTGACGCCACGGCGGGCGACCCGACTACCGTCGGCTTGGTGGTCGGCAACACCGGCACCGGGGTGCTCGACAGCGTGTCGCTGATCGCTGATGCGCCCGATGGCTGGGTGGTCACGTTCGCCGAATCCACGATCGCCACCATTGATGTGTCTGAGTTTCTGCCGGTGGCCGCGGTGATCACCCCGGACCCCGATGCGATTCCCGGCGACTACTTCGTCAACGTGACCGCCAGCAGCCCGCAGGACTTCCGCCAGGTTGCGCTCCGCGTGACCGTCTCGCAGTCGACCATCTGGGGCTGGCTGGGCATCGCCATCGTGGTGGCGGTCTTGGGCGGCCTGGGCGGCCTCTTCTTGCGGTTGGGCAGGCGATGACAGGTCCGCTGGTCGAAACGCACGGATTGTCTAAGCACTACGGCAATTTGCGTGCCGTCGAGGGCTTGGACCTGCGTCTTGAGGAGGGCGAGGTCTACGGCTTCTTGGGGCCAAACGGCTCGGGGAAAAGCACGACCATCTTGATGATCCTCGGGCTGACGGAACCGACGGCGGGCACCGTGTCAGTCATGGGCCACGACCCGACCCGCAACCCGACTGCGGTGAAGCGGCAGGTCGGGTACTTACCTGAGTCCGTTGGCTTCTACGGCGACCTGACTGGGCGCCAGAACCTGCTCTATACGGCAGAACTGAATGGAATCAAACGCCGCGAGGCCGAAGGGCGCGTGGCTGGGCTGCTGGACACGGTTCAGCTGCATGATGCAGCGAACCAGCAGGTCGCGCACTACTCGCGGGGCATGCGCCAGCGACTGGGGTTGGCCGACGTACTTCTGAAGGACCCACGGTTGGTGATCCTTGATGACCCGACGCTTGGACTCGACCCGGCGGGCATTCAGTGGCTCCTGAGGCTGATCGAGCAAATGGCTCACGACCAGAATATCTCTGTTTTCCTCTCGTCTCATGCGCTCGAGGACGTGCAGCGGGTTTGCTCCCGCGTCGGCATCATGTCCCAAGGCAAGATGGTGCTCGAAGGCACCATTGAGCAACTGACGGCGGGGCAAGAGGGAGGGGGCTTCGAGGTACAGGTTGAGGTCGATGTGACCACTGACGCGGTACTGACAGCGCTGCGCGCACTCCCTAGCGTCACGCGCTGCGAGGCCACCGGCCGGGTCATCAGCGTCGCGAGCACCGAGGATGTGCGAGCGCGGATCGCGGAGACAGTGCTCGCCAACGGCGCGACGCCGCTGGAGGTGCGATCCCGCAACCGCACGCTGGAAGAGATATACCTGCGCTACTTCCAACCCGAAGAGGCGCGGGCGTGACCGCCATCTTTTGGAAAGAGCTCGGCGACCACCTGGGCCGACGCCGATTCCTCCTCACGCTGTTCCTGATCGTGGTCGGGGTGCTGTGGGGGTTGTTCATTCTCGCCCGCGAGGTCGATGGCAGTTCCGTGACCTCCAACGAGTTCCTGTTCCTGCGTACCTTCACCTCCTCTAGCGGCGTGCTTCCGCCCGTGCTGTTCTACATCGGCTTCTTCGGCCCGTTGATCGGGATTGCATTGGGCTTTGATGCCATCAACAGCGAGCGAGCGCAGGGCACCCTGTCGCGTTTGCTGGCACAGCCGATTCACCGCGACGACGTGTTCAACGGCAAGTTTCTCGCGGGGCTGGTGACGCTGACTATCGTGCTGGTGGCCATGATCCTTGCGATCGTGGGGTTGGCCATGTTCGTTATGGGCTACTCGCCTCGGAGCGAAGAGGTAGTTCGCCTCTTCGGCTTCGGGGTCCTCTCTGTCGTTTACTTGGCATTTTGGCTAGCGCTGGCCATGACCTGCTCCATCTTCTTCAGGAATGCCGTGACATCGGCGCTGGTGTCGCTGGGGCTGTGGCTGCTGTCCACCTTCCTCATCGCGTTGCTGGTCGCTCCCGCATTGGCGGACCTCATAGTGCCAGCCATCGAAACAGCCCAGCAGAAGGTGGACCACGCGAATTGGCAGTTGTGGTTGTCCCGAATCTCGCCGAGCCAATTGTTCAATGAGGCGGCTCAAACGCTGCTCAACCCGGACGTTCGCTTCACTGGAGTGCTCGGGCTCGAGCGGGCCGCGCAGTTCGACCGGCTCGAAGCGACGCCGATATCCGCGAGCCAGAGCCTGCAATTGGTTTGGCCCCACATCACGGTGGTCTTCTCGCTGGCCGCCTCCTTGATCGCTGTCTCCTACACCAAGTTCATGCGAGAAGAGATCAGGTCATAGCCTCTACGGAATCGAGGTACTGACCGCCGCCGTAGTATCAACGAGTGGTGTGTATACGACCCCCGCAGTAGTTATGGCCGTGGCCGCCGACCATCGTTGAGTGTGAAGCGCCCAGAGGACGTACGGGCGGACTACTGTCCGAGCGGCTCGGTATCTGACGCGCCGGCGAAGAGAGGTATCTCCTCGGCTTTCACCTTGCCAGGCGCCTGTTGGCCAGTGACCTTCCACCCCTCGCCGCGCGCGTAGGCATTGCACATTTGGATCCACCTGCGAGGGAAAACGTCGGGCCTAAAGAGGGGCGTGGGCCTATGCACGCCCTGGCGGTCTTCGAAGTCCGTGCCTTCCTGGACCACGCTCTTGTCTTGGTTGTTGAAGTGCCCCTTCCGCATGGGCCCGGCCCACGCGTTGTACCAGAGGTTGATCCAGGCACGATGCAGGATGTTCTTGGGCCAGTGGCCGCTCAGTTGCATGTAGAAGTAGTGGTGCGCATCGATGGCGATGTACCACTCGTAGTAGACCGCGCCGTTCTGCGGGAAATGGCGCACGCGCAGGAAGCCGGGGAGGCTGATCCCGATGTGCTTGATGCCCTGCACCTCGGTCGAGGTGCCACGGGCGGCGCGCCTGTTGGGCGGCTTGCTGCGGCGCCATGGGCGCTGCGGCGGCCAGTTCCCCAGGCCTAGGTAGTCGGCTCCCCAAGTGAAGTCGGCGTTAGTCTCCAGCAGGTACATGCGCTTGTCGACCGGGTCGTACTCCTGGAGCTCGGCGCGCGGGGTTGCGTTGTAGGCGCCCAGGCGGTGGTTGAGGAGCGCGATGGCGTCGCGGTGGAGCATGAAGAAGTGTCCACCCGCTGAGCCCTCGGCGTGCTGGCGCCAGTTCCCGTACACCTGACGGTAGCGGACCTTTACCTTCGTGTCCTCACGCAGCAGGAGCGCAGGGATGTCCTCCTCCAGCGGAACGGGTGCGCCCCGGCCCATCCACAGAAACACAATGCCCTTGCGCTGCTCAACTGGGAATGTCCGTACGCGCACCTTGCCCACGACGGGACTGTCGGGCCCGTCGGTCAGCGCGGCGACGCAGCGGCCGTCCTTCAGGTCGAAGGTCCAGCCGTGGAACCGGCAGGCCAGAGTGTCGGTGCCGGGGAACTCGTCCTTACCCAGCGACAGGCGCGCGCCGCGGTGGGGACACTCGTCTTGCACGGCGTAGATGCGCTTGCCGCGGCGAACCAGCGCGATGGGCTCGCCCAGTAACACCATGCGCTTGGGCCGCCGTCCCACCGAGCGCTCGTCGAGGATGGGGTACCAATAGTTCTTGAAGCCCGTGGCCGCGCGGCTGTACGGCGTGTCACTCGCATCCGTGGCCGCCGACGCTTGATTCTCACGTAGAGCTGAGTCCATAGGAAACCTCCGATGTCGCGCAGCGTTCGGCCACCATAGGCACGGCGCAAAAGACAGTCAAGCGCCTGTCTGTGGACTAGGTGAGTTCCCCCGCCTCTGCTGCCGCACGTAGCCGCTGGGGCAGCGCCGGACGCCGGGCGAGCACGAAGAAGATCGAGCTTGCGCCGGTGAGAGATCCCAGAGTGAGGAACGCGAGCTGGTAGCTCCCCGTTTGGTCGAAGACGTAGCCCGCAAACAGAGGACCGATGACCGTGCCGAGTTGCACGATAAGAGAAGAGGTGCCCATGATCTTCGCGAAGTTCCGACGGCCGTAGTACTCGGCCCGGATGGCCGTCATGAGCGGTCCGCGTGCGCCCCAGGCGAGCCCATGGACGATCGCCGCGGCGACAATAGCCGGGCTGGCGTCGCTGAAGCTGAGCAGGAACATCGCCGCCGCGTGGCCGAGCATGGCAACCGCAGCGATCATGCGCTTGCTGTAGCGGTCTCCGAAGGCGCCGGCGGCCAGCTGGCCTACCACGCTGGTGAGGGTCAGCAACGGGATGATTGCAGCCGCCCCGGTGAGAGTCCAACCAAGGTCCTGCAGGTGTAGCACTAGGTGCGCCTGGAGTCCCGCAACCACGAAGAGTGCGGCTCCGTGCCCAAGCGAGATGAACCAGAACGACCGGTCGCGCATGGCCTCGCGCAAAGTGAAGTCCACCTCGTCGCTTAGGTAGCGGGTCGCGGTGTTGTCGCCGACCTGGCGAAGGTCATCCTCGGGCAGACGGCCATCAGGCAGCAGCCCCACGTCCTCCGGCCGGTGATGGAATAACGTGGAGAGAGGCAAGCCGATCACGAGAATCAGGACACCAGCGATGACGAAGGTGGTCCGCCACCCGTAGGTCTCGAGCAGCCACGCGACACCCACGGCGAAGATGCCTGCCGCTCCAAGCCCGGTCTGGGCGATGCTCATGGCCCGGGCGCGGCGCCGAATAAACCAGTTGGCTAGCGCGGTGTTAAGGGTGAGGAAGCCGGCCAGGCTGGCGCCGATGGCGATGACGAGGAAGGCCACGTAGAACTGCCACAGGGTGTCGATCCTGCTCAGCATGAAGAATCCGATGCCGAAGATCACCGTGCCCACTTGCAGCACGAGGCGAGGGCCGTAGCGGTCTACCCAGTAGCCGTGGAGAGGCCCCAGCAGGCCGCTCTCGACGCGGGACAAGGAGAACGCGCCGGAGAGCGCGGTGCGGCTCCAGCCGAACGTAGCCTCGAGCTGAGTGAAGTAAGCCCCGAACGACAGGAAGAGCAGCGAGCCCTGTATAGCCTGGAGTCCCCAGGTGCCGGCGACGATCCACCAGCCGAAGAAAATGCGAGGATGCGGGGTTTGGGCACTGTCTGGGATGGTCACTAGGCGTCCGTGGGCGAGGGGGAGGGCCCCGGCATCGTAACACGGTGCCAGCCGTCCTTCACGGCCCTTGAGCGAGGCGAAGGAGTGAACGCGCCGAAGGGAAAGTGGGTGGTGCACGTTCGAGCGCCTCAGCACCGACGAATGTAAGCGGAGATCTGGGTGAGGGAACTGATCCTACTGAGCTAGGAGCGCCATGACTTCGTTGCGCGTCGGCATGGCAATCTGGGCTCCGCGACTGGTCGTACACAGGGCGCCGGCGGCCATGCCCCAGCGTGCCGCATCCCGAAGCCCAAGGCCCTCGGCGAGGGCCACCGTGAGCGCGCCCGCGAAGGCGTCGACGGCCGCGACGCTGTCCACGGCGTCGACGACGTAGGCCAGGAGCCAATCGGTGTCGCATAGCAGACGCCCTGCGCGCCCATCGTCACCATCGCGGCAGCCTCGGTCGCGTTGGGCGTCAGGCAGTCGAAAAGGGGGTAGGTGTCCACAGGCAGCGATGCGGCAGGGGCCGGGTCGAGGACGACGAATAAGACGGCGTTGTGTGCGCGCCTAGCCGTGGCGATGCTGGTGGCGACGGGCACCTCAAGCTGGAGCATGAGCGCCCTCGCCGTCTCGAGCAGCGCATCCAGCCGGTGAAACTGCGTGTCGTCGCAGCGGCCGTTGGCACCCGGTACCGGATGATGGTGTTGTCGCCGTTCAGCCTCGCGGTGATGAGCGCGACGCCATCGCAGGCGAGGCCACTGACGTCGATGCCATCAGCTGTCAGCGCGTCGCGAAGCTCGTGTCCGTAGGCGTCGGCCGCCCGTCCGCCCGACGAAAGCCGCGCGCGCCCATGCGTGCCGCCGCCACGGCCTGGTTGGCCCCCTTGCCGCCCGGGGTCATCACGAATGCGTCGCCGCGAAGGGTCTCGCCGGGTAACGGCAGGTGAGAGGCGGACACGACGAGGTCCATGTTGGCAGCCCCCCGCACGGCTACCTTGGCCGGGTGGCCTGCCTTTTGGCCCAAGGTAGCGCCCCACGCCCCACGGTATGAAAGCGGGCCCGCGCGTTAGCAGCGGGCCCGCTTGGCTGTGTCGAGGTGGTGTTTCTACTTCGAGGACGGAATGACGACCGCGGCCTCAGGCAGAATGCTGAGGTGAACGTTGTCGTCCTGATTGAATTGCTCGCCGGTCGGTGGGGTCCGGACGCGGAGCATGTGTCCGCTGACCTCTACTAGGTACTCCATGGAACTGCCGAGGAACGCGCCGGTGTGTACCAAGACCTCGAAGGAACCGGGACGAGCCTCGTGGGTGAGCTCGATGCCCTCGGGCCTGATGGCGATGATGACTGACTGACCAGAGGACAGGGTGAGGCCAACTGAGGTTCCAACTAGCCCGCCGAACCCGGCATCAACCGTAACCAGCTCGCCCTCGACCTTTGTGACGGTGCCATCGAGCACGTTGCCGGCGCCCATGAAATCAGCAACGTGCTGGTCGCGCGGCGCCTGGTAGACGTCGCGAGGGCTGCCGACCTGGGCAATGACGCCGGTGTTCATAACCACGATGCGGTCGGAGAGCACGAGTGCCTCCAGGAGGTCGTGCGTCACGTAGAGAGCGGAGAGGCCCTGCCGCTGGAAGAGCTCTTTGAACTCTAGGCGCATGTCCTCACGGAGCTTAGCGTCTAGGTTCGAGAGCGGCTCGTCGAACAGCAGGAGTTTGGGCTCGCGTACGAGGGCGCGGGCCACCGCAACTCGTTGCTGCTGGCCGCCAGAGAGCATGGTCGCGCTGCGGTCAGCCAGCTCGGGGATTCGAACGGTGGTTAGCGCTGCGTGCACACGGTCCGATATCTCGCTCTTGCTGAACTTCTTCTTGCCGACCTTGAGTGGGTAGGCGACGTTCTCGTGCACCGACATATGCGGCCAGATAGCGTAAGACTGAAAGACCATGGCGATGGGCCGCGAGTGCGTGGGCACGTTGGTGCCGCCCTCGGTACGGAAGACGGGCGAGTTGTCGATATAGATGTCGCCGCCGTCAGGTTTCTCGAGCCCGGCCACGCACCGCAGCATCGTGGTCTTGCCGCAGCCACTAGGGCCCAGCAGCGTCACGATCTCCCGGTCGCCCACCTCGAAGCTAACGCCCTTGACGGCCTGGACATCCCCGTAGTCCGTTTTGTAGATCTTGACGAGTCCATCAACGGTTAGCATTGTCCCTCCCCAAGGTGCCCGCGGTTCAAACCTACTGTGGAAAACGAAACGAAGGCTGGGCGCCTCCTTCGGGCTGCACCGTCGCCTTCGTCTTGAGCGACCGCTTTCGCGCGGAACAGCGCCTTGATACACTAATTCACCTACTCCGTCAAGCAACGATTGCGAGGCAGGAAGCACGCCGTTACCTGCTGGATCGGTGCTTGGGGACGATATGGCCTCTGCGGCCGAGGGGCGTATGGAAGTGTAGTCACGTATGCTCCCGCGGGGACTGCGGCGAGCACAAGAGGGGAGTGGATTGGCGAGCATCGACCAACCAAAGGTAATGGCCCGGCCGGCACCGGCCGCGGTTGGAAGCCGATGGTTCCTGCCGGCCGGACAACGGCCGATTGCGGCCCTGGCCGGGGTCGGCCTCACGGCGCTCGTGGCGGTGCCGATGCTGATGCTAATCTTCGCCGCGGTTCGCGGCCCCATTGGGTCGCTTCCCTTCGAGAGCCAGGCGTTCTTCACGACCAGCAACTTTCAGGATGCGGCAACCCAGGGCGGGCTGTATAGGCTGGGGCGCGACACCTTCTTCTACGTCGCGGGCGCTGCCACCATCTCTGTGGTCCTCGGTTTCGCGCTGGCCTGGATCGTCGAGCGGACAGACATTCCGTTCCCCAACGCCATCTTTATCCTCGTGCTGGTCCCGTTCCTGATCCCGCAAAGCACCATGACCAATGCATGGTTGGAGCACCTTCTGCCGCGGACTGGCCAGGTCAATATTTGGCTCCGCGAGACGCTGAACCTGGACATCACGAGAGGGCCGATCGACCCTTATAACATTCAGATGATGATCGTTTTCCAGGGCCTGCTGCTGACCCCCATTGTCTTTCTAGTCCTGGCGGCGATTCTCCGTAACCAGAACGGAGCCATGGAAGAGGCGAGCCGGGCATCCGGCGCGGGACATTGGGGGACACTACGGCGAGTCACCGCCCCGCTGCTCTTCCCCGGCGTCTTTACCGCTGTGGTGTTGGCCGTGTGGCTTACGCTGGACTCCACTCTGGTCCCGTTCCTGCTTGGGGGAGCCGGCAAGGTGTCGCTTTTCAACTTCCGCATTTGGGCTGCGCTCAACAGTGCGGACGGCAGCTACACTGGATTCGGCTTGGCCTCGGCCTATGCGGTGATGGGTATGGTGACGTTGTTCGTGCTGTTCGCGGTCT
>Ga0114996_10002087_pt1 | contig 26163 bp, 26 predicted proteins | sample ArcticOcean_MG_C_4_FD_87039 | JGI IMG/M metagenome (GOLD analysis project Ga0114996, IMG submission 87039) | Marine microbial communities from western Arctic Ocean - ArcticOcean_MG_CB4_134 | ecosystem: Environmental > Aquatic > Marine > Oceanic | place: Arctic Ocean: Canada Basin | collected... | reverse complement strand
TCCACTGGTCGGGGTCGGGGACGGGTTCAGCTTCCATGCCGAAGCGCTTGGCGGATTCTTGGGCGCCGCGGGCGATCTCTTCGTCGTCGCGGTGCAGGAGGAATTTTGCACCGGTCGCGGATTGGACGCCGCGGACGCCGAGGATGTGATCGAGGTGGGCGTGGGAGTTGGCGATGAGCTTGATCGTGACACCCATTTCGGCGGCCATGTGGACGATGTCCTCGGCTTGGTCGCCGGGGTCGATGCAGATGGCCTCTTTGGTCCGTTTGTTGCCGACCACCCAGCAGTTTTCCTGGAAGACACCGACCAGGAGTCCGCGCACTTCGATCTCGTTGACTTGCGGTTCGTCAGCCATACATGGTTCTCCTGGGTACGGGAGGGATTGGCCCGTGGACTAGTCGGGGCTGGAATCGTCGCCGGCAAGGAGGCGGTTGACCTCATCGAGGACGTCGGAGCTATCGAAGGGGGTGGGTTCTTCGGGCGCGGCGGCACCGGGCGCGTCGTCGTCGGACTCTTCCAAGTTCCGGACGTAGTCCTGGACGTCGGGATTGTCTTTCAGGGCTTCGCTGACCTGGGACTCGTAGCGCTTACTACGCAGTTCTAAGTTGTTCAAGTCGAGGCCAAGGTCGTAGACCTCGGTGAGCTTGCCCAGGAGGGCGAGCGTGGCTTTGGGGTTCTTGCCGCCCGAAATGTAGTGCGGCACCGATGCCCAGAGGCTGATGTGGTCCATCCCCCCTTGGCGACAGGCTTCACTGAGGGTGCCGACGATGCCGGTGGGGCCTTCATAGCGGGAGGCCTGAAAGCCGAGCGCGGCGGCGCGGGTGGGGTCACTGGCGCCGCCAGTGACCGGGACTGGACGGGTGTGGGGGGTGTCAGCGAGCAGGGCGCCGAGAGTGACGATTTCCCGCGCGCCGAATTTGGTCATCAGCGCCAGGATCTGGGAGCTGAAGGTCTTCCACTTGAGGTGCGGTTCGGTGCCGAACGCCAAGATCAAGTCGCGGTTGCCGTTGCCAAGGCGGGCGACGGTGAAATCGGTTGTGGGCCAGGTGATCTGTCGTGTTTCGCCTTCGGTGATGCGGACGGTGGGCCGTTGTTCCGTGAAGACGAAGAACTCTTCCGGGTCGATCTCAGCGACAGAGCCTTCGCTGACCGCTTCGAAACGGGTGCTCTGGCGGCCGGCCAGTCGGCGCAGATGACGGACGGTATCCGTGGCGGCTTCCGCGGCGTCGTTCCAGCCGTAAAAGGCGATCACCAGAATCGGGTCGCGGAGTTCGGGGACGTGGTTGATCTGCAGCGCATCCATCTATCCAGGATAGGGGTTGTGCGTCTTCAGGGGCATGGTTCGTGTTGGTGGGTGTGGACTGATTCATGGCTCGCTAGTTGCGAGCGGTGAAACTAGGGCTCGCTGGTTGCGAGCGGTGAAATTAGGGCTCGCTAGTTGCGAGCGGTGAGATTAGGGCTTGCTGGTTGCGAGCGGTGAAATCGGGGCTCGCTAAGTGCGAGGGGTGAGCCGAATCAGGCTGCCATCGCCATCAGCGGCGATGATGAGGTCCCCGGCCGCCGTGGCGGTGAGTCCGGCAGTGGCGATGAGGCGTTCGACGCCCTCCGGGACGCCCACGGGCAGGCCGCTGACGATGACTTCACGGGCGCCGCTCGCGCGCGTGAAGGCGAGCAGCTCGCCGGTTCCGGCATCGACGGCGAAGAGACGGTCGCCGAGGACGGCGAGGCCTTGGGGCTTGCGGAGGCCGTCCGCGAACAGCGTGGTCGCGCCGTCATGGTGAACGTGGATTTGGCCCGCGACGTCGTCAGAGATGTAGACCGAAGCGTCGCCCGATTCGGAGGGGGCGATGGCGAGGCGCGTGGGGTGTTCGACATCCTTGGTGAGAGTGGTGACTTCTTCGCCATCAGGATGCAGGCGTAAGACGGTCCCGGCTTCATGATCGGCGACAAGGAGCGTGTCGGCTTGTTCGAGAGCGAGGCCGGTGGCGGACTGGAAGTCGTCGTGGATGAGGCGGGGTCCGGCGGGCGTGTACTGGGAAACGGAGTTGCCGCCCGCGATGTAGGTGCGACCGTCGGGCGCGGTGTGAACGGCGCTGATCAGGCCCGGGCTGTCGGCGGTGAGCAGGCGGGCGAAGCGGCTGACGGTGCTGCCTTCGACGTAGGCGAGGCTGAGGCCGTCGGCGACGATGAGGGTGCCTCCCGGGCGTTCCGCGACGTCGAAGGGGCCGACGAATCCTGGGGCATTGAGGACGCGGGGGCTTTGGCTGGCGGCGGCGGCGCCGACGGGCACTTCGGCCACCTGTCCATCGACGTAGTGGGAGACGAAGACGCGGCCCGAGGGGTCGAGGGCGAGATTGTCGATCCCGGGGTCGACTTCGGCCAGCGTGCTGATGGCGCCGGTGCGCGGATCGATCTGGGCGATGACGCCTTCGGCGGAGAGCGAGACGATGAGATGTCCGTCCGGTGCGACCTTGACCGCGGTGGGAGATCCGAGGCCGGCGGCGACGCGCCGGGTGTCGCCGGTGTCGGGATCGAGGCTCCAAACTTCGCCGGCGAAGACTTGGGGGAAGAAGACGCGGCCGTCACCACCCACATCGAGCGCGTTGGGCCCGTTGAGTCCTTCGAGAATGACGCGAGCGGGTTCGCCTCCGGCGCTGACTTCGAGGAGCCGCCCGCCGGGGCGAAATTCATCGACGAAGAGGCGGCCACCGGCGCTGATGGTGACGCCATTGTTGGAGGGCTGATCGACCGCATGGGCGATGGGGACTTGGCCCGGCTTCCAGGCCCAGGTGGTCGCGGTGGCGACGTCTGTGACGTAGGCGGTACCGTCGGCGGCGAAGTCGAGGTCGTCGGGAGCGACGATGGGGCCGCGGGCGAGGACGTGCTCGATCTGGCCGGTGGGGAGATCGATGGCGGAGATGCGGGCACCCAGCGCCTGAGCCACGTAGAGGCGGCCATCGGGGCCGAATTGGATGCCGTTTGCTCCGAAGAGGTTGGATGGGCCGACGAGCCGTTCGAAGGTCCAGCCAGCGGCTGGCTCCGGCTCGTGCGTGCCGACGATGGAGAGTTGGGGTCGTGAGTCGGTCATACGGGTACGTTCATGTTGGGCCGTTGCGGCCTCTTCCTCCATGCCAGGGGCGAGGGCTAGTTGAAGCGTTTGCGCATGGCCGGGACAACTTCATTGACGTAAATCCGGAGCGCTTCGGCGTCCCAGGGAGCGCGCAGTGCAATGTTGACGCCTTGCGCACCGACGGCCACGTACTCAGCGATGCGGTCCGCGGCGTCATCCGGGGTACCGATGAGTGAGCCGCCAATGATGCGATCGGCCCCCTCGCCCCATTGCTCACGGATGCGGTCCTCCGCCGCAGCGACCTTGGATTTGTCACTAACGAGGGAGAAGGAGAGATTGACGGTGCGCTCGACGGAGGCGGGGTCCGTGCCTTCCACCGCGCACCATTCGTCCAGCTTCGTGTTGAGGTAGCCCCAGCGTTCGGGGGCGATGTAGGGGGCGTTCCAGCCGTCCGCGTACTTGGCGGCGATGCGCAGGGTGCGCTTTTCGCCCTGTCCGCCGATCCAGATGGGGACGCGGTCTTGGACGGGCGAGGGCTGACAGGTGGCGTCGACGACGGAGTAGTGCTTGCCTTCGTAGGTGGTGCGGTCCTGGGTCAGCATGGAGCGGATGATCTGGGTGCCTTCCTCCAGCATGTCGAGACGCTGCCCGATGCGGGGGAAGTCGTAGCCGTAGGCGCGGAACTCCGGTTCGTGCCAGCCTGCGCCGAGGCCGATGGTGAGCCGTCCGTGGGAGATATGGTCGATGGTGGTGACGGCTTTGGCGAGGAGGGCCGGGGGGCGATAGAGCATGCAGAAGACGAGGCAGCCGATCCGGACGTGATCGGTCTCTGCGGCGAGGGTGGCCATGGAGGCGATGGATTCGAAGTGGGGGGACATGCCGTCGATGGGGGGGGCTTCGTAGAAGTGGTCCCAGATGGAGATCCAGTCCATGCCGGCAGCGTCCATCTCATGCCAGAGGGTGCGGAGGTCGTCCATGGCGAGATCTTGCTGACCGGTGTGGACGCCGAATGAGACGGGCATGGAGTTTTTCTCTCTCTGAGGTGAGCCGTGGTTGACGGTTGTGGCTAGTCTTTGTCGTCGCGGGATTCGGGGGAGTCGTCGGCGGGATGATCGGGGCGGCTCCAGCCGCTTGCCGTGATGAGGCTCTTACCGATGTAGAAGAAAACCAGCCCCACTGCGTAAATGACCATGGAGAGCAGGAACCAGATCGCCTTGACGATGGTTTTCAACCCCTCGGCGAGTTGGTTGCCGCGGTTGGGAGGGGTGGTTGGAGGGGGCTGGGTGGGTGTCGAGGCGGGTTCGGTCGACATGAGTTCTGGCCTCTCGGCTTGGCGCCAGGATCAGGGCGCTGCGTCGAAGGATGCGACTTGGCGCAAGATAGCGCCTGCGAGGACGAGGGGATCAGATCTTGATCGGGGAGGCCTCTTCCCAGCCCGGTAGTTCGACGTTGTAGTAGCGCGCCAGGAGGAGCATGGCGAGCTTCTGTTTGGTCTTGCCGATGCCGGGCACCGTGTTGAACCGTTTCATGGCGGCCTTGGCGTCGGGCTCATTCTTCCAGATGTTTTCGGCCTTGCCGCCAAAGTCGTCGACGATGGTTTGGCAAGCGTCGTGGACGCGCTTTCCCATGCTGCCCGGGAAACGATGAATCGCCGGTTTCGCGGCGACGATGGTGATGAACTCATCCTGGGGCATGGCGGCGATCTTCTTGACGTTGAGGTGGCCGAGCCGCGTCTTGAGTTCGAGGGGGCCACTGAAGGCCTTCTGCATCGTGATCTGCTGGTCGAGGACGAGGCCGATGAGGAAGGCGTTGAGGTCCTTGCCGATCAGCTTGTTGGCCTCTGGGTTGTTGGTGAAGGGTGGGATCGGGGTGCCTTTGGCGTCGAACGCCGGCTCAAGCTCCCGATACTTCTCTGGATTTCCCATGGCGATGCTCCTGGCTTCACGTCTGCGTCGACGTCCGCGTCCGTCATTGGCAGGCTGCGATTTCGGCGATCGTATCAGTCAGAATGGCGTATCAGCCAGAATGGACCCCGCGCGATTCGTACTGGGTCGATGAGGTTCCGAACGCGAAACAGCCCCGGCATTTGCCGGGGCTGTTTGATACGAGAGCTCCGGGCCGTTTTAGAACTCGAGGACGCTGCGGCCGAAGACGTTGCCGCTCCGCAGCTCGTCGACGGCTTCGTTGATGTCGTCCAGCTTCCAGCGCTTGGTGACGAGGGTGTCGAGGTCGAGGAGGCCTTCCTTGTACCAGCGCACGAATTCTGGGAAGTCCTTGTCGGGGCTGCTTGAGCCACCGATCGAGGCCTTGAGGGACTTGGCCCCGAGGAGCATGTCGAGGGCGTTGATGGTGGCTTCCCCCTCCGGCACGCCGACCAGGACGGCGACGCCGCCTTCGCTGACGCCGCCCCATTCCGCGGGGCGGACGGCTTGGCAAATTTGCGCGATCGTCTGGTGGACGCCGATGCAGTCGAAGGCATAGTCGAGACCGGACACGGGTCCGCCGAGCGGGCCGACCACACCGGGAGTCCCGGTGAGCTCGACGATGGCGGCGATGGCGTCGGTCTCCTTGGCGTTGACAGTGTGCGTGGCGCCGAACTTCTTGGCGAACTCCAGTTTTTCCTGGTCGAGATCGACGGCGATGATGGGATTGGCGCCTCGCTCCGCTGCAGCAGCAACGGCGGACATGCCGACGCCGCCGATGCCGAAGATGGCGACGGACTCTCCGGCTTGGACATCGGCGGTGTTGATGACCGCGCCGGCGCCGGTCATCACGGCGCAACCGATGATGCTGGTGACGGAGTTGTCGATGTCTTCATCGGCTTTGACGACGAATTCTTGCGGGGCAAGGGTGTGCTCGGACCAGGTGTAGATGCTGGGGGCGATTTCAGTGTCGCGGAAGCCGACGGGGGTGACGGGGCCGGGCATGCCGTCGCCGGGCTTGGCGTCGCGGGGGACCCAGGTGACGAAGACCTTGTCGCCTTCTTTGACGTGTGTGACGTTGCTTCCGGCCGCTTCGACGATTCCGGTGGACTCGTGGCCGAGCAAGACCGGGCCGGGTACGACCAGCGAACCGAACATCTGGTGGAGCTGCGAGTGGCAGATACCGGACGCGTAGTTCTTGACGAGAATTTCGTTCGGTCCGGGGTCTGGGTAGCGCAGCTCCTCGACGACGAGCGGCTGCCCAAGTTCCATGAAGACGGCGGCGCGGGAGGTGACCATTCGATGCTCCTTGGTAGCGGGCTGCGACGTTGGGCGTCGACCCGCGCTGATTGACGAAGAAGCTTAGGTATAGCAGCCGTTCTCTCGCGGCGGAAGTGACAAAGAAGGGCCCGGCTGGAGCCGGGCCCGGATCGGCGAAGCGGCCGGAAGCGGCGACTATTCGATGGTGTATTGGGCAGGCGTGCCGTCGAAACCGCCAGCGCTGTAGATCACGACATCGTCCTGGGAAACGGTAATCGGATCCGCGAAGATGCCCGCTGCTTGGGCGACGGTGAGGCGACCGCCGCCGCCATTCCAGCCGACGTAGGAGGCGATGGAATCGGCGCTGCCGAAGTTGTTATCGCGGTAGAGGCCAAGCTCGCCGCCAGCCTCCGGGTTGAGTTCGCCGATACCACCGTTGGCGAAGACGGTCTCCGCCGTATCGCTGCCGGATCCGGTGTTGATGAAGAGGGTGCCGCCGGCCGGGATTTCGATGCCGCGGGGGAATTGCAAGTAGCTGGGGAACTGGCAGAGCCAGTAGCCGTCCATGCAGTGTTGCGATGATCCCAGGTTGGTGACTTCGATCATGGCGTTTCCGTCGAAGTAGACGCGGGTGAAGATGACCGGGCCGAAGCCATTGGCGGCGACGGTATCGTCTTCGATCGCAGGGGCGTCCGGGGCGGGCATGGACTGGTAGCCATCGGCGAAGAGACCGCTGTCGAGGCGGCAGATGACGTCGCCGGCGTTGGTCTGGACGAAGTCGTCGCCCCAAAGTCCGGCGCGGCGGGCCTCGGAGATGCGACCGCCGCCGTTGCCCCAGCCCACGTAGGCCACCATGGAGGAGGGATCGCTGAAGGAGCCGTCGCGGTAGAGTGCGATCTCACCGCTGGAGCCGAGGGTGCCGAAGCCACGGGCGGCGAAGATGTCGGTCGCGGTGTCCTCGCCGTTGCCCACCCAGACGCGGACCTCTTGGCCCGGGGCCAGTTCGAAGTCGGGGAGCTGCCAGTAGGCGGGGCGTTTGCAGAGCCACCAGCCCTGCACGTTGACTGTTTGGTCAGAGACATTGGCGAGAAGCAAGCTCCCTTCCGCCGCGAGGAGGCGGACCTCCTTGAAGACGATTGAGGCGGCGGCGACCGGGATCTGTGCTTGCTCCTCCGGCTCCTCCGCCTCGGGCTCCTCTTTCTCGGCCTCTGGTTCGGGGTCGGGGTCGGGGTCGGGTTCGGGTTCTTGCGCGGGTTCTTCAGTCAGGGTGTCTTGAGCATCTTCCTGGCCCGCCTGTTCCGTGGCCTCGGCCGGGACGGGTTCCGGTTCGTCAAGGAAAGCGGCGGCGATTGCGGCGGCTTCTTCATCGTCGTCGCCACAGCCGACGAGGGCGATTCCGGCCGCGCCAACGCCAGCGCGCGCGCTCCAATTCAGCATCGATCGCCGGGAAAGCTGCCGACGTTGCAGTGGGGTCCAGGGTCGTTCGCTCATTGAGTCCTCCGTAAGGCCAGCCCGGGGTTGGGTGATCGCTCTGGGGATATACGGCGGAGAGGGTGGTTTGGACCACTTTGGCGGGGCGGCAGTTGACAGTTGTCCGAGATCTGGCGACTCAGGCGCCGATGAGGACACCATTGGCTAGAGCCGACGTGCCCTCCTGCGTCAGGACATCGAAGAAGATCTCTCGCGCGCCGGTGCTGGTGGTGCGGTCTTCGTGGCAGCGGACGGTAATGGTTGAGTCCAGCAAGACCATGGCGCGGTTCTGGCAGTAGAAGCGGGTGATCCCACGGGGGTCGCCGTCCAGGGACGCGTTGACGATCGCCGTGATGGCGATCGCCTGGGTGGCGCTGCCATGAAGGATGATGTCGGGGAGGCCGGCCGCCAGCGCGACGCGTCGTTCGGTATGGATGGGGTTGTAGATTTCGGCGCACTCGGTGTAGATCTGCGCTGCTTCGGGGCCGATGCGGACGTCGCGCGTCCAGAGGGGGGTATCGAGACCGCTGGTGGGTTGGGGCAGGGCGGGAAGCTGCGGTGCGGGGTGGTTGTCCCCGTCGATGGTGGCGCCGCGAATGATCCCGGCGTAGTCGAGATCGGCGACGGTATCGCCGTGGGAGTCGGTCATGTCGTAGCGTCCGAGGGTGAGCACACCGGGCTTAATCTGTTCGATGCCGATCGTCTCGCCTTGGCTGGTGATGACGTCGCCTTCGCGGAAGGGGCGGTGCAGGCGCAGGTCGGTCCAGGCGTGCACGCCGAAGGGAGCGATGCGAGGGTTGGGCGGGAGATCCGGTGTGTGACGGCTGTTCCATTGGAACGAGAAGGCCAGGCCGGGATGGCCGACGAGGCCGCCGTCGCGGGCATCGTCGAAGTAGAGCGGATTGCCATCGTGGATGCTGGCGGCGTAGGCCTGGATGCGTCGCGGCGTGAGTTCGAAACTGCGTGCGATCGTGCGATGGCCGATCGTGTTGCTGGGGACGGGGTCGGGCCCGGAGGGGCTGTCGGTTGGCATAGTGTGAGGATTGTAGGACAGCGAGAAGGGGTTGGTTCGCTCGTTGTTCGCGTCGCAGACGACGAAAGACTGTCGGAATGAATCTGATCCTGTTCGAGACAGATGAACTGGAGCGACGGGTGCCGTTGTCGGATCGTCGTGCAGTGCACCTGCGCGAGGTGCTGGGGCGGGAGTTGGGTGGGGTCTTCGATGCGGGGGTGGTGGATGGACGTCGGGGGACGGGGACGGTCGTGGGGGTCCATGAGGATGGATTGGATGTGACCTTCGTCTGGGGGGAGCCCGCGCCCCTGTTGGATCCGATCACGGTGATCGTTGGTCTGCCGCGGCCGCAGACAGCGCGCAAGATCTTGCACGAGGTGACGGCGCTGGGCGTGGAAGCGATTCATTTTGTGTCCGTGGAAATGGGCGATCCTGGCTATGCACAGAGCAAGCTGTGGACCACGGGCGAATGGCGGCGACACGTGATGTTGGGCGCGGAGCAGTCGTTCAATCCGCGGCTGCCGGCTGTGTTCTTTGGGCAGTCGTTGGCGGCGGTGCTGGAGGCCTTGCCGGTGGGATGCCGTGTGGCGCTGGACAACTACGAGTCGGCGCTGAGCTTGGGGCAGACCGAGATCGCGCTGCCGCTGACCTTGGCGGTCGGGCCGGAGAGGGGCTGGGCGGCGGAGGAACGGGATCTCCTCCGGTCGGAGGGATTCGCACTGAGCCACATGGGCCAGCGGGTGCTGCGTGTGGAGACGGCGTGCGTGGCCGCCTTGGCCATCACCAGGTCGAGGCTCGATCTGATCTAGGGCGTCGCCATTCGCGTCGGTCTGAGAGCCGAGGCTAGGCGCTAGGCACGAGGCATGCCGAGACCGCGCGTGGCAATAATGCCACGCTGAATTTCCGAGGTGCCGCCGGCGATGGTCGAGGGGACGGTGGCCATGTATTGCTCCGCGAACCAGCCGTTCATCGGCGCGTACTTGTCACCCTTGCGGATCAAGCCCTCGGGGCCCATGACGTTGATGCCGAAGCGGGCGAAGCCTTGTCCCAGTTCGCTGCTGAAGAGCTTGGCGACGCTGGCCTCATGGTTGGGTGCGAGGCCGCCCTGCTGCATGGAGAGCACGCGCAGCGAGAGCAGGCGGGCCAGCTCAATGCCAATGGCGAAGTCGGCGGCGCCGGTCTTGACGCCACGGGTGGAGAGCTGTTTGTTCTCGCGGAGGTAGCTGGTGAAATCTTCAAAGTTGCGGCGGACGGCGGCGGAGCCGGAGAGGGCGGAGCGTTCGAAATCCATGGTCGCCATGCCCACGTACCAGCCGCGGTTCTCCTCGCCGACTCGGTTGGCGGCGGGAACGCGGACATCCTCGAAGAAGACTTCGTTGAACCCGTGCCCACCCAGCATGTTGATCAGGGGCCGGACTTGGATGCCGGGAGTCTTCATGTCGAGGAGGAGGTAGGTGATGCCACGATGCTTGGGCGCGTCGGGGTCGGTGCGGACGAGGACGAACATCCAGTCCGCGTGGTGTGCCTGGCTGGTCCAGATCTTCTGGCCATTGATGACGTAGTCGTCGCCATCGCGGACGGCGCGGGTCTGAAGGGAGGCGAGGTCCGAACCGGCGCCGGGTTCGGAGTAGCCCTGACACCAGGTGACACGGGCGTTGACGATGTCGTCCAGGTGCGCCTCTTTCTGTTCGTCGGTGCCGTAGACCAGCAGGGTGGGGCCGACATACCCGGCGGAGATGAGATCGGGACCGGGGACCCGGTGATAGGCGAGCGTTTCGTTGAAGATGGCCTGCTCCGTGAAGCCGAGCCCCATGCCTCCGTGCTCTTTGGGCCAGGCGGGTGCGGACCAGCCCTTGGCGGCGAGCTTGGTGCGGATGCCCTGCGCGAACTGGTAGTACTCGTCCGCTTCGTCGAAGTCCATTCCGACCCAGTCGGCGCCGAATTCCTCATCGATCCAGGATTCGATTTGGCCACGCCAGGCTTCTTGCTCGGCTGAGAAGGTCAACTCCATTGGGGAATCCTCTCGGAGTGCGCCTGGTTGGTGAGGGGCGCGCGGGATTGCGGTTCGTATGGTACTGACAGGGAAGCGCTGTGGCATAGGTGAGATGTGGCGCGGGCATGCCGTTCAGGCCCGTTGGGGGGCTCAGCTGGACGGGAAGGTGAAGAGAACGCTTGCGCGCGGAGGGGGGGTGCCGCTTGTGGCGTCTGATTCGAGGGTGACTGCGAAGCCGACGATGATCTCCTCTCTGTGTCCCAGCCAGACGGAAGGGCGGTCGTCCGGCCCAGTTGAGGTGAAGCTGTCGAGGGAGGTGACGCCTTCGTCTTCGAGGAGGAGCCAGAGGTGGTACGTGTCGCCGTCGGGGGCTGGTTGGAGTTGGGTGAAGAAGACAGCGGTGGGCTGTGTTCCTGGGCGGACGATGTAGGCCCGCACGTCGTTGAAGTCCAGGTCCGGGCTGACGCCGACGACATCGGTCCAGACGCCTTGTAGCGGCGGTTCGTCTTCGGTGACGAGGAGAAGACCGAGGACGATTGCCGCAGCGGCGAAGCTGGCGGCGAGGGTGTGCGGAATCAGCCGGCGCCAGAGAGGGGCGGGTTTGCGACGTCGAACCGGGCCCGCCTCACCGCGTTCACTTCGGGCGGCGGCGATGATGCGGCTCTCCAACCCCAACGGCGGCGTGGCTTCGGGGGCGAGGGTTGAGAAGGTGCTGGTCGTCTCGATCAGGTCGCGAAGTTCGCGCTGTCCTTCGGGCCAGTCGGCAAGCAGATCTTGGAGGGCGGCAGTGTCTTCAGGCGAGAGGGCGCCGAGGGCATAGCCCGGGAGGAGTTCACGAGCGGCTTCGTGATCGAGCGGATGTGCGGGGGTCATGACGCCCCCTCGCTGAGATGGTCGCGCATCTTCTTGAGGCCAAGGCGCATGCGGGACTTGACGGTGCCTTCAGGGATCTCGAGCGCTTCGGCGATCTCCCGGTGCGTGAATCCCTGGAAGTAGGCCATCTCCAGGACGCGGCTTTGATCGGGCGGGAGGCGAAGGAAGCTTTCGCGGACGATGATGCGGTCCACGACCTCCGTTTCGATTGCGGCGCTATGGGCGAGCCATTCCGAGACGCCATCGAGGGGGCCGGCGCGATTCAGCGGGTCCTTCCGGCGCAGGACATCGATGCAGAGGTTGCGGATCATGCGGCCGAACCAGGTGGAGAAGGAGGCCTTGCGATGGTCAAAGCGGTCGGCGTTGCGCCAGACGCGGAGGAAGGCCTCCTGGACGATGTCCTCAGCGACGTCTTCGTTGGAGACGATGCGCACGGCGATCGAGAACGCGAGGCGCCCGTATTCTCGGTAAAGTTCACGCAGCGCTTCATCATCGCCATCTGCGATGCGTTCGAGAAGCGGTTCCGCGATCCGCTTGGATGACGCCAAATTCGTACCCCAATTGGGTCCCCGACGAGGGCATGTTCGCTTGCGGGACCCGGCCCTGGCAAGGGGAGGGCCGTCTGCGACTGTAGGCGCGGCATTGGCGAGGGGCATGGTCTAGGCGACTCCCGTTGCGCGGTCACCTAGCTATACGTACATCGCGCCGCAGTCGATCACGCCAGGCGGAGGATGAGCGGCGTCCTGGGACGGGATGTGGCGGGTGGCTCCGCTTGCCTGGATGGGGCGACCTAGGGAGAGTGCCGTCCGAAATCGTCTTCCAGACGGACGATGTCATCGAGTTCGGGGCTGGAGGCTTCGAGGAGGACGGAGTCTTCGAGCGTTTCGATGCGGTGCAGAGTGCCGGGGGGGAGATCGATCGTTGCCCCGGCGGCGAGAGGCAGGCGCTCCATGTGGTCGCGGTCGGGACCTGACCAGAGAATGAGTCGACCGGTCTGTACGAAGAAGATCTCGTGCTTGGTCTGGTGATAATGGAGGCTCATCCGCTGGCCACCATTGACTTCGAGGATCTTCCCAGCGAAGCGGTGGTTCGCGGCGAAGACGATTTCGCGCCCCCAAGGTTTTTCATCGATTCGGGGCCGGCCCGGCTGGAGGTGGTTCAGCAGAGACGATGAGGGGTCCGGCGTCGATGGCATGCAGGTCCTTAGTCGTATGGCTTTGCCCTGAGCGGGGGAACGCTATTGAAGTCGTGTTCGTTAGGACTGACGATACTCTGTAAGTGACGAGCAAGGAACGTCGGACAGTAGCGCGGACGCGAGGAGGAATCAGTGTCGACCAGACGGCTCGGACTCATCGGGGGCAAGCTGGGGCTTTTCGTGACTCTGGTGGTCGGCGTGGTGGTTGTCGCGGTGGGGATGGCTGTCGTCTTGAATGGCGCGGATGGTGAGGATCCTGAGTTGGTGCTCGACATCCCGACCTCGTCGGATCCGGCCTTCCAGGAAGCGGATGGGGATGCTGCGGACGCCGCCGTCGTGGGTCTGGACGTGGGGGCTGAGGTGTCCGCCACGGACGCAACCGACGACGGCTCGGCCGGGACGATACTTGACGATCGCGAGAGCTCCGCGGGCGCCGCGGCATCGGGCCAGCAGGGTGATGAAGCGGCTCCGGAGACGTCTGGGGACGACGTTCCAGATCCGGCCAGCGGTTCCGCGGACGATCTGGAAGCCGGCCCCACGTTTGATGATCGCGCGGCAGGGCCAGAAGACAGCGAGAGCGTCGATCTTGGGCCGATGCTGGAGGTGAGTCCGTCGGTGATCCGGCAGGGCGAGACAGTCTTCGTGCGGTTGCTTGGCGCGCAGGCGGGATCGGTGTTGCTGACAGTGGATGGCGCGACGACGAGCATGGTGGAGGAGGGGGAGACCTGGGTGGGGTTTGTGCCGATCGCGCCGCTCAGCTTCCTGGGTGGGTACACGGTGATTGTCGATTGGTTCGATGCGGATGATGTGTACACCAACACCGCACTGAGTGAGTTCAACGTGGTGGATGCGGGCGTGCCCGTGGAACAGATCACCTTGATTCCCGGCGATGAAGGTCTCCTGGCACCGAATCTTGTAGCGATCGATATCAATGTGCGGTTCGGCGAGAACGCGTTTGTCAGTGGACCGCGGTTGTGGACAGGGCCGTGGATGGCCCCGCTACCCGGAGTCGACACGGGGATCTTTGGGGCGCTGCGCTCGTACAACGGCGCGGTACCCAGCGATTGGCATCACGGACATGACTTCGATGGCGAGACGGGCGATCCGATCGTCGCCGCCGCAACGGGACGAGTGACGTTCGTGGGGGAGTTGCCAATCCATGGCATCGGCGTGATTCTGGACCATGGGGCGGGCGTCTTCTCTGGCTACTGGCACATGTCGGAGAGCATGGTGGAAGAGGGGGCGCTTGTCGCCGGGGGGAGTGTGCTGGGCGCCGTCGGTACAACGGGTCTGGTAGTGGGGGCGCATCTGCACTGGGAGGTGATCGTGCGGGGCCAGGATGTCGATCCCGTGCAATGGCTGACCGCCAGCCTGCATCCTTGAGTGCGCCTGGACTGAAGAGTCAACGGGAGCGCACGCGCAGTCCGATCGGATCGGAAAGCTTCGATAGACTCGCCGGGTGACTGACTCAGGAACCCCCGCGCTGACCGCAAACGGCCGCCTGCTGGAGACGTACGCGAGTGCGATCCAGGTGGCGTTCTTCGATCTGAAGGATGTTGAGCCGCTGACGTTGCTGGGCGACGGTTGGGACTCCGTGGTGGTGGAGACAGCGGGCGGCGTGGTGTTTCGATTTCCCAAAAGAGAGTCGGTGGCCGCGGGGTACGCCAAGGAGCGGCTTCTGTTGCCGTTCTTGCGGGGACACCTGACGCCGGATATCCCCATCGCCGGATGGGAAGCCGGTTCGCAGGTCGATTTTCGCTGGGGTTTCCATGGCTACGAGAAGATCGCCGGGCAGGCTCTGCACGCCGATGTGATCGATGAGAAGAATGTCGATCGTTTAGCGCTGGCGATCGGGGAGTTCTTGTTTGAGTTGCACCACTTTCCCGCCGATCGCGCGCGCAGCTTCGACGTGCCGGGGGAGCGTGTCTGGCGCGAGTCTCACACGGCTCTGTCCCGGGCCGTGTTGCCGATCCTGAAGCGGGAGCTACGAATCCGGGAGTTCGCGACGGTACGTCGTTGGTGGCGGGGATTCTTGGAGACTGATCGGCACTGGGACTTTGAGCCGGCCTTGGTGCATGGCAATCTGGTGCCGGAGCATCTGTTGGTCGATCGGGATGCGCGGAATCTCGTGGGTGTGATCGATTGGGCAGATGCGGCGGTCGCGGATGCAGCGATCGATTTCGTGGGACTGATCGGCGCCTACGGGACGGACTTCACCTGGCGCGTGGTGGAGGCGTACCGGAGCCGGGGTGGGAGCGCGGATGGGGGGCTCTTTGCCCGGATCAGGCGGCTCAATGCCGTGGTCCCGTTTCACGCCGTGCGGAAATCCGCGGTTCTCCGGGCTGAGGACGAGGAGGAGGAAGCTGGCGAGGTGCTGACGGCGGCGGTTGCCGCACTGCGCGCTGGGCCGATTCTCGCCAGCTAGAGCGAGTCGCGAGCTGCCGACAATTCAGGCCGGTCGCTGGCTAGATGTCCTCGCCGGGCAGACCCTGCATCGTACGGAGCAGATTGATCTGGCCGATGTGCTGATTGCCATGCGCGACGACGGTTTGCCCGAAGAGCTGGAGGGCGGTCGCCTCACCCCACGGCATGATCTTGCGCGTGATCTGGAAGTCTTCCTCGCTGACGGACCGCACCCAGGGCATGGTGTCTTCGTGGACGTCATCGGCGTACTTGAGCAGGGCATCGACGCTGGGGAGGCGCAGGCTGAGGGCGTCGGATGTGGCCATGCCGGTGCCTTGGTCAACCTTGGGCATCTCCCACTCTTCGAAGAGGTTCTGACGCAGCCAGACCGGGGCCTTGCGGTCTTGCATGATGAAATTGATGACGTTGTCCTTGGTACGGATGAAGTGCCAGGCCTGGAAGGCGATGTGGTTGGAGTGGTCATCCGGGTGGAAGTACAGCTGCTCCTCGGTCAGACCGGTGAGGGCGGTGGTGTACCAACCATGCAGTTGCTCAATGAAATGGGCGAAGTAGTCGTTCACGGTTAGCGGCATGAGGGCATCCTTACTCTCGGCGTCTCGAAGTCTCGCGCTGCACGGCTCGTCCCGCCCGGTGGCGGGCTACAGAGAAGCTACCTGTGGGGCGATGTCGGCGGCAAGGTATTCGGGAATCTCATCGTTCTCGAAGAAGAAGTGCTGGAACTGGATCTCCTGGATGCCCTGTTCGGCGAACTGGCCAAGGGTATCGACGATTTCGTCGGTGCCGCCCACGATCGCGCCACGGGCGGCGAAGCCTGCGCGAAACTCATCTGCCGGCAGATCTTGGCCGGGCGCGAACATTCCCATGAGGCGTTCCGTGCCTCGGTCGATCAGGGACTGGGGGCCGATCAGGCCGAAGGTCATCATCGACTTGAGGATCGTGGCGGGATCGCGGCCGACGTTTTCGCAGTGAGCGGCGAGCACGTCATTCTTGTGGGCGAGATCGGCGGGGGTGATCATGGTGCAGTTCCACTCGTCTGCGTATTGAGCGACGAGCTTGAGGGTGCGCTTCTCGCCGGATCCGCCGATCAGCAGGGGCGGCCGCCCCGCAGCGGGCCGGGGCAAGCAGTCCGCCTCTTTGATCGAGTAGAACTCTCCGTCGTGCGTGGCGGGACTCTGGGTCCAGAGCGCCTGGATGAGCTGGATGGCGTTCTCTAGTCTGTCGAAGCGCTCTTTGACGGCGGGGAAAGGGAGACCGTAGGCGTCGTGTTCCTCTTGGTTCCAACCGGCGCCGAGGCCGCAGACGAAGCGCCCTCCGCTGAGTGCGTCGAGCTGGGCGACCATGCGTCCGATGTCGACGGGACGGCGGAAGGTGACGGGGCTGACGAGGGCACCGAAGCGGATGTTCTTGGTTTCACTGGCGGCCATGACGAAGGAGAGATACGCCTCCAACGAGTCTTGCTGCTGGCCGATGAAGTAGTGATCGGAGCGAAAGACGCTGGGGAAGCCGAGTCGTTCGGCAAGAGCGAGGATGTGGCTCCAGCGCTCCCATGTCAGGCCGTTTTGGCCCTCCACCATCAAGCTGATGTCCATGCTTCCGTCTCCTGAGCCGTCTGGTGGTCGCTACGTGACCGACCCGCGTGCGATGCGGCTTTGCCGATGGTTGCCGTTGGAGGCGCTTCCATACGATGGGGGTCAGAGTGACATGGTAGCCGCTACTCCCGCACCCAGCCCCTCAGAGGGTCCGCCCAATCTTGGCGCAGCGGCGGGCGATGGCGCCGTTTATCGCCGGTCCTTGAGCCGTTTGGCGAGCGAGACCGCGCCGGGCCCCCAGCCCGTGATTGGCCCCGACGATCGCAGGCGAAGCGGTCGTTAGGTTTCTGAACCCTCGTGCAGCAAAGGAATCGGCGAGCGCTCGTCCGTCGTGAAGACGGTGGGGTGGCCCTGAAAGCGCAGGCGGACGTGATCGCCGGGCCGGAACTTGTCTGAGGGTCCAAGGCGGGCCCGGATGAGGCGCCCGGAGCGCAGGCGGACCGTCAGCATTTGGTCGTGGCCGTAGTACTCGTGCCCGATCACTCTAGCTATGGCGGGCGGGTTGCCCGCGGGTGCTATGGCGGGCGGGTTGCCCGCGGGCGGTGCTATGGCCGGGTGGTTGCCCGTGGGTGCTGTGGCGGGCTGGTCGCCGGAGGAGTCGATACCTGGAACGGTGTCGATTGAGTTAGGTCGCCGGTCGAGCTCTGCGGGCTCTGGATGGTCCATCGCCTCCACAAGGAACGATTCGGGACGCAGCATGATGTCCACGCTGTTCGTGCCGATGAGGTGTGGGGCGGAGACGGACGGGGGTACGGGCACGAGCCCGATCTCCGTGTGAATCCCATCGGACTGGACCTGACCAGGCAAGAAGTCCGCGTCGCCGACGAAACTGGCGACGAATCGGCTGGCGGGATGTTGGTAGATCTCGTCGGGTGTCCCGACCTGTTCGACGCGACCCCGATGCATGACCACGACGCGGTCGGCGAGGCTGAAGGCCTCTTCTTGATCGTGAGTGACGAAGATCGCGGCGGCGCCGGCGCGGCGCAGGATATCGCGCACCTCCGTGCGGACGCTGGCACGCAGCCGCGCATCCAGATTTGAGAAGGGTTCGTCGAGCAGGATGAGGGCGGGGGAAGGGGCGAGGGCCCGGGCGAGGGCGACGCGTTGAGCTTCGCCGCCGGAGAGTTCGTCGGGATAGCGCTGAGCCAGTTCCGTGAGTTCGACGAGGTCGAGAACTTCGCGCACACGGTTGGAGAGCTCCGCCTCTCCGCCGAACCTCTTTTTCGTCCAGTTGCGGATGGTCGCCGCCGCGCCGGAGGCAGAGTTGTTTGGCAGACCGTAGGCGACGTTGGCGGCGACGGTGAGGTGCGGAAAGAGGGCGTAGTCCTGAAAGACCATGCCAACGTGGCGTCGTTCCGGGGGTTGGAAACGACCGGAACCGACGACCTCTTTACCGCCAATGTGGACGGTGCCGAGATCGGGACGCTCAAAGCCAGCGATGAGCCGGAGCGTAGTGGTCTTGCCGCAGCCGGATGGGCCAAGCAGGGCCATGAGTTCACCGGGAGCGACAGCGAGTGAGATGTCGTCAACGGCGACGATGGAGCCGTAGGACTTGCGGAGGTCGGCGCAGATGAGCGCAGCAGGTGTTGGCTGAGAATCAGTCACGGAGGTTCTCTCGCCCCACGATCAGCGCCATTGGAACGGCCGCGAAGAGGATCAGCATGAGCGCGGGCGCAGCGGCTTGGGCGAAGAACGCCTCATTCGCCGACCGCCAGACGTCGGAAGCGAGGGTATCGTACTCGATCGGCGCGAGGAGGAGGGTGGCGGGCAGCTCCTTCATGGTGGTGAGGAAGACGAGCGCGAAGCCGCTGAAGAGGCCGGGCGCGACGAGGGGCAGGGTGATGGTCGCGGTGACCCAGGCGGGCGATCGGCCCAAGCCGCGCGCGGCCTCCTCCATGTGCGGGGGGACACGGACTAAGGAGGCACGGACCGCGCCAACCGCGGCGGGGAGGAAGAGCACCACGTAGGCGAAGACCAGCACGAACCAGGACTGATAGAGCCCCGGGATGACGCGGAGGGAGAAGAAGACGAGTGATAGGGCGACGACGATCCCCGGCAAGGCGAAGCCGAAGTAGCTCATCCGCTCCACCAGAAAGGACAAGGGCGAGTTGCGCCGGACGGCGATGATGGCGATGGGAACGGAAGCCGCGATGGCGACCAATCCCGCCGCGGCGGAGACGCTGACGGAGTTCCAGGCGGCGCCCCAGGTGTCGCGGAAGGGTTCGCCGGCGTTGAGGCCACGGATGAGCCAGTCGAGGAGGACGGCGATCGGGGTGCCGAGGCTGACGATGCCGATGAGGGAGAGAAAGCCGATCGCGGGCCAGCGCCAGCGACCGAGTCGCACGGCACGGGGTTTGCGGGTCGTCGTACTGAGGGAATGGTAACGGTTGCGCGAGCGGGTGCCGGCTTCCAGTCCCAAGATGACGACGACGAGGCCAACCAGCATGAGGCTGAGCACGGCCCCCGCGGCGCGGTCGAAGGAGCTCTGGAACTGGACGAAGATGGCGCGGGTGAAAGTGTCGAAGCGGAGCATGGAGACGGCGCCGAAGTCGGAGAGGACGTAGAGGGCGACGAGCAGCATCCCTGCTGCGAGCGGCACCCGCAACTGGGGTACGACGACGCGGGCGAAGGTTTGCCACGGCCCGACGCCGAGGGCGCGCGACGCTTCTTCCATGGCCGGATCGATGCCGCGCATTCCCGCGCGTAGGACTAGGAGGAGGTAGGGGTAGGTATAGAGCGTGAGCGCGAGCCAGGCGCCTTCGAAGCCGTAGATGTTGGGCAGGGTATCGACGCCGAAGGGGTGGAGAGCGCTTTGGAGGCTGCCCCGTGGACCCAAGGCGGCGATGAAGGCGAGCCCTCCGACGTAGCTGGGGACGACGAGCGGAAGCGCGGTGACGATGTTCCAGAAGCGGCGCCAAGGTAGGTCGGTGCGGGTGGTGAGCCAGGCCATCGGGAGGGCCAGCGCGACGGATCCTCCCGTCACCGCGACGGCGAGCAGGACGGTGTTCTTGAGGAGTCGCAGCGTGGAGCCACGTGTGAGGTCTTGCCAGGCGTCGGAGTCGGCTTGTCCGGCCCGGACGATGAGATAGATGAGGGGGACGGCCATGAGGGCGGCGATGAGGATAGCCGGGAACCAGACGAAGGCGGGGCCGCGTCGGAGGAGGAAGAAGGGGAAGGGCCGAAGTGACATGGCCGCCTCCTCCGATTTATCTCGTGCCATGGAGTCCAGGTCCTTGAGCTTGCAAACGTGAAGGCCTGCCACTCTGGCGGCCTATCGCTCTGAGGGGTAGGGCCTCTTGAAGCGCCTAGGGAAGTGCGCCCACTTCGCGTAGCAGATCCAGCGTGCCTTCCAGGTCGGCGAGGGAGGTCAGCCGGAGTGAGGGGGGACTGAGGATCTCGAGGGAGGGAATGCCATCCCGGGGCGAGATGCCGTCGATGAGGGGGTATTCGCTGGTCTCATCGCGAAAGTAGGTCTGCGCCTCTTCGTCCAGGAGGTATTCGACGAAGCGCAATGCAGCTTGCCTCTGCTGGGACGAGGCGAGGATCCCAACGCCGGCCACGTTGATGAGCGCTCCGGCTTGGCCGGCGTCGGTATATCGATTGGCGGCGGGGAAGTCGGGGTCCTCCGCGAGGAAGCGGAAGAGGTAGTAGTGATTGACGAGGCCGATCTCGATTTCACCGTCGCCGACGGCCTGCACTTGGGTGCTGTTGTTGGGATACTCCTGCACCTCGTTGGCGAGCATGTCGCGGAGCCAGGCTTCGGTGACGGCGTCGCCGTGGATTTCACGCATGGCGGTGACGAAGGCCTGGAAGGAGCCGTTGGTGGGTGCCCAACCGACGCGCCCACGCCACTCTGGCGTCGTGAGGGCGAAGACGGACTGGGGAAGTTCCGCTTCCTGGAGGCCCGTGGAGTGGACGATGACGCGGGCCCGGCCTGAGACGCCGACCCACTGGCCGTTGCCGGATTTGAAGCTGTCGTCGATCGGGTCGAGTTGCGAGGCGGGGAGTTGGGTGAAGAGACCCGCGTCCTCGATCGCGCCCAGGGCTCCCGCGTCTTGCGCGAGATAGACGTCGGCGGGGGAGCGGTCGCCTTCTTCGAGCAGGGTGGCGGCGAGGGCGGCGGTGTCGCCGTACCGCACCTGGACATCGATGCCGGTGGCGGTTTCGAACTGTTCGATGAGGGGGCCGATGAGACTCTCGCTGCGGCCGGAGTAGAGCGTGATCGGCCCAGAGCTCTCGTCGGCGCCGTTGGCGGATGCGCCTGGGTCGTCATCGCTGCCGGTGCAGGCGGCGACGATCAAACTCGTCATAAGAAGGATCGCCAGCAACCCCCACCGCGATCGTCCGTGCCCATTCCAGAGGTGCTCGCGCCCTTGAGTTGCTACGTCCATTCTCTTCCGCCGGTCCGAAGGAAACCATGCTTAGGAGATTTAGTTAACCATACTTAACTCGGATCGCGCAAGGCGCTGAGAGGACACGAAAAAGCGGCGGGCATTTTCGCCGCCGCTTCGAATCGTGATGGACGTCCTGGCCCCCTCGGGCGGGGTTCTACCAGGAGGACTTGCGAATGCCCGGGAGGTGGCCCTGGTTGGCGAGTTCGCGGAAGACGATGCGCGAGACACCGAACTTGCGCATGAAGCCCTTGGGCCGCCCGGTGACGCCACAGCGATTGTGGAGCCGAGTGGGGCTGCTGTTGAGCGGGAGCTTCTGGAATTCCCGCGAGATCTCCGCGAGGCGGTCCGGGTTGCCGACGGCCTCAGCACGCTGCTTCTTCAGCTCGGCACGCTTGGCGGCGTGACGGTCGTGCAGTTTCTGGCGCTTAACCTGGCGGGCGACCACGCTCTTCTTAGCCATGTAACAAACCAACCTTCGCGGGCGGTCATCGCCCGTATGGTGCGGACGGGGTTGACGCCGCGCGGTGCGCGACGCTGCCTTACGAGGATAGGGCCAGTTGAGCGGCAGAGACAATCCACGCCTATCCCTGGGCTGCACAGTGTTCCCTGGGGTGCACAGTGTCCCTGGGGTGCACAGCGTGACATCCCATCGAAACGAACCCGGGATGGCTCGGGACCCCAAACAGCGGCGACTTCCAGTGGCCGGACGAAGACTCAGGGAGCCGTCAGCAATGCGTAGCGCTCTGAGCGATGGTTGGGGGCGGCTGCTCACTGGTTTGTGGCGGCGGGTGCGTCGCATTCACGAAGAGATCCTGAACTCTCCCCCGGAGCGGGGGAGCGGACTCTCGGCGGCCCAGTCGAATGAGTTGGCGGTGGAGCTGCGCCGTGCGTCATTGGCCGTGAAGGCGGTGGCAGTGAAGGCGGTGGAAATGTGGGACGTCGGCAGTCTGGACTACTCCTCAGTGCGCCTGAGTGAGGAGTATCAGATCTTAACGGTGCTCTCGAGGCGGTTGGGACGCGTCGACTTGTCGTCGTTGGGGGGTGCGGGGAGGCAAGCGTTCTGGATCAACGTGTACAACGCCTTGGTGATCGATGGGTTGGTGCGGTTCGGGCTGCGCGAGCGGATGGACGAGTTGCGGGGAGGTCTTCCGGGCTTCTACTTGCGAGCCGGCTATGACGTGGGGGGGATGCGCTTTTCGCCGGACGAGATTGAACACGGGCTGCTGCGGGCGAACCGCGGCCATGGTCAGCTTCCCGGCACCCAGTTCGCGCCCTCGGATCCGAGGACGGCGCTGTGCGTGGTGGAAGTCGATCCGCGGGTGCATTTCGTCCTCCATTGCGGTGCCGAGAGTTGTCCGGCGGTGGGTGTGGTGTACGCCGATAGCCTCGATGCGCAACTCAATGCCGCGACGCGCGGCTATTTGAACGGACCGGGTGGGGTGTCGTTTGAGAGGAAGTCGCGTCAGGTGATCGTGCCGGCGTTCATGGATTGGAGCGCAGTCGACTTCGGCAGTCGTGCGGAGTTGCTGCGGTTCACCGCGCGTCATCTGGACGATGCGGGCGTGGCGGAGGAGTTGCTGGCTGGCCCGGTGCGGCTCGGTTTCCGCGAATACGATTGGAGCCTGGGCTGAACCCAGGCTCCTTGTCCTGCGAGCTCGTGGCGAAGGTCGTTAGTCGTCGGAGATGCGGCGCTTCTTGATCTCGCGGCCTTGCTTCTTCTCAAGCCTGCCAATGCCGCGGCCCTTGTCGGGATGGGGGTCGGGACGGTCGCCGTAGATCTGGCGACCTTCGTGGTCCTCGGGGAGATGCTCGGTGATGGGAAGACCTTCCGCATCGCAGAAGAGCAGTCAATGGCAATATTTCCACTTCTGCATCTCGTCGCAGGGGCAGATCCAGGTGCTCTGTTTGACCTCCTCGGCCTTGTCATCATAAAAATTGCAGGGGCAGAGAGGGCGGCCAAGGTCGTCGACGTGCTTGGCGAGACCAATGACGAGAAACTCGGTGATGTCCTTCTCGGGATGGAGGTAGGAGCCGCTCTTTTCGACGTATTTGTTGACGAACTTCCACATCTTGGTGAGCGACTGCTCGCTGGCTTGGGCACGATCCCCTTCGTCGACATGCTCAACGTCGGCCATGGAATGTTCCCCCAACTCTGGCTGTCGCCTGCCGATTCAACGGCATCCGGTCAGTCCTCACTGCGATGGTCGCGGAGAAAATCTTCGAGGCTCTCGATGAGACTCTCCGCGGTGGGAAGTTCGCTGGGCTCTTCTGGTTCCGGTGCACCCGCGGCCTCCTCTAGTTGATGTACGTAGGCTGCGAGGTCGGTGTTCTCTTCCAGGGCGAGATTGGCTTGCTTGCGGAAGCGCTCCGCCGCTTGATCAAGCTTGGCGAAGTCGAACGAGACCCCGGTGAGATTCGAGAGTTTCTGCAGAAGCGCCTGCGATCCGACGGGATTCGTGACGCTGGGGAGGTAATGCGGAACGTTCGCCCAGAGGCTGATTGCCGGATGGTCATGTTGGCGCGCGAAGTGGTGGAAGACGCCGACGATTCCTGTGGGGCCTTCGAAGCGCGAGGGATGCATGTCGAAGCGCTCGGCGAGGTCGGACATGTTGGCGGAGCCGCGGACGGTGCTGGGGCGGGTATGCGGGATCTGCGCGGCGACGGCGCCGAGGGTGTAGGTCATCTCCACTTTGAGGGTTTCGATGACCTCATTGACGGCGGCCATGTAGGACTTCCAGCGATGATTGGGTTCGATGCCGAGGGCGATGACAAGGTCGTGGTCGCCGCCCGTCCGGGCGTAGTAGAAATCGGTCGTGGGCCAGACGATGTCGCGTTCGCCATCCACGTAGCGGGCGAAGGGGCGCGCTTCCGTGAAGTCGTAGTATTCCTCAGGATCGATCGAGCCGAAGGCGGTGGCGTCCAAGCTCGCCGCGAGGTGCCGCGCGGCGTGGGTCGCGGACTCTCCGGCGTCGTTGAAGCCCGCCCAGGCGACGACGAGGTGCGGCCGGTTGAGCACCGGTGTTTCTTTGAGTTCGAGATGAGGATGTGTAGCCATTGGCGGGATTGTAGCGATGCACTGGGTCAGTGACCATGCCAGGCCGCCCGGCGCGAGCCGTCCGGCGGGACCGGCGGAGGGGAAACCGCCCGCGGTGCTGGATTCGACGAGCAGATGTGCGATCCTGTTCCGGCACCGAAGGGGCGTTCATCCAGAGAAGGGTTCAGGCATGACTGAGTCGATGCATGTCCTGCGGCCGTCCGCGCGGGAGGCGGAGGACGATTGGCGATCGCTGGTCCAGGCGAATAATGAACAGGTAGAGCGGACGCAAGAACGCATCGACTCCGATGACTTCTACGCGCCGATGGCGTCGCTCTTTAAGGCGGACCCCCGGCGCGAGGACGATGGGCAGCTCAACGCGCTGCGCGCCTTGGCCCGCCCGGATGAGACGTGGTTGGATGTGGGCGCGGGGGGCGGTCGGTTCGCGTTGGGCGTGGCGTTGCAGGCGGGCCGGCTGATCGCGGTGGAGCCGAGTGAGGGGATGCGCGAGGTCTTTGAGGAGGTTCGGGCCGAGGCGGGGATCGAGAACGTGGAGATGATTGCGGAGCGCTGGCCGATGCCGGATGCGCCGCAGGCGGACGTGGTGATGTTCACGCATGTGAGCTATGACATCGCGGAGATCGGTCCGTTCTTGGATGCGGTGGAGGGTTCGGCGCGCCGTCTCTGTGTGGCGGTATTGCTGGAGCGGTCACCCGGGTCGGCGTTCGCGGAGCTTTGGCAGGGCGTGCATGAAGAGTCCCCGGCGTTGCTGCCGGCGCTGCCGGAGTTCGTCGCCCTGCTGATGGCGCGAGGCACGATTCCCCAGGTCGAGATCGTGGGGGCGCGGCCGTTCCGCTATGGGTCGATGGAGGAGGCGGAGGACGGCGCGCGGCAGCGGCTCTGGGTGAACGCTGGGACGGAGAAACACCAGCGGATCCAGAAGTTGCTTCCGAAGGTCGTGACAGTGCAGGACGATGGCACCGCGGTGGTGGGTGCACCGCTTGCGGTGGGGTTAGTGACGTGGTCGCCGGTCGGCGAGGGCGGAGCGGGCTGACGTATGATGGTCGCCGCCAGGTTTCGGCCTCGAAGGCCCGCTTCGGCGAGTCGAACAGGATTCCAACAGAGCGTCGTTCGACGCCGGGAAGAGGGATTGACGATGGATCGAGTGGCTCCTAAGTCCGAAGCCGAGACGCGTGCTGTCTACAAGCCCTACGACGCGGTGCAAGGAAGCAATGGCTTTGTGCCGACCAGCTTCCACACGCTGGCGCATCGCCCGGAGATTCTGGATGGGCTGTCGCACTTGGCCGGAGCTGTCCTGGGGCCGGGCACGGTGACGCGGGAGCTGAAGCAGTTGGTGGCGTACGTGGCGTCGCGGTCGGCGGGGTGTCTGTACTGCCAGTCGCACACGAGTCACGGGGCGCACAATCTGGGCGTGAGCGACGCGAAGATTCAAGGTGTCTGGGAATTCGAGAGCGATCCCCAGTTTGACGCAGCCGAGCGATCCGCGCTCCGTGTGGCGCGAGATGCGGCGTTGGTCCCGAACGCGGTGACCGACGATCACTTTGTTGCGTTGCGTGAGCACTTCAGCGATGAGCAGATGGTGGAGATCGTGTCGGTCATCTCGCTGTTCGGGTTCCTCAACCGCTGGAACGACACGATGGCCACCGGGCTGGAAGAGGGAGCGCTGGCCTTCGGGGCGGAGACGCTGGCCCTAGATGGTTGGACGGCCGGGAAGCACGCTTAGGCGGCGCCTTAGGCTCGTTTGCTTTCGATCTCTGCGCGCTGGTTGACTCGCGCGGGGAAACCGGCTTGTTTGCTGTGGCGGCGAAACGCCGCGGCTTGTTTGCTGTGGCGGCGAAACGCCGCGGCTTGTTTGCTGTGGCGGCGAAACGCCGCGGCTTGTCTGCTGTGGCGGCGAAACGCCGCG
>Ga0114996_10002086_pt1 | contig 26165 bp, 24 predicted proteins | sample ArcticOcean_MG_C_4_FD_87039 | JGI IMG/M metagenome (GOLD analysis project Ga0114996, IMG submission 87039) | Marine microbial communities from western Arctic Ocean - ArcticOcean_MG_CB4_134 | ecosystem: Environmental > Aquatic > Marine > Oceanic | place: Arctic Ocean: Canada Basin | collected... | reverse complement strand
GCAACGCTGCTGCCTTTGGCGACGGCAACTTCAACCTGTCGAAGCTTGTTCAGGATCTTCTCAGGACTGTGACCTTTTCTTGGCATTTCTGCCTCCCTTCATGAGAGCCCAGTTTCCAACTTTTAACTGGACTCGTTTGAGGGGGGAAGGTCAGCGGGTCCGTGCCCACTCTCCCATATGGATAGAGGGGGGTGAGGGTGCATTCGCCCTCGCTACTCCAACCGAATCGACCCATTAGACGTTCGCAAGCGCAACTCCGCCGCACCATCGCCAAACGAGTCCGTGGCAATCGAATGCTCAGACTTCACAGATCCGTTGCTGGTCGACGCATCCAGGTTCAAGCTGGGTTCGCCACGCAACTTGACCGTGATGTTCCCGTTGCTTGTGTCGAAGTCGTTCTTCCCGCCGGGCGTGAGTTCGCCATCAAACTCAATGGACCCGTTTGATGTATCAAGTCGATATTCACCTCTGACGTCCACCGCGATGATTCGACCGTTCGACGTTTTCAGGCTTCCGGACTGTTGAATTCCACGAACCTCAACATGGCCGTTGCCGGACTCCAACTCAAGGAGCGTATTCGACGGTGCAGTAATCTCAATGCTAGCGCCGACGCTTTGGCCAAAGTTGAACAGGCCATCACTAACCGATCACGTGTCTCCGTCGCTCCCAAGCAACATAGATCTGCGACGTTAGCTTGCCCCTCGGAGCGGAGTTGTGAGGCGACGACAACTTGTTCAGGACCTGAGAATGTCTATGGACCGCAGTGTGAGGGGCTGCTATCCACCGGGCGCGCCAATTGACGATCTGACGGCCCGCTTCCGCTACCGTCTACTGCTTGACCAACTTTGTGTAGCGACCGCCCACTAACCACTCACCTGAGTACAGATTCCCATCACTGTCGGCCGCGAGGCCATGCGGGCTGTTGAATTTTCCGGGCTCAAGAATTTTGGAGCGAATTACGTTGCCGTCGGCGTCCAGGTTATTTGGCCAGCCAGGGACATCTTCGGCGCTATTTCGCTCGACACGGGCTATCGATTCGTTCTCACCGATGTAGCAGACAAAGTTATCGTCAATATCGAAGACTGCCAGCCGAGCCCGCAGTTCGCCGACGATGATGTGGTCACCATCAATCGCAAAGTTACTCGGGCTGGTGAGGACTTCCGATCCGAACTGGCGGAGATAGTTACCTGAGGTGTCGTAGACCTGAACGCGGTGATTCGTACGGTCGGCGACATACAATTCTGGCTCGGATTTGCGGCGATCTATCCACACTCCATGAGGGCAGCTAAAGCGACCGGCATCGCCTTCTTCCCCGTTGATGCTGCCGAGGTATTCTCCCGTGGCTGTAAAGCGATGAATGTAGCTCTCGCCGTATCCGTCGGAGACCCACACATCGCCGTTATCCAGAGTGGACGTTGACGTCGGTGCAAAAGTGCCATCGACATAAATCTCATGGTCCGGCTGCGTAATCTGGAGGAGGAGTTGGCCGTCGAGAGTCATTTTGATGACCTGGCCGCCTCGATCTCCTATGACCGGGGAGTAGGTTCCGTTCGACCTCATGCTCTTGCTACCAGGGTCAGCGATCCAGAGATACTCATTGTCACCGTCGACTTCGAGAGCCATCTGGTGGGCCTCGCGCACCGGCGCCTCCCAGGTATCCAGCAGATCACCATCGCTATTGAATATGAGCATCGTCGGCTCACCCGGGTGGAATGCGAATATCCGCCCGTCCGCGGTGACAACCATGCCGTGATGAGCCCACCCATCACGGGTGCTCTCGCTATCAGGAACCTCGGCCCAGTTATCGATCCACTCGTACTTATTTTCGCCGCTACCAATGATCATCTAAACACTCCGTGCCATGGTGGGGAGGACCAAAACTATATCGCAAGGCCTCTTATTGGTTCTGTCAGAACTGTGGTGAAGGTGGTCCGGTGCACCGGACCACCTTCCTGGAAACCGAGTACTAGCCCACTAACCGCGCGTTCACCACATCCATATCGAACTCCATGCCCAGTCCCGGGCCTGTTGGGGGCGTGATGTAACCGTTCTCAAACACGAGCGGGTCTTTGAAAAGCTGAGCATGCACAGGCCCCATATTGGCCTCCTGGATCACGAAGTTTGGCGAGCAGGTGTCGATCTGGACAGCGGCCGCGGCGGCGATTGGTCCGCAGTACATGTGTGGGGCAATCATTGCGTAGTGTGCCTCAGCCATGCCAGCGATCTTTTTGGCCTCTGTGATCCCGCCACACTGGCCGACATCCAACTGGATGATCTGGGCCGCTTGCCTCTCCAGAACCTCAGAGAACTCGTACTTTGTCACAAGGCGTTCGCCCGTCGCAATGGGAATGCTGGTGTGCGCCGCAACACGCGCCATCTCGCCAATGTTCTCAGGCATCACCGGCTCTTCAAACCAGAACGGGTGGTAAGGCTCGAGAATGTCTGCCACACGAATCGCCGTGTACGTGGTGAGTTGCCCGTGGGTGCCTATTCCAACTTCGAGCTCGTAACCCACGGCATCTCGAATACTTGCGAAAATACTTTCAGCGTATTTGATGTCCTTGAGAGGAAAATCACGCGGTCCCGGAGCGATCGGCGTGAATGGGTCAAATTTGCAAGCAGTATTGCCTTCTTCGACCAGCTTTCTGGCAATGTCCCCCGCAGCCTCCGGGTCATTCTGCCAGCCATTCGGCATATACGCGTAGGCTCGAAGCTTCTCGTGAAACTTTCCACCTAATAGTTGGTAGATCGGCATATTCGCCGCTTTACCTTTGATGTCCCACAGCGCCATATCGATACCGCTGATCACCGGCGTTGCATACAAGCTGGGGTGTCGCAAATCGTGCCGAGACGCATACATCCGGTCCCAGAGCAGTTCAATGTTGAGAGGGTCCTCCCCAATGATGAATTGGCCGACGAACTCCTCAATCAGTCTGACCTGAGCCTGAATATCGTCAAGGTGATTGGAGTAAGAACTGCCAGCAATGCGCTCGCCCATTCCTGTGATTCCTTCATCCGTCTCCATGAGAATAAACAGAAAGTACCTTCCGCCAACATACGGCGCATCATTCTCAACCACTATTGTTTTGACGTCAGTGACTTTCATCTCAAATCCTTCTTGGAGTTTGGGTAGGCAATCATCGGCTCGCCAGATGACGCCGGGAGTGTATACCCGTTCACCCATCTGGTCCCCTCTACAGGCTTATCCCCTCTCCCATTTGGGGAGAGGGCCAGGGTGAGGGCGCTTTGATCACCGGCGCATCACTGAGATACCCTCCACGCTACATACACGCCACACCAATGGATCAGCCATCTTGCCACCCCACATCAGATCCTTCCAACCCCCTGACCTGACCCGCATCCAGGACATAGCCGCCGCCGCATGGCAGCCCGTGTTCAAGTCGTCAGAAGAGCTCCTCAGAACTGACCTCTACAACATCGTCAGCCCCGACCCCGAGTCAGCGAAACGAGGCCAAGTAGCAGACGCCTGCGCCGGTATAGGCAATCTCGACGTGTGGGTGGTCGAAGATGGCTATGAGATCGTGGGTTTCATCACCGCAGATCTGAATCGAGACACACTCGTCGGCGAGATCCGCAACAACGCCGTCGACCCCAATCGGCAGTCGGGCGGCATCGGCAAGCTGATGTACGACTTCGTGATGGAGCGCATGAAGGAAGCCGGCATGAAAGCAGTCAGAGTGAACACAGGGGCTGATGAGGCCCACGCACCAGCACGCCGAGCCTACGAAAAGGCGGGCTTCGAGCGGTCGATACCGTCGGTTATGTACTACCGGGAGTTGTAGCCCGCGGCTGAAGTGTATGGTTGCCGAATTGAGTAATCCAAACAGATTGGCATGGGACGGAAACTGTGAAAGCCAAACTAGCTGACATCACCCGCGACCACATGCGTGAATACGACATCCCCGGCGTTGCACTCGCAGTAGTTCGCGACGGCGAAATCGTTCATGAGGACGGCGTTGGACTTGCGAGCGTTGCCGGTGAGGCTCCAGCGGGACAGCGGACAGCGTGGCCCATCTGCTCCCTGACGAAGTCGATGACATGCACAGCGGTGATGCAACTCGCTGAGCAGGGACTCATCGATATCGATCAACCTGTATCAACCTATCTACCTGCATGGCGCGTCAAAGACCCGGACGCTGGCCCTCAAATCACCGTGAAGATGCTAATGCACCATGGAAGTGGCCTTGGGCGCGTCGGATTCCAGGACCGCGTGCGGCAAGAGCCCGTGAACCCGTACCCAACGCGAGAATCGCTGATGGAAGCCATCACTGGCGCTGATCTCCAGAGCGAGCCCGGGCGATTCTGGGCGTACTCGAACGAAGGTTTTGCCACACTGGGCCACATCGTCGAAAAGATCAGCGGTATCCGGCTGGAGGAGTACTTCCTCACAAAAGTGTTTGAGCCGCTGGGCATGACCGACACGCGTGTGCACCTCGCCGACTGGCGTGCTGCATCTGATCGAACGGTCAACTACATTCGTGAAGAACTGGGCGAAAAAGCCGACGGTGCTCCACATGGCAAGTACCAGCCCGGCTTCTTGCCCGAGGACTACCAGACGTACCTCTCCACCGGCGGAATCGTCAGCACGGCCCATGACCTAGCGCTCTACCAGGCCGCGGCGATGAACTACGACGGCAGTCCAGTGCTGGGACGCGACGCGCTGGAGCAGATGCAGAACACAGCTTTCGAATACGGCGATACCAACTGGGGCTACGGGTTTGGTTGGTCAGTCTTCTGGAGTGGCGACACACGCGTTGTTGGTCACGCTGGGGGGATGGTCGGCCTGAACACGTTCTCGCTGTTCGTGCCAGATGAGCAGATCGGCGCGGTGGTAGTAACCAACCGCAGCGAAGCAGGCGCGTTCGAACTGGCCGAAAAGCTACTCGGTGAAGTGCGTGGGACACCACTCTGGCGCGACTCGACCAGAAAACCTCTGCCATTTGAAACAAACTACGCCGCACCCACCGACGAATCACCGTCAGCGTTCGATGGCGACTACGCACACGGTGACGTAGTCACGCGAATAGCGGGCATCGATGGTGGCATAAATCTCAAGCTGATCAGAAACGGTGTCGAGGTATTTGAAGACGTAGCTACACGCGTCGGTCCGGAGTCATTCCTGTCACGGAACGCAGCGCAAATCATGCAATTCAACCGTGATGAGGACGGCCAGGGAGCGACGCTCTTCGAAGCAGGACTACTGTGGCAGCGGGTATCCGGTTCTTGAGCGGTGTTGTAGAAATTGTTGGAGCCGAGCGTCAATCACTGTCGCCACTATTCACTGATCCCCGCCCGCTGAGTCCGGGCATCGACATGGTGTTAGAGAACCTTGGGGGCGCAGCCTTTGCTGATGACGCGACCACGCCGCGCGCTACTTTGCTCACGTTGGCCGGCTACGCCTACTTCGGCGGTGACGCATCTTCCGATGGCGCTAGCGTCCTGATCGGACTGCTAGATGATCGCTGGCGACTAATCATTGGCGATCAGCAGTGGTTGGAACGCGTGCAATCACAGGTATCGGGAACAACGTCAATTAATCGGATGACGTTCTCGCGAGAAGCGTTGGATATTGACGTGTTGCGCCAGCGATCAGGGGTTTTGCCCGATGCCACTGAAATAGTTGCCGTTGACGCCGATATAGCCTCACGCATGCACCTTGAAATAGAGAACAGCGGATTCCTCGGAGTATTCCAAACTCCCGAGGCGTTTATGGCCGGAGCGATGGGCTTCGTTGCCCTGCGCGGCGGAAAGGTGGTCTGCGGCGCAACCGCAGCAACAATGTCTGCCAACGCTGTCGAGATCCAGATCACGACTTCCGAGGCCGCACAGCGCCAGGGTCTCGCCACCGCCGTATCTGCAGCGCTAATCGTCCACTGCCTTGAGAACGGCCTGGAGCCACACTGGTCGACAACAAACGAGCCATCGCGCGGACTGGCGGAAAAGCTGGGCTACGTGAAGGACGCTACACATCAGACGCTGGTGCGGGCGTCCTGATCTGAATCTAAGAGCTCCCATAGTGCGATGAGGCAGACCGGTCCCTTCTCCCCCCCGGTAGAAGGCCAGGATGAGGGGGCTGTTCCGCCTTCGCCGCTCCGCGGCACATACCAGCTCCGCTGTGCCCGTGCGGCAGGCACCTCACACGTTGATAATCTCAAACCTCGCCGCGTAATCAACACCCATCTCCGCACCGGCCCAACTCGCGTTGTCCCTGAGAAATGAGTCGGGATCAAACTCACGGCCAAGGCCCTTGATATAGGCCTCATGCTCCTTGAGCGAGGCAACACCTTTATCGATGTGATCGCTGACATCGACAGCATGCTCAGCGCCCGGAGAGCCAGCCACTGCGACCATGCGAACACCATTCCATGGTTCTAGTCCCTCGGCGAGCAGATCCTCGAAGATCCAACGGTTACCTGCATCCCGCGCACCGTCCAACACTGCTTCTCCCACTGCCCTATGGTCGGCCATGTTCAACATGCCAGACGGCCACTTCAGATGAAAACCCCCGGTGATCACGATGTCTGGCTTGTGCCGCCTGATGGCCCCTGCAATATCGTGCCGTAGCGGAAGACCGTACTCCACGACGCCATCTTTGTGGTCGAGGAAATCGACCGTATCGACGCCCACAACTGCGGCGCTGGCAAACTCTTCTTTCACTCGTAGCGGCGCCGTCTCATCGGGATGCATGCCGTCGATGCCCGCTTCGCCTTTGGTGACCATCACATACCCAACCCACTTGCCCTGCGAAGTCCATCTGGCAACTGCACTGGCAGCTCCATACTCAAGATCATCAGGATGAGCCACGATCGCAAGAGCTCTCTGCCAGTCTTCGGGTACCGCCTGTAGTCCGTCGCCGTCGGTCATTCGAGTTTCCTCCGCGTATGAGCAGTCAATTCAGATTGCCCCGATGATAGCGGAGCGGGCGCAGTGGTGCCCGGTACGGATCGCGGTGGGAGAAGGGCTAATTCTGCCGTACACTTGCGCACCGTTGGCTATCTTCCGCCCGGACCATCAGGAGCGCTCCGCCTGTGCCGCATGAACATCCGAACGTCGTATTCATCATTGCTGATCAACTGAAGGCAACGGCGCTTCGGATGTATTCAGACATTGGGATTGAAACACCGGCACTTGAGCGACTTGCCCGGGAGGGCGTGCGGTTTGAGAACACTGTGACGCCGCATCCGCTGTGTGTACCGGCTCGAACTTCGATGATGACTTCTCGGTACCCGCACTCCACCGGATGCCGACGCAACGAGACGCTGATGCCGCCGGGTGAGTTGCACGCATTTCGAATCTGGAAGGATCTGGGCTACCGAACCGGCTTCTTTGGCAAGAATCACTGCTTCATCCAACGGAGCGATCTGGAGCTGCTTGATGTGCGCTGTGAGATTTCGCACGGTGGGTTGCCAAAAGCAGACTATCTGGGCGAGGTAGCTGGCACGAAGGGTATGGACTGGGTTGTGCCTGAGTCTGTGATCAATGAATCACATGCCACACGCCGAGACATGCCGGATCCAAACAACACCGTGAGCTACGCGGTCACGGGTCATCCGCTCGAAGGCTACTCATCGGCCGCAATCGCAACACAGGTTGAATCGTTCCTGGAGCGCCACGTTGCCGGTGACGACTTTGGTGCAAGCGATAGTCCATCGCATGGTGAGTCACGCCCGTTCGCCATCGAGGTCTCGTTCCCCGACCCGCACGCACCCATAGAAGTGCCACGTAAGTACGCCGACATGTTTCCGCCGGAGTCCATCACATTGCCACCGACGCGAGACGGTGAGTTCGATGGCCCGGAAGTTCCTGAGCGCAATCGCGTCTGCAAGCAGATGCTGAGCACGGACGATGCCGACGAGCAGACTGTCCGAGAGGCCATTGCCGTCTACATGGCGATGACGCGATTCGTGGACGACAGCATTGGCCAAATACTCGACAAGCTGGACGCGCTGGGGCTCCGTGACAACACCATCGTGGTCTTCACCGCTGATCACGGCGATTTCGTGGGTGAGCACCGGATGTACGGCAAGGCGGGCGTGTTTTACGACTCGCTGGTGCACGTCCCAATGTTCGTTTCATGGCCGGGTGGCGATGTCCCTGTTGGCGCTACCGAAGATGCGCCAGCCAACACGATCGATCTGCTGCCTACGATTCTTCAGCTAAGCGGAGTTGCAGACTTCACGATTTCCCCGAGCCTTCAGGCAGGTCAGGAACTCGCCTCTGCTGGTCCACGGATGATCTGTGACACGCAATCTGACGTCGTGAACAGCGAGTCACTGCGTCGCCTGCAGGGGCATCCACTTCCGACAGCAACGGGCGCTTCGGCGCGGCCAGCTTCATTCTCCGAATACGGCACAGGGGGAGAGTTGTTCACGCTGAAAATGCTGAACGACCTGCCGATCTCCCGCGGCACGCCAGCCGTTATGAACTCGCTCTGGGCACGGGAAGCGGAAGGCCGCCGCCGCATGGTGCGCACCAAGCAGTGGAAGTACGTTACCGACCCCATGGAGTCGCACAAGCCAACGCCCGGAGAGTCGTCTGCCCGTCCAGAAGATGAGCTATACGATCTGGCCAACGACCCGTGGGAGCTCCACAACGTCGCGCATGAACCCGGCAACCTGCCCGTGATATCCGAGATGCGAGCACATCTGGCCGACTGGATGATCGAGACGGAAGAGTACGACCCCGTGCCACTCGCCACCGTGATTGGCCGCGGCAAGAAGCCGGAAGTAGACACAAACCAGTAGTGAAACGCCGTTCGTCCTTGAGTGACTGGGAATGATTGACTGGATCGCTCCAGCACTACTGAGCCCGTTCCTCTTCTCGATCGTCACGCTGATCGACAAGCGAGTGCTGTCTGAGTTCAAGATTCCGTTTGCCAGCTTCAACCTGTTCGTTGGCGGGACTCAGGGCATATTCGGACTCATCATCCTGATCGCGTCACCACTCTCGGGCGAAGAACTCCTTACCATCCTCAAGGGCCTGAGCATTGGCATGCTGCAGGGCATTGGTCTAGTGCTGATGTTCTGGCTTCTGCGCCGGGAAGATCCATCTCGGGTAGTCCCCGCAATGCAGACGTCACCGATCTTTGTTGCACTACTGGCCTGGCCGCTATTTGGTGAACAGTTGTCGGCAATCCAGTGGTTGGCCGTAGTGCTTGCTGTAGGGGGCGGGGCGCTCGCATCCGTAAACCTCGGAAATCGCGCCGCCGGCCCGCTGTTTCGGCCCATATTCCTGCTGCTGATCTTCAGTGCAATGACCATGGCGGCATCACAGCTGATCACCAAATCCGTCACCGACGATCTGAACACAACGCACACGGTCGCACTGCGCGGCATCGGCCTCTTCATCGTCATGTGGACCATCTTCGCCCGCCCAGAGTCAATCCGGGGCCTCATCAAATTCCTCAGCAACCGGCGACAGGCACCGTGGCTGATCCTTGCGGAGGGCGCCATGCCGTTCGCCGGCCACATGCTCATCGTGACAGCCATCTCTCGCGGCCCAGTCTCGCTGGTCGCTGCCCTCTGGGGCACGCGGCCCATCTGGGTGTTCCTGGGCAGCCTCGTCGGCTCCAAAGTAGCGCCGAAGCTCATCGTGGAAGAGTTCACGCGGCAAGACCTGCCACTAAAGCTGACTTCAGCCGTGATGGTGACGATAGCGATTGTTCTGATTTCGACGAGTTAGCCCCGCCGGAACCCACCCTCCGTGTTGATCTGCTGACCCGTCACCCAGCGCGCCTCGTCTGAGCAGAGGCATACGATCAGTCGAGCCGGATCATCCGGTTGCCACCACTCGCCTTGCGGGAACCGATACCGCGTGCCCTCGAGCTCGCTGGGTGTTGCGTAGCCGGTGTCCACTGGCCCAGGATTGACCGTGTTCACGGTGATGCCCTGGTTGATCAGCGCGTCGCTCAAACTCTCCGTCATCGAAGCGATCGGACCCTTCGATGCGGCGTACGCCAGCTCTTTGGGCATAGAGCCAAGATCCTGACCTGACGTCATCATAATCACGCGCCCACCCGGCCCGGCCTCACGCTGTTTGGCGAACTCCTGAATCAGCATGAGCGAAGCCCGTACGTTGACCGACATGATGTAGTCGGTATCGTCATCTGTGAGTTGCCCTATCGTCTGATTCACATGGGCGGCGTGGTTGAGCACGAGGATATCGACTTGCTCAAACGCCCTGTGTGTCTCGACAAACACAGCTTCAGAGGAGCCTTTGAGCGATAGATCGACTTCGAAATGAGCAATCTTGTGGCCAGCCTCCGTCAGCGACTTTGCCAGTGGCTCGCCAACTTCAGCGCTGCCATCCCAGTACGGCTGCCGCTTGTCGTACTCAACAAACGAGTGAATCGCGAGACTCGCGCCCATCTCTGCCAGCCGCTTCGCAGTCGCGAAGCCAATGCCCTGTGGACGCGTGGCTCCAGTTACAAGTGCCACTCGATCGGCGAGTGGCGAATTATTCGGGAACATGTAGACCTCCTCAAACTCAGGTAGGAAACCAGCTATGTAGTGAGGTCTACTCGCCCGTCATGCTTACTCCCTGGGTCTCTCTTCTAAGTGCCAGCTATGCTGTCCATCTGCAACTCAGTCGTAATATCGATCGCCTTGTAGATTGACCGATAGACCGGACAGTTGTCGGCATGGATACGATGCGCGCGTTCCGCCGCCTCCCGTTTGTCAGGGTTGCTCAGCTTCAGTTTGTAGACGACGTGAATCCTCTTGATCACGAGGACGTTGCCTTCTTTTTCGATCTCGCCGACTGTGTCTGAGCCGTAGGTCTCCGGGTTCGCCGGAATTTCGCGTGCCTCAAGGGCACCGCCAAGTGTTCCAGTTAGTCAGCCAGCGGCAGCTGAAACCACGTAGTCCAGCGTTGTCGCATGGACCGGCAGTGCGCCCGGCTCAACGCCGTAGTGCTCCGCCACCTCAGAATGCACACTGAACCAGACGGGATCATCCTCCCCCGGCACAGTAGCCTTCCGGAGCGCGCCACGAACGCGCTCAATATGGACGTTTGATCGATAGACAACTTCGTCTGACATGGCGTCAAATTCTCCTGATGCTGTGGGGTGCGACTACGGGCCTTTGGTCACCCACGCCTGCTTGCGTGGCTCGCCGATCGATTGCAGTAACGCAGAGATGTAGCCGTAACAGAATGCGAATGCGGTGCCCTGCGCGTCATCGCCGGAAATCCATGGCACGTGGTCTGGCATGAGCATGTACTTGTAGCCGACCTCCTGGTACGTCTTTATCGCCTTGACGAAGTCGATACTGCCTTCGTCAGGGAACGCTTCCATGAAGTCCAGCTTGTGGCCACGGATGTTGCGGAAGTGAACGTTGAATATCTTCTCGCGTGAGCCGAACCAGCGGATGACGTCAAATATCTCTTCGCCTGGATCGTCGAGCATCTCGGTGACGGTGCCCTGGCAGAAGTTGAGGCCGTGATACGGGCTCTCACGCATCTGCACAAACTTCTTCATGCCATCGATGGTGCCCAGCACCCGCGATACGCCCATGTAGCCGTCCGGCGTATACGGATCGTGGGGGTGGCATGCGAGACGAACCTTCGCCTCTTCGGCAACGGGGACCACTCGCTCAAGGAAATAGTCGATTCGCTCCCAGTTCTCTTCGACGCTCAACTCGCCAGCGATGCCCGGAGGTGCGTCCTGGTCCATCTTGGCCCAGCGGAACGTGGAGTTGCTGGAGCCGCCGCGTCCCTCTTCACGCTCTGAGCGTGGGATACCGATGATGTTCATGTTGTACTTGACCGCTGGGATGCCAGCTTCACCAGCCATGCGGATGATGTTCTGAATCGACTCGATCTCTCGATCCCGTTCCGGACTCTTGCCCAGCATCACGTTGGGCGACTGGCTAACTTCAAGTGGGGTTGAACTTAGCGGGATCTGGATCATGTCCAGAGTGATTCCGTAGCCAGCCAGCTTGTCCACGTGGTTCTTCAAGTCGTCAACAACCCACTCATGCGGACTGCCCGGCGGGTCGGAACAGACGTTTACAACGCCCAGCTGCGCCCACTGCTCAAAGTCTGAATCACCCCTGGCCCCAACCTGCGTACCAACGTACATCTACTTACTCCGCTGAAATCGTGTTCATGTCTTAAAAAAGTAGTCCAGAGAATCTGGCCGGAGCATACACCAGCGCGCACATTTCGGTGAAGCCAGTCGGTCTCCCCTACGCTTCCAACAAATACCACTTCGGGAACTTGGCGACGATTGAGTAGAGGACGTCCACCATATTCGCCACTCTGACGCGGGCTACCTGGGAGCAGAGTTGGTACGCGGCGATTCGCTCAAAGCCATGGTCGGCCACCAGCCAGCTGATGAGGTCGTAGAAGGCGATGCGCGCGGCGTCTTCCATTGGTCGCGCGCTGCCCACGGACATGATGAACTCATCATCCTCGATGCGCTGCGTCTCGATGCGGCGGCCCTTGATCAACTCGACCGTGAACGTACCCGTAGTCGGCACCTCCGGCGCCACACCGCACACCTCCGCGTCGCCTTGCGTGACGTGCCCGTCGCCCAGATACAGCGATGCGCCCTCGATGTTCACCGGCAGGTAGATGGTGTTGCCCGCGCACACATCAGCCGCATCCATGTTGCCGCCATGAAATCCGGGTGAGAGCGTGGAGATCGCCTGGGTTGTTGGCGATGTACCGATGGTCCCGTAGAACGGCTCAATCGGGATCAGTGGGATGTTCAGATTCGGATCGTGAACCATGCCTTCGTCCGTGATGGGATGCAGCAGGATGCGCTGGTCCAGAGGCTCGTTCAGCACCCTCGTATAGACCGTTCCGCAGAGGCCGCCGAACTCCGGAATGATGCAGCTCACAGCGTAATCGCGTGTCAGTTGGATATCGTCGTTGCGCACAGCCAGCGTATCGCCAGCCTCTGCGCCCCTCAACGTAGATCGGTCCGGTGCAGGGGTTCACGTACGGAAGCTGAATCACCGTAGACAGGTCGATATCAGTCGCATCAATCCGATTCGAAAATGCATCCAGAGTCGATACCTGAAACGTCTCCCCCGACTCAGCCCTGGCGATAGGCTCCTGATACGGCCCCATCACCCACGCAAGCTGCTCCGTTGGTGGCGGCATTATGTGCTGCACGCTGATCCTCCAAACCCTGTCCGACGAACCCGACAACTACAGCGGCAAGCCTACTCCGCTGATCGGAACTACGGGTTGAGCCAGACTTGCGGACTCACCGCACCGAAGTTGGAGGCGATTGTGGATATATCGAGGACATTGACCATGTCATCACCGTTCATGTCCACGATGTGTCCTGAGTCATCAGTTCGGTCTGACACGATCTGTCCGAAAGATGCAGCCGCAGCACTGATGTCCTGTATCGACACCACGTTGTCCGCATTAACCAGACCCGCACGCAACTCAACCCGAGCAAGGGATGTTGATGAAGCTGAAAGCGTGATCTCGGCTATTTCAGACATCAAGAACCCTGATGCCGATGCCGCAATTTGGAACCGCTTACCAATTGTCAGTCCGGTTACCTCAAATGAGCCGTTCGAATTCACACTTACCGATGAGCTGGCAGGGGAATCGAGGGATTCAGCCACCACAATAGGCCCGATAGCGGCGAGACTGCTTGAAGATGTAACACCTTGGAGCGTGACAAAACCAGTGACGGAGGTTGAACTGGAACTGCCGGACGACCCATTGAACCAGTCCTCGGTTTCACCTCCGTTCACTTGCCCGTGGCCATCGTAGTCAACCAGTGGAGGAGATTCGATCAGAATCGCGGGGGGCACTGTGATCCGAACCCAGCTACCCTCTGGAACGGTCACTCCAGTCGCAACAAACGTGCTCGTACTTGAGGCGGGTAGCGTAGACGTAGCATTTTGAACCAGCCACTCGGTTGCTGAGTCCCAGGCTCCGTTTTGATCCGCATCCACCAGCACATTGACGCGTAAATCACGGGAGTCCAAGCCATCGTTGAATAGTTGCACGGTTAGTGGGTCAAACGAAATAAGACCATCGTCCGTGTCAGCATCGATCTGTCGCGAATCAGGGTCAACGGTTACGCCGCTCCCCAGACCTATCCAGCGCGGTGAGTAGTGTCGGATCCCGTTGCTCGTTAACCGGGACGGATATGGCCCATCAGGGGCGTCACCAAAATCTTTGTTGGGGTTGAGCGGCTCTGCCAGAAGTAATCTTCCGATTCGCCCACCGCAAATTCGCCGGTCCCATTCCAGTTTGATGGAACCGCCTGGCCCGTGATCGTGATTCTGATCCATCCATTGAGTGGGAGATCGATACTTGGCCAGATCATAGTTCCACCCAGGCTCTGATTTAGGAACCAACCGACCGAGCGGTTCAGTAGCTCCTGCTCTCCTGGGTCATCCCAATCGCCATCGTCATTCCTGTCGACCAGAACGTGATAGAAGCCGGGAGTATCCGTAGACGATCGGCTGAATGACAACTTGAGAGGCAAACTGCCAAGTAGACCATCATCCCCCGCGTCACCAGTCTGCATCGAATCCGACTCCGCGTTTGAAGTAGCCCCAAGCCACAACGCTGACGGATCGGTGTGCCGTGCACCATCGCTGGCGAGTTTCGACGGGTACGTGGGATCTGGTGCATCACCAAAATCCAAATCTCCGCAGGTGGAAGTTCCAGTGACCGCGAATGACGTTGTTGCTGTTGACGTCCCAAGATTAGTTTGCAGTGAAAGTGACACGGTGTAGTCGCCGGGGGTGTTCAACACAGGCAGCAATTTTGTAGGACCGTAGTTCCCCGTCACCGTGCTGGAATGAACTATGCCTGCACAGGGATGACTGACCGTCAGGGTTGGGCTTAGTGGAACGAATCCTGAGCCGCCTATATTGCGCCGGGATACCGATTTAACGCGATTTCCGTGGGCATCTTCCAACCCAAGGTCCAGAGTTACTGCGACTCCGGAGGTGGCCGATGATGGCGCAGAAACCGTCGCAAATATCCCACCGTACTGCTTGCCGATGATCCGTTGCTAATCACAAGCCCGGGAAAGAGCTCAAATTTGTAATCAAACCTGTAGAGGCTGGTCAAAGTTTCAAGGTTGACGGTCACATAGTCGTAGGTGCCGGCGCTCAAATTAACGGGGGTGCCAGAAGGCGGGAACACAGTCTCCGCAAAGAAATCGTCTTGCGGCAATGGAGACAGACTGAGGGTATTCCACGGGCCGCCAACCTCATCGAGATCAACGGTCACCGAACCCACACCCGGCTCCCTCGCGTCTATGACAATCGCGGTCGTTGTAGGAGTGACTGTGATCGATGATATGTGTTGGTGAGAAAGCACATAGAAATCATCCGTATCTTCTTCGATCCCTACCAGATACGTGCCTGGCGATATGAAGGCAGATACCGTTCCTGAACCGTCTGGGGTCCTGGCCACGTCATTAAACCGGAAACCGGCCCGCACGCGCGCCGAAGCTGATCTGCGCATCGTCCAGCGGACTCCCATCTTTATCGAGCACCGTCAGATCAACCGACGGCAGGCCGGAGGCAGACATGTTCACCGTGGCAGGAATTGACGTTGTAGCGAACATTGCGTAACCGTTCAGTTGAGTAGCGATAATCAGAACATTGCCTGCAATCAAACTGCCGGCAATGTTGTCGAATACCGCTACTCCGTCACTGCCAGCGGACTCGCCTCTCACCCTGTCGCCCGAACTATCGTCTGCATCAAATATGGAGACCTCACCAAACTGGAGCACATCTCCGTTTTCATCAAACATATTCACGGTGAGGTCTTCCTCGGCAGCATGTGCGATGTCAGTCCGTTCGGAAAATATCTCCGCGCTCAGGAATCCAATTGCCGCGATAAGAACAAAAAGTAGGATGTATTGGTGACGAGGCAAGTTCAACTCTCGGTTCTTGCGATCTGGTTCCGGGTGCAATTTGCAAAACTTATCGTCTCAACCAGTCACACGCAATGATCTCCGTGAATATGATGCACAGTTACTCCTACTCCGCTCGCCCCACTCTCGCCTGTTTCACTGCCTGTCGCCAGCCGTCGTAGAGGCTGCTGCGCTGGGTGTAGCGCATCTGGGGTTCGTAGGTGTGGGAGGCGGACCATGTGGCTTCAAGATCGGCCTCGCCATCCCACACTCCGGCGGTGAGGCCGGCGAGGAATGCGGCTCCGAGGGCCGTGGTGTCCGGGATGGGTGCGACGTCGATTTCGCGATCCAAGATATCGGCCTGGAACTGCATCAGAAACGCGTTCTCCGTCTGACCACCGTCCACCCGTAGCGGACCGGAACTTTTTCGGCCAGAGTCGCGCTCAATGGCCTCCAGCACTTCTCGCACCTGGTAGGCCGTCGACTCCAGCGCTGCCCGGGTTATGTGCGCTGCCGTTGAGCCGCGCGTTAGGCCAGTGATCGTGCCTCGAGCATCGGGGTCCCAATGCGGCGCGCCAAGACCGACGAACGCCGGGACGAAGTAGACGCCCTCGTTGTCGCCGAGCATGGTCGCCAGTGCTTCGGACTCTGCTGCCGAGTTGATTGCACCCAACCCGTCTCGCAGCCACTGCACCGTCGCGCCAGTCGCGAAAATACTGCCTTCAAGCGCGTAGTCCCGATTGCCACCGGTCTGCCACGCAATGGTGGTCAGCAGTCCAGAGTCAGACGTCACGGGTCGATTCCCCGTGTTGGTGAGCAGGAATGCGCCGGTCCCGTAGGTGCATTTGGACATGCCCGTCCGGAAACAGGCCTGCCCGAACAGCGCCGCGTGCTGGTCACCCGCCATGCCGTTGATTGGGATTGGCGCGCCAAGCAGATCGGGCGACATCGAGCCGAACTCAAACGCCGATGGCCGCACCTCCGGAAGCATCTCGTACGGCACGTTGAACAGGTCTAGCAGCGTCTCATCCCACTGGCCATCGTGGATGTTCAGCAGCATGGTGCGAGATGCGTTGGTGATATCGGTGGCATGAACCTCGCCGCCCGTTAGCCTGAACAGCAGCCACGAGTCGATGGTGCCGAAGCACAGCTCGCCTTCTTCGGCGCGCTGCCGGCCGTTCGGAATTCGATCAAGCAACCACTCAAGCTTGGTAGCAGAGAAGTAGGCGTCCACAACAAGCCCGGTACGAGTGCTGATGTCGCGCAGATGCCCATCGTTGATGAGCTCCGCACACCGGTTCGCGGTCCGTCGACACTGCCACACGATGGCATCTGCAACCGCACGGCCAGTCGCACGCTCCCACACCACAGTCGTCTCGCGCTGGTTCACGATCGCTGCAGCCGTAATATCGCTCGCCGATAGCTTCGCCGACTCCAGCGCCTCCCGGCACACCCGCAATGTAGCCTGCAGGATCTCCTCCGGATCATGCTCAACCCACCCCGGCTCCGGAAAAGACTGCGACAACTCCTTCTGAGCACTCGCAACCACCCGCGCCTCATCATCAAAGATAAGAGCGCGCGTACTAGTGGTTCCCTGGTCTATGGCGAGAATGTATTTCGGCATGAGGCCGCTAGGTTAGCGGATGGGGGGGTGAGGTGGCAGTGGTGACGTGGCAGTGGTGACGTGGCAGTCTTCGATATTGGAGACCATGCTGCCATTATTGCGCCACCAAGAGTTGGGAGCGAAACAATCCACCCGTAGCGGCGATTCACGAATTGCCCGCGGCCACCAGCCATCAACCTAACAACTACCCGTCCAACAACCCATCCACTTCCGCCTTCTCATCCGCGCTCAGCACCCAGTCACTTGCCGCAGCGTTCTGCGCAAGCTGATCCGCGTTTGACGCACCCGCTATTACGGATGAAATGGTTGGCGTGGCGAGCTGCCAGGCAAACGCCAGATCCAGCAGCGTGTGGCCGTGGTCTTTGGCCCATGGCTCTAGCTTTTCGATGACGCTGAAGTTGCCGTCGTTGAGCCTCGACTCCTGACGGGCGGCTGGCATCGTCGACAGGCGGGTGCCTGCTAGAACGTCTGCACCGCGCTTGTACTTGCCGGTTAGGACGCCCATTGCGAGCGGGAAGTACGGCAGGATGCCTAGCCCGAAGCGGTCGCATGCGGGGATGATTTCGGTTTCGATTTCACGCACCAGCATGGAGTACTCAGGCTGAGCGCTCACGAACTGCGTGAGGTGCTCTCTGGCGGCCGTCCACGATGCGTCGGCTATCTGCCACGCTGCGAAGTTGGAGTTGCCGATATAGCGCACCTTGCCATCGCGAACCAGGTCGTCGAGCGCATTCAGCGTCTCTTCGATTGGCGTGTTGGGGTCCGGGCGGTGGAACTGGTAGAGGTCGATGTAGTCGATCTGGAGCCGTTGGAGGCTGCCTTCCACGCTGTCCATGATGTGCTTTCGGGAGCCGCCCTGGCCGTGGGGACCGTCTTCCCAGTCCATACCAAACTTGGTTGCGATGATCACAGACTCTCGCTTGCCACTCTTATCGCCAAGAGCGCGACCAATGTAGTCCTCAGACTGGCCGTGGGAGTAGATGTCTGCGGTGTCGATCAGGTTGATGCCAAGATCGATCGCTGCATTGAGAACCCCGGCAGCCTGATCAGCGTCCATCCGACCACCAAAGTTGTTGGTGCCTAGCCCAATTTCTGAGACTTCAAGTCCGGAGTTGCCAAGGTGCCTGTACTTCATGCGTCCACTTTCGTTCGTTTATTGTTCCGATTGTTTCGTGATGTGTGACGCCGGATTGTACGTCCATCGGTATAATTCTGCCGTTCACGTACTTCGTGACGCCGGTCGTGATGATGGAGGGGTTTGATGAACGAAGAAGTAATTGTCTTGCGATTGCTCCACATTGTGTCGGGTGTTCTTTGGGCTGGTGGAGCCATTATTTTTGCCTGGGTTGTTGAGCCAAGAATTCGAGCGCTCGGCCCTGAAATCGCTGGCCCTGTAATGGTCTCCGTTGGTAGGGTGATTAGCCCTGTTCTCCTCTCTCTGGGAGGCGTGACGATCATTGTTGGATTTATCCTGATTGATCGCACCCCCGACAAATCGTTCGAAGAGTTGTTTGACTCAGACTGGGGTTGGGCTATTGGACTCGGCCTGGTCACATCGGTAATTGGGTACGCGTTCGGTCTGGCAGCGTGGAATCGGACAAAAAAGATACTGGCCATGGTGGACGCCGCAGACGGGCCTCCGGGACCAGAAGAAATGGCCGAGCGTATGGCCTTGAGTGGACAGGCAAGAATGTTTGTGCGCACCGCTACCGTATTCATCGTAGTCGCCGTGGGTACGATGGCATCTGCGAGCTGGGTGTAGGCGTTCCATCGAAATCATCGCTAACTGGAGTGATAAATGAGCCCCTCGCTAATCCGAGAATCGATCCCGAATTACGAGCAGATTCCGCTTCACGTGTATCTGGAACGAGCGGCCGCCCAGTGGCCTGACAAGGTTGCCATCATTGACGGCGACCGTCGCGTCACCTACGCCGAAATCCTCAACCAGGCGCGGTCGTTCGCGATCGGTCTCACAGAGATGGGCGTTCAGAAGGGTGATCGCGTCGCGCTGTTCGCTCCAAACTGCGCTGAGTTTGCCCCGGTATTTTTCGGCATCGTGATGGCCGGCGCCGTGGTGACCACGCTGAATTCCAGCTATCGGGAGCTTGAGATTGCTCACCAGATTAACGATAGCGGTACCTCAATTCTTGTTGCACACTCCGCAATGGAGCAAGTGGTCGGGTTAGCAAGGCCATCGATCAGCGGCATCCGCGAAACCATTTCTCTTGGCGGTCCGCTACCGGGTGCAAAGACGTTTGAAGATGTGATCGCATCAGCCAGAGGTGATCTCCCACGAGTAGATATCGACGCTGATAACGATCTGGCCGCATTGCCGTACTCAAGTGGCACAACCGGCCTCAGCAAAGGCGTGATGCTGAGCCACTTCAACATTGGCGCCAACGTCCAGCAGATGAATCTCCGAGATGAGATCGCCATCTACCAGCACGACGATGTTGGCATGCTGTTCCTCCCGATGTTCCACATCTATGGCATGTTTTTCATGATCAGCTCCATTGCTGCTGGAGCCACGATCACCGTGATGGGTCGCTTCGATATGGAGGCATTCCTGGACCTCATAGAGCGCGACCGCGTGACGATTTTGCCAATGGCACCGCCCGTGATTCTGGGTCTGGCAAGCTATCCCGGCCTGGCTACACGTGATCTCTCATCGCTGCGATGGTGCCTTGTGGCAGCCGCGCCATCGTCGGCTGAATTGCAACGCCGAGGATCTGAAGTACTTGGGTGCACCGTGATTCAAGGCTATGGCATGACAGAACTGTCACCGGTGAGTCATCTCGACTACGCTGAGGACGGGATGTACGAATTCGGTTCAGTTGGCACGCCGTTTGCCGATACTGAGGTACGGGTCGTAGACCTGGAAGATGGCGTTACAGAAGTGCCATTGGGCGAAGAGGGTGAGTTGCTGGTCCGTGGACCTCAGGTGATGAAGGGCTACTATAAGAACGCGGAAGCCACCGCCGAAACGCTCACGCCAGATGGTTGGCTGCACACCGGCGACATTGTCCGCATAAATGCTGACGGCCGAATGTGGATTACTGACCGCAAGAAGGAGCTCATCAAGTTCAAGGGCTTCCAGGTCGCACCAGCCGAGCTGGAAGGCATTTTGTTGGAGCACCCGGACGTGGCTGACGCCTGCGTAATCGGCAAGCCAGAAGAAGAGGCCGGCGAAATTCCGAAGGCGTTCGTAGTAGCCGCCAATGACAACGCAGATCCCGATGACATCATCCACTTTGTCAAAGGCAAAGTAGCCAACTTCAAGCGCATCTCCGAAGTGGAATTCGTGGACGAGATCCCCAAGAACCCATCAGGCAAGATCCTCCGCAGAATCCTGCGAGACAAGGAACTGGCGAAGAGCGGGTAGCTGCAGGAATACCTTGTTACTTCGCCCGGTGACCCGTGTCTTCTCCAAAATTCCGACCGCCGAACAGCGGATTCGTCTTCCCGAACACGTCGATAGACTCTCCGGTTATGGCAGAAGCACCGGGGCCAGCCAGGAACAGCGCAACCGTGGCGATCTCTTCCGCCGCAACCCAGTCTGGATTGACGTTCCCGCCTGAAGCGATACGCACCATCTCTGTGTCCGTGCCGCCAGGACAGATGCAATTCACGTCCACGCCGTGCTCCTTGCCCTCCGCTGCCAGCGTCTCCGTCAGGTTGATCAGACCGGCCTTAGTAGTGCGGTACGCAGCGCGCCCCCAACCACCGTGACGACCACCAATGCTGGAGATATTGATCAGCTTGCCGCTGCCCTGCTCATACATGAGAGGTAGTACCGCCTTTGCGCAGATGAACGAGCCCGTGAGGTTCACGTCTATGACCGTTCGCCACGTTTCCAGATCCAGCTCTACCGCCGGAATCGGTCCGTGTATTGCGGCGGCGTTGTTCACCAGAATATCCAGCCGCCCAAACTCGGCCAGCGTCTTCTCGACCAGATTGGCCACAGACGCCTCATCAGACACATCACACTGCACGCCAAGCGCCTTGCCGCCCGCAGAAGATATTGCGCTCACCGCGTCGTCGATATCACTCTGAGTCCGCGCCGCTATGACCACTGCGCATCCCTCAGCCGCGTACGACTCGGCGATCGCCCGTCCAATGCCTTTACTGCCGCCTGTGATGATTGCTACCTGATCGTCCAACTGCATGCGAAGCTCCCTTTTAAATGTTGTGCCGATTATTCCACGTAGGCCGAATCCGTGCATCGCTACTTGAAACCGTGGGCCCTGGTGAAACCGTGCGCTATGGCGGGTTAGCGATTAGACTGCCGCTGAATGTTCATCCCTAACAGCTAAAAATGAGGGTTATGATGGCGGTAATCGTAGGTAGCGGAGATTTCAGGTACGAACTCGTCGAGGACTGGGCGAAACTGCCCGATGGCTGGGTCTTTACTCAGGTTGGCGCCGTCGCCGTGGACGAAAATGACGATGTCTACGTATTCAACCGCTCAGAGCACCCCATCATTGTCTTCAACCGCGATGGCGAATTCCAGCGCTCGTTTGGCGAAGGACACTTCCCAAGCGCCCACGGAATGTGCTTCGGCAAGGACGGCAGCCTGTGGCTGGCAGACTCCTCAGACCACACCGTCAAGAACTTCACTCGATTTGGCGAGCACATCCGCACGCTGGGCGTGGTCGATGAGCCGCATGAGAACGAGCCGTTCAACAAGCCAACCGACGTGACAGTAGCGTCGAACGGCGATCTCTATATCTCCGACGGCTACGGCAACAACCGCGTCCACGTGTTCACCGCTGAAGGCGAGTACAAGTGGTCGTGGGGTCAGACCGAACGAGAAGGCGGTGTCTGGGACGGCGACTTCAACCTGCCGCACAACATCTGGATCCACAAAGATCTTGTCTACGTGGCCGACCGTGAGAACCACCGAGTGCAGGTGTTCGATCTGGACGCCAAGCACGTAGAAACGTGGCCAGACTTCATCCAGCCAACCGACGTCTACGTCGATAACAACGACATCGCCTACGTCGCAGAGCTACGCAATCGCATCTCCATCTCAGACCTGCACGGCAACGTAATCACCCGCTGGGGCCGATTCCCAACCCACGACCCGGGCATGTTCATAGCCCCCCACGGCATCTGGACAGACTCCCACGGAGACCTCTACGTAGGCGAAGTCCTGGAAGGCCAGAGGCTCCAGAAGTTCAAGCGGCTGTAGGGGCATCGGCCGTCGTGCGGGCTTCCAGCCCCCACCTTCACCACCCCGACGAATACCTATCTCGCGGTGCCCGTGCGGCAGGCACTCCCCTCGCCCCCCGGGAGAGGGCTAGGGTGAGGGGGCTGTTCTTCTTCAGCGCCCCGTACTCATTGCCCGTGTGGCAGACAGCCCAACGCCTCTTGAGCCCGATCACACGCTTTCAGTAAGGCATCTGCCCGCTCATCCGTCGGGTTCTCCTTAAACTCCATCGCTAGTGTCACGGTCATCCGATACGCCACCGCCTGCTCTCCCGTCAGGAATCCCAGGTCATCGGCAACAGTCGTTAGCATAGGCACAGACGAACTCGCCGCCTGCGCGTCCCCGCCGATGTAACGCTTGGCCCGGTCCTTCATTGCCCCGACCTCAGCGCAAACAACCACCCGAATCGACTCCGCTCTCCGTTGATTGTTCAACCACGCGGCGAAATACGTCGTACCAATGCTCGCCACCAGAGCAATCACACCGCCGCCCGCACATCCTGGGAGCGCCGCCCGGCGCCCATCGGCGATGATCTCGTCGGTCGTGACGACGCCCTTCAGCAGATAAAAGACGGCCTCGCCAATCACCAGGCATTCATCCTCACCGGCGGTCCTAGCACAGGCAAATCCAGGCTCGCCGCCGAGTACACAATCCGCGAAAAGCTCAACGGAATCTGGATCGACGCGACAGAAGGCCCCACACGCGCACTCGCCAGTCTCGCCGGCCTTTTCAACATCCCGCAATCCGACTCACCTGACGATGATGCACTCGCATCTCACATCGCCCTGCTCATAGCCAACTTGCCCGCCGAAAATCTCCTCGTCTTCGACAACCTACCCGGTATGCCAGAAGTCGGAGAACTCGTCCGCCGCCTTGAAGGTAGGAAGCTGCTCCTCACCATGAGAGATTCTCAACTTTCCGCCGCCGGGTTAGCGATATCGATTGCCGCCGCATTGGACGTGAAGCCACTTGAACTCGATGATGGCGTTGATCTCCTTGCCCGCAAGTCTGGAAACCCTGCCGCTACGCCTGAATTCAAAGGAATTATTGAAGTGGTTGGCGGCCTCCCTCTGGCAATTGAAGCGGTCGCGCAACCGATTCGCGAATGCTACGAACAGCCAGCAGGGGTTCTCCTGCGGTTGGAGGAATCCCCGGATCCACTAAAGCTCAAGATATTCCAGGACGCCATCGGCTTTACCGTCGACCGAGATGAAGGTGTCTACCAGGCCCTCACAGGGAACATCCAGTCCCTCCCGCCAGACACCCAACAGCAACTCGCCCACCTTGGCTACCTCGCCGACGCCCCCATCCCTTTGGATCTAGAGGACGCTCTCACCGCAACATCGGGTGAAGATAGAACGGAATTCCTTCAACACTGCGCGCGCCGTTCCATCCTCAACATTGACAGAGAGACACAGCAGGTCAGAGTCCACTCCCTCAACTTAGCCGCGATTCGTTCGCTGGACGAGTTCGCTTCGTTGATCACTACGATAGAACGCATGTCGGACAGAATTGTCGATATCGGATTTTCTGATCACCAGGTGACACGCGATGAGATCGCCCACGCTGAGGCGATCATTCAGCGATCAGAGACCGCCACCCGGATTCGATCCCCCTATCTTTTGTCCCGATCATTGGTAACACAGGAATCTGGATGAGTTCGCTCGGCCGTTATCACGATAATTTGACGATACATGAAGAATTAGTAGTCGTGTTTACGGATCGACTCGGCCCCGAGCATCCCGACACGCTAGGATCCCGCAGCAACCTTGCTGTTGCATACCGGTCTGTCGGCCGGACGGATGAGGCGATCAATCTTCACGAGGAGACGCTGAAGATACGGGAACGGTTACTCGGCCCCGAGCATTCTGACACGCTAATATCCCGCAACAACCTTGCTGCCGCATACCAGGACGCAGGCAGAACCGATGAGGCGATTGAAGCACACGAGAAGACGCTAGAGATACGGGAACGGTTACTCGGCCCCGAGCACCCCGACACGCTCGGATCCCGCAACAACCTTGCTGCCGCATACCAGGACGCAGGCAGAACTGATGAGGCGATTGAGGCACACAAGAAGACGCTAGAGATACAGGAGCGAGTACTTGGCCCCGAGCATCCCGACACGCTAATGTCCCGCAACAACCTTGCTGCCGCATACCAGGACGCAGGCAGAACCGATCAGGCGATTGAGGCACACGAGAAGACGCTAGAGATACAGGAGCGAGTACTTAGCCCCGAGCATTCCCACCCTCTTATTACGCTCAAAAATCTCGCAGACGCGTACCACGCCACCAACCGCGCTTCCGACGCCGACCGCCTTGAGCAAGGCTGGCGGCCGTGGCATGACGATAGTACCGACAACGCCGACTAAGTCACCCCACCCCTACCCTCCGCCATCCCGCCATTGACCAAACCCACCATCCATCAGAAGCTACCGATAGTCCTACCAAACGCACACCTCGGCGGCTGACCGGAGTGTGCGAATCAGCCGGTAGGACACCAATCGTTTTACCCAGAAGCACAGACACCGAGTCTGCGCGTAGAAGTGCCTCCATGGCAGATGGTCGGGGTATCCGCAACGAACAACAATCCCCAACTCGTCTAAATGCTGAGTGGCCTGGAAGAATGTTCTCGATCGATCCCTGAGATATAAAACATCTCAGCGATCAGTCGAGATAACGGGCCACCAGACGAGCGCAGGGACCGGTTCCACCGGGGGATATTGAAAGCAAATCCTTATCCGGTCGAAAAGTGGCAAGTAACTCACTCGGGTGTGAATCGGCTTAGTCTCTCCGATGGTGCGGGAACCAATCGGACCGTATATAGATCGCGCCACCAGACAAAGGTCGACCGTTCGATAGGACCTAAATGCACCCACACGGACCACGTCCGCACGCCGCAATCGTACTGCGGGCATTCCGCCCGCACTTACGAGGCTCGATCCCCGAATGCCACGCAGCGTGATCGGAGAAGAATAAGGCCCGCACCACGCCAAACGCTCGCCAAAGGGTGAGTTGCCGGCGATCCCGGCGCTGTCTTCAACAGTTCCGTGTGGAAAACAAAAAAACACAGGCATTGCGTGCATGCGGATGCCTCGACCATCTGCCATGGAGGCACTTGAGAAGAGAATATGCCGAAAGGCCAATTCAACGCGCCACTTTTGTTGGGAAAACCAACCCTCGATGTCATCCTGAGTGCAGCGATAGCGGAATCGAAGGATCTGAAATATCCAACAGCCAAAAGGCGGTGTATTCAACCGATAACGCGACATCAACCCTGCCCAAACTTCGACATCTCCAGATCCTTCGGCTCCGGCCCAGAGCGGCCTACACTCAGGATGACTGTGAAGATGTTTGCTGGTTGTTCCCTGGAGTGGGTCTGACCCACAGGATGACCGGCTTCGTGCCTTGACCTTGATCTGTCGACCCACTCCGGGGTGGCCTCTTTGATCCATCGACCAG
>Ga0114996_10002085_pt1 | contig 26171 bp, 18 predicted proteins | sample ArcticOcean_MG_C_4_FD_87039 | JGI IMG/M metagenome (GOLD analysis project Ga0114996, IMG submission 87039) | Marine microbial communities from western Arctic Ocean - ArcticOcean_MG_CB4_134 | ecosystem: Environmental > Aquatic > Marine > Oceanic | place: Arctic Ocean: Canada Basin | collected... | reverse complement strand
GTCCCCTTGCAAGGGTTCTTCCAGCCAAAAAATGTTGTAGTCGGCGAACGAGCGGGCCCGCTGAATGGCTGTTTTGGCGTCCCACACCAGACCGGCGTCAATCATCAAGTCGATGTCGTCGCCCAATCCCTGGCGAGCCTCACGGACCAGCGCGATGTCCGTCTTTTCGTCCTGCCCCATGGGGTCCCACCCAAACTTGACGGCAGTGAACCCGCGATCGCGAAAACGCCGGGCGCGCTCACCGGTTGCCTCGGGAGTCTCGGCAAACAAGGAACTGGCATAGGGGCGAATCTTTTTATGGAAACCGCCGCCAAGCAGCTTCCAGATCGGCTGTCCTAGCGCTTTGCCCTTGATGTCCCAGAGCGCGATGTCGATGCCGCTCATCGCGTGCAGGCCGACGCCGCGGCGCCCGCCATAACTATTCTGCCGGTACATCTTGTACCACAGGTATTCGGTTTCGAACGGGTCTTCCCCGATCATCAACTCGCGCAATCCGCAGGTGACGTTGTGAGAGTAGGGACCTTCGATCGCGCCCTTGACGGCCAGCGGAGCCGAGTCGACCTCGCCGATGCCGGTGATGCCCGCATCCGTTGAGACCTTGACGATCAGGGCGTCTTGGCCGCTGTCGCACTGCTCCCTTACGTCCGGTAAACGTAAATAAATCGCTTCCACGTCGGTGATTTTCATGGGTTGGTTATTGTCCTTTCAGTAATGTGCGTACGTTGCCAGCTCTTGTCCGCTGTCTTTCTCTTTCAATCCCATGGGGCTCGATGGCTTCCTGAAAACCGCGCTCTTGCCCGCCCGGGAACGAAGTTTCAATATGTTACACGATCATCCCGGTTCGCGGTAGAATTAGTCGGTTGCCGTGAGAACAAACGAAATGATCGGCCGCACCATTTCGCACTACGAGATCATCGAGAAGATCGGTCAAGGTGGCATGGGCGTGGTGTATAAGGCCCAAGACACCAAACTGGACCGCACGGTAGCGTTGAAATTTCTCGCCTGGCACGCCCCAAACGACGAGGAAGCGGAAAAACGTTTTTTGCGCGAAGCGAAAGCGGCGGCCGCGCTCGATCATCCCAACATATGCACGATCTATGAAGTGGATGAAGTCGACGGTAAGTTTTTCATCGCGATGGCTTACCTCGAAGGTCTGACGCTGGCCGAAAGAATTGCGGAGGCTCCCCTCACTTTTGAAGAAGCCTTCGATGTCGCCATACAGGTAGCTCGGGGCCTGCTGGAAGCGCATCGCAAGGGCGTCCACCACAGGGATATCAAGCCTTCCAACCTGCTGCTGATGGACCAGGGAGCCAACGAATGCCTGGTCAAGATCATGGACTTCGGCCTAGCTCAATTCGCCGGGCAGTCACAGTTGACGCGGGAAGGAACGATGATGGGAACGGCCGGCTACATGTCGCCCGAGCAGGCGCATGGCGGCCGCGCCGATCATCGTTCCGACATCTGGTCTCTCGGTGTCGTGGTCTACGAGATGATCAGCGGCCAGCGGCCGTTCAGAGGGGATCACGAACAGGTTGTCGTTTACTCGATTCTCAACGAGGAGCCAGATCCGCTGACCTCGCTTCGTTCGGGAGTCCCGATCGAGCTGGAGCACGTGATCGCAAAAGCGCTGGCCAAGGACGCAAACGATCGCTACCAGCACGTCGACGAGTTGCTCATCGACTTACGAGCGATCGGTAAATTGGTTGGTGCGCCCGGAACCCAGACTAAGCACGGAACCCGCAGATATACGACCCAGTATCAGTTGCCGCGGACACCCAAGCGCCAATTGCCGCGGAAAATTCTCATTGCGCTGGCCGCGGTTGCTATTCTGGTCGCCGGGAGCGTCGGCGCCACTTTGTGGTTCACGCGGCCCCCTGCCCCAACCGGCGCGCCGGTCCTGACCCGGCTGACATCTGATTCAGGCTTGACCTTCCAGCCCACTATCTCACCGGACGGTAAACTGCTGGCCTACGCGTCGGACCGAGGCGAGGAGGGCAATCTCGATATTTGGCTGGAGCAGATCGGCGGCGGTCAACCGATCCAACTGACTCGCCACGAAGGAGACGACTCCGACCCCACATTTTCTCCCGACGGCACCAAGGTGGCTTTTCGGTCCGAGCGGGACAACGGCGGTATTTACCTAGTCCCCGCCCTCGGGGGCGAGCCGCGTCCCATTGCGAAACAAGGTCACCGGCCCCGGTTTTCCCCCGACGGCAACTGGCTTGCCTATTGGAGCGGACCGATCGGCAACGCCTTGAACTCCGGTTCGACAAATACTTACATCGTGCCAGCGATGGGTGGCGAGCCGATTCAGGTTGATCTTGCGTTTTCGGCGACTCGTCACCCGGTTTGGTCTCCGGACGGAAAGTATTTGTTGCTGCTGGGGCGTCGTGCGAGCGGCGACCCTGAGGACGCTCTGGACTGGTGGCTGGCGCCTGTCGACGGCGGGCCCCCGATCAAGACAGGTGTGCTGGACGTGCTGGAGAGCCAGCGCTTGTCGCCGCCTCCAGGAGAGTACCGGATTGTTCCGGCCTCTTGGCCGGCAGGCAGCCAAAGCGTAGCTTTCGCCGCAAGGTTAGGGGACACAACCAACCTTTGGGAGTTGAAACTTTCAACACAGGCCCACAAGGTGACAGGACTGGCTTCACGGCTGACCTTCGGTACAGGTGTCGAGGTGCAGCCTTCCCTCGCGAGCGGTCCCGGCGGCGGACTTCGCCTGGTGTATTCCAATCTGAGACCCAACGTCGACGTATGGACCGTGCCGATCGATCCGAACGAGGGAGAGGTCACCGGCGCTATGCAGCCAGTCACTGAAAATATCTCCTTTGACGGCTATCCCGCCATTTCAGCGGACGGCGAAAAACTGGTGTTCGTTTCTTCCCGGTCAGGAAATTGGGATATCTGGACTCGCAATCTAAAAACCGGCAAGGAGGCGCCCGCCACCACCACTCCGTCACGAGAGCTACAGCCGGTTTTGAGCCGTGACGGCTCGAAAATTTTCTACTGGGTCAGCGGCAACCAACAGAAGCCCGTTTATCAGGCCGACTTTCTCGGAGGCGTACCCACCAAGTTGTGCGAAGGATGCGGGATTCCGACGGATATATCCAAGGGCTACCTGCTCCTTGAACCCCCAGGGTCGCCAGCCTTTGCCGTTGTCGAGCTGGCATCGAACAGAATTACCAATCTATTGGAATCGACGAAATCGACCCAGATTCCCTTTGCGGGCCGTTTTTCTCCAGACGGCCGCTGGATCGCTTTCCATGCGACTACGGAGAAGCCGAGCGCGGCCAGACAGATCTTCGTGGCTCCTTTCCGCGGGTGGCCGGAGGAGTCAGGGGCAAGCCATGTGGACTGGATTCCTATCACCGATGGCAAAGAGATGGACCGGCAAAGCTATTGGTCACCGGACGGAAAACTGCTCTATTTCCTCTCAGACAGAGACGGGTTCCGCTGCATATGGGCTCAGCCCTTGGACGCCGATACCAAGCGGCCAAACGGCGAGGCAAAATCCGTTCTCCACTTCCATGGCAGGCGGCGGTCCCTGCGGGGCGTCGGTAATCAGGTGACCGCGATTCAGATGTCGGTGTCGCGCGACCAACTCGTCTTCGCGCTCGGCGAGCTAACGGGCAATATCTGGATGAAAGACGTGCAGGGGCAATTCTAGCCCGCACTCTCGATAATCGCTCCAGATTCTTCTTGCGAGTCCACAACGGCGATTGCCGCCATGGTTGCGATGTCTTGCACGTCGAAGCCCTTCTGTAGCACGGCCACGGGCTGATCCATTCCCATCAGTATCGGCCCGATGGCACGAGCGCCCGCCAAGCTCGAAAGCAGCTTGTAGGAAATATTTGCCGCCTCCAGGCTGGGGAAGATGAGCACGTTCGCCTGCCCCTTCAGTTTCGAGAAGGGGAAGAAGGTTTCCATTAAATCCGGGTTCAGTGCGGTGTCAGCCTGCATCTCGCCGTCGACCATCAGATCAGGGTCGGCCTTTTGAACCAGATCAACCGCCCGGCGCACCTTATCGGAAAACGGATGGGGCGCGGAACCGAAATTCGAAAACGAGAGCATGGCGACTCGGGGCTCGATGTCCAAGCGGCGCACTCTCTCGGCGGCCAGCAGGGCGATCTCGGCCAAATCTTCCGCCGTCGTCTCGATGTTCACGGTCGTGTCGGCTAGGAAGTAGGGCTTGCGTTTGATGATCAGCATATAGAGGCCGGAAACCCTTCGGATGCCGGGCCGCAAATTGACGACCTGAAGCGCGGGACGCAGAGTGTCGGGATAGTGCCGCGTCACGCCGGCCACCATGCCCGCAACCTCGCCGCGCCGCACCATCATCGCGCCGAAATACATTCGATCGCGCAACATCCGGAATGCCTCTTTGCGGGTGACCCCTTTGCGTTGCCGCAGGTTGTAGAGCTCTTCCGCGTAAGCGTCCAGTCCATCGAAGCACGACGGGTCAATGATCTCGAGACCCTGATGCGGCACCCGAATCCGCTCCGCTGTTTCGATAATCTTGTCACGCGTTCCGATAAGCACTGGCTCAGCGATCTTTTCCTCGCGTAACAGATGGGCCGCCCGCAGTATCTTCTCCTCGTCCCCTTCGGGGAAGACGATCCGCCGGGGATCGGCCTGAGCTTTTCGGATGATGAGCTGAAGCACCTCTTGCGAGCTATCCAGCCTCGCCGCAAGCTTGGCGCGGTACTCATCCAGATCGACCGTCTTGCGCGCAACACCGCTGCGCATGGCCGCCTCGGCTACGGCCGAGGCGACGGTTGCGAGCACGCGCGGATCGAATGGCTTCGGAATGATGTAGCGCGGACCAAACTCGAGGTCCTCGTTTTTGTAGATGCGGCGCACCGAGTCGGGAACTTCTCTCCTTCCCAATTCGGCAAGGGCCATGGCCGCCGCCATCTTCATCTCTTCATTGATTGACGTGGCTTCGACGTCGAGCGCCCCGCGAAAGATGAAGGGGAAGCCGAGGACGTTATTGACTTGGTTGGGATAGTCGGAGCGGCCGGTCGCCATGATCACGTCCTTGCGGCTGGCGCAGGCCTCTTCGTAGGTGATTTCAGGGTCGGGGTTTGCCAGCGCGAAGACGATCGGGTTTTCCGCCATCGATAGCAGCATCTCGCGGCTCACGATGTTTGCAGCCGATAAGCCCACGAAGACATCCGCCCCTTGCATGGCGTCGGCGAGGGATCTGAGTTCCGTCTCCCGCGCGAAGCGCTCCTTGTAAGGGTTCATTCCCGCAGCGCGCCCCTGGTAGATGACGCCCTTCGAGTCGCACATGATGAGGTTCTCGGGCTGAATGCCGAGACGGAGATAAAGATTCGCGCACGCCACGGCGGCGGCGCCGGCGCCATTGATCACGATTCGAGCGTCGCTAGCCTTCTTGTGGGCAAGCAGCAAGGCGTTGGTCAAGGCTGCCACGCTGATGATGGCGGTGCCGTGCTGGTCGTCGTGGAAGACAGGTATTTTCATCGATTTACGCAACGCTTCTTCGATGTAGAAGCATTCCGGCGCTTTGATGTCCTCGAGGTTGATGCCTCCGAAGGTTGGCTCGAGCAGTTCGACAAGACGAATCAGTTCGTCGGGATCCTTGGTGTCGACTTCCAAGTCAAACACGTCGATGTCGGCGAAGCGTTTGAAGAGAACCGCTTTCCCTTCCATGACTGGTTTTCCGGCAGCGGGTCCAATGTCACCCAACCCCAGAACGGCCGACCCGTTGCTGACCACCGCGACCAGATTGGCGCGAGAAGTGTAGAGTGAAACCAGTGACGGGTCTCGTGCGATTTCCAGGCAAGCGTCGGCTACGCCCGGGGAATACGCGAGGCTGAGGTCGAGCTGCGTGTCGCTGGGTTTCGTTGGAGAGATGGAGATCTTTCCCGGGACAGGGAGCGCGTGGTAATCCAGCGCATCTTGTTTGTGAACCGCCATGATGTTTTCCTCGCTTGAGTGATTGCTAACTATAAACTATTTTCAGCTCCAAGAATCAGTATTTGACCTCCCCGGCAGGTGCTTGGCAACGGCAGGAGGCCGGCACGATTGCACGCTAGGGAGCGGGCGCTTCACGCGGTCCTACTTTTGATGTCACAACGAATCCTACAGTGGATCGCCTTGGCGGCCGTTCTGGCAGGTTTGCTGGCGTTCGTATCCAGCGCGCCAGCGGCTGATCTGTTCGGGCGCATCCACTTTGACGACGGCATTTACTTCGGCTCGGCCAAGGTGCTCAGCGAAGAGGGACGCTACGTCGTCGCGAGCATGCCCGGTTCGCCGCCACAGACGAAATACCCCGTTCTCTACCCCTGGATGCTGTCATGGGTGTGGAGCGTTCATCCTGACTTCCCCGCCAACGTCAAGACGGCGGCGTGGCTCAGCGGATTTTTCGGTTGCTGGTTTCTCGTCGCGTCGTTCCTTTGCCTGAGCCGTCAGCCTGGAATTGGCCCCTGGGTAGCGCTTGGTTGCGTGGCCCTCACCAGTATCCGCCCGAATATCTTGGACATGAGCAGTTCGCTGATGAGCGATATGCCTTTCATGGCGTTCGCGGTGACGACTCTGTTGCTGGCCGAGCTGGGGTTCGACGACAAGAAACCGCCTGGGCTGGTGGTCCTTGCCGGTTTGTTCGCGGGGCTGATGTTTCTGACCCGCACGTCGGGAGTGGCTTTTATCGCCGGCGTGATCGTCTGGGCTCTCGCGCGGAAACACTACGGCCGCTCGGCCTTGTTTGCCGCGGGATGCGCGCCATTCTTGATTGGCCACGGGCTGTGGGTCCTGATGAATTCCGAGGTGCTTGCCCTCGCCGGCACGGCTAGCCTCGGCTGGCGTCAGGTCTGGACCTACCAGACGAACTACGCGGAGTTTTGGAAGCTCAGTGTCCCAAGCTGGGACGTATTTCTCAACATGTTGAGCGTCAACATCACATCTTTGCTGACCGTACCGGCCAGCATGGCGCTGTTCCCGCCCGCTGGCGGGGAAGGTTCCATGCTCGCCAAGCTGCTCGCTGTCGCGCTGAGCTTCGGCATATTCAGCGGACTTCTGCGTCATTTGAAGTCGAGTGGTTTTGCTCCTGTTCACGTAGCGCTTTTATTGAGCGGGATCATCGGCTTGTTGTGGAATTTCCCGATCATGGCACGGCTCCTGGCGGTCTTCCTGCCATGGTTCTATTTAGGAGTCTGGGTCGAGGGGCGCTACATTGGCGCGGCAACTCTGGCCGTGGTGCGTTCGCAAAAACCGAAGATGGAGAAAGCGTTTGCTTTAATTTTCGCATCGGGGTTGCTCTTTGTTTTTCTCTATGCGGCGCGCAGCCATTTCATGGCCCGTCTGCGGTTTGGTCCCACGATGCAACAACTGGCGGAACAGTTCGGCGAGAAGGAGGAGGCGGCACAATGGTTGAAGAGCCATGCCGCCGGGGACGATATTTTCCTTGCCTACAGTGATTCCCGCTTGCATCTGGAAACCGGCCGGCGGGCGGTCTGGCCAATCGTGTTTACGACTGACATTCTTTTTGAAGGCGACGAGTCGCTGGAGCGGCAGTTTGGCCACTACATGGATGTCGGCAGCGACGTGGGGGCGCGCTATTGGGTTGCCTCCGACGATGACCTGGCGGTTGGGACCGATATTGGCAAGAAATGTTTTGCTGACTGGGAAGGACGTTTCCCCATCGTGTTTCGAAGCTCGGGCGGGACGGTACGAATTCACGACCTATCGACTCTGAAGAGTCGGTGAGGCCCAACCTGCGTGGCCCATTTTCGCTCAGCGTCATTCTCCGGATGGCTCCGGACGATTCTCGCCGCCGAAACAGTAGAGTAAGAACTTGGATCGCGTAGGGAAACAACTGGGCAAAACGTGGCGCGTTCGTGCTTCGCATCGTATTGGTTTGTGGCTTCTGCTGGCGGTGGTCTGGAGTTGCGGCCCCCCAGCGGACGAAGGCCGCTCGCCCGCTCCAACTCCCGTACTGAAAATTTACGAGAGCGGAACCGTCACGGCCACGATCGAAGTCAACGCCGGCAGCATCACCGTGGCCGATCAGTTGGAGCTTGCGGTCGAGGTGATCGCCAGTGAGGACCAGCGGATTGTCTTCCCGGAGATAAAAGAAAAGCTCGGTGAGTTTCGCGTTGCCGACACGCGCGTGAGTGATCCGAAGCTCCTTGACGGCGGCCGCGTGGCACGGCGCCAGACCTATCTGCTCGAACCGTTTCTGCCGGGTGGATACGAAATCCCCGAGCTAACCATCGGCTTTAGCGACCAGGGAGCTGACGAAGACTCCCAGCAGAGCATCCAGACCGAGGCGATCGACATCGAGGTGCGATCGCTGCTTCCCGATTCCGAAGAAGAGCCGGACATCAAGGAAGCCAGCGGCCCGGTAGAAATGCCGGGCGTGGACGCCTGGGTCTACTGGCTGATTGGAGCGGCCGTATTGCTGCTAGCGGCGGGAGGCTATTTCCTGTGGAGGCGACGACGCGCGAAAGCTCAGGTGGAAGAAGCGACCCCGCCACCCCACGAAACTGCCTATGCCGAGTTGGAGGCGTTATTAGCGGAGAATCTTATCGGCCGAGGTTTAGCCAAGCTCTTCTACCTGCGGCTCTCGAACATCCTCAGGCACTACATCGAGAATCGTTTCGGACTGCGCGCTCCCGAGAGCACGACCGAGGAATTTCTGATCGCCTTGCGGGGCAGCGACGCTCTCGATCCCCGGCAAAAGGACTTGTTGAGACGGTTTCTCGAACACTGTGACCTCGTGAAATTCGCCAAGCTCAAGCCCTCGCCCGATGAGATCGAGGGGGCTGTCTCAACCTGCAGGGAGTTCATCAAGGAAACGGAACCTTCGCCCGGAATCATTCCTGAAACCGCGGCCGGGAGACGGTAAAATGGAGACGTAGTCTAGCGGCCATGGAAGGGGCTGTCCTCTAAGCGGCCCCGGGCGAATCCCAATGGCGCCAACGGTCTCCGGCCGAGGCCGAAACTGCCCCGTCACAGACATCCGAGCGCCGAGCAGGCCGAATTATCGAAGAGGACTAACCAGTAAGAATGTTTCGATTCGAATCCCCGTGGATGTTTCTCGTTTTGCTGCTGCTGCCGCTCGTGGTCTATCTGCACGCGCGGCGCGGTTCCGCGGGAGCCTTGCGCTTTTCAGCGACGGCCTACGCCAAGCGGGCCGGGACGTCTTTGCGGCAGAATTTGATGGTTCTCCCGCTCGTCATTCGCGTGCTGGCGCTGGTCGCACTAGTGATTGCTTTGGCGCGTCCTCAGATGGGCACCGAACAGGTTCGCGACATCAGCCGCGGAGTGGCCATCGAGATGGTGCTGGACCGTTCGAGCAGCATGGGAGCCGAGCTGCGCTACGAGGGCCGCCGGACGAACTTCCTGGAGATGTCCAAGAAGGTGTTCCAGCAGTTTGTCCAGGGTGACGGCAAGGAACTGGGCGGGCGACCGACGGATCTGATCGGGATGGTCACTTTCGCGCGCTACGCCGATACCGTGTGTCCGCTGACTCTGGCGCACGACGCGCTACTCCAATTCTTACCCACCGTCAAACTGGTTGATCAGCAGAATGAGGACGGCACGGCGATCGGCGACGCCGTGGCGCTGGCGGCGGCCCGGCTCCAGAAGGCCGAGGAGACGCTGGCGCTGCAAAGCGGAGCGGAAAACGACTACGAGATCAAGAGCAAGGTCATCATCCTGCTGACCGACGGGGTCAACAATGCGGGTGAGCGTACGGTTGAGCAAGCCGCCAAGCTCGCCAAGCAATGGGGCATCAAGATCTACGCCATCGGCATCGGAGGCGGAGCGAACTCGCGTCATCAAACACTCTTTGGAACCTTCAACCTGCCTGGCCAGGGGATCAATGAAGAAGCTCTCAAGATGCTGGCCGAGACAACTGGAGGCATCCACCGCGTGACCGAAGACCCGTCGGATCTTCGTGAAGTCTACGAGGAAATCGACAAGCTCGAGACGACTGACATCGAGACGACCCGCTTCCTGGACTACCGCGAAGTCTTTCCTCCCTTCGCGCTGATCGGACTGGGGCTGCTGATCCTCGAGGTTGGGTTGGGCAGTACCGTGTTTCGGAGAATCCCATGAGCGAAACACGCTTGCTGGCGATCGACATGCTCTACCTGTGGTGGGTGATTCCGTTGCTGGGTGCGATCTACTTTTACGCCGCCACCAAGCGCCGCCGCGCTCTGGAACAATTCGCCGAAGCCGGGCTGCTGCCGCAAATCAATACGACGGTCAGCAGCGGCCGCAGACGCTGGAAGGCGGCGTTGCTGTTGGCGGGGTTCGCCTGCGCGGTGGTGGCGCTGGCCAGGCCAGCCTGGAATCCGGTGGCGCGGGAGGTCCGGCGCAGTGGCCGGGACGTTGTTTTCCTTCTCGATGTCTCGAAGAGCATGCTGGCCGAAGACCTGGCGCCGAACCGCCTCGAACGCGCCAAGCTCGCCATCATTGACACAATCGAAAGATTGCAAGGCGATCGTGTCGCGCTGGTCGCGTTTGCCGGCACCGCGGTGATCAAATGTCCGCTGACGCTCGACTACGGGTTTTTCCATCTCGCGCTGACCGATATTTCTCCCGGCAGCGTCTCGCGCGGGGGCACGCTGATTGGCGATGCCATTCGGAAAGCGATCGGCGAGGTTTTCGACGAGGGGCAGAAGGAGTTTCGCGATCTCATTCTGATTACCGACGGTGAGGATCACGAAAGCTTTCCGGTGGAGGCCGCCAAGATGCTTGGCGAGCAAGGCATCCGCTTGATCGCCATCGGCCTGGGAGACGAGAACCAGGGCAGGAGAATCCCGGTCACCAGCGGCGGGCGGAAGACTTTCTTGCAGTACAACGGTCAAGAAATCTGGTCGAAACTAGATGGCGCGACGCTCCGAGAGATGGTCAATGCCACACCAGGAGGACGCTACCTGAACGTTGCCACCGGAGCTATCGACCTGGGTGACGTATACGTCAAACTAATAGCCAGCGCGGAGAAGACAGATTTGGGGGCGATGCAAATCGAGCGCTACGAGGAGAAGTTTCAGGTTTTCTTGGGATTGGCGTTCTTGCTTCTTTGCGTGGAAATGGCAGTGCGAGAAAGAAACCCGGGAGTCCCTCGTGGCTGAGCTGAGGCTCAGAGCTGCGAGCGTCAGGGCGCGGTCAGCCGCTACGCGTTCACCCAGAGCCGCGACCGTAAGGGAGCGGTCAGCCGCTAGGCGCCCACCCAACGGAATGAAGACCGGTACGTTTTCGACTGAGGGGCCATTCACCCAAGCGCAAAAATGCGGCCACCTCCGCGGGAGTGCGGGAGGCCTAAACTCCTACACCCTCATCTCTACCGTCATTATCTTTTTCGTGTTGGCGGCCGCTCCGGCGGCCCAAGCCCAATCCGCCAGAAGCCTGGTCCAGCAGGGCAACCAAGCCTACCAAAAAGCAGACTACAGCAACGCCTTGGAGTCCTACGAGAAGGCCGCCGAACAAGAGCCCGACTCGCCTCACATCTGGTTCAATCGCGGTAGCGCTCTCTACAAAGAAGGCGAATACGACAAAGCGATGGACGCCTTCGAGCAAGCGGGCCTCGGCAGCGACGACCCGGCGATCGAAGCCCTCAGCAAGTTCAGCCAAGGCAATACGTCCTTCCGGAAAGGCGTTACCCAGCGGGAAAGCGACCCGCAACAGGCGCTGGCTTCGGTCGAACGCGGCGTGCAGCTTTACCAGGACGCCCTGAAAGTGAACCCTGGTCTTAATGACGCAAGGCACAATATCGAAGTCGCCCGGCAAACGATGCAGCAACTGATGGAACTGATCAAGAATCAGCCGCCGAGTCCGTCAAAAGGGAAAGGAAAGAATCAAGATCAGCAGGACCAGGATCAAGGCCAGCAGGGTCAAGATCAACAACAAGATGCCTCGGAAAAACTGAAGGACCTGATCGAAAAGCAAAAGGACGCCGCCGAGAAGAGTGAGTCCGCCGCCCAGCAACAAAAGAGCGACTCCGACTCTCAAAAGATGCAGCGCAAGTCCGAGGATCTGGCCAAGCAGCAAAAGCAGCTCCAGGACGAAACCGAAAAGCTGTCGGAGGAGATGAAGTCTCAACAAGATCAGCAGCAACAGCAATCGTCCCCCGAAGAGGCGCAAAAGAATCTCGACCAAGCCGCAAAAAAACAATCCGAGGCCGAGCAACAGCTCAAAGACCAGAAGTTTGACCAGGCCCAGGCGTCTCAACAAGAGGCCAAGAAAGACCTAGAAAAAGCTCTGCAAGCGATGAACGGGGAGCCCGGCGACCAAGAGGAGGGCGAGAAGCAAGACCAGCCCCAGCAAACGGCCCAGAAGCAGCCTCCCAGCGATGAGCAACAGCAACAAATGCAGCAGGACGCTGAAGACATCCTCGATAAAGAAAAGTCCGATCGGCAGCAGCGCCAAACCGGAATCGCGATTCGTATCGTGCCGGTAGAGAAAGACTGGTAGCTATGTTCGCGAAAACACTCGCAGCTATGTTCGCGAAAGCAACGACCCGGCCGGCGCTATTGTTTGCTCTGCTAGCGGGGCTGCTGTGTGCCTGGCCGGCGGTGATTGGTCTGACCGCACGGGCGCAACAATTCAAAGTCCAGGCGGCGATCGAAAAGAACCAGGTCTTCGTCGGCGAGTCTTTCGTTTTCCAGATCCAAATCGAAGGCAGCGAGTCTCCCGAGAAGCCCGATGTGTCGGCCATTTTCGATTTCACGGTCCAGGAATTGGGCGGGCAGCAGAACAGCAGCCAGTCGATGACGATCATCAACGGCCAGGTCAACCAGGTCGTCAAGCGCGGCTACATCTTCTCCTACCGCTTGACGCCAAAGCGTGAAGGGCGGCTCAGCATCCCATCGATCAGCGTTTCGGCGGACGGCAAGTCAATGGCCACCCGGCCGATCGTGATTCGGGCCACCCCCCCCACCGAATCAAACGACTTTAAGCTGCGAATGTCGCTTTCGGAAAAGAAAGCTTACGTGGGCCAGCCGGTGACGCTGACGACGACCTGGTATGTGGGGAAGGACGTTCGAGAATTCTCGTTCAACGTGCCGGCGCTCGACGACGAGCGCTTTGATGTCGCCGGTTCGGATCCGGTTGTTGATCAGAATCGCCGCGACCGTTACGTTGCCATTCCGTTGGGGAATAGCCAAATCATCGGCGAAAAGGGGAAGGGAAGTCTCGACGGCAAGGAATACGTGACGGTCAGGTTCAGCAGGACATTAATACCGAAACAGGCCGGGAAGATCGCGCTGCCCACGGCGACCGTGACGTGCCAGACGCTGAAGGGATACAGTCAGAACCGGGGGCGCGGGTCGAACGATTTCTTTGGCAGCGACTTCTTCGGCATGGGGCGCCGCGCTGTATACGAGACGGCGGTTGTTCCGTCCAATCGCCCAGCGATTCAAGTGCTCGAGCTGCCGACGGCCGGCCGCCCGGCGGGCTTCAGCGGACTTGTCGGCAAATATAAGATTGCCGCCCAAGCAACACCGACCGAGATTAACGTGGGCGATCCGATCACCCTTACGGTGAAAATCTCGGGGCCGCCCTACCTGGGCAACGTGAGGTTGCCGTCCCTAGCGACACAGAGCAGGCTCGACCGGGATTTCAAGATTCCTCAGGAAAGAGCTTCCGGGACTCTACGGCGAGGCGCGAAGGTATTCACCCAGACGATTCGTGCGCGGCATTCCGAGATCGCGCGAATTCCTCCGATCGAGTTAAGTTATTTCGATACCGAGAGCGGACGTTACCAGCGCGCGGAAACAGAAGCCATTCCGGTATCGGTTGCCAGCGCCAAGATCGTGACGGCGCGTGACGCCGAGGGAATCGCAATCAGCGGAAGTATCCAGACGGAGCTGGAGTCGCTCGAAGGCGGTATCGCCGCCAACTATGAGGATTTCGACGCGCTCCAAGTGCAAGCCTGGGGCCCGGTTGCGTGGCTGCACTCGGCGGCTTGGGCTAGCCTGATTTTCCTGCCGCCCTTGACCTATGGCAGCTTGCTTGCCTTTGTCGTTTTCACTAGGCGCCGCGATTCAGACCCGGCCCAGCGGCTTGCCCGGCAGGCGTTTCGTGCCCTATCCAAGGACTTGAAGGCCATCAACGTGAAGGGTATGGATAAGGGCCTCTCAGGCGAAGCCGCCGAGCAAGATGCGGCGCTGCTGCAAGCCCTTCGGCAGTATCTAGGTGACCGCCTCGGCCTCGCTCCCGGAGCGCTGACCTTCGCGGATGTCGAGCTGCGGCTAGCGGCGCGCGGCGTCGATTCAGAACTGATCCGAACGTTGAACAACCTGTTCGACCGCTGCGAAGCAGGGAGATACGCGGGCGGCACCCTGGGCGGCCAGACCGGGACAGAAACGGCCAACCAGATCCGCGAAGCCACCGAGAAACTGGAGCAGTTCCTGAAATGAGCGAAGGGAAACTCAGAGCCCCAGGCGGAAGCCTGGGGTCAAGCCGGCCAACAGCAGTCGAGATAATGATGATCCTGCCGTTCGCCTGCATAGTCGTCCTACTAACCGCGCTAAGCCCCACCACCCTCCAAGCCGCCATGTCGGACAGCGAACTCCGCAGCGTGTTCGCCGAAGGCAACCAACTATTCCGCGAAGCGAACGAGATGTCGTCGCAAAACCCGGTAGCGACCGAAGACCTCTACCGGCGCTCGGCCCTGCGCTTCGAGCGTCTGGTGAATGAAGGCGACATCCAAAACGGGAAACTCTTCTACAACATCGCCAACGCCTACTACCGGACCGACGACATCGGACGCGCCATTCTCAACTACCGCAAGGCCGAGCAATATATCCCCAACGATCTCAATCTGCTGCAGAACCTGAATCAGGCGCGGCAGACTCGCCTCGATAGTTTCGAAGAAACGCAAGAAACCAAGGTTCTCCGCACCCTGCTTTTCTGGCACTTTGATTTCTCAACACGGTTGCGCTCGATTCTATTCGCGATTTTCTCGTGTGTTTTTTGGACGGCGGTTTCGGTCAGGTTATTTCGGTCTGAATGGGCTCCGAGGTGGCTGCTGACGGTGAGTGGCATCGCCGGTGCGCTGTTTCTGGGGTCTCTGTTGGTCGAAACCTATGAGAGGGCCGGCGAGGTAAGCGGAGTTGTCGTCTCGCGGCAAGTCATTGCCCGCAAGGGCGACGGCGAAAGCTACGAGCCGAGCTTCAAAGACCCGCTGCACGCGGGCACGGAATTCCGCGTGCTGGAAAACCGCGGCGGCTGGTATCAGATCGAACTTCCCGACGGCCGCCAATGCTGGATTCCTTCCCGCAATGCCGAGCTGGTGGATTTATCCCTTTGATCGCATTGTGGGCGCACGGTGACGTAAGTGGCGGCGCGATTGCGGGCGCCGCAAGCTGAGAGCCTGCCCCGCTTCTGTCAGAATCAAACTTCGTAAGACTCCAATAACGATGCCGAAACAAAAGCCAATCCTTCTGGTGCTCGGCGGCCCCCCCGACCGCTGGTACGATCAACTCGGGCCGATCCGCGAGCAAGTCGAGATACGCTCGGCCCCCCGTTCCGAAGATCTTGATTCGACGCTGCCCGAGGCGGAAATCATATTCACGTGGGAGAAGTCCGGCAAATGGCTGCGCGAGCACTGGAGCCAAGCGACAAGCCTGAAGTGGGTGCAAAGCAGCTCGGCGGGCGTCGAGCTGCTGCTGTTCCCCGAGATGCTCGAAAGCCCCGTCGTGCTGACCAACGGCCAAGGCCTTTACGCGGAAGCGTTGGGCGAGTTCGTGCTGTTCTGTGTTCTCTCGTTTGCTAAAGACTTCCGAACAATGGAAGAGAACCGCCGTGAGCGCCGCTGGCGGAATTACAACGTTGCAGAAGCTCAGGGACAGACGATCGGCATCGTTGGCCTCGGTGGAACCGGACGCGTCATCGCCCGCATGGCAAAGGCGTTCGGCATGCGGGTTATTGCCACGAAGCGAAACGCGGCGACGGGCGCTGAGGATAACGTCGTTGACGCGGTCGTGCCGGTGGAGCGATGGCACGAGCTGCTCGGGCAATCCGATTTCGTTGTCAACGCTCTGCCGGTCACGCCGCAAACCATGGACATGTTCAATGAGGAAGCCTTCCGGGCGATGAAACCGAGCGCCCGCTTCATCAACGTGGGGCGCGGGAAGACCGTCGATGAGGATGCTTTGTTGCGGGCATTGAAAGAGGGCTGGATCGCCGGGGCCGGACTCGACGTCTTCAAGAGGGAGCCGCTGCCGGCCGACAGCGAGTTTTACGACTTCCCGAACGTCATCGTCTCGCCGCACTGTGCCGACATGACGCCCAGCTACCCGGAAAAATCAGCCCGTCTGCTGGCCGAAAACCTTCGGCGGTATCTTGAGGGCGAGCCGCTGCTCAAGGTTGTCGATAAGAGTCGCGGGTACTGATCCCGACAGGTCGAGCGGAGGAAGAAGTTATGGCCCCAGCCGAACTAGAAAGAATTGTCGCGTTGACGCCTGAGCTACTGCGCCTGCCCTCCGGCGGCGCGTGGACAAGCTACGACCGCCAAGCCGATGTCCTCTACATCAACTTTAAGAAACCCAGTCACGCCGACGACAGCGAACTGCTCGACAACGACGTCGTTGTGCGCTATGAACAGGGCGAAGTCGTCGGCATCACGGTGATGAACGCGAGCCGTCGAGGCCCCAACGGCACAAAACACGAGGAACCTCTCCCAGCGGGCTAGCTGGTGAATTGAATGGCAATGACGGTCATCGAACTGCCCGTGACGGTGCCGCTTACCGATACTTTGATGTTGTCCTCTCGGTCGTCCAATCCGAGCATCTTGGCCGCCATTCTGTCACCGTCCGCGCCGAACTTCAAAAACTTGCCGTCCGAGTTGACGACTCCGTAACCGCTGCTCTTGCAATCGGCCATCAGGGCACAGTCTTTCGTGTGCGCCTTGGCCGCGTCGACGCCTTCCTTGGCCACCTTGGCTGAGCACATCTTGTCGATCAGGTATCCTTTGACCGTCTCGGCCGAGAGCGGCAGCGACAGGGCCACCAACAAAATAGAGACTGCGATTAGAATCCGCTTCACGGTTTTTGTCCTTCTTTGGGTTGTTGTCTGGAAATTCTGGATTAGCCATCCAGTATCGTCAAGGTACTCCAAACCAATGCGCTTATGCAATGTCTGGAGTCCCTCTCACGATCGATTATTCGCCGTTTAGGCCGGTCTTGGTCACAGGAACGCGGCCCGGCGGCTCGTCATCTAAGCGAATAGCCAGCGCTACCGTTGCACGCGCCCCGAGCCGCCGCCTTTGATCAGCGCCTTGACCTCGTCCGCCGAGAAGCGGTTATAGTCGCCGGGAATCGAGTGCTTCAGGCACGAAGCGGCGGTGGCGAACTCGATCGCGCTCTGAGGATCGTCACTGTATTCATTCAAACCGTAGATGAGCCCGCCCGAGAAGGAGTCTCCGCCGCCAACCCGGTCCACGATGTGGGTGATCTGATACTTGCTGCTGAGATAAAAATTCTCGCGATCGTTGAGACAGGCCGACCAGCCGTTGTGGGACGCGCTGACTGATTCGCGCAACGTGATGGCCTGAAGCTTGAGGTTCGGAAACTCCTCCAGTACCTTGTCGGAAAGCGCCCGGTATTTGTCTACATCCAGTTCGCCCGATTCCACATCCACGTCGGTCGAAACCCCCAGCGATTTTTGGCAGTCCTCCTCATTGGCGATTCCGACGTCGACGAATTTCACCAGCTCGCGCATGACCTCTTGCGAGGATTTTCCATAATTCCACAGCCGCTTGCGGTAGTTGAAGTCGCACGAGACGGTCACGCCTTTCTCGCGAGCCTTTTGCACAGCCTCCATCGAGAGATCGGCGCCGCTCTGGCTGATTGCGGGCGTGATGCCGGTAATGTGGAACCAAGTCGCTCCGTCGAAAACGGCGTCCCAGTCGATGTCGCCCGGTTTGGCGAGCGCGATCGAGGTATCGTCACGGTCATAGGTGACCTTTGAGGGCCGCTGGTTCGCGCCGTGCTCAATGATATAGATGCCCATGCGGCCTGCCTGCCGGACCACCATGCTGGTGTCGATCCCGAAGCCTCGCAGTTGAGCGAGACAGCCGTCGGCGACGGGATGATTCGGCGGCAAGACCGTGACGAATGAGGTGGGCAGACCGTAGTTCGCTGTTGAAACGGCTACATTCGCCTCTCCTCCCCCGAACGTCGCGACGAAGATGCCCGACTGCAGAGGCCGCTCCAGATTCGGCGGCGCCAGCCGCAGCATGATCTCTCCAAACGTGACAACTTTGGCCATGATTTTCCTTTCGTGCGTGAAGTTAACGGCTCCGCCGAATTCGTTGGGCCGGACGCGAACGTTGCGTCTGATTGATCTTCGCGTAGCTTCGGCCGGGCGTGTTGCCGACGAAACCAGCGTAGAACTGATAAGTTAGCAGCCCGGCGAGCGGGAATCCAGCCAGGCCGGCAGAAACATTTACGGGCGGACCACACGCAAAGTGCATGGCTACTCTCAGAGGAGCAGGACCTACAATAGAAACGTGATCCGGACCGTGCAAGATGTGATGGTTTTGACGGAAGAGGATTTCGATCGTCTGCCTGACGACGGAGTCTGGGAAGTGGTCGATGGAAGGGCCGTTTCGCGGCCCGGCTCAGACATACCCCATCAACTCGTGAGCAGCGCTCTGTTTCGGGCATGGGATCGACAGGTCGGCCGGCGACAAACCGGCAGGGTCCTGACGACCGTCAACGTCATCGTTCCCCCGCCAGAGGGATCGATCGGAGAAATCCAAAACCGCGTCCCCGATCTTGTCGTAGCGACGCACGTTCCGAAGGAGCGCTACCGCCCTGATCACCCTCCCGAACTTGTGATCGAAATTCTCTCCACTCCGCGCGGAAACGTGGAGCGCACCGAGAAGCTCGACGACTACGCACGCGGCGGAATCCGCGAATACTGGATCGTGAATCCGTTTGAGAGAAGCATCGATGTCTACGTGTTAACCGGGATCGAGTACCAGCTCAAAGAAACCGCGCGTCAGGGTTCACTACGTCCGGAGTCCTTCCCCGGCGTGGTCGTACCCGTAGACGAAATTTGGGCCGTATTGGACTAACCCCGTATTGGACCAACCCCTGCTTTCCTCCTGGTCCTCCAATCGATCGGCAATCAGGGACTAGGAAGGTGTGAAAAAATCAGGGACTGCCACGAGCGGCCATTTCTAACTCCCTATTTATCAATGATGAGATTGGCCGCGGTTGGCTGTCCCAAGCATTTTTTCACACCTTCCAGAGCCTGATTTTCAGCGGTCAGTTCGCCACCGTCCACGGAAGGGTCCCGCACCACCCTTGCCGAACAAAGACGGCCCGATAGACCCCGAGGATTTTTCTTCGCCTTCTGGGTCTACAGTGCTATGATTCCCGCATGCGCCTCTCGATAACGCTTCTGCTGAGCAGTTGTCTCCTCCAAGCCGCCGGCAACCCTTCCGGCCCAGTCAAGTTCCAAACGCATGTCGTCGAAGCGGAAATTCCCGGTGGCTACGCAGTCCTGGCGGTTGACATGAACAAGGACGGCCGGCCGGACGTCATCGGGATGACTTCTCGCATCAAAGAGCTGGCTTGGTATGAGAACCCTTCATGGGAGCGCCACGTCATGGTCCAAGATATGACCGGACTGGTCAACATGGCGGCTCATGATATTGACGGTGACGGCATCCCGGAACTATCCATTGAAAACGAATTCAGCATGATTGCCGCCAACAGCCGCGGACGTGTCTGGGTCCTGCAGCATCAAGGTGATTCACGCAAACCTTGGAAGGCGATCCCCGTCGATGAACTCACCACCTCTCACCACGTCGCCTGGGCCGACGTCGACGGCGACGGCTCGAAAGAGCTGATCAACGCGCCGCTGATCGGAGCCAAGGCGCTCAAGCCCAAGTACGAGGACCACGTGCCGGTGGTCTACTATCACGTTCCGAAGAAGCTTCAGGGTAAGTGGGAGCGCCTGCTCGTGGATGACCAACTGACCGGCGTCCTGCACCGGGTCCGTGTGGTTCAGTGGGACCAAGACAAGCGCGAAGAACTGCTGACGGCCGGCTTCGACGGCATCTTCCTGCACGACCCTATCGGCGAGGGCGACAAGGTGCGCTGGGAGAATACACAGCTATCGAGCGGACACGAAGAGTTGCCCACCACGGCCGGTGCAAGCGATGTCGCCGTCGGCACTTTGAATAAGACGCGCATGCTCGCGTCAGTTGAACCATGGCATGGGAATGAAGTCGTCGTCTACACGCAAGAGAGCTCCGGCGGCTGGCAGCGGCGGGTCATCTTCGACCAACTAACGGAAGGACACGAAGTATGCGTCGGCGACTTCAACGGCGACGACCGCGATGATATCGTCGCCGGTGATCGCGCTCGTGGCAAGGTGGCCAGCTCTCACGTCTTTTACGCCCAGGATGACGGCGGAGCCCAGTGGCATCACGAAGTGCTCGACCATCTAGGGATGTCCGCGTCGGGATGCGCGGTAGCCGACATGAACGCCGACGGCCGGGTTGACATTGTGCAGATCGGCGGCGCCACCCACAACATCAAGTGGTACGAGAACATGGGGCCGGCAGCACACTGAGCGGCGCATGAACGACCGCCCAACTCACTACTTTCGCCCGTAGAAGAGTTCTTTCCCCTCCACCAGCGCGCGCATCTTGCGGTCAGCCACATTCCGTTGCAGCATCCAGAAACCGCAGTCGGGATTGATGTAGTGGATGCGCTCCTCGCCCAGAATCTCGCAGGCATTCTCGATTCGGGAAGCGACCAAATCGGCTGACTCGACTTCGTTGTCCTTGATATCGACCACGCTCAGCCCCAGACCAATTTTCGGATCCAGATCCTGGAGCGCGGGAAGTTCGTCGTAACCGCGGCGGGCGAATTCGAGAACGTAGTGGTCGACGTGGAGGGCATTCAGAAAGCCCATCAGGCTCTTCCAGAAGCCGGTCTGAATACTTTGGCCTCCGTAGTTCCCGAAGCAAATGTGGACACCCCGCTTGACCTGAATGCCGTCCAGCACGTGGTTGAGCGTCGCCGCTGCCCACTCGGCGTCTTCGGGATGGCCCGAGATGTTGGCCTCGTCGAGTTGCACGACATCGGCTGGAATGCGGGCGAGCTGCGCCCGCAGCACCTCGGCGATCGCATAGGCGACCTTCTCGTAGCTCCCATAGTGCCGGTCGGTCACCGTTTTCGCCAGCATATGCGGGCCGGTGCAAGTGAACTTTAGGGGCTTGGCCGTCAAGCGCCGCGTCAGCTCGTAGTCGGCAGGGAGGTTCAATACCCCCTCTCCGATCTCGCCGGTAACAATGCCCGCCGGTGCTGAGCGAAAACTCATTCCCTCATCGGCCCGGAAGCGCTCGATGTCGCTGACCGAATAGCGGGTCTTTACGCCCGACATGCGGCTGATGAAATAGTCGATCATCCCGTTGGTTTCGGGATGACTAGGGTAGAATCGATTCAGCTCTCCGTCGGCCACCAAGTCGATTCCCGCGAGTTCTTGCGTCTTGAGAACCACGCAGATAGCATCGGCCAGAGTCGTGCGGGAACTGTCTCCGTAAAGCCAGCGAGGAATCGGATAGCTGCCGACGACGGTGGTTTGAATTGGCATGGGGAGATTATACGGTACCGGTCCGTTCGGCTCCGCAAAGGCGGGCACAAGAAGTGCGTGTTCGCGGCGCCGTCCCGACAGAAGGTTGCAATTGGGGCCGGAAGCCCAACGATGCCCCCGGAAACGAATGCCTCGTTTCCATCACTATTCCGATCTGTCAAGATGGCTGCAAGCCGCCATACCGCTCACCCCGGGGCCGTCAAGCCGCGAAGCGGCGCAGGAGCGTAGCCTAGGGTGAAGCGAAGCGGAACCCTAGGTGACGCCCCCTCGAAGCACAAGCCCTGAAGGGGCGGAGGAAAACAGCCCGCATGGCACCGATGACGGGGCTGCCTTCCGCCCAACACAATGAACTTGGGAAAGCGTTGCCTCCAGCCGTGACCGTTCACAAGCCCATTCGCATCGGTATTTCCTCCTGCCTGCTGGGTGATCGAGTTCGCTATGACGGAGGCCACAAACAGGACCATTTCCTCACGGACGTCATGGGTCCGCATGTCGAATGGGTCGCGGTTTGTCCGGAGTTCGAGATCGGGCTGGGCGTTCCCCGGGAGCCGATCGAACTCGAGAGAAAGAGCGGCGAAATCCGTCTCGTGTCGATCGAGACCCGCGCCGATCACACCAAAACGATGCAACGCTGGGCAAAGCGGCGCCTCGATGAACTCCATCGCGAAAATCTGTCCGGCTACATCCTCAAGAGTCGCTCTCCAAGCTGCGGAATAGGGCGAGTTCCCATCTACCTCGAAAACGGCGCCCGCGAAGGCAACGGGCGGGGTCTCTTCGCAAGCGGACTACTCGAGTCTTTCGAGAATCTTCCTGTCGAAGATGAGGCGCGCCTCGCTACTCCAATGCACCGAGAGAACTTCATCGAACGTGTTTTCGCCTACCGCCGGCTGAGACAACTTTTCGACGGGAGGTGGAAGAATCGTGACGTCGCGGAGTTTCACGTCCAACACGAACTCTTGCTCATGGCCCACTCACCCCGCCTCTCTCGTGAGATCGGGCGCGTTGTGGATCAAATAGCGAACTATCCAAGGAAGGAATTCCGTCAGCATTACGAATCGCTATTCATGCAGGCGATGAAGTCGGCGACGAATCGGCGACGGCACGCCAAAGTACTGCGGCACATCGCCGATTCTTTCGCCGAGCAGCTCGACCCGGCCCAGACAAATGAGTTGGGCCGGATCATCGAAGGCTATAGCCAGGGCCTCGAACCTCTCAGTACACTGCTGGCGTCGATTCGAATCCTCGCACGGCGATTCGGCATTCATTACCTCGAAGAACAGGTCTACCTCAACCCTCGTCCCGAAGAAGCGGCTCTCCGCGACCGGGTGAAATCCCTCCGATAACTTAGACCAGCCGTAACCGAGCAGGCAGCGGACGTGGCGTGAGCGTCCACGCTTGCCGCAAACCGATTCGTCGGTTTGTTCGGCCCCCGGAGCGCGACATCCGGTCTATGCCAACGGAGGAGCCTGGTCGGCAACGCCTATTTGTTTTGCAGCGCTCGATCGGGGACAAGTCATGTTTGCGTATCGCGTCTTAGAATAGTAGTAGGTAGTACAGGCGGCTTTCCTGCCTGTTGTTCGCCTCTTGGCAGAATTCACCCGCCATGGCGCCATTTCGGCGTGAAGTAGCGAAGTCAGCCGATCATGGCAACACCCGTCACAAAGCCCAGCCGGAACGCATCGCACAACCAGCAGTCGCCGGAAATGCTGACGATCGTTCGTGAGCTGCTGACCGAGCTGGGATCCCACCAGGCCGCGAAAAACGTGACCGCCGATTCCTCGTTCGACCGTGACCTGGGTCTCGGAAGCCTCGAACGAGTCGAGCTGCTGGTACGCACCGAGAAACGTTACGGCTGCCGGCTGCCCGACGAAATCGCCCAACGAGCCGAGACCCCGGCCGAATGGATCGAGGCTCTCGCAAATGGCGGGCAGGTGCAAACCAAGCTGGCGCGCTTTCCGATCGCGCCATCAGGCGAAGCCCCGCCGCCGCCCACCGAGGCCAAAACCTTCGCCGACGTTCTGCGCACCCAGGCCAACACCGAACCCGACCGCATCCAAATTCACCTGCTGGAAGGCGACTCGGGCCAGACGATCACCTACGCGCAGCTTCTCGATCGCTCCCAGCAAGTCGCCGCCGGGTTGATCGAAGCCGGCCTGCAACCGAACGAAACGGTAGCCATCATGCTGCCCACCTGCGAGGACTTTTTCTACTCCTTCCTGGGGACCATGCTGGCCGGCGGCATCGCCGTTCCGATCTATCCCCCGGCTCGTCCCGACAAGATCGAAGAATACGTCCGCCGCCAGGTTCAAATCCTGGCAAATGCCGAGGTGCAATTTCTGATTTCGTTCGAGCGCGTCAAAGCGGTCTCCCAAGTAATGCGGTTGAGTCTGCCCACGCTGCGCGAAGTCACCACGGCGACGGCCCTGCGCCAGCGTGGCATGGGCGCACCATCCCCAGACGTCCTGCCGGCCGAAACGTTCTTTATTCAGTACACCTCGGGAAGCACGGGCAATCCCAAGGGAGTAGTGCTCACGCACTCTAACGTCTTGGCGAACGCAAAGGGAATCGGCTGGGCGGTGCGGGCGCGTCCCGACGATGTCGTCGTGACCTGGTTGCCGCTCTACCACGACATGGGCTTGATCGGCTCCTGGTTGTTCAGTCTGTATCACGCCTTTCCGATCACGGTCATGTCGCCGCTCGCTTTCTTGTCACGGCCTGAGCGCTGGCTCTGGGCTCTCAGCGATTCTCGAGGAACACTGTGCCCCGCGCCGAATTTCTCCTATGAATTGTGCGCCCGCAAAATCACCGACGACGCCTTGGAGGGAGTGGATCTGAGCCGCTGGCGAGTCGCGATTAACGCGGGAGAGGCCGTGCTGCCCTCGACGCTCGAACGCTTCGCCAAACGCTTCGAGCCGTGGGGCTTCCGCCCGGAAAGCTACGTTCCCTGCTATGGCCTGGCCGAATCATCGGTGGCGCTGACATTCCCCCCGATCAATCGCCGGCCGGTGATTGACTCCATTCGCCGTGACGTTTTTGAAAGGGAAGGACGCGCCGTTCCGGCCGACACCGCGGACGAGAACGTACTCAGATTCGTCGCAAATGGTCACCCCTTGCCCGGCCATGAGATTCGCGTCGTCGACGGCAGCGGCAACGACGTGGCCGAGCGGGTGCGCGGCCGGATTCTTTTCCGCGGGCCATCGAAAACTTCCGGCTATTTTCGCAATCGGGAAGCCACCGCCGCCGTCACAAGCGCCGACGGCTGGATGGATAGCGGCGACCTGGGCTACCAAGCGAATACCGAAGTCTACATCACGGGCCGTGAGAAGGACATCATCATCAAGGGCGGTCACAACATCAGTCCGCAGGAGATCGAGGGCGCCGCCGCCGACGTGCCCGGAGTGCGCCGCGGCTGCGTCGCCGCATTCGGAATCACCGACCCCGGCAGCGGTACCGAACGCCTAATTGTCGTCGCTGAAACCCGCACGCCGAACCCCGCTGATCTGAATCGAATCGAGGCGGAAATCATCAAAGTTGTCGGCGAGGAGGCCGGCACGCCGCCTGACCAGGTGAAACTCGTCCCGCCGCAGACCATTCCGAAGACATCCAGCGGGAAAATTCGCCGCAACGAAACCCGCAAACTCTACCAAGCCGGTGAACTCGTGGCCAGTACGCGTCCACCATGGATGCAGATTGCCCGTCTCTGGACCGAAAATATCGGCGGCTGGACTCGGCTGGCCGCAAGCCAGGCCGGCTCGAAACTTCGGCAAGCCTATCGAGCGAGCGCGACTCTGAAAACCGGTATTGCCTTTGGCTTCGTGGCGAGGCTGATGCCAACGCGGCAGTCAGCTTCGAGGATCGCGCGAAGCGGCGCCCGTTTGATATTAGCCGTGAACGGCCGGAAATTCCGTCTCAGTTCGAACGGTCAACTCGACGGCGCGCGACCGTTCATCGTGATCGCGAACCGCTCCAGCGCGGTGGACGTTCTCACCTTGGTCGCCGCTCTGCCGCCCTCCGTTCTGCTGGCCGACGAGAGAGGACTATCGAATCTCCCGCTTGGCGCTTCTTTTCTGCTCGAGCCCTTGGTTATTCCTCCTATCGGCGACGCGGCGACGATGCCCGGAGGTACGTTCGAACAAAGGATTGCACAAGCCGTGCGCGACCGGGAATCCGTGCTGGTGCTGGCGGAAAGTGCGCCCGGAACCGCCGCGGAGCGAAATCGCTATCGTATCGAGCCCATCCGCGCGGCTTCGGAGGCGTCCGCCGGAATCGTTCCCGTGCGGATTCAAGGGACGTTTCGAAGCCTGGATGGACGAGGTCTCGACGGGGGTGATTCAAACGGAAATTCAGCGCCAACCTCAATCCATCTGGGGGCCCCGATCCGCACGACTCCGACTGATCTCAACGGAATCACCGAGTTGCGAGACCAGATCCGCCAGGCCATCGCGGCGCTGTGAGAGTGCGGCCCCTAGCATTTTCCAATGCAAGGATGAGCCTGAAACGGGTCAGGGCGGAAAAGGGCAAGCGGCAGGGTGAGGATCTCCTTTCTGAAGGGTTAGGTGTGAAAAGTTTCGAGGGGAGCCATGAAT
>Ga0114996_10002084_pt1 | contig 26173 bp, 26 predicted proteins | sample ArcticOcean_MG_C_4_FD_87039 | JGI IMG/M metagenome (GOLD analysis project Ga0114996, IMG submission 87039) | Marine microbial communities from western Arctic Ocean - ArcticOcean_MG_CB4_134 | ecosystem: Environmental > Aquatic > Marine > Oceanic | place: Arctic Ocean: Canada Basin | collected... | reverse complement strand
AATCTGCGATTCCAACTGAACATAGTATGTACCCCCCACCAATTAGATTGTTTATGAGTGTACCAATTGTTCCGAGCAAGCCTATTAGAAGTGTAAACAATCTCCTCCTACCCTTTCCACTCCCATTTGCAAACTTTAGGCTAGGAAGCTGTGGTACGAAATCAGGAAGGCTGATGTCATCAGTTATGGATCCAAGATTCATCTCCTCTTCGGCAATGCCAATTTGCGGAGCGAGAACTCCCATCTCCTCTAGTGCCTCGCTTCCATATATCCTCTCTGCCATCGAGTAAAGTATTGGATCAGCCTCTATTTCGGCAGGATCAATCACTCCTTCGAGGAGTCTTCTAACCGCCTCTGTGTGGGGCATATGGGAATTTCTCGGAATCAAGGGACCTATCAAATGAACCCTAGTGCGGGCTTACTTAAGCTGCGTTTTTCCGGTCGATGCACTTACGGGCCGCTTCACAAATAGCCTCACTTGTCAAGCCAATTTCAACCATCAGTTCGGATGTCCCTCCGCTCTCCCCGAATCTGTCTTTGACCCCTACCATCTCCAGTGGAATGGGGTTGTTTGATGATAGCCACTCTGCAAGCGCCCCCCCAAGTCCCCCAATTACTGAGTGATCCTCGGCAGAAACGAAGCATCCACACTGCTCCGATAGTCTTGCAAGCAAATCTTTGTCCAACGGTTTGATTGTATGCATGTCTACCACAGTGCACTCAATTCCTTCTTCAGAGAGCGAAGAGGCGGCTTCGCGAGCAAGCTCAACCATAACTCCACAAGAGATAATCGCTACATCATTCCCTTCTTCGAGGACTGATCCGGTTCCAATTCTCAAGTCCAGTTTACTTTCTTCATCATACATTCTGGAAACTTTGTTTCTTGCAGTCCTCATATATGACGGGCCATCTAGATCCAATAACTGAAAAGTTAACTCTTCGGCTGATAAATCGTCACATGGGTGAATCACAGTCATCTTGGGAATTGACCTGTATACCGCCAAATCTTCTACTGTTTGCGCACTGCTCCCATCTGAACCAGTGTGGATGCCTCCGTGGCTTCCACATATGTGCACTCGTAGACCAGGCCGTGCTATTCCATTACGAACCTGCTCAAAGGCCCTTTCCGTGAAGATTGCGAAAGTACTGGCAAAGGGAATCTTCCCAGATGAAGCCATACCAGCTGCCACGAGCATCATATTTTGTTCAGCTATACCCACGGAGACGGTTCTTTCGGGAAACTGCTCCCGAAAGTGACACGACTTTGTGGACTTGCCTAGATCCGCTTCAAGGACAACGACACGTAGGTCATCTGCTAGTCTAAGGAGGCCATTTCCATACCCATCTCGGGAAGCACCCCCATCTGATGGTGCGCTCATGACAGTTCCTCCAATGCAATAGATAATTCCTCATTATCGGGTGCCTTTCCATGGAAAGAGGGGTTATCCTCCATGAATGAGACGCCCTTCCCCTTTGTAGTGTTGGCAATTATTGCAATCGGACCCTCTTCGGAAGAATCCGCCCAACGGAAAACTTCCACTAGAGTTGGCATGTCATGCCCATCAACTTCCCTGACTTCCCAACCAAAAGATGCGAATTTCTCTCCAATATCGCCTATCTCCATCTGAACTTCCATGAAGTCATCATTCTGTATCCTGTTCCTATCGACAATTACTCGAAGATTCGATGCATTGTGAAAATTTGCTGCCATCGCGGCTTCCCAGACTTGACCCTCCTGTGTCTCTCCATCACCAAGCATGACCCAGATGCTCCTTTCGCTGGAATCCATCCTAGCCGATAGTGCGCACCCTAGTCCAAATGACAATCCCATACCAAGGCTCCCAGCAGAAAAATCAACACCCTTTGTCCAATTCATATCGACGTGGCCTTGACAAACAGAACCCAAGGTTCTGAATCCTAATAGATCCTGCTCCTCAAGAACTCCCATCTGGTGAAGAATTGCATACATTGCAGGACTAGCATGGCCCTTACTCAAAATGAACCTATCACGATCTTCCCAGTTGGGATTGTTTGGGTCGAACCTTAGACTAGTTCCGTAAAGAGCCACCATGCAGTCAATAGCCGACAAGGAACCACCAGGATGGCCGGCACCAGCGGCATTAGTCATCTTGACAATATCAATTCTGCATAATCTTGCCATTTCTTCAAGCTCATCAACACTGTCCCCCATGCCATCACCCACGAACAAAAGTCCAGCGTCAGGGCTATTGATGGTTTTCAATGATGATTTCTCAAACTACCTAGCAGAGTGGTTCAAATCATACCAATTGTCCGAGTTGATTAGAGATGCGAATTCAACCCTTATCAGAAAACAATTGGCGGTTAGAACTGTCTAAAATTTCTATTCCAATATCAGTTAGAAACGATTCACTGCTCTTAGACTCACTAGGAACATTAATTGATGGGGGAAGAATATCAATGGAAATTGGGGCGGATCTGCACAGGAATGCCAAACTACCTGGTCTTACTGCGCTAGCGAGAATGATAAAACAGTCAAGATTCGGAGACCGTATCTTCTTTAACGAAAATCTCCATGTAAATACTACTAATGTCTGTACTCTTGCTTGTCGCTTTTGTGCTTTCAGAAAGGGCTCTAGGCATAGGGAAGCATACTCTCTAAACGCCGAGGATTTCATCACTCGGATCGAGCCATATCGTGGCGTAATTGACGAAGTTCATGCTGTTGGCGGACTCCATCCTGACTGGACTATAGATCATTATTCTGAAATGTATGAATTGACTAAGAGGAACTTTCCAGATATTAGTATCAAATCACTCACAGCTGTAGAGGTGAAGCATATCGCCTCCCGATCAAAATTATCAATTAGGAAAACTCTCCATATTCTGAAGGAATCCGGACTCGACTCCCTTCCTGGTGGTGGTGCTGAGATATTAGTCGATTCGATAAGGAATCGGATTTGCATGGGCAAGGAGAAGTCTTCCGAATATCTGGAGATTCACGAGATTGCCCACGAACTCGGAATTCCAACTAATTGCACGATGCTTTTCGGAACAATTGAATCGATAGAGGATCGAATGACTCACTTAGACAAGCTCAGGTCTCAGCAGGACTCTTCCGGGGGTTTCCAGTGCTTCGTTCCATACCCATTCCTAGAAGACAATACTCGACTTCCCGAAGCTTCACTCGCATCCGGTGAAGAGGTAATCCGAGTAATCGCATTGTCAAGGATAATGCTTGACAACATTCCTCACATCAAGGCATACAGAATGAATATTGGCGATAACCTCGCCTCAATAGCCATCAATTCAGGAGCCGATGATATCGATGGGACTGTTGGACATGAGGAAATTATGCACACCGCTGGCAGTACTGCCAGTGTCGATTACGACAGTGCGAAACTTGCGCGATTAATCAATTCTGCCGGACAAGAGCCTGTTAAGAGAGACTCTACTTATACCAAATTCGAGCCGATAATTTCTGAGCTGATCAGTGATTGGCAAATTCTTCCAATCATAGGACAGTGAAAATATGTCCTGGAAAAGAATCCTCGGCAGAGTGTCTTTCATCAATTGCGATCCTGTTTTCCACACGTTAGATACAAATTGGAAGATTTTGGCCGCACCCCCATCATGGCTAACCGGGCATCTCTTGAGGAAGGATTGCATTACTGCACCAATTCCCACTGCCGACTATGCCACAAATAGAGATCAACTAAGCCTCATACGAGATATTGGTATTGTGGGCAGGGGGTCTGTAGGTTCAGTATTGCTATTCGGCAACAGGAGTCTTGAATCGATGCGTGACATTGCTCTGCCATCTGATTCATCTACCTCAAACATGCTCATGAAGTGGATTCTGGGGCAGAGGGGACTAGACCCAAAACTGATCCCCATGGGTCCAGATATTGAGGCAATGTTAGAGCAATGCGACGGTGCGCTAATAATCGGCGATAGGGCAATCTCAGCTGCGCTCAATTTTCCTGATTTAGTTCGAATGGATTTGGGTAGGGAGTGGACAAATATCACAGGACTCCCGATGGTCTTCGGAGTCTTCGCAGCCAGAAACGACTCAGAACCATCATTTGTCCATGAAGCTAGAAAATTAATGCTGAAGAACTACAACACCTTTCTAGTAGACGAAAAAACGCGGTCATCAGTAATATTTTCTGCATCTCAGAAGGTCAACCTGCCGATAGAGAGAGTGGCAAAATACTTCGACTCCGAAGTCTCAAATCTTCTAGATCGCTCGTCTATAGAAGGTCTAAGCACCTTCCTAGTGGAAGTGTGCGGGGTCGATTCAGAACCAGCCTGGTTCGATGGTCCTCAATCCGAGTAATCTAGTCTATCACTAGAAACCCAATTCAGAAGATCAATTGCCACTTCGCATGACTCCGCTACTACGACTTCACCATCTTTGGCAAACTTTTCCAATGTCGATATCGCCATTCTATTTCCTATTGCACCCAGTGCCTCGGCAGCTTCGTGCCTGACCATAACATCCTCTTGAAGGTCCTCCAATCGATTAATCAGATGGGGTACAGCATGATCATCTTGCATCTGCCCTAGGACGTAGGCAACCTCGTGCTTCAGTAAAGCAGAGGTTGAGCTAAATGCCTCTGCCAACGAGTCAACAGCTGATTTCCCGCCAATATTCCTCAAAGCGAAAAGAGCCCTCATTCTCTGAAACATCCTCTCGTTCTCATCGCATAGCGTCGACCTATGATTCTCTACTGACAAACCTTCGCTGGCAGGTGCTGGATCGACTGAACCAAACTCGCTGATATCGGGTTTTTCGGCCATTACTCATCAGCTCCAATGAACTCCATACCTCTAGCATCGAAATCTCCACTGACAAGGCCAACTTCCTGCCCCCTCTCGAGGAATAACCTAACAGCCTCACGGCCGTCTTTGCCATAGTCCATTGTCCGGTCATTCACATACATTCTGACGAACTCCTCATTTGTATTCTCATCGATGCCTCTCCCCCACTTAATTGCATCTTGCAGAGCCAAATCCGGGTTTCTCAGTGAGTATTCAATGCTCTCCCTAACGTCATTCGATATTGTCTTGCACATTTCTTCGCCAAGGTCTCTCCGGACAACGTTTCCACCAAGCGGAAGCGGAAGCCCTGTGAGTTGATTCCACCAGATTCCTAGATCAATTACCATGTGCGCCCCTTCATTGGCCCATGTCAATTGTCCTTCGTGAATGATTACCCCTACATCGAACTCTCCGCTGAGTACTCCAGGTTGGATCCTATCGAAGGGTACTTCCTTGACTTCCACGTCCCCCAATGCAAGTACAAGAGCCAAGAAGGAACTCGTGCTTTTTCCAGGTACAGCGATAACATGGCTCTTAACCTCTTCAACACTCATTTTCCTATTCGAGATCAATATGGGGCCATATCCCTCTCCCATTGATGCTCCGCAATTCATTAGTGCATAATCTCTAGAAATCTTAGGATAAGAGTGGATGCTTATTGCGGATACTTCGAAGTTACTCTCCTGGGCCTCATGGTTTAGAGTATCGATGTCCACCAACAAGTGTTCATAGAATCTCCCGGGCGTTTCGATAATACCTTGGGTCAGGGCATAGAACATGAAAGCATCATCTGGGTCCGGGGAATGCCCGATTCTAATTTTTAGTTCTCCATCGCTCATGTCCATTCCGCAGTGGTTCAGTTGAAATGGGTTTTCGTCTGTGTGCCTCCGCGCAATAATGAAATGGTTTGTATTCAAGGGGGCAACATGCCCGACGCATCGAAGCTATCAACGGCTTCAGGTCAACTGGGCCCTATATGCGCCATCACTGGCAAGGCCCTCAAGTTCTCAGAGGCGATCGTCCTTGACAACGAGTACGTTTGTTGGGAAGCATACGTGGAAGTGACAGGGGCGACTCCGTCAACCGTGGGGAAGGATGTCGGCGGACTAAAGCTAGGCTGATTGAAAACTTATGGCCCTCGGCCCTGTATTTGGTCCATGGCAGGAAGCTGGAGCAGGTTCGCACTGCGGTTCTCTGAGTATTATGACTCGATTTCTGCACAATCCCACTGGACTCCTCCAAGGCTGAGGAACAGAGAGTGGATGTTCATTCCTTGGGGAGGAGCTCCTCCAGATAGGCACAGAGCATTTTCCGACAAGAATGCACTGCATTCATACCTCAGAAGTAGGGCTCCACACTCATGCTTTCATAGCACTGCATACTACCAAGACCCATCTAATAGAACGATGTCTGAGAAGGGCTGGCTGGGAGCCGATCTGATTTTCGATTTGGATGGGGATCACCTCCCGGGCGTATCTGATAATGACTTCCCCACTATGATTGAGCTAATCCAAGGTCAGGCATGGCGATTGTGGAACGAATTCCTAGAACCAGAATTCGGCTTCAATGCAAAGCACGCCCAATTCACATTTTCCGGCCACAGGGGTTTCCACATACATGTCAGGGACCCCAGTCTGATGCATCTGGATTCAAATGCTCGTAGAGAGATTGTCAATTATATCAGAGGAGAGGGTATTGACATTCAATCAACAATCTCCGATGACTCAGGGTGGGGGCACAGGGCCATGAATGGCATCGACTCGACCTTGGAAAAGTTGTCCAAGATTTCCACCGGTGGCCGTGGAAAGGGTGCAATCCTCAATGAGTTGCATGGAATTCTTACGACTAGGGCGAAATCACCCAGAATCAACCTCAAGTCCACTTCCAAGGCCAGTATCGAGGAACTCGCAATGCTAGCAGACACAGAGGATAGGATTAGCAGGATGAAGCAAGATCCAAGCCTTGCCGTTTTTGGACCAAAATGCACCCCGATTTTCTGGGAGCTTGTGAAAGGCGACTCGTCGGTCGTGATTGGAACCGCCGGAGAGACCGATGAAGTTGTCACCGTCGATACAAAGAGAGTAATCAGGTGGGTCGGCAGCCTTCATGGAAAATCCGGACTCAGGGTTACCGAATTGCCTCTCGAGAGACTAGACCCGGATTCGAGTAATAGCTTCAATCCACTCACCGAGGCAGTAGCGTTCAACGGGGGCTCTTCGAGAGTGAGGATTCTGGCCGAGGACGTTACTGCAGAGATATCCGGGCAAAGGGTGGAACCCTCTCTTGGGGACGAATTAGAAGTGAAGGAGTCATTGGCGATGTTTCTGTGCTTGAAAGGTTGGGCGGAACTCTGCAAATAATCCCGATTTCCACCAAATCAGTGAATAATTGAAGCATCTCGATTACTAAGCCACAGAATATTGAATAGTGGTGAACTACGGAAACAAGCCGTGATTGACCCGTTGGACGATATAGATACCGATTCCGAAGGGCCTCCTGTCCCTCTCCCCCCGCCCCCCCCAGGCATCTCCATACCAATCCCCAATACCGAACTACCATTGCCGGAAATCCCGCCATTACCATCAAATCCCCCTAGGCCTCAGTTTGGCTTTATTCCGGAACCAGCATCCGATGGGGACCTCTTGGACGCTGCAAATTCTCTTGGTCCTACTTCGCCGCGTTTGGAAACCGAGCAAACATCAGATTTCAAATCAGTCTGGGATAGGAGAAAGTCCTCAAACCCATCAATATCAAGCGACTCAAGAGATAGCATATACAACAGGATAAACAGGATCTCAACTGGCCGGGGTGATTCTCTGATGGACAGGTATGCAGATCGTTTCGGATCCGATCTGGATAGGGAGATTATCGTCCTGAGGAAGAAGGATCAGGATGATTTATCCTTAATTAAGCCGACAGTCGAGTTAATCTCCGAATCCAGTAAAAACGAAATGTCCCTATCCGAATTCATTGAGGCAATGGATGATTCTGACTTCGTAGGCCGAGTAGCGGAGAAGACGGGCGTATCAGTTGACAAGATTGACGAGTTAGATTTAGACTCAATACATTCATTCTTCGAGAGTGCCGACATCGACAACTCCGGCTCTCTTGACTTCGACGAGTTCGTGAATGGTATCATCCAGAGCTTCAGGAGCTACGACGAGGACTTCGCCCACTTCTTCACAGTGGTGAACGGCCTACTAGGAGAATTGCCTGATGACAAGACGGTTGCTTTCATCGAATCTGACGGATTCAAACTATTCGAGTCAGTCGGCAGTGATCCAAAGTCGAACGATACGGATTCAAGGGGAGAATTCTTCACGATGGTTAATGAACTGCTTGTGGACCTGCCGGATGCAGTGATGAAGTCATTCACTGAATCGCAGGAATTCGATTTGTACAAGCTAATCGCAAGCAGGTATGGTGGTTGAATGGGTCTCTTAGAGAAGGCAGGCCAGATAAATGCGGGAGAAACCTCCACTGTTTCCCCAGCTAAATCGGAAATCAAGCCCAAGCCTGTTGCTACTGAAACCGTTGCAGAGCCCGAACCCGTGCAAGAAAAGAAGAGATCTCGTAGGAAGAGGGCAGCCAGAAAGAAGAGAGAGCCAAGAGAGAAGAAGGTCAGGGTCGCCAAGGTTCTACCAGAGGGATACGAGGAAGCATCGAGGAGCCAGAGGGTAATTAGGCGAGGCTTCGATTTCGCTATATCTTACGGGTGGACTGTCCCTATTTCCGTGTTTATGGCCTGGGGGTCATACTTTGATCCAACATACGCTTTCCTAATGGGCATTCTTCTGATAGGATTCAATCTCGGATTCATGCCCAACACGACGAATAGGACGGTGGGAAACTGGATTAGCAGGACAACTTTCGTTACCTCTAAGTCTGGTACGCCTCATCAGTCCTACCTCATCCTGAAGGGGCTGACTTTCCCTATGGTGATGCTGGGTTTGATACTATTCCTTACCTCAACTTCTGAGGGATTTGGCAGCAAGTCTGGTCAAATACTTCTAGCTTCTTCCTTGATATTACTCATGCCTCCATTATTGGACTACCTGTTCTATCGCTTCAAGAGGGACAATCTCGGGCTATGGGATACCCTGTACGGTGGGGTTTGGTTGGTCAAGACATCTAAGTCGACTGAGTCCAAGGGCTGGTTGAAGAGGCTCGAGCAACTTGGCGATTACTCTGAATCTCAGGGCTGGTGGACCGACAATGAGTCTAACGATGACTCTGGTTCCCCAGATGCTTGAAATGGCCACACTAGGTTCTATTCGATCTCAGAATCGTATCTGATTTTAGCGAGCTCTCTCATGTCCTCGTGAAGAACGCCATCATCAATGGCCTCTTGGTCGGACTCATCTACAATCTCGACGCCCAGAAGAGTCTCTATTATATCCTCCATGGTGACCAGTCCCGCAGTGCCTCCGAACTGGTCCTTTGCAACCAATAATTGCTCCTTGTTCTCAAGAAGGATGTCGAGGGCCTTATCGACAGAAGTGTCTACATCGCATGTTACTAGTTCTCGGGATAGTTCGGACATCTTGGTATCGAAATGATCGTCAGCAGCCTTTCTGAGAATCTCACTTCTCAGCACTAGTCCAGTCATTTCATCTACGTTTTTCAGGTAAACAGGCAACCTTCCGTGAATCATTATTGGCAACCTATCAATTACTTCTCTAACGGTCTCGGTTGCCTTGACCGATGTCATTACCACCCTTGGCGTCATTATTTCTGCGACCTTCATCTCCCTAAGTTTCAGAAGATTCTGTATTACTGCTTCCTCGTCCTCCTCGATAACATCCGACTCCTCGGCGATATCAGCTAGTACCGAAAGCTCATTGCGAGTCACAGTTTCTGTCACGACGTGCGGGAAAGGGGAACGCATAAGCTCGATAATAACCACAATTGGCCATAGGGCCCACATCAAGCTCCTCAGAACATGATAGGAGGAAACCGTCAACTTCCTCCAGTATAGGGCCCCTATGGTCTTCGGGAGAATCTCACTTAGCAAGAGTATTGCAATGGTCAGAACCGCTGCAGAACCAGCAACTACGTACTCTCCTTGGAAGTTATTCTCAACCTCGGAACCAACTCCAAGGGCTCCTACAGTGTGTGCTATCGTGTTGAGAGTTAGAATTGCAGTAAGCGGTCTCTCGGGATCATCTTTCCAATTGGACCATGTGGCACTCACCTTCGCGTGAGTGTCCTTCAAAGCGACAATGTGTCCGTGTGAAGTAGATAGCAGTACTGCCTCGAGAATACTGCAGAGAAATGAGGCACTCAACGCCAGTACGGCGTAAGAGATCATCATAGTGTAATCAGTCAATTCTGATGCCTCTAGGAGCCTTAGAGTCCCTTGTAAAACGTCCAATTTGGGTCTCCACAGTGATTGGCTCCGGCCTGTTCCGGGCGAACATGACATAAATATCTAACTTGACGGGTCGTTTGGGTTCAGACATGGAGTACGTCACTATATTCATGGCATGGCCATATGCTAACGGGCCTCTTCACCTAGGTCATGTGGCAGGCAATTGTCTTCCCGCAGATATCCAGTACAGATACGAGCGTGCTCGTGGTAGACGGGTTCTGATGTGTAGTGGTTCTGATGAACACGGAACTCCTATCACAATAACTGCTGAGGAGATGGGGATCAGTCCTCAGGATGTTGTCGACAAGTACCACGAAATCAATACGAAGGCATTAGCCGATCTAGGGTGTTCGTGGGTTAATCCGGTCGATCCTAGGGGAATCGAGTTTGGAGGGGCCTTGTATAATCGCACCTCTGACTCAATGCACAAGGAAATGGTCCAGGAAGTTTTCACAGAGTTGCTAAATTCTGGTTTTCTTGAAAAGAAGTCCATGCAACAGTACTGTTCCGTCAACAAGGAAGGCAAAGTCAGATTCCTCCCTGATAGATACGTCGAAGGAAACTGCCCCTCATGTTCGGCAGATGGCGCTAGAGGCGATCAATGTGACTCATGCGGCGCTACCTACGAGGCTCATGAGTTGGTCAACCCCCGATCAAAACTGGACCAAGAGTCCGAAATCGAGATCAGAGACACCGAGCACTACTTCCTACGTCTAAATGACTTCCAGGATGCTCTAGAGAAGCATGCCTTGGAGAGACAGAAGGTTTGGAAGCCCAATGTGAGGGCCATGTCGAAGAACTGGCTCGAAATGGGACTTCGTCCTCGTGCTGTTACCAGGGACATAGAATGGGGGATAACTATTCCAATCGACGGAGACGAGTGGGATTCTAAGAGAGTCTACGTGTGGTTTGAAGCAGTACAGGGATACTACACTTGTGCTAGAATCTGGGCGTCCCGATATGCATCCAATGAAGGTCATCCTGACGGGAACGCTGCATGGGAGAGGTGGTGGAAGGTTTCCGAAACCGGAGAATCCCCCAAGCACATCTATTTCATGGGAAAGGACAACATTCCATTTCACACGATAATCTGGCCAGCCATCATAATGGGCCTGAATGCATCAGATTCGTCATTTGTTTCACACGTACCGGAGATCGGCGACCTCGTTCTTGAGGACAACGTCTCAGCGAACGAGTATCTGATGCTACAGGGCGGCCAGTTTAGTAAGAGCAGGAGGCATGCAGTCTGGCTACCTTCATACTTAGAACAGTACGATGCAGATGCTCTCCGGTACTATCTGTCGATAAACATGCCAGAGACTCACGACACCGACTTCAGATGGGACGAGTACGTTGATAGGGTAAACAATGAACTCATTGGAACTTACGGGAACTTCGTCCACAGGGTGATGACCCTAACGCATCGACTTCATTCTGGAGAGTCCAACCCACTGTCGCAATTTGACTCACCAACAGATCATGAGGATACGATTGGCCACATCAGGGACCTAATATCTAGTGCTATCGATTCGATGGAGAAACAGAGGTTCAAGGAGGCTCTCAGGACCATAATGGGAATAGCACAGAGGGGGAACTCATTGCTTCAGGATGCAGCTCCATGGAAATATCTCAACGAGGATGATTCCGAGGAGAGGAATCAATCACTGGCATCGTTGGCCCTTTCTTGGAGGTTATGCGGATGCCTTGCAGTGTGCATGAGGCCCTTCATCCCGTTCTCCTCGGACAGGCTATGGGATATGATGGGCAACGAGTCTGATATTGACCGTATTCTCTGGGATGAATCCTTCGATATTGAATCCGTACTATCATGGAACCCAGAAAAGCCCGAACCACTATTCTCGAGGCTCGATCTCGAAGAAATACTTGAGCGGGAATCCTCGCTTGTTGACAGTAAGGACAATGACGAGGCCCCCAATCCCGAAGACGGGGGCGATTACATCGAATTCGAAGATTTCATGAAAGTGGAGATGAGGACCGGGCGAATAATTTCCGTAGAAGACCATCCTAATGCTGACAAACTATACGTAATCACATTGGAGGATTCAACTGAATCGACAAGGACAGTATGCGCCGGTCTGAAGGATTACTATACACCATCTGAATTGGAGGGTCTCGACGTAGTTTTCGTCGCGAATCTTGAACCTCGTAAGCTCAGAGGTGTTATGTCGGAGGGAATGCTACTAGCCGCAGACGACGAGGAGGGCAACGTACGTGTCCTCACTCCTGAGGGGGACATTAGCACAGGTTCGAGAGTAAGGTGATCAGTAGCCTTCGGTGAATATTGAGCCTAGTAAGAACACCGAAACTACTGCAAATTAACTCTTGGTCCATACTGAGTATGTAGATGCATGTTCATTATGTTCATCCTCGGCGATTTGTTCGATGACTTCCTCGGACCATTTTGTCATATCCCAGTTGGGGAAAGAAACGTCTCCGCTACCACCAACATGGACCTTCGTAACGTGTATCTCGTCAACCCTTTCCAGGAACATCTCGTAAATCTGCGACCCCCCAATTACCCAGCACTCATCACTACCTTCGGAAAATGCTATTTCGATCGCTCTCCCAACGTATAGTGCTGTCACAGCACCGTCGGCATTCCAGTTTGTATCCCTGGACATCACTATGTTAGTCCTGTCAGGGAGTGGTGTGAAGTCCGCCGGCAATGAGTCCCAGGTCTTTCTGCCCATTATTACAGAATTGAAGCCAACCCCCTCTGTCAGACTCTTGAATCGGACCATGTCACTCCTAAGACGCCATGGAAGCTTGCCTGAGTTGCCTATGTTGCCATCTTCATCCATTGCTACAATCATGGCCATCTTCATGGTATCACTATATGGAAATCGGTGCTGATATGTGAGGGTGGTGGTCATAGTCTTCGATAGAGATATGTTCGAATCTAAAATCATCTATTCTGAATATTGAGGGGTCAAGTCGCAACTTCGGAAGATCTAACGGAGTTCTTTCAATTTGCTTTTTGGCCTGCTCAATGTGATTGAGATAGAGATGACAATCTCCCCCGGTCCAAACGAACTCTCCAGGTTGCAGACCGCAAACCTGGGCAATCATGCAAGTAAGGAGGCTATACGATGAGATGTTGAATGGCACCCCGAGGAACGCATCCGCACTCCTCTGATAGAGGTTGCAAGACAGTTTTCCCTCGTTTACATAGAACTGGAAAAAGGCATGACAAGGCATCAGAGCCATCTCCTCCAAATCCCCTACATTCCACGCTGAGACGATAATCCTCCGGCTGCTAGGATTATTCTTTATCAAATCAATCGCACCTTCTACTTGATCGATTACTCTCCCATCATTGGACTCCCAGAACCTCCATTGTTTGCCGTATACCGGCCCAAGATCTCCGTTTTCGTCCGCCCACTCATTCCAGATTTTAACTTTGTTCTCCTTGAGATATCTGATGTTTGTTTCACCCGACAGGAACCAAAGCAATTCATGAATCACACTCGGCCAGTGAACCTTCTTCGTAGTAATCGCAGGAAATTCCTCTGATAGATCGAATCTCATTTGATAGCCAAATACCGAAATTGTTCCTGTCCCAGTCCTATCTCCCTTGACAGCCCCCTCATCGAGAATGTGCCTAAGTAAATCCAGATACTGCTCCATTATTTTCATGGGTTGAGTAGGTAGTCCATCAAGAATGCGCTCAAGGAGCACCTCTAATTCTCAGAGTCTCGATAAACTGGTTTGCGAATTTCCTGTACATCACCCTCATAGATGCCTGCTGCTCTTCTATCGTCTGGTCCATCAGTTCGTCTACCCATTCGTCGTCTATACTACCTCCTTGGGCACTCTCAGCCCACTGTGCGAAAGTAATGGGGTCATCAACAATCAAATCTATCCTCTTCCATGGTTTGGGAAATTTACTTCCGGGTGGCATGAAATCTCTTGCTCCAATCGACATTGTTACGGGAACTATGGGGACTTGTGGAAATTTTGCTGCTAGCCTAGCAAAACCGGTCTTTGCGGGCTGAAGCAACGGAGGTGATTCTCTCCTCGACCTAGTCCCCTCAGGGAATACTCCCAGACAATGCCCACTTTCGATAACATCGACTGCTCTTGCCAAAGCATCCCGCCCACCACCTTCTCTGAAGGTCTCAATCTGTCCGGTTGATAGCATGACAAATCGATTTGGCTGCTTGTCGAAATGCCCTTCTTTGGCCATGAAATGAATAGGTCTCTGAGAAGCAAGGACCTTGATGAATGGATCTAGATTACCAAGGTGATTTCCGCAGAATATCGCTGCCCCCTCCCTGGGCACTTTGTGAGCTCCCCTGATATGCACATTCGTGACACTTCTGAATAGGGAGGGGACGTACTTCTCTAGGAATCTGTATATCAACGGAGTAGAGAATCGCTCACCTGTACCTTCGAGTCCAACCGATGAGGAAATCTTCTGGAGTGACTCATAGGATAGTCCCATGTGCCTCGCGTGTAGTTCACAGTTTCATACTTTACAGTTGAATACGTTGAATAATCAAAGCAAACATAACTGTGCATGGGAGGGAGATTGACCGCACTCATTGTCTCAGTCTTGTTTTGCTTCCCTTTGTTCGCCCCAACTGTCTCTGGCGAATGGGGGTCAGACACATGGCTCTCTAGCGTGATTGCCACAGAACGTCTCGAGAGTGGTGATGAGTTCGGCTGTCATGGATATGAGGGTGTCGAGACGACTGAGGAGAATTGGGCTATTTCCTCTTGCAAGGAGTACCTGGAAGGACTTACAAATGCCTCAAGGTGGGGAGTTTCTCCGATTTCGTTCGGAATAAATACCGCGTTCGTCGATACCCAAACAGGTAACTCACTGATAAATTCAGGATTCCAAATTGTTGGCGACATGGTGCTCGAGGCACCTGAGGGGCTGTCAATCGCTGTAAGAAATGGGGCCAGCCTAGAGGAGGGAGTAGCCAACAAATCACTGATTGCATCAGCAGAGGACGACTCGCTTATCAGTATTCACTGGAGGGCGAGAATTGACGATTTACGAGTCAGGACGGACAAGGACGTCATCACATGGTTAGAGGAACAACAAGCCTGGTTCACAACTTGGGGGGAATGGCACCACCACAGATCCTCAGGAGTATCTACATCAGCGGTTCTAGATGGTTCAACTGTTACTATCCAGTCATCCGCACAATCTAGCGGGATGACCTCATGGGCAGTCCCTGGGACGATTATGGTCAAGTTCGATTCAACAGTCCTCTCGGTATCAGACACAGAAGGACACGCCCTTCCATTGCTATCAGCTGGTGATAGAAAACTCGCCGTTGGTTGGCGAACTGTAGAGGGTGGAATTATCGTAACACAGTCTCCACATACCACGGTGGTAGTCGAGTTAGATGGTAATCCCGAACAGATAGAAACTACGCCATTGGTCACTTTCAACGACCTAAACTACTCGGTTACCATCGTCGGACACCATACAATCAATCTTTTCCAATGGGCCCAGGACTTCTTGGGCACTGATCTTACCTTCACATGGCTAATCGAGAGGCCATCAGACGATGTAGTTGGGTGGAAATTGCCACTTTTTGCAGCATCAATGCTAATCGCAGTCCCACTTTCAATAGTCTACTTGCTTCGAAACGACCAATTCTTTGACACTAGGAATCCGGACCGCTGATCAATGGTCCCTCAATCTCAATTCCCTCTTCGACCATCCTCGAGATTATCCTACTGACGGCTTCTGATGACAGTGCTTCTGGTGGATGCACCCCGGGTGGCAGCATGTCAGGATCATTGAGCCATTCTTCTACACAGCATACTGTAACTAGTCCCGTAGACCTTGCCATGGAATGCCCATCATCACCTCCATGATCTTGCACTTGCCACGTCATCTTGGTTCCGTCATGACCCTCAGCAAATACTTCCATCCATGTGAATTCGGGTGTATTCTCGTCATATTGCCATTCAGATGTGAGCCTCTCAATGTCCAATTCACCGGATTCCATCTCATCGATGAACTTCTGAATATGTCCGGGCCATCTCACAGTATACTCTGAGAGATCTACTGCAGGAATAGAGTTGAGGACGCTTCGAAGTCCGTCTGTAAGGAAAGCCTCCATTTTTCCCTTTTCGGGGACGTCAATCTCATGCCTTTCCGAAAGAGCGGGCAAAGTCACTTGCTCGGAATCTCTCACAACTCTTGCTGGTCTTGTGTACTCAGCAACGACGTCAATAGGCGAGAATGGAGCCATGTAGTTCCATCCAGAAGTAGGCCCAGTTGGATTCCCACCAACCCTCACTTCCCCGTTCCTCAATGTTCCCAATTCCTTGTATGCTTTAGATAGCAGCATGTTTGACAGTCCGGGGGCAATACCAGTATCCCATAGGATGCTCGCTCCGTAATTCTTGGCCTTTTCGTCATCTCTGTCAGGCGTGAATTGACTAAAGCTCAAATCGACAGTTCTCCATGGGAGCTCAGCAAGTGATGTAGTGCTCAAATGCCCGATGTCACCGGGAAGCATATTGACCACAAGATCATTCTTTGGGTCGAAGGTAAGTCCTTCATCCGAGGCAATCAAATCCAACATCAGATTTATGGGATTATCATCGGGCCCCAGATGATGCACCTCAATACCAGGGAATCCTAACACACGATGTGGTTGAGGATCGTAGGCATGGACTGAATATCCCGCTTCTGCGAATTTTCTGGCCACATATGAACCCACGAGCCCTACTCCGAAGCAGTGAATTACGCTCATGACACTCGGGGTCCGGCCGTGTTATTCGTTGTAACTGTCTGCAATTTTTTCCATATATTCTAGCGATGCCTTGATTGGGTGCAATACTTGCCGCATATTTATGGAAAAGGCCGGAAGGATAGACCCATGGTCATCTGAGCAATCCACTGACTATGCACGAATAGTCAGCCAATTCGGGCTTTCATCAGTCGACCCAGACTCTCTGCCAAATCCTGGCATGTTACATCGCAGAGGCATTGTATTTGCTCACCGAGATCTCGATGTAGTGGTTGACTGTATGGGTGCTGGAAACCCGTTCGGAGTACTTACCGGCCTGATGCCCAGTGGTAGGATGCACCTCGGACATAGTATGGTAATTGAGCAAGTTCGTTGGTTCCAGGAACAGGGTGCCGATGTAACCGTTGCCGTAGCTGACTTAGAGGCGTTGGCAACACGTGGAACATCCATATCAAAGGGCCGTCAAACAGCACTTCGCGAATATGTTCTGAACTATGCCGCAATGGGGCTCGATCCCGATAACACCAATGTATACTTCCAGAGTTCCCGACCAGCTGTTCAGAGGCTAGCCTTTACTCTCGGTCAGCGAACTAACCTTTCAGAATTCGAGGCAATATATGGCTTCAATGGGGAGACGAATCTCGCTCATGTCCAGGCACCACTAGTACAGGTGGGAGACATTGTCCACCCTCAAATGGAAGAGTACGGTGGACTAAGGCCAATTGTTGTACCTGTTGGGGTCGATCAGGATCCACATCTGAGATTGACTAGGGACATTACCCAGAAGACGAACTGGTTCAACGTTAAGCAGCGAAAGTCCGGGGGTCTCACCGTGGCACTTTCAGTTCAAGATGGCAATAAATCAGAGCTTGGTGTGTCTGAATCCGGAAAGGTTGACATTAACTCCCGAACAAAAATAATATCCAGTTTGGAAGGATCAATTAAGGAAATTGGATTCGCTGACGTAAAATCGAACCCTAAGCACGGAACTATAGAAATTCCAGGTGCAACAATCGCTGATAGATCAAGAATTAGAATGAAGATGCTAGCAATAGAGCGAAAAATGGGTGGAATGGGACTTTTTCCCCCTTGCTCAACCTATCATAGATTCGCAGTTGGTATGACCGGGGATAAGATGTCATCTTCCAAACCAGAGACTACGATTTTTATGGATGACGATATTGAAGTCATGACAAAGAAGGTACAGAGGGCTATTAGTGGCGGCCAATCTACAGTTGAGGAACATCGAAGACTCGGGGGCAATGTCGCGAAAGATGTAGCATTCCAGTATTTACAGTTCTTCTTCGAGAAAGACGACATCGCCTTGGATGAGATTCGACGAGAATATGAAAGTGGCAGGCTCCTTGCTGGAGAGGTGAAGCAACTATGCATCGACAGCGCTACCGAGTGGTTGAACGAACTCAAGGAGAAGAGAGGGCAGTGGGAGGACCGGATAAACGAGTTCCTAGCACCTGATGCCCTCTAACCTATCTCGAAAACAGGAATATCAGGGCCAGTATCCAAACTCTCTTCCTCAATCTCATTCAATTCTCGTGATTCTGTATCCTCGTGGATAATCTGGCTTCTTCCGCGAGGATCCAATAGGTCCACGCGAATCGCATCGTCCCCCGACTTCGCAAGCTCCAGTCTTGCCAGCATTTGTTCTGCAATTTGCCCAGCCTCATAGTCATCGTTTCCCCTAATAACCATCCTGATTGCTTCTTCGAATCGTTTGATTACTCCCTCGATGTTTGTCACGAATCCACTAGAAGAACTACCCGGAGAGACTTCCAAGTCTAGCTCTGGAATGCGAATTGTACAAGATGAAGATCTTACCACTCTTGCAGAAGTCTTTTCGATTGAATCGATAACAATCGAGGAGAATCCAGGTTTTTCCCCATCAGAAGGGATGAAGTCGGTGTGCTTCCAGCCGCATGAGGCACACATCACGGTGATCTGGGTATGTTCACCAAAGTATGGAATCTCTGAGTTCATTGCAAGCATTGAGAGAGAATCCTCTTCTCGGCATTGCGGGCAGGGGGCCTCTACCTTGCTCTGCATGAGCTCACTTTACCCGAGCACTCTCGAACGTCGGAGGCAGCAGCAGCAGTCTTGAGTTACCCAGACGCACTAGCTGCCCATTCAAGTCCCCTTCAACAAATTCCTGAATATTGCCCACGGCCAGTTGTAGTTCCATGTCCCTCGTCATCAAACCAGTCATCTCCACGATTACAATGTCGCCATCAGAAATCCAATCCATCAGTTGCGCTATTCCCGTAACATCTTCGAGCAAAGCTCTGTGTACAATCACATCACCTTCGGACCTAAGGACTGGAGCATGTGGGAATTTTGTGCCGAGGTCATGGTAGGGCTCCCCAGGTTCGATATTTCCGAGGTTTTGATCTGAAATACTTGGCATCTCAACCCACTTGGGGCCATCATCTCCCGAACGCACATTTGTTCGACATACATTTGACGCTTCATACCTTCTACCTTGGTAATATGAATTGCCTCATTATAATCAAAATTCATGCAACCTCACCTCCCGTCGCATTGATAAAGGGTCGATTTTAGTTGATATCACTGGCAACTCCGCCGGTGGTTACTATGGACGCTACTACTACAGCAATCAAGACAGGCACAAGCACAATTGGCATCACTTACGATGGCGGTGTAGTAGTTGGTGCCGATCATAGAGCAACCATGGGGCATTTCATAGCAAATAAGTCAGTTCAGAAGCTATTCCGCATTTCCGACAACATCGCTCTGACCACTGCTGGACTAGTTGGGCATGCTCAATCCATATCTCGAGTTCTTACTGCTGAGTTGAAGCTTTACGAATTAAAGCGGGACACTCCTATGACTGTAAAGGGTGCAGCCACATTTACTGCAAACATCCTTTCTGGACGACCTCATTACGTCCAATTGCTTATTGTTGGGGTCGACCCATCCGGATCTAGCGTCTACAGTATCGACTCTGCTGGTGGATCTATTCCTGATGTATACTGCGCTACTGGTTCCGGCAGCCCATACATGTACGGTGTTTTAGAGGACCAATTTCAGGAGGGTATGACCAGACAACAGGCACTGACAGTTGCTGCAAAGTCTCTACTTGCCTCCGCTCAGAGGGATGCTGCGAGTGGAAATGGTATGGATTTGGCATATATCACAAATGAAGACGGTTTCACACAACTATCCGAAGAGGAAGTCAGCGAGCTTCTCTCTTCACTTTGATTACATTCCCGGCCCTAGCCGCTGACTTGGCCTAGTCGTTGAGGATATGAGGAGAACATTATGCGTCTGACGCTACCAGAGATAAAGAAGAAGATTTCCAAACTAATACCTGAGGGTATTTATTTTGAGGTCACTCTGGAAGCCGGTTCCATAGCAATTATCACAAAGCAACCTCGCGAATTCTCCGGTGGCGAGAGTCTCACAGTCAGAATTGCCAAGACAATCAAACGCAGGGTCGTTGTTCGGCCACACCCCGATATCCTGGCAGATGACGCTGAAGTGCACGATGCTGTGAACCGAATCATCCCTCCCGAAGCCATGGTCAGGAACACATGGCTGGACCCAGCTCTCTCCGAAGTAATTCTGGAATGCGATGACCCCTCTTCGGCAGTAGGTCCAAAGGGCGTCCATGTGAATACCCTGAGGGACGAAATTGGCTGGCTAGTCAAGATCGAGAGAGCACCGGCGAGAGAAAGCCGAACCCAACATGATATCCGTAGGTTTCGGAAGGAACTTGCAAACGAGAGGAAATCACTACTGAAGAAATTCGGAACTAGGATTTACCGCCCACAGAGACCAGGTGAACCGTGGGCCCGTGTATCCGCTTTAGGTTCATACAGGGAGGTTGGCAGGGCCATGCACCTAGTAACCACTAACGAATCAAAGGTGCTCGTCGATGTTGGGGCCAAGCCAACAAACAACCAAAACGAGGTTCAGCCTTTCTTCGCAGCCCCAGAACTGCTGCCATTGGACAATCTCGACGCCGTTGTAATCACCCATGCTCACATAGATCACATTGGAATGCTACCAGTACTGTTCAGATATGGCTACAAGGGACCAGTTTACTGCACACCACCCACTCGTGATCTGATGACTCTGCTGCAGATTGACTACATCAAAGTCTCTCAAGCAGAGGGCAACGAGGCTCCTTACTCAAAGGCCGACATACAAGAGTGCATCAAGCACGTCGTCGACGTAAACTGGGGGGACAAGACCGATATTGCTCCTGATGTGAAGATGACAATGGAGAATGCAGGTCACATACTCGGTTCCTCAAGTGTTTACATGCAGATCGGCGAGGGAAAATCAGAACACAGGCTCCTATTCTCGGGCGACATCAAATATGAGAAATCATGGCTGTTCGACGCGGCAACTGTTCGATTCCCCAAGGTGGACACACTTGTGATAGAGTCGACTTACGGAAGTCCCCAGAGCATCCAACCTACCAGGCGGCAAGCTAGCCAGGAATTACATGATCTTATCACGGACGTCTTGAATAGGAAGGGCAAGATATTCTGCCCGGTTTTTGCAGTTGGAAGGTCGCAGGAAGTCATGCTCGCTATAGACGAGCTCTTCAAGTCCGGCAGAGTATCTCCGGTTACCGTATGGCTGGATGGTATGATTACTGAGGCTACTGCGATTCATTCGAGCCATCCAAATTTCCTGAACAGGGAGCTCAAGAAGAGCATGCTCAGGGGGGGTGATCAGAATCCATTCAATTCCCCGTGGTTTAAGCAAGTAGACTCGCGTGAATTACGCGAGTCTATACTCCTTGATCCGAGCCCGTGCATCGTCCTAGCTACTAGTGGAATGATGACTGGCGGCCCGATTATAGAGTATCTTAAGCACTGGGCACCCGAACCCGGGAATACACTTTGCTTCGTGGGTTACCAAGCCTCCGGAACTCTTGGAAGGAGACTCCAGGAGGGTCACTCTCACGTCCCACTTATGGACAAGGGCCAGACACTGATGCTAGACGTGAAATGCAACATGGTGATTATCGATGGATTCAGCGGGCACTCGGATAGAAACCAGCTAATGGACTACGTCTCCGCCCTGAATCCAACACCGAGGAAGATTATCTGCCATCACGGGGACCCTCAGACGTGTAATGCATTCAGAGTAGGTCTTCGTGATAAATTCAAGGTACAGACCTACGCCCCAGCTAACCTCGAGACTCTGAGGCTTTCTTGATCATAGTACTGGTATGTCGAAACCCGCCTCGGTAGGATCTCCGACCCCTCCATCTTCGACTATGTCGGCATCATCTGCCCAATCACTCGCCACCTCTGTTCTGGATGAAGGCTCATTTACGTGCCTTGTCATGGCAAATCCAGCTGGAATTGGAGCGAGAAGTAGCAGCGCCCAAGCCTCAGCTGTAATCGTCTTTTCAACGATCATTAGTGCTACTGATATGGTGGCCAGGGAAGTGGATATGCCAAGTGCCAACCATCTGATTGCCTCCATAGTCAAACACCTTAGGGGGGCACAGATGTTCATCTTTGTCACGACAAAGTGATGTACCTAGATTTTTGAGCAAAGTCGTGAGTCATGTATGGCAATTGCTCCGATGCGATTGTGGGCATTCGTTCGGCCGGATTGGTGGAGAGTCTGGTAGATGCACCCGATGCGGGTCATCGCGATTCAGGGTGGTCTCTGAATTTGACAACTCGCGACTTCTAGCAGAAGCAGTATCTAATGCGAATCTCCCGAAGGAAATCGTTCAGGACATCACTTCTAGACTGCACTCTAAGGATAAGAAGGCTGCATATAGTGAAACAAATCAAGGGAATTCACGTTCGAAGCTTCTCCGAGCAATGCATGATGCTACGAATGAAAATGGCATGTTGAGCATCGCTTCTCTGGCGGACGAACTAACCAAGTTAGGAGTCGTAGAAACCTCTCCAGACTACTTGATCGGGCAAGCAGAAATTGAAGGGATCCTCCTTAGGTATGACTCGGACTCATGGACTTGGCTCCAGCAAAGTTCATGACGACTCACCGGACGCAACGATTACTACGGGGCCTGTGGGTTAGTCTGGTCTATGCTTGTTGCTTTGGGAGCAATAGACCCTGGTTCGAATCCAGGCAGGCCCACCACTTTGTTGCCATGCCTCCGCGGCTGAGCCACAGGGGTGTGTAGTTCCTGTTCGATGCCGAGTGATCTCATTTCTGACCCCCCAAGGAAGCGAGCAGGTCGAGCATTCGGGCGCGGTCGTCTAAGTCTCCGGCCTCAAGGACCTCGCTACGTTCAAGGAGAATACCTCCTACGGCGGATATGGGCATCGGTGATCGTTGGATTAGATTCGTTGACTTCTTCTTCGGCGTTGGACTCATGGGGAAAAATCTTGAAGAAACTGAAGAAGAGAAGGCTGAGAGAGTCACCGCAGAAGCCGAGAAGAGGATCGCTGAGGCAAAGAGAAAAGATATGTGATTTCCTGGGCCTGCCTGGATTCGGTACTCTCACACTTCCTGTTTGATTCCAGTGAGAGCCACTGGAATCATGCTTAGTTTTTCGAACATAGGTTATGGGTTGAACAACATATCCATTCCCCTGTCTAGATGTTGAACATTGATTATGACAAGTGTACTGTCACCGGTATGAACATGGACGTACAATTCCAATCTATCACCCAACTCTGGTACGCAATTCATCCATATCATTGGAACTTGTATATACTGCCCATATGTGATTATCTCTCCGGCAACGAAATCAACATCGCCCCCTAGTGTGTTTGTCCCTTCGAGTAGTCTGGAACCTGATTCGACAATTCCCTCCGAGTCGAAATCGACTTTTGTTCCATTTTGACATGCCATTGACCATGTTATATCTTCTACCAGAATTTCTCCTGAACCTGAACTGGGCTGCATGATGCCCAATACCTCGAATCCGCGTATCTTAATCGATGAGACTTGGTCATTTGCCCCTCCTGCAGCTACTATGGCACCAAGTCCATGATCACCAGCATCCAGGTGCGCTTCCCAACCATCGAAGTTTTCACCGCCGAACATTATGATTCGACAACCATCGGCTACTTTGATTGATGAGGCATCGTTGTCGGATGCTCCGGCAGCTAGAAAGGCCTCATTATCGTAGTTACCAAGGGGGAATGTTACCGACCACCCAGTAAAGGCTGAATGCTGCCAAAGCTCAGCACTGCATGCCGGCTCTGTAAGAATTAGACTCTCGACTTTCATTTTCTGTGAAAGTTGATTCTGAAGATCGGATACAGTGGACTCCGATTGCTGATTAAGCCTCTCGACAGATGATATGATGATTGTAGAAGCGACAGATGCAACCAGAATGAGTGCGATGAAGACGATCATCGCCCCAACCCCAATTGACCCAGCAGATTTCTTAGTTGGGTGCACAATTTTTACAACAAATATTCTACATTAGAAAGTTTGGTAATATCGGATTACCCATGGCGGCGCGAAGCATTTTTGATACAATGCAACCTCTGTCAACAATATTTCCTGAGTAATCTCATAGAAATAGGGTTATATTCATCCTCCAGCGGTCTTGATTATGTCGGTGATTGAATTGTTCATGGCTTCAATTACAAATAGTAAAAGATTGCTTTCTTATTTTTTAGTTATTTTGTTTATAGGAATTCCAGTTTTAGGACTAATAACTTCTGATTTCAATGAGTCTTCCGAAGAATTACCTGGAGAACAGATGCCAAAAAATACCTATGAGTCAAACTTGGGGGCAGTCGATAATCTAGGAGAAACCTATCTTAATGTAGCCGGGTTTCAGGAAGGATCAGTCCAAACTTATAGTGCCATAAGTACAGGAGATTTTCATACATGTGCAATTCTTGATGATGCATCTGTAGCTTGTTGGGGATACAATAACAAAGGACAACTTGGAGATGGAACTACTACTCAACGAAATACACCTACTCAAACATCCAGTTTAGGAACGGATAGGACTGCAATTGCAATAACTACAGGAGATTATCATACATGTGCAATTCTTGATGATGCATCTGTAGCTTGTTGGGGAAGGAATGACTATGGTCAACTTGGAGATGGAACTACTACTCAACGAAACACTCCTACTCAAACATCCAGTTTAGGAACGGATAGGACTGCAATTGCAATATCTTCTGGAAGAGAACATACATGTGCAATTCTTGATGATGGATCTGTAGCCTGTTGGGGATACAATAACAAAGGACAACTTGGAGATGGAACTACTACTGATCGATTAACACCTACTCAAACATCTAGTTTAGGAACGGATAGGACTGCAGTTGCAATAGGTGTTGGAGAACTTCATACATGTGCAATTCTTGATGATGCATCTGTAAGTTGTTGGGGTTACAATGGCTATGGAGGACTTGGAGATGAAACTACTACTGATAGAAATACACCTACTCAAACATCTAGTTTAGGAACTGATAGAACTGCAGTTGCAATATCTGGAGGAAGATATCACACATGTGCTATTCTTGATGATGCATCTGTAGCCTGTTGGGGCAGAAATAACTTTGGTCAACTTGGAGATGGAACTACTACTAGTAGGCATACGCCCACTCAAACATCTAGTTTAGGAACGGATAGGACTGCAGTTGTAATTAATACAGGACAATATCACACATGTGCAATTCTTGATGATGCATCTGTAAGTTGTTGGGGAGACAATGACTATGGTCAACTTGGAGATGGAACTACTACTGATCGATTAACACCTACTCCAACATCTAGTTTAGGAACGGATATGACTGCAGTTGCAATAACTGCAGGACATTATCATACATGTGCGGTAATTGTTACGGATGGAGGATCTGAAGAATATTATGGCGCGGAAACAAAATGTTGGGGATACAATGTCAGAGGACAACTTGGAGATGGAACTACTACTGATCGATTAACGCCTACTCAAACATCTAGTTTTGGAACAGACGTTCATCAAGGCGCAATATCTGCAGGGGATGCTAACACATGTGCAATTCTTGATGATGGATCTGTAGCTTGTTGGGGAGACAATACCTATGGTCAACTTGGAGATGGAACTACTACTGATCGATTAACACCTACTCAAACATCTAGCCTAGGTGAAGGGCGTACTGCAGTTGCAATAACTGGAGGCGATTATCACACATGTGCAATTCTTGATGACGGATCTGTAGCCTGTTGGGGATACAATGGTCATGGTCGACTTGGAGATGGAACTACTACTGATCGAAACACCCCTACTCAAACATCTAGCCTAGGTGAAGGGCGTACTGCAGTT
>Ga0114996_10002082_pt1 | contig 26187 bp, 24 predicted proteins | sample ArcticOcean_MG_C_4_FD_87039 | JGI IMG/M metagenome (GOLD analysis project Ga0114996, IMG submission 87039) | Marine microbial communities from western Arctic Ocean - ArcticOcean_MG_CB4_134 | ecosystem: Environmental > Aquatic > Marine > Oceanic | place: Arctic Ocean: Canada Basin | collected... | reverse complement strand
TTGCCTGCGTCGAGATGGCGGTGGATATTCAGCGCCGGTTCCGCGAAGAAAACGCGGACGTGCCCGAAGACCAGCAGCTTTTGTTCCGCATCGGCATCCACATGGCCGAAGTGATCGACGACGGCGGCGAGATTTACGGCGACGGCGTCAATATCGCGGCGCGCCTGGAAAGCCTGGCCGAGGCCGGCGGCATCTGCATTTCCGGCATGGTCGCCGAACAGGTACGCCAGCGCCTGGATGTGGGCCTGGAAGATATGGGCGACCAGCAGGTGAAAAACATCGTCCAGCCGGTGCGCGCCTATAAGGTGATTGCCGATCAGGCGTCCGGGCAGCCGGTGGCGGCGGCACCGGTTTCCGAATTGCCTTCCATCGCCGTGTTGCCGTTCGACAATATTTCGGGCGATCCGGAGCAGGACTATTTCTCCGACGGCATGACCGAGGATATCATTACGGCGCTCAGCCGCCTCCGCTGGATTTTCGTCACCGCGCGCAACTCCACCTTTTCCTATAAGGGCCAGTCACCGGATATCCGCGACGTGGCAAAGGATTTGGGCGTTCGCTATGTGCTCGAAGGCAGCGTCCGCAAGGCCGGCAACAAAGTGCGCATATCCGCCCAGCTTATCGAGGGCGCGTCGGGCAATCATATCTGGGCGGAACGCTACGACCGGGACCTCGAAGACATATTTGCATTGCAGGATGAGATCACCGAAACTGTAGTCGGCGCGATCCAACCGGAGTTGACCGAGGCCGAGATCAAGCGCGCCCGGGCGAAGCCGCGTGAAAACCTCGATGCATGGGACCTCTGCCAACGTGGTATGCACCACTACTATATTCATAGCGGCGACGATATGCTGGAAGCCGCACGCCTATTCCGCCAGGCTATCGCACTGGATCCAAACCTGGTTGCGTCCTATTCTGGATTGGCGCAAGTGCTATTTATCGTAACTATGGGACAATATGCGGAAAACCGGGCCGAATTGCGGGCCGAAGCAGTAGAGATGGCCCGCAAAGCGGTCGAGCTTGACCGGGATGACGCAAACGCCCACGCCAATTTGGCTCGGGCACTGCTGAGTGTCGCACAGATAGACGGCAATTACGATGCAGTGTTCGCAGCCAATGAACATGCGATTGGGCTCAATCCAAGCTCGGCCTACGCCCATTATAGCTTTGGACGCTCCCTGGAAATGGCCGGTCGTTCAGAAGATGCCATTCGGCATTTATCAACTGCTATGCGCCTGAGCCCACGTGATCAATATGCTGGCCAAGCCATGGCCGGTATGGCCGGTGCCTATTTTGATCTTGGCGAGTTTGAGGCCTCCCTCGAATGGGCGGTCAAGGCGGAGCGTTCAATCCGAACTTGACTTGGCCGGGCATGTACCTGACGCGAGTTGCTACCTATGTACTTCTTGAGCGGAACGACGATGCGCGACTTGAACGCGATGCGCTACTAGCCCGCTTCCCCCAAGCGACGCTCGCGGCATATCACAGCGATTGCTCGGGTTTCGCAAGATGTGGTGCCGTCACCGAAGCCGTTCGCAAGGTGGAATTCCCGGAGTAGGGCGGCTACTCGGTAACGCTTATCACCGCTGAATAGATGGAATTGCGCCAGTCCGCTTCGGGCTGAGTCTCGCCTTTTATGTCGGTAGTCCGGCAGCGGAGATCGTAGGTGCCGGGTTTCGGCGGCGTCCACGGATAAATGAATTTCTGCCAGGCGCGGCCCTGGGGATTTTCCAAATCCGCCGCCTGCCAGGTTGCACCGCCGTCGACGCTCACTTCCACCGATTGGGCGGCGCAGTTGGACCAGGCCCAACCCCAGATTTCGGTTGGTGCGAGGGGGATTTCGTCTTTTGCCGCCGGCGCGATGATGAGGGATTCCGGGCTTACGTCCCAGACCGGCTTGGTCACCTTGCCGGACGGATCGGCGGCGTAATCGGGGTCTGAGTAGAGCTCCGTAAAATGATGATCCGGGCGCCCGTTCGCCAGTTGCAGCCGGCACAGCCATTTGACGCTGTTGGTGCCGTAATACCCTGGAACCACAAGGCGCGCCGGAAAGCCATTTTTTGCACTTAAGGGCGCGCCGTTCAGCTCGTAGGCAAGCAACACATCGCCGCCCGCCACCCGGCCCAAGGGAATGTCTTTCAGGTAATGATCCACCGTCTCGCCCTTAAAGGCGCCGTAATCGAGCCCATAGGCCCAAAGATGGCTGGCCGCATTTTGCACGCCCATCTCTGCCAGCAGCGGCGCCAGCGCCACGCCGCCCCAGACCACGTTGGCGGCGCGGCGCATGGCCAGCTCCGGCTTGTCCGGGTTACCGGCGCAAACATAGGCGCTTTCCAGCTCTATCTTTTCCAGCGCCCGCAATTGCCCGAAGGAAAGGGTTGCCGGTTTGTCGATGAGCCCGGTGAATTCCAATTGCCAGTCATCGGCTATCACTTCGGGAATGCCGAGATGGCTGGTTCCGAACAAATTATCGTTGGTGGTCCGCCGCTCGGTCAGTTGCTTGGTTGGAATTTGATCGATGCGCGTACGCGTCTCGATCATGGTCGGTTTCGGTGCGATGCGGGCCATGAGGCGCTCCCCAGCAATTATTGCGGTGGCGGCGCAACGATAGCATGGCATGACATCGGGTGCGCAAAAATTTAGAGTGCCCGGACCAATCACCAGGAAACCATCCACCATGACCAAAACGCCCACCCATGCCGGCGGATATGAATCCGATGGCGCCCGGTACATCCACCCTTCGCCGGAACGCAACAAAGGTCCAATTCTCGAAATCTTGAAAGAGATACTGCCGGCCTCTGGGCTTGTGTTGGAGGTTGGCGCCGGGTCGGGTCAGCACACCGCCCATTTCGCCGCCCATTTCTCCCACCTGGAATGGCAGGCGACGGAGCCGGATGCGGATTTGCGGACCAGCATCGCCGCCTGGATCGATTACGCCGGTATTGCAAATGCCCGTGACCCCCTGGATTTGGACTGCCGCCAGTCCGATTGGCCCGTCGATCAGGCGGCAGCTGTGATATCGTCCAACATGATCCACATATCGCCCTGGGCCTCTTGCCTCGGCCTGATTTCCGGCGCCGGCAGGATACTTGGCGAAGGCGGCGTCTTGTATTTCTATGGGCCCTTTTCCGAGGGCGGCGTTCACACCTCTCCCGGCAACGCCGATTTCGATGCCAGCTTAAAGTCCCGCGATCCCGAACTCGGGATACGCGATGTGGATGATGTGACGGCGCTGGCCAGGAGCCACGGGCTCGAATTCGAGCGCCGCGTGACCATGCCATCCAACAACCTGTCGCTGATTTACCGGAAATCTTGATTTTCCCGCGAATTTGTCGGACCACTGGTTCAGGCAATAAACGGGGCAGGGATCATGGCATCGGATGACGGCAAACTGGCGGGCAAGGCGGCGATCATAACCGGGGCGGGGCGCAATATCGGCGAAGCCATCGCCACACTGTTTGCCGCCGAAGGCGCATCCGTCGCGGTGGTCGATATGGATGCGGGCCGTGCCAGTGCCGTTGCCGAAAAGATCAAGGCCGCCGGCGGCACGGCGACACCGATCACCTGCGATGTTTCCGACACGTCCGATATCACGAACATGGTTGCCGCCACGGTGGATGCCTTTGGCGGTATCGACATCCTGGTCAACAATGTGGCGATCACCGACAGGAAAGACATTTTTGCGCTCTCCGAAGACGAATGGCGGCGCACCATCGATGTGACGTTATCATCGCCGTTTTACGTCACCAAGCAGGTGGCCAAGTGGATGGTCGATAACGAGCGGAGTGGGCGCATTGTCAATATCGGCTCCACGTCAGGCTTCGCCGGGCGCCCGCAAGCCATCGCATACGGCGCCGCCAAGGGCGGGTTGAACACCCTGACCCAGTCATTGGCGGTACAGCTTGCCCCGCACGGCATCATCGTCAATCAGGTGTCGCCCAACATGACCGGCTCGCCGGTGGGCAAGCAAGATTTCGATCCATCCCGCCAGGTGAGCAATCTGGTGGGCCGCGCCGGCGCACCGGAGGAACAGGCGAAAGCGGTATTGTTCATGGCTTCGGAAGACGCCTCGTTCGTTGCCGGCGCCAATCTGTTCGTGGACGGCGGCACCATGGCCATGGCCTCGTTTGCCGATGCCAATCGATCCGTACCTAAGGCCGCTACATGACCGGACCCTATCGTCTCGGCGTCGATGTGGGCGGCACCCATACGGATCTGGTGCTGCTCGACATATCCGACGGCTCCATCGAAATCGAGAAGGTCGCCTCGACGCCCGCCAACCCGGCGCTCGGTGTGCTCGATGGCGTCGCCCGGTTCGTCGCGCGGGGGCGGCGCCCGGAGACCATCGAATATTTCGCCCACGGCACCACCATCACCACCAACGCGCTTCTGGAGATGCGCGGCGCCAAGGTGGGCATGCTGATTAATCAGGGCTACCGGGCGATTCAGGAAATCCAGAGCCAGGCCCGGGACGGCAATCCGTTCGATTACTACTTCCAGCGGCCAACCCATCTGGCCCCGCAAAGCGCCACCTTCGAAGTCGGCGGCCGCCTGGATTACGAAGGGGCTGAAATCACGCCCCTGGACGAGGACGCGGTGCGCGCCGCCGCCATTGCCCTGCAAGCAAAAGGCGTCGCCTCCATCGCCATTGTCTTTCTGTTTTCCTACATGAATGCGGGGCACGAGCAGCGCGCCCGGGACGTGATCCTGGAAGTCTGGCCCGAAGCCGATGTGTCGTTGTCGTCGGACGTGTTGCCGCGCATCCGCGAATGGCCGCGCATGTCGACGACGCTTCTGAACGCCTATCTGGAACCGGTGCTGGTGCATTATATCAGCGACCTCGCCGCCGGGCTGGATACGGCGGGCGTGCAGACCAAGCAGCGCTTTTTGATGCAATCCAACGGCGGCGTCATGCCGTTCCAGGCGGCCATCGCCGGCGGAAAAACGGTGCATACGTTGTTTTCCGGCCCGGCCGCCGGCGCCGAGGCAGCCGCGTATCTGGCCGCCGAGGATGCCAAGACCGGGCTCGTGACCCTGGATATGGGCGGCACGTCTTGCGATATCGCTTTCATCGAAGGCGGCGCACCCCTCGAAGTGACCGAGGGCGAGGTGGCGCGCCGGCGCTTGGATGTGCCGGCGCTGGATTTGACCACCATCTCGGCGGGCGGCGGCTCCATCGCCTGGATCGATGGCGGCGGTCTGCTGGCGGTGGGCCCGAAAAGCGCCGGCGCCGATCCCGGTCCGGTCTGCTATGGCCAAGGCGGCGAAGATGCGACGGTGACCGATGCGGACATCGCCTGCGGTTTCCTCAATCCCGATTATTTTCTGGGTGGCGCCCAAACCCTCGATGCCGAGGCATCTTTAAAGGCCCTCGCCAAGGTCGGCGAACCCCTGGGGCTATCGGGGCTGGAGGCCGCCGCCGGCATCCGCCGCATTGTCGATATGCGCATGGCCGACGAGGTGCGCGTATTCGGCGCCAAGCGCGGCGTCGATCCACAGGAATTCACGTTGCTGCCGTTCGGCGGCGCCGGCGCCGTGCACGCCGCCGCCGTCGCCGAGGAACTGACCATGCGCCGCATCTTGGTGCCGCCCAGCCCGGGCGCATTTTCGGCCCTGGGGCTGCTTTGCACCGACGTGGTGCACGACTATATCCGCTCCGAATTACGCCCCCTCGATCAAGTGGCCCCCGAACATGCGGAAAGCATTTTCCAGGAGCTGGAGGATCGCGGTCGCCAGGAGTTGCAAAACGAAGGCATGGATCCGGCGGCCGCCGGCTTCACCCGCGAGTTTGATATGCGTTATACGGGCCAGGGGTACGAGCTACGCGTGCCGGTTTTGGAGGGCGCCATCGACGCCGCCGCGCTCATCGCGCTCCGCCAACGCTTTGATGACATCCACGCCCGCATGCACGGCCACGCCGCCCGGGAAAAGCCGGTGGAACTGGTCTCGTACCGGGTGCGGGCGCGTATCGAAGTGCCCAAGTACGAGCCCGCCATGGCGCAGGATTTTGCCGAGGCGCCGGCGCCGGACGCCGCATCGAAAGGCAGCCGCCAGGTCTGGTTCACGTCCGGTGCGCCCATCGATGCGGCCATTTTCGCGCGCGCCGATTTGCCGGCGGGGGCGACCTTCGAAGGTCCGGCCATTGCCGAGCAGTTGGATGCCACCATCGTCGTGCCAAGCGGCTGGCAAGCGCGTATCGATGGCTATTTGAATATGATTTTGGAACAGGAACACTGAGATGGCCCTCGATCCGATCACCGTGCAGATCCTCAAGAACAAGGTCGCCAGCCTGGTGGACGAGATGCACTACCACTTCTACCGGTCCGGCTATTCCACCATCATCCGCGAAAGCCGGGATTTCTCCTGCGTCATATTGGACCTGACCGGGCGCCTCATTGTGCCGCCGCCGATGTTTTTCCACGCGCCGTTCTACAAATATTTCGTCGACCGCACGATTGAAATTCATGGCTTGGACGGGCTGGTCGAGGGCGACGTGATCGTCTCCAACCACCCTTATGAAGCCGGCGTGCCGCATGTCTCCGACATGGCTTTTATTGCGCCCATATATGCGGGCGGCGTGCTGATGGGTTTCTCCGGCTCTTGCGCCCACAAAGCGGATATCGGCGGCACCAATCCCGGCTCCACATCGGCCAATTCCACCGAGATTTATCACGAAGGGTTGTTGCTGCCGCCGGTTAAGATCAGCCACGCCGGAAATTACGATATCGATATCGAACGCATTATCCTGTCCAATAGCCGCCAGCCAGACCTGGTGCGCGGCGACGTGCGCGCCCAGATCGCCGCCACCGAAATGGGGGCGGCGCGCATGATCGAACATTGCGCCCGCTTCGGCACCGAGACGGTGATGGACGCCTTCGCTGCTATCCTTGGCGCGGCCGCCGATGAGTTGCGCGCCGCCATCACCGCGCTGCCCGACGGCGAGGCCAGCGCCGACGGCTATATGGATGACGACGGCATTGATTTGGACACGCCGATCTATTTCGCCGTCACCATCACCAAGAAGGGCGCCGACATCACCTTCGACTTTTCCGATAGCCAAGAACAGGCGCGCGGGCCGATCAACTTGCGCCCGTCCATGGTCGAGGCGTGCGTGTTCTATTCCCTGATCGGCTGCCTCGGCCCGGAGATGCAGTTCAACGACGGTATGCGCGACGTGGTGACGTTCAAATACGCGCCGCGCACGATCACCAATGCCGAGGCCCCGGCGCCGGTGTCGTCCTACCAGAAAGCCAATCTGCGCCTGACCGACGTGATCCTGACGGCGCTAGCTCATTTCAATCCGCTGCGGGCCATCGCCGGGTCGGGCTCGTCGGGCTCGCTGTCCATCAACTGGCACCAGGGCGGCAGGCCCGGTCACAACTCCCTGCAGTACGAGATTCTCGGCTCGGCCTATGGCGGCGCGGCGGGCAATGACGGCTGCAACGCCACGGCGACGCATTTGTCGAACCTGCACGTCACCTCCATTGAAATCATCGAAAGCGAATATCCGTGCCGCATCACCGAGTTCGACATGGTCACCGATTCCGGCGGCGCCGGTGAATTTCGGGGCGGCGTTTCGTTCCGGCGGCGCTACGAAGTGACCCAGGATTGCACCGTGGTGCGCCGCTATGACCGGCGCAAGTTCCCGCCGCCCGGCGCCGAGGGCGGCAAGGATGGCGGCGCCTCCAAATTCGTGATCCGCGCCGGCACTCGGCACGAAGAGGAAACGCCGGCGGCGGGCCGCTTCGATTTGCAGGCGGGCGATGTGTTTTATTTGCAAAGCGCCGGCGGCGGCGGCTTCGGCGATCCCATGCTGCGGGCGCCCGAGCGTTTGGCCCGCGATCTGGAAGAAGGCTATGTGAGCGAGAAGGCCGCCAAGGACCTATATGGCCGCTAGCCGCGCCGCAATTCGTCGATCAGTGATGTGTCGATGTAATCTGCGGGCACCGCCCCTGAGCCCGGCGCGACCGTGGCAATAATGTTTTCGGCGCCGGCGATATCGATCTCGGCATATTCGGGCGTGAAATCTCTGAAATTGGCGTAGCAGATGTCGATGGTTTCAGGATCCTCAAGCGCCAGCGCTTCCGCCAATACCGCCTTGCCGCGCGCTTCATCGGCGGCGGCGAGGCGGTTGCCGTCCATGGTGGCGGCGAGGAAATTCCGCACCGTCTCCCTGTTCTCCCGCAAATAGGCGCCCGTGACCGCGAGGCTGGTATAGAGCCAGGGCACCCGCTCAGGTAAAAAATCGATGATGGTTGGGAGCCCCGCCTTAAAAGCCTCGCTGCGCTGCGGCTCGTCCAGCATGGCCGCCGTAATCTCGCCCGAGAGCAGCGCGGCCAATCGCCCGATGCCGACCTCCTTTACCGTCACGTCGGCGCGGGCAAGGCCGAGGCGCCCGAGTGCCAGGCTCGCCGCCGCGTCGCTTTCCGAGCCGGCGCTGGAGATGCCGAAAACACCGCCTTTCAATTCGGTGACGCCGGGCGCGCCGAACAAGGTGCCCCGGATCACGTTGGAGAGCGAGCCGACGGCCACCAGATCGGCGCCGGCGGCGTTGGCGCGCACCAGTGACGATAAGCCGATATGCATCAATTGGATATGCCCGCCCATCAGTGACGGCCCGGCCTCGCGCCCGCCGACCATGGGCACCACTTCTATTTGCAGCCCCCGGTCCCCATAAAAGCCCGCCGCCTCGGCCATCCAGATGGCCAGGAACGTGTTGGCCGGCGCCGAGCGGCCGACTTTGAATGGGATCATGGGCGGGGTTTCCCCAAAACAAAAAGCCCCCCTCCAAAATCAGAGGGGGGCTTTATGGATCGCTTATGGTGCGGGATTTAGCAACCGCTGACGCATTTGGCGTTGGCGTCGAATTCCATGGTTCGGCCGCTCAAGGGAAGATGAACGGGAATGCCCTTGACCATGGCGGCGAACTTGGCGGTCTTGGTGCCGGCCACCAGCTTGCCGCCCTTGGTGGCTTGCTCGTTCATATGCTGGGGAATGGCCGCATTGGGCTTGATCAGCTCGTTGATGGAAAAGGCAGCTTCCTTTGGCCCCGACGTAAACATGTCACCGCCATTGATGATGGCCAGTTTGGCTTTGTAAAAACGGCGCACGGTAACGTCCTGCTCGGCGGTGATGCCGCTGTCACCGGACAAATAAACCACCAACCCGTTGGTAAAGGTCAGGATAAAGCCGTTGTCGGGCCCCACATAAGCGGTCAAGCCGTCCTTTTTCAGGGTTGCGGCTAGCTCTTTGGTCAAGAATCCGGGATTGGCACCGTTGGAATGGGTCACCGGCACGATGGCGACGCGCACCCCGCCGATTTTACCCTCGGCGCCGAAGCGCAGCACGTTGACTTGCTTTTTGGCGTTGCCGCCCGCGGCGCCGACCTGGGCGCGCAGGAAAGACCGCATCTCGCCGCCCGCCAGGCTGACGGCGCCCTTTTTGACGACGATCTCGGCGAAGTTGGAACTGGGCATTTTTTTGACTTTGATGGCCGGTTTGCCGCAAGCGCCGCCATTCGGCGCGGCCAGGGCGAAGCCGCCAATATGATCCACATGAACGCTGGTCAGCAGCACGCCGTCCAGCTTGCCGATCCTCGGATCATCGCCGCCGGTGACGGACATGCCAGGATCGACCATGATGCGGGTGCCGTCCGGGTCTTCGAATATCATCGCCCGGTCGCGGGCGCAAAACTCGCCTTCGTGGCTGCCGAGCGGCGTGACTTTGACGCCGGCGGCATTGGCCGGGCTGGCGGTCACGGCGGTAATGCCGGTGAACGCAATCGCGGAGACTGCTAGTAATGCTATGGTTTTCATGGTTCTCACTCCCTATTGGTTATACGTGCAAAATATTTTTATTCACTATTTTTAGCAAGTTCGGATCAATCCGGTACAATCACGCCGCCGCTACCAATGTGTCATTTTTGTTCGCTTAAGCAATTGTCAGCGGGCCAGGTTCGGCTTATATAGCCGTCAAAACATATGGCTTTCAGGGAGGAAGCAAACATGCTCGGCAAGATGATGAACACCCAGCTTACGATCAATTCGCTGATCGAATTTGCTGTCAAATTTCACGGCTCCACGGAAATTGTGTCGCGCTCCCTCGAAGGGCCGATCCACCGCTATACTTACGCCGATTCCTACAAGCGCATCGGCAAGCTGGCGCACGCGCTGGCGGCCCTCGGCGTCGCGGAGGGTGATCGGGTGGCCACATTGGCCTGGAACACCAACCGGCATTTCGAATTGTACTTCGCGGTCTCCGGCATGGGCGCCATCTGCCACACCATCAATCCGCGCCTGTTTGCCGATCAGATCGCCTATATCCTGGGTCACGCCGCCGACAAGGTGATCTTTGTGGATTTGACGTTCGTGCCGGTGCTGGAAGCGCTGGTGGATCGATTGCCGGACGGCGCCCGCGTGGTCATCATGACCGACGCCGAGCACATGCCCGAAACACAAATTCCCGGCGCCCTCGCCTACGAAGACATCATCGGGCCCGAGGCCGAGGACTACCCCTGGCCATCGCTGGATGAAAACACTGCGTCATCGCTTTGCTATTCGTCGGGGACAACCGGCAACCCGAAGGGGGTTTTGTATTCGCACCGCTCGACGGTGCTGCATTCCTGGGCCACCTGCGCCGCCGACGGGCTGGGCGTTTCAGCCCGGGACGCGGTGCTGCCGGTGGTCCCCATGTTCCACGTCAACGCCTGGGGGCTGCCTTATTCGTGCGCCATGGCGGGCGCCAAGCTGATCTTCCCGGGCGCCGGCATGGACGGCAAGTCGGTGGCCGAGTTGCTCGCCGATGAAGGCGCCACCATGAGCGCCGGCGTGCCCACTATCTGGGCCATGCTGCTGGCGCATTTGAAGGAAAACAACGTGCAATTGCCGAAGCTGGAGCGGGTCATCGTCGGCGGCTCGGCGGTGCCCCAATCGATGATCGAGGCGTTTGAAAACGACGTCGGCGCCGAATGCATCCACGCCTGGGGCATGACCGAGATGAGCCCGCTGGGCACCGTCGCCAAGATCAAAAATTCCATGACCGGTGCGGACCGTTCGGAAACAATTGCCTACCGCACCAAACAAGGGCGCCCGGTCTATGGCGTCGATATGAAGATTGCCGGCGATGAAGGCAAGCCGTTGGCCCATGACGGCGTAGAGTTTGGCGAGTTATGCGTGCGCGGCCCCTGGATCACCGGCGGCTATTTCGAAGACGCCGACGCCGATGTCGGCGCCTTTGACGAGGACGGCTATTTGCGCACCGGCGATGTCTCCACCATCGATCCGGAAGGTTTCATGCAGATCGTCGATCGGGCCAAGGACGTGATCAAGTCGGGCGGCGAATGGATCAGCTCGATCGAATTGGAGAACCTCGCCGTCGGCCATGCGGACGTGGCCGAAGCCGCCGTAATCGGCATTGCCGATGTCAAATGGGGCGAGCGGCCGTTGCTGATCATCGTGGCGGCCGAAGGCGCATCGCCGGCAAGTGGCGATATCCTGGCCCTGTTCGACGGCAAGGTGGCCAAGATGTGCATCCCCGACGCGGTCGAGTTTGTCGACGAATTGCCGCACACGGCCACCGGCAAAATCCTGAAGACCAAGCTGCGCGACGATTTCAAGGATTACAGCCTGCCCGGCTAGGGCTTCCCGATCCGTTCGATTTGCAGCGGTGTTTTGGTCAGGTTCCCGTCGAGGGCTATCACATTGCATTCCGTGTCGGAGCTCATCCGGCACCGGAAAATGACCATGGCGATGGCCACTTTGAGCCCTTTGTTGGAATTCCAGAACAGCCATTTGCCATCGTCGGACATGACCATGGCGCGACGCTTGCCGTCTTTCATATATTCTTCGACGATTTCTTCGTTTGCGTCGTTGAGCACATTGCCTTGCAAAAGCTCGGAAACATTTAGCTCGGTTTGCTTATAGAGGCCCGGCGTCCAATAGGGCGTGTCCTTGACGTGGCCCAGTGCGGCTGTGATGATGCCGTAATCGAGCGCTGTTTTCTGGAAACGCCGGCAGTCGCCCAAGGCCTTGCGTTTTTCGCAGAGGAAACTGACGACGCCGAAACGCGTCTTGAGTTCAGGGTGGAAAAATCGCGCCATGCCGGACGAGCGGGAAATGCGAAGCCAGTCGAGCACCAGTTCCGGGTCAAGCTTGCCGCCGGACCGCTCCATATACCAGCGTTCTGCACCGTCCGGGACATCGGTCATCCAGCCGCCGCTGCCGGGCGCCGGGTAAACGCCGTGAAAGCCGAGATAGGAATTCGACAGCGGAAAGTCATCCGAAAATTGACGTTTTTCGCCGGCCAGGAAGATGTGGGCACAGGCCGATACGCAGATGCCCGATACAATCGTGTTGAGCTTTTTATCCTCGACCGTGGCGGCAATACCCTCCATCGCGGTCACCTTGCCGCCCGGCATTTGGCGCAGGACAATCGTATCGACTTTCGGATTTTTATCGAGAGTGCGGTTGAAATCCAAGGCGTCGGTATTATAGATCTTGCCGGTCACGATCATTTGGTTCTCGGAAATCTTGAATTCCAGCGCCTGCGGCGCCCGGCCGCCCCCGATCCAGACAGCGCCAATCAAAAGAGCGGCGATAACAGGCTTCATGGATTTCCCCCCAAATGCGCTATTCCATAACAATATACGCGTATTAAAAGAGGCCGCGCAATTGCCCAAATTGGCGGGCCGGGGCGGGCTAGCCTGTCAGCGCACCGAGGGCTTGGGCTGCGCTGATCTGGGCACGGGCCTGGGCCTGAAATTCTTCCGGCCAATGGCTGGGCAGGAGGCCGGTTGCCCGGGCGAAATCGACCGGCTGGTAGCCGCCGCCGGGGGATTTGCGCATCGCCCAAAACCCATCGAAGACCGAAACCTTCCCGAAAAATTCCTGCACCGCCAATGTCACCCCCGGATGCAATCCTCGGGCGTCGGCGTCGGTGATATAATCGGCGCCCTTGTTGGCTTTGAGGAACCCCGCATCGCATTGGTGGAACTGCAATTCCAGATCGTCGCCGCACATGATGCCGCCGGGCGCCAGCAGGCGGTGGCATTCGGTGATGTCATATATGGCGTCGTCGTACTTGTGGCCGCCGTCCACATAAATAATATGAAACCGTTCTTGCTCAAGCAGCGGCAGGGCTTGGCGGCTGGCGGCGCGCATCTCGGTGACGGTGATATGGCGCATTTGCCCGCTTAAAGCGGCGTTGTGCCGGAAAATCTCATAGGCGATCTGCGAATCGAGGGCTTGTTGCATGTGCGACATATATTGTCCGGCGCCGAAATCGCCCCAGGGATCGATGCACAAAATTTCCGCCGCCTGCCCGTAGAGCCGCTCCGCCGCGCCGGCCCAGGTCAACAGCGACGCGCCCATATAGGAGCCGATCTCCAAAATACGCAAAGGCGCCGGCGTGGCTTTTGCCAAATCCACAACCGCCGACATATAGACTTGGCGCGCCGGCGCATGGGCACCCTGGATGGCGCCTTCACCAAAGACATGGGGCTGGGCGGCGAAATCGTCGCGCAGCTTTTGTATCTCGGCATTGCCCGGCTCGATGCGCAGCGCCCGCATATGGGCGTATTTGGCATCATTGATGCGGCCCATGGCGAAATTGGCGGTGGCCAGGTTGGCCCAATAATCCACATTGCCGGGTTTGAGAAATAGCGCGGCCTCGAATTGGCGCACCGCGTCTTGCTTGCGCTCCGAGTTCAGATACAAAAGCCCCAATCCGAAATGGGCGTCGTCGCGCATCGGATGCGTGGCCAGGAAGGCGTTATAGTGGCCTTCCGCCGCATCGGTATTACCGCTCATATGCGCATCGATGGCGGCGTTGAATATCTGCTCGCCGGTTGCCATGGGCGCCCACCTGTTGCTTATTCTGATTGCCGCCAGGGTAGGCCGCCAATCCTTAATAAGCGCTTTATACCAGCGCCAGTCGTTGGACGGCTCGGCCGCCTTTGGATGCACTTGTCGGAAGCCTCCAAAACCCTCGCCCAATCGGTTGATCTCGAGCCGCTCATCGACATGATCGACGCGGCGGCGGCTTAAGCGCCGCTTAAATATTCCGCAAATCGGGCGCCCAAACACCCGGCGTAGGCGATGCCGGCGGTGGCCTGGTCCGTGGTGCCGGCGGCGGCGCCTAAGGCGGCGTCATATTCGGCGCGGCAGGGAGTGTCTTCGGGTTTCAGCCCGGCGCCGGCGACGGCGGCCTCGAACGCTTCCAGCGCTTGTTCCAGATTGGCGTATTTGCTGTCCGAAACCTCTACGCCGGGGGGCGTTGATTGCAGCTTGGCGACCAGCACATATTGCAGTTTCTTGGCGGCCTCGACCACGTCGCCGTTGCTACCCTCGGCCACGCCGATGGTGGTTTTCAAAACCGCCAGCGCCGAGCCGCACTGATCTTTGATGCTTCCGGTCATGGATATCGCCTTCTCTTGGGTGGGCTCATCAACACTATGCGCCCCAGGGGTCATATTGCAATCGGGCCCCTGTTAAACTATGTGTTGTCCCCGGCCACGCTTCACAAGGGTTTCGTTCCATGCGACGACGGTGTTTTTTCAAGATGTAAGAATTCGGGCCCCCGTGGCGCATGTTTGCAATGGCAAGGGTGTTCTCTTTTGGGAGGCACCCTTTTTGTATGCGCATTGCCGCCATTGCCAAAGCCGGCCGGGCGGTTGAGGATAAGACCATGACGGCGAAAATTTTTATCGATGGCGAGGCCGGCACCACCGGCCTGCAAATTCTGGACCGGATGCAAGGCCGCGCCGACATCACATTCACCCATCTCGGCGATGATCGGCGCAAAGACTTGAATGCGCGCCGCGACGCCCTCAACGGCGCCGATATTTCCATCCTTTGCCTGCCCGACGATGCCGCCCGGGATGCGGTGGCTTTGGTCGAAAACAGCGCCGCTTGCATCATCGATGCATCGACCGCGCACCGGACGGCGGACGGCTGGGTCTATGGTTTCCCGGAATATGACGACGGTCAGGCGGATAAGATCAAAAGCGCTGCCCGCGTCACAAACCCCGGCTGTTATGCCATCTCCTCGATCTCGATCCTGCATCCGCTGGTAAGCAATGGATTGTTGCCGGGCGATTATCCGGTCACCATCAACGCGGTGTCGGGCTATTCCGGCGGCGGCAAGTCGCTGATCGCGGCGTTCGAAGATGAAGGCAGCGCGAACCACACGGACAGCAACTTTTTCCTCTATGGCCTCGGGTTCGAGCATAAACATACCGAGGAAATCCGCATCCTCGGCGGCCTCTCAAACCGGCCTTTATTCATGCCGTCCGTGGGCCGCTATGCGCAAGGCATGATTACGTCGGTGCCGTTGCAGCTATGGTCGCTGCCGGGCGCGCCGGGCCCAGCCGATATCCACGAAGCCCTGGCCGCGCATTACCGGGACGGCACGGTGCGCGTCGCGTCCCTGGCCGAGGCGCAAGCGGTGAACGCGCATCTTGATCCCGAAGCGCTCAACGGCACCGACGAGATGATCCTTTATGTGTTCGCCAACGAAGCAAGCGGCCAGGTGGTGGTCTCGGCATTGCTCGACAATCTCGGCAAGGGCGCGGCCGGCCAGGCGGTACAGAATTTGGACTTAATGCTGAATAATATTTAGGGAGGCAAAAGAATGGAAGGCAAGATCGGACTGGAGGAACACTGGGCGATCCCCGACACGCTTGGGGATTCGGAACGGCTGGTAGGCACCTCGCCCGGCTGGGACAACGTGCGCCGCCGGCTCCTGGATATCCAGGACGAGCGGCTGCGCGAAATGGATAGCCACGGCATCGAGCTGACCATCCTGTCCCTCAACGCGCCGGCGGTCCAGGCGATCCTCGATCCAGGGCAAGCGATCGATACGGCGCGCAAGGCCAACGACATCATGGCCGAAGAAGTGGCCAAGCGCCCGGACCGGTTCCGCTGTTTCGCCGCCCTGCCGATGCAGGACGTGGACGCCGCCATTGCCGAATTGCAACGCTGCGTGAACGATCTGGGCTTCGTTGGCGCCCTGGTGAACGGCTTCACCCAGCGCGGCGTGGAAGACAGCGCCGTCTATTTCGATATTCCCGAATATCGGCCGTTTTGGGCGGCGGTGGAAGAACTGGACGTGCCGTTTTATCTGCATCCGCGCACCCAGATACCGGCGCGCATGCAACCGTACGAAGGCCATCCCTGGCTGGTCAGCGCCGCCTGGGGGTTCGCAAGGGAAACCTCGATCCACGCCTTGCGCCTGATCGGCTCGGCCCTGTTCGACGAGCATCCGGGTTTGCGTATCATCATGGGCCATCTTGGCGAGCGCATTCCGTTTGATATGTGGCGGCTCGATCACCGCTTGCGCAAAATCCCCAACGGCTACCCTTGCAAAAAAGAGATGGGCGATTACCTGCGCGAAAATTTCCACTTCACCACCGCCGGCAATTTCCACGATCCGACTCTCGATCTGGTGATCACCGAGATGGGCGTCGATCATGTGCTGTTCTCGGTGGACTACCCGTTCGAAGACACGATCGATGCGGCCAGCTGGTTCGACAGCAACTCTTTGTCGGACGCCGACCGTCTGCAGATCGGCCGCCAGAACGCCATCGATCTGTTCAAGCTGGATCTAAAATAGGAGAACGCCGATGACCGACATATCTCTGGACGGCAAGGCGGCAATCGTAACGGGAAGCGGCTCGGGGCTTGGCCGGGTCATGGCCCTGGCCCTGGCCGGGGCAGGGGCCAACGTGCTGGTTGCCGATAAGCGCGGAAGCGCCATCGAAGCCACCATGGAAGCGGCTGGCGACATCGCATCCCGCCTTAGGGGCTGCACCGCCGATGTTGCCACCGATGCGGGCCGCGCGGCCATCGCCGCTGGATGCCTCGACGCGTTCGGGCGCATCGATGCCCTGATCAACAATGCCGGCATTGGCCAGGACACCATCCGCGCCGATCACGCCGTCAATCCGATCCCGCCCTGGGAGCCGGCGCCCGAGCATCTTGAGAATTTCTTTGCCGTCCACACCATTGCGCCTTTGCGCCTGGCGGCGGCGGTATTGCCCACCATGCGCGAACAGGGCACAGGGCGCATCATCACCGTCACCACCAGCCTGACCACCATGACCCGCAATAACATGACCGCCTATGGCGGCGCCAAGGCGGCCTCGGAAGCCTACATGGCCGGGCTCGCCATGGAATTGGAGCAAGAGGATGGCGACAGCGGCATCACGGTCAACATCCTGGTTCCCGGCGGCGCCGCCGACACGCCCATGGTGCCCGACCGCCCCGGCCTCGACCGGGCGACGCTGACCCAGCCCAAGGTGATGGCCGCGCCGGTAATTTGGCTGGTCTCGGATTTATCGGCAGGGGTGACGGCGCGCCGTTTCATCGGCAAAGACTGGGACCCGGCGGCGCCATTGGCCGAGGCCATCAACAATGCCGGCGCGCCGATTGGGTGGAACGGTTAGGGGGGGCGGGTTTGAAACCCGCCCCTACGCCAAGGGCGGCGTTCGATCCCACCTGACCGTAGGGGCGGGTTTCAAACCCGCCCGGCACCGCACCTCAGCGCGCACCGAACCGCAACAGCCGGAACCCCGCGTCGAACGCGGACTGCGTTCTGAGCGCCCCGTGTTTGCGGTCCCATTCGCCGGACTGCAAATCCTGCTCCAGTTTGGCGATCCTGAGTTTAACAATTTCCGGCTCGGCCATGGCGAAGCCCGATGTGTTTTGCCGGACTTGCGCGTCCAGGTATGATTCGGGCCGGTTCCACCCCGACAGCATATTCCGGTCGGTAAAATTATCGGGCAGGGGGAACCCATGGACTCCGCCGGCGCGGCCAAGGGCGCCGGATATCTGATCGGTAATCTCGGCGAGCGGCGGGAAGGTTATGAAGTCGCGGGCATGAATTTCCGGGAAATAATCGGCGAACCAACTCGGCTCGGCGACCCTTGGATCGTTGGTGAGAATGACGATAGGTCCGGTCGGGCAAATCCGGCCCAATTCCCGCGCCGCTTCGCCGACCGATGCAAAATGGTGGATCGCCAGGATGACGACGATGCCGTCCACCGAGGCGTTCGGCAATGGAATATTTTCCGCCGATCCGGCGATCCATGTGACGCCCTCGTGGGGCTTCGCTTGGCCCCGCATCTCCGCCGACGGCTCCACCGCCTGAACTTTGAAGCCCTGGTCCGCTATCGCGCCCGCATAATTCCCGGTCCCGGCGCCGATGTCGGCGAGCACCGCGCCCGCGGGCAAATCCAATAACCCGATGATCCGCTCCACCAGCCGCGCATCGGCGCGGCGGTTGGTGTTGTAGGATTTGCCGATTTGATCGTAGACGGGCTGGTTCATATTCGGAGTTTCTTATCGGGGCGGGCATGTGGCCGACCCTGCCATCCCCACATGCCCGCGCGCTATTTAAAAAAGGCCGCCAGTTTCTCCACCGCCGCGTCGAGCAGCGCATCTTCCTTGCAATAGCAAAAGCGGATGAAATGATTGACGTCCGAATTGGCATCACTGTTGGCATCGCCCTGGTAGAAGGCCGAGAATGGTACTGCGGCGACGCCGGCCTGGGTGGTGATATGTTTGCAGAATGCCGCATCATCGCCGTTGAAGCCGGTGCGGTTGGCGATGGTTTGGAAATCGGCGGTCAGGAAATAGGTGCCCTCGGACGGCATGATCGCGAAGCCGATGTCCCGCAATCCGTTCGCCAATCGGTCGCGCTTGGCCTCCATATCGGCGCCGAGGGATGCGAAATAGGCGTCGTCTTTGCCAAGCCCATAGGCGACGGCGGACTGTAAATTGGGCGCCGTGGTGAAGGTGAGAAACTGATGCGCCTTGGCCGCCGCCGTAATCAATGCCGCCGGGCCAGTGGTATAGCCCACCTTCCAGCCGGTCATGGAAAAGGTCTTGCCCGCCGAGCCGATGCGCAAACACCGCCTTGCCATGCCGGGCAAGGTCATCAGCGGAATATGACGGCGCCCGTCATAGACCATATGCTCGTACACCTCGTCGCAGATGGCGTAGGCATCGTACTTCTGCAACAGCCCGGCGATAAAGGCCAGCTCGTCGGCGCCGAACACCTTGGAGGCCGGGTTCATGGGCGAGTTGATCAGGATCAGCTTGGTCTTATCCGAAAACGCCGCCGCCAAATCGTCCAACGGCAGCTTCCAATCGGGCGGCGCCACGCGCACCAGTTTCGGGATTGCCCCGGCGCGCCGCAAAATGGGCAGATAGCAGTCATAGGTGGGCTCGATGGCGACCACCTCGTCGCCGGGCTCGACCAGGCCGAACAGGGCGGCGGCGATGGCTTCGGTGGCCCCCGACGTGACCATCACCTGGGATTGCCAGTCCACGTCCAGATCATAAAACCGCTTGTTATGGGCGGCGACGGCTTGGCGTAACGCCGGAATGCCCATCATCGGCGGATACTGGTTGGGTCCGTCCATGGATGTGTCGGCAGCGACTTGGCGGATATCTTCGGGCCCATCCCGGTCGGGAAAGCCCTGGCCCAGATTGATGGCGCCGTGTTCTGTCGCCAGCGCCGACATCACCGTGAAGATGGTGGTGCCGTATTCGGACAGGATGGGGTTGTAGCTTTTCATCGGCGGACTATTGCCGGGCGTTTGGCTGCGGTCAATCACCGCGCCCCCAGATACCAATCCAGAATTTCGGCGCCGGTCATGAAGACAACGCCCGGCCGCCTGGAAAGCTCTTCGAATATCTTGCGGAAATACTTGATCCTGTGCGGCACGCCGTGGATGTAGGGGTGCACGGCGATGGACATGACGCGCACATTATCGGCGCCTTCGTCATGGATCGCGTCGACATAATCCATGGTCCGGTCAAAGAGGACCGAGGACACATGGGATTGCGACAGCATAATGGGAATATCGTTCAATTCGGTGGTATAGGGGATCGAATAGAGCGGGCCGTTATCGGTGTTAATTTCGCAAGGCTGATCGTCCAAAATCCAATCGGCGGTATATTCGAAGCCGGCCTCGACTAAATATTCCGGCGTATTTTCCGTCTGGGTGAGACCCGGCCCCATCCAGCCGCGTGGTTTGTACCCGCAAAACGCCGCCAGATGTTCCGAAGTTCTGATCACATCGCCGCGCTCGTCGTCGAGATCGAACATCGGCTTTTGCACATAAGAATGGCCCATGAATTCCCAACCCGCCTGCAACGCCGCCTCGGAGACGCGCGGATACCGGTCGACCACGGTGGCATTCATCGAAACCGTGGGCGTGACGCCAAATTCGGCCAACACGTCCATCATCCGCCATATACCGATGCGCATCCCGTATTCATACCAGCACCAATTGGGTATGTCGGGCACGTGCTGGCCCTCGCCGGGCGGCGTCAGGATGCGGCGCGGCAGCGGCTCGGTCGGTATCCATTCCTCCAGATTGACCACCGGCCAGACAATAACCCGGCCGCCGTCCGGCAACTTCAATGGCTTGCGATCGACGATGGCCGAATAGGGAATGCGGTCGTAGATATCCGTGATTTTTCCAATCTGGTGCGCTGAAAAAAACCATTTTAACCCGTCGCCCCGAGGTCCGCAATTGCCAATCCCCCGCCTAAATCAGCCCCAAATTTAAGCATCTGCTTAAAATAGGGGCAAATCCAAATCCAAGGATCGGCGGCGCCGTGAACCGCCTCTCATAACCCTTTATAAACAAACGTATATTTCTCGCCCCAGGTTGGCACGGGATGTGCGATGGAAGCGGAGGAACAACCCAATCGAAGTGCCTTGGCCGGGGCGCCGGAACATGCTCTAGATGGGCCGGGGGAAAACGGAAAGTACACGCCATGAAAAAAATCGAAGCCATCATCAAGCCGTTCAAGCTCGATGAGATTAAAGAAGCGCTGCAGGATGTGGGCCTGCAGGGCATCACCGTTCTCGAAGCCAAGGGGTTCGGCCGCCAGAAGGGCCATACGGAGCTCTACCGGGGCGCCGAATATGTGGTCGATTTCCTGCCCAAGGTGAAGATCGAGCTGGTGATCGATGATTCCCTACTGGACGCCGCCGTCGAAGCCATCCAAAAGGCCGCCTATACCGGGCGCATCGGCGACGGCAAGATTTTCATCAGCACCATCGACGAAGCCATCCGCATTCGCACCGGCGAAAAGGGCGTCGAGGCTATCTAAGCGGTCTTGCGCCAGCAACCCTGCAACCGTTAAATACCGCCAATCAATTATCAGCCAGATTTCAGCCAGATCGAAACGAAACGAAAGGGAGATCATTATGTCGTTGAATTGCAAAACACCCGAGGACGTGGTCAAGGCCATTGCCGAAAATGACGTGCGGCACGTGGACCTGCGCTTCACCGACCCGCGCGGCAAGTGGCAGCACTTGACCCAGGCGCCCTTTACCATCGATGAAGACGCCTATGTGGACGGCATCTTTTTTGACGGCTCGTCAATCGCCGGCTGGAAGGCGATCAACGAAAGCGACATGGCGCTGATCCCCGATCCGACCACGGCAGTCATGGACCCGTTCACCCAGCAGCCGACCATGATCGTCATTTGCGACGTGCACGACCCGGTCACCGGCGAGCAATATAGCCGCGATCCGCGCTCCACCGCCAAGCGGGCGGAAGCCTATTTGAAGGGCACCGGCATCGGCGACACCGCTTTTTTTGGGCCCGAGCCGGAATTCTTCGTCTTCGACGATGTCCGCTACGACGTGTCCATGGATCATACCTTCTACAAGATCGATCACGAAGAAGGCCCCTATAACACCGGCGCCGATTTTGCCGACGGCAATATCGGTCACCGCCCGCCGGTCAAGGGCGGCTATTTCCCGGTGCAGCCGGTCGACTCTATGCATGATCTGCGCTCCGAGATGGTGACCACCCTCGAAGACATGGGCGTCACCATGGAAAAGCATCACCACGAAGTGGCCCCCAGCCAGAACGAATTGGGCGTCAAGTTCGACACCCTGGTGAGCTGCGCCGACAACCTGCAGTCTTATAAATATGTGGTCCATATGGTCAGCCACATCTATGGCAAGACCGCCACCTTCATGCCGAAACCGGTGCTCGACGACAACGGCTCCGGCATGCATGTGCACCAATCGATCTGGAAGGACGGCACGCCCATGTTCGCCGGGTCGGGCTATGCGGATCTTTCGGAAACGGCCTTGCATTACATCGGCGGCATCATCAAGCACGCCAAGGCCATCAACGCCTTTTCCAACCCGACCACCAACTCCTACAAGCGCCTGATCCCGGGCTTCGAAGCGCCGGTGCTGCTCGCCTATTCGGCGCGCAACCGGTCCGCCAGCTGCCGCATTCCCTATTCGGCGAGCCCCAATGGCAAGCGCGTCGAAGTGCGCTTCCCGGATGCCACCGCCAACGCGTATCTGGCCTTCGCGGCGATGCTGATGGCCGGCCTTGACGGTATCCAAAACAAGCTCGATCCGGGCGACGCCATGGACAAGGATCTGTACGACCTGCCGCCGGAGGAATTGGCCGGCGTGCCGACCGTCTGCGGCTCCTTGCGCGAAGCCCTGGAATGCGTCTCCGAGGATCGGGATTTCCTGAAATCCGGCGACGTCTTTTCCGACGATCTGATCGACGGCTATGTCAACCTGCGCATGGAAGAAGTCTACGCCATGGAGCACACGCCGCACCCGGTTGAGTTTGCGATGTATTACAGCTCTTAGATTCTACCCAGGGCGCCGAAACAGGGGGCGGGTTTAAAACCCGCCCCTACGGATTCAAACCGACGCGGGCGTCCCATTTGTAGGGGCGGGTTTCAAACCCGCCCGGCCCCGGGCCTTAATTTTCCGTGATTGTGCCTTTTACTTATAGCTCGGCGCCGCGCAGGGCTTTACAATACACGCCGGATTACCTCCGTCCCGGCGCCCAGGTGGCCGAGCTATCCCTCCTCACGTGGGCTAGGCAGTTTGAATTATGGCTGAAATTCGCGAAGTCCAGGCTTATGGCCGCACCGCCGGTTACACCGGCCAGGGGGATGCCCGCTCCGGCGGCGGCGACGGCCAGCAGCCGGGCCCGAAGCCCAAATCCCGGGAACCCCGCCAGATTCGCGACACCGCCCGGGTGCTCGGCATCCCGGCGGCGGAATTCACCCCCCGGGTGCAGGACGCGGTGACCCTGATCCTCAACGAGATGGACCAGGTGCGGTTCGAGTTGGAGGTCTGCCACAACCACGAAAAACATATTCTCGATCTCGCCGACAAGCACGCCTATTTGCCGGCCGTGTTCAACCGGCGCGCCTTCGAACGGGAATTGTCGCGCGCCACGGTGGCCGTGGAACGCTCCGGCGAGGCCGGTTACCTGGTGACCGTGATGGCCGCCGGCATGGAGCTGGTGCGGCGCGCATCGGGCCTCAAAGCCGTCGAATTCATCGAAGGCAAACTGGCCGAGCTGGCCCTGGGCGCTACTCCGGCCACCACCCCCATCGGCGCCGTCGGCATTGCCGAGTTCGGGTTTCTGCTGGGCGAAGCCGACCGGCAACTGGCCGAAACCACCGGCGGGCGCATCGCCGCCCGCTTCGAAGCCGCGGTCATCGAATATGAAGGCGCGCCGTTCACCATAATCGCCCATTGGGGCGTCGCCGAGATCGGCCCGGCGGCCCAGCCGGGCGCCGTCCGCCACGCCGCCGATGCCGACCAGCGCGCCCGCGCCCGCGCGGCGGGCCCCGGGCCCGATCCAAACGCCGGCGGCGCGTCCGAGACCGATAAGGCGGAACGGGCCTAGCCGCATAGCCCGCCATCCCTTTCATTCCACCCCAACCAAACCCGGAGCACCCATCATGCCCGCCGACGCCGCAAGCGCCAATTGGATCGACCGCGCCCGCCATTGGGCCAAGGCCGCTCCCGCCGGCGCGTCTTCCACCAGCGCCGCCGAGATCAACCGCAACCTGATCGCCTGCGCGCAGATTATGGCTGGCGATCACGTGCTCGATCTGGCGTCGGGTACCGGCGAGCCGTCGATCACCATGGCCCAGCTGGTCGGCGGCGACGGCTCCGTCACGGCCACCGATGCGACCGCTGCGATGCTGCAAGTCGCCGAAGCGCGGGCCGCCAAACTGGGCCTTGAAAACATGCGCTTTCTGCTGGCGCCCATGGAGGAAATCCCGTTCACCGACAGCCGATTTGATGCGGTGACCTGCCGTTTCGGGCTGATGCATGCCACGGATCCGGTGGCCGGCGTGCGCCAAGCCCGGCGCGTCCTCAAAGACGGCGGGCGGGCCGCGTTCGCGCTGCACGGCCCGGCGGCACCGGACAATCTCTGGTGGCTGGTGCAGGGCGCGGCGGTGGATGTTTTCGGCATCGAAGGCGATTCCGGCGCGGCGCGCCACAACCTGTATTCCGGCGAGGGCGAAGCGGGCGCACTATTCGAGCGGGCCGGCTTTACCCAAATCGAAGAGAATTCCTTCACCGTCCATTCCCGGCACGCGGCGGGCCCGGAATTCTGGCGGCCCATGCTGGAACGGCGTTTCGCGGAATTGCTGGCCGACCAATCCGAAGCCGCCATGGCCGAAATGGACCAACGCCTGGCCGCCACGTTCGCCCCGTTCCAGGACGGCGATGCGTATGTGTTAAGCGCCTCGCAGCGCATCACCAGCGGCGTCAAATAAAGGGGACATTGCCGGCGATGCCCGTCCTCCCCGCCCAGCCGTCCTGCACGCCGCCGCTGTACTATTTCGCTTACGGCTCCAACATGGACCCGGTCCAGATCCGCCGCCGCTGCCCCTCGGCGCGCTTTGTAGGCATCGCCAAATTGCCGGACCACCGCTTGGCCTTCTCGCGCCGCTCCATGCGCCGGCGCAGCGGCGTCGCCGACGTGGTGCCGGCGGCGGGCGCGGAAGTCTGGGGCATCGTCTATCGATTAATGAGCGCCCGCGATATCGCGGTCCTGGACGCCGCCGAGGGTTTCCGCCCCACCCGGAAGCGGGCGCAGGGCTATATCCGGGAGGTGCGCCTGGTGACATTGGGCGGTTATGGCAAGCCGACGCCGGTCAACATCTACATCGCCCAGCGCCAATACGCGCCGCCGCCGCCGACGGCCGCCTACATCGCGCATATGACCCGGGGGGCGGAGCACTGGGGGCTGCCGGAGGGGTATTACGCTATGCTGGAAGCCATCGACCGCAAGGGGTGAATAGACGGCGCAGCCGGTGTGGGGATGGCCGGGTCGGCCACACCGGCGTGAAGTCTGGCACCTCGGCATGTTGGTGGCTCCTCTCCTTCGCGTCATGCCCCGACTGGATCGGGGCATCCAGAGCGGTGACAGTTTACTTTTAGTGGCTGGTTAATTCCGATAGCAATAGGCACCCTCAAGCCGGCGCCAATGACGCAATTATGATTTGTTTTACCTACGCCATTGGTGTACCTATTATCGATGCCGCGCACACTTGTAACTGTTGTCGAAACGGCGCCCTATCTTTTTGTATGCCGTGTTCGGCAAAGGTGAAAAGTCCAATCTCTCGAAGGCCGAGAAAAACGCCCTAAAGAAAATTACCGCGGAAACCGTTCAGACTTACGGAGCAGAAAAATGACCAAAGCTGGTGACAAAATCATAGCCGGTGCCCTGGACGCACTCGAATACGCCAAAGGCAATACGACCGGCAGTATCACCCATGAAATTGAGGTGATCGACGTCAAGGAAGTCCGTAAATCCCTCGGCATGACCCAGGCCGAGTTTGCCGACACCTTTCATGTTCCCGCCGGGACGTTGTGCAACTGGGAGCAAAAGCGCCGCCAGCCCGAGGGCCCGGCGAAGGTATTGATGTATTTGATCGGCAAGGAACCGGGCGCCGTGAAGCGGGCGTTGAAGGTGGGGTGAGACGGGCAGCGCAGCCGGTGTGGGGATGGCTGGGTCGGCCACACCGGCGTGAGGTTTGGCACCTCGGAATTTTGGTGGCTCCTCTCTTTCGCGTCATGTCCCGACTTGATCGGGGCATCCAGTGCGGTCCTCTCAAGCCGCCGCCAGCGTCGGGATATTTTTGATCTCTTTGGCGAGCGCCTTGCGCGCGTGCCAGAGATCGTAACCGGTCTGCATGTTGGCCCAGAGATCGGGGCCGTTGCCGCACAGCTTGCCGATACGCACCGCCAGCTTCGGCGTGATGGACGCCGAGCCGTTCAGAACTTTGTGCAGCAACTGGCGCGAAATGCCCAGATGGCGCGCCGCCGTTGCGACCTTCAATTCCATGGCAATCAAGGCATCGGCCAAAATAACGC
>Ga0114996_10002078_pt1 | contig 26197 bp, 29 predicted proteins | sample ArcticOcean_MG_C_4_FD_87039 | JGI IMG/M metagenome (GOLD analysis project Ga0114996, IMG submission 87039) | Marine microbial communities from western Arctic Ocean - ArcticOcean_MG_CB4_134 | ecosystem: Environmental > Aquatic > Marine > Oceanic | place: Arctic Ocean: Canada Basin | collected... | reverse complement strand
GCCTTTCTTGAATTAACCAGTGTGGGTTTACCGGCGAAGAAAACAAAAGAACTTTCCCGCGTGCTCTGTGAATTAATTGAGACCGGGATCAGCGTTTCAAAAAACCGTGTCTACGTAAAATTTATCGATGTCCATCACAGCATGTGGGGTTGGAAGGGCGATACTTTCTGAATAAATATCTTCGTCGTCGTCTACCTCCTCCTCTTCGTCCCCTTTTAATATTTAGAACATAATTTGAACTTATTTCGAGACGAAGACGAAGCTATATTATATAATTAGCACGCATTTACTAATTAACTTACACATCTTCGTCTGAATTACCGAAAATGTAATAATCCAGAGACAAGCGACCCGGTCCGTAGATAAAAATGAGTATGAGTAGAACGAGGACGAGAGAAGAATATTCAAGAGATTGGCCCAAAGTAATAATGCCTTCTTGCCAATGAATAAAGAATACCGCCCCCAGGAGGACAGGAATTTGGATGAAAGCAGATAAACGTGTGAGCAGACCGATCGCGAGAAAAGCGCCCCCACATAAATGGGCGAAAATTACATAGTCCAGAATGAAGGAGGCCCATGTTTTATCATAGGCGTCAAACAAGATGGAAGTGGTGGGGTGCCCGGAGGGTGTGAACTGAATGATCCCGCGAATAAAAAGCCCGATGCCTAGATAAATACGAATAAAATCAAACCCATATTCTTTATGCGTGCTTAACCAACGAAATATCTTTCTAAGCAGTTTTATAAGAGATTCCCTTTCTTAAATATATAATTCGGAGAGCAGAGATAGTATGCCTACCTTTTATTCAAAATAAGGGAGATTTTTTTTTAGCAACCGTTATTGATATTTAGTTGGACGGACAGATACTGGGCATAAATGTAATACCGTTATTTATTATTGGTTGTGAGACGCACTATCATATCATCAGCCATCGCATCGAGACTAAACTTTGGCGACCAACCCCAATCACTGCGAGCGGACTGATCCTCAACGATCTCCGGCCAGTTTTCAACGACCGCAATCACTTTCTCGTTCGGCTCATAAGCGATCTCAATACCAGCGATACGTTTACTTGCGGCAGCGGCGATTTCTTCAGCCGAGGGTGATAGGGAGTGGACGTTGTAGACGCGCTTTGTTAATGTCTCAACCGGCGCACGCAACAACTGAGCTATCCCAGAGATAGCGTCATCGACATACATTAATGAAGCCCGCGTGTGCGGATTGACATTAAAGGTATATCGCTTTTGCTCAACTCCTTCAACAAAAACACGTGAAGCATAGGAACTGGCAGCGGCCGTAGGGGCAAAGGGTGAAACAGTAATTGGCAGCCGTAAGCAACGAAAATCGAGACCATGCTGGCGCTGATAATAAACACCGAGCCGTTCAATAGATGATTTGGTAACGCCGTATAAACCATCCGCCCATTGGGGGGTGTCTTCGGGGAGGCATTTTGGCAATTTGCCGCCGTAAGTCGCGAGGGTGCTGGGAAAGAAGAATTTTTTTATTCCCAATTCAAGTGAGAGTTCAAAAAGAGCAAAGGTTCCATCCATATTTACCTTCCAGGCCAGTTCCCTGTCTTGCTCTGAACTACCGCTTAAGAGTGAGGCGAAATGCACGATTGTGTGTGGACGATAATGTTCTATTATCTTATGTAGCTCATTTCTATTGTTTAGATTTTCCTGAATATAGACGCAATTTTCTGCGGTGTGGGTGATGGGGCCTTTAGCAATATCCATCAGTACAATCTCGTCAGCCATTCCATCCAGCTCAAAGCTGAGCTGAGATGCGAGGTTACCAGCACCTCCAGTAATTAATATCGTCTCTTTCATCATAAATCTCCATCCGGTTTAATTTGACAGTCCAGAAAAATCAAAGGCTCTTTACCTGTTGCTATAAGTGTTGCTTGAATGCCTGAAGGAACACCAAAATGATCATGAGCTTCTATCGCTTGTTCGATGCCTGCCATTTTTATTATGCCCGAACCGCGTACAATCGAAACCGCGTTGAAGTAATTTTCTTTTCGCGTCATTCCTCCTGACCCCGTTCGACCGACGCATAGCTCCAGACCACCTACACCATCGCGAGCAGTTGCCGAGGCTGGAATAAGCCGATAGTGACAATTTCCATGTCGTTGAGCAGCTTTCTCGATTTCACGTTCTAAAAAAATTGTCTGGTTCATCTGCCTGCTTTGAACACGCACTTCATTCATTTCTTTAAAATCAAAAGGTTTGGGTTCAACGTCGAGAAATACACCCCAACCGCCGTGCTTCAATGAACCGAAAATAAACGGGACGTTATGCATGTGTGGAGAATCATTCACATAGCCGTGTCGTGTCTCCGGGGGAATGGGCATGGCATACCCTTCCTCAAGCAGGGCGTAGGAATCACCGAGTATCGTCTTTCCCCGCATCGGATTGTATCCGAGATGGATTTCCACGCCCTCGTGATGCAAATGGGTTGGCACATCGCAGCGTTCGACATCACCCAGCCAGGCTAGATTCCAACTGTGATAGTCACCGTAAACGAGCGGGGCGATAGTAATACCCAGGTTGGGAACGACAAAACTCGCTTGTTCGGGAACCTCATTATCTCGCGTTAATTCGATGCCATTGCAGTTGCGAATTGCGTTCATGACTTCAATAAAGCGTTTGGAAAGCCGCTCTACTTCATTATTGCCGCTCGTCGCTGCGTCTTCGCAGAGGGCTTCAATCACACGGTGGATCAAAATATCATAACGATATAAAGTAGAAATAAGTGCCCGGAAGTTTTCAGGAACAGGATCCATAGACTGATTGGCTAAATCGGTCAGCATAGCGGTGGCGTTTTGCCTGTGCACCCTCGCGACTTCATTGCTACTCTCAACCTGTTGCTCTAACTTGTCGCAAGTCGCATGAAAGGCTCCAATCGTATGGCGGCGAAAAGCATAGCAGTAGAGACGGGCGAGCGCGATTTCCTCGTCGCTGATACCACGCGGGCTACGTCCTTGCGCATGGCTTGCTTTTGCTTTCTCGATCAGCAAGGTATAATTTGTATGGGCGGATAGTTTAATTTTATGCTTATCAGCGATGACCATGGGTGAAGGAGGGGATCCGATTAATCGGTAATAACATACATTGGGATAAAGCCTGGTTTATTTAAGATAATGATTCTTTATCTCATGGATGATATACTCATTAGCTTCTTCGACGGAATCAAAAACTTTAAATAGCAACAAATCCTCTTATGAAATGACTTCCCATTTAAGTAAGTTTTCAAAATTTATGATATCATTCCAGAACTCGGAACCAAATAAAACAATGGGGATGTATTTATTAGTTTTACGGGTCTGCAGCAATGTGAGCATTTCGAATAGTTCATCTAAGGTACCGAAACCGCCCGGAAAAATGATTAAAGCTTTAGCGAGATAGAGAAACCAGAATTTACGAATAAAAAATAATGAAACTCGAAACCAAGTTCTTGCGTGATATGAGGATTTAAATCCTGTTCAAAGGGGAGACTAATGCCTAAAGCAATCGATTTTCCGCCGGCAAATGAAGCCCCACGATTAGCCGCTTCCATAATCCCCGGTCCGCCACCGGAACAAATGTAAAAATGATTTTTCGGGTCTTCAATCGTAAGCGACCACGCGGTCAAAGATTGAGCCAAACTTAATGCGGCATCATAGTATCCGGCATTTTTAATCTGCTGTTTTGCCGCCCGTAAATGCTTACTTTGTTCCAGCGTGGGCTTATCGGAATTCGCAATTTCCTTTTCTATACTATCTAAGTTGCGGTTAGCCAGTTCAGGATCTTGAATTCGGGATGATCCGAACATGACGATCGTATTATTTATACCGAATTTTTGTAAACGCTGTTCGGTTTCCAAAAGCTCACATTGGACCCGAATCGATCTCGCAAGTGCGCTGTTTAAGAATTCCTGGTTATTATAGGCTTTTATTGTGGAAGAATCAGGGGGCTGATTATTATTAGCGCTCATTATCCTTTTTTCTACTGCCAAATATATAATAGTCCATCGATAAACGACCGGGGCCGACAATAAATAAAAGTATGAGCAAAAAGAGAACGAGAAAGACGGCCCCCGCGAGGACGGGAATTTGCAGCAGGGTGAGTAGTCCAATTGCGAGGAGTGCGCCCCCACATAAATGGGCAATCATCACGTAGTGTAAGATTAACGCGGGGACACCCCAGCTGTTATCCATGCCTAATATCAAGTCGGAGGTTGTGGTCTTCCCGGATGGCGAAAATGGGATCACTCCTCGAACGAATAATCCAATACCGAGATAAATACGAAGGAATTCGATGCCATAATCTCTGTGCGCATTAACCCATGCGATTACTCTATTTAAACTTTTAATTAAAATCTCCTTCTTTGGATTGAATTTAATAGAATCAAATGAGACGATATAAACAGTTACTACTCACTATAAATAAATGTGTTAATTTATTCTCCGATCGCAAATGGATGCGTGAATAATTATCCGTAATAATTGACATCGACTGACTGATTACATAGTTCCAGTAAATGGAGTATAAATATTTAGGTAAGACAGGGGTAAAGGTATCGACTTTATGTTTCGGGACGATGTCATTCGGGGGCGATGCCGATGAAAGTGAATCGGCAAAAATGTTTCATCGTTGTCGAGATCTGGGAATAAATTTTTTCGATTGTGCAAACGTATACGCTAATGGGCTATCAGAAGAAATATTAGGCAGATTTATCGCTGATTGCAGGGATGAAGTAATAATTACGAGTAAAGTATTCGGTCGTACCGGACCGGGTGAGAATGAAAGAGGTTCTTCCCGTCGAAATATTATCCTCGAAGTCGAAAAAAGTCTTCAGCGATTAAATACTGACCGTCTCGACCTCTATTTTTTTCATGGATTTGATGATGATACCCCTATCGAGGATTCGCTTCAGGCGATGGATGATCTTGTGAGAGAGGGAAAAATTCTCTATCCCGCGGTGAGTAATTGGGCCGCCTGGCAAATTGCAAAAGCATTAGGCATTTCCTGTCGTGATGGGCTCGCCCGTTTTGAGTGTGTTCAGCCTATGTATAACCTCGTGAAGCGACAAGTGGAGTCAGAAATTTTACCCTTATGTCAATCCGAACAACTGGGTGTCATTCCTTACAGCCCATTGGGGGGAGGACTCCTCACCGGTAAGTATCGCGATAAGCAGAAAGCGGACAAGGGCAGGCTCCTTGAGAATAAAATATATGTCCATCGATACGCGGAGCCACAATACCATGATGTGGTGGAGCGTTATATGGATTATTGCCGGGAGAAAAACATCAGTCCCGTGACATTAGCGGTTGCCTGGGTAAGGGCGCATCCTGCGGTAACGGCGCCGATCATAGGAGCGCGCAGCCTTGAACAACTGGAACCTTCTTTAGCTGCATTAGAAGTAAATGTGGATCCAGCATGGTGGCTGGAAATTTCAGCGCTCTCCCCGGGGCCGTCAATTGCCACAGACCGCAGGGAAGAATTTGAAGAAAGTCCTTTTGCCTGACGGCATTTGATGAGTAAAGATTGCCGATGGCGAAATCGTCAAATGAGAACAATTTTTCAGTGAAAAATGTTCATCATGAATTGGCGATTAACCCACGCATAATATTATTTCTTGAGTCCGGCAATAGTTTACTGCTGAAGGCGGCGAAGGTTATAGATTTCAGCTATAGCGTGTGAAGTATGTCTAATTTAATTAAACAAAATTTATTTAAATTATTATTGTGCCTAACACTACTCGGGATATCCGGTTATTTATTTGTTGATCGTGTAGGAGGTTTATTTCAAACGCCGTTCCAAAGTTCAATCAGGGGGTGGGATGATTCATTTTATTATTTCTGGCTGCGCTCCTTTTTTGTCGATGGAGATATTGATTTCTCAAATGAAATTGAGTATTGCGATACCTTTGATGAAAATACTCGGCAACACGCCTTATCCATGCCTCTTACAGAAACGGGGTATTTACCCAATAAATATCCAATTGGCTGGGCGCTTAGCAGCGCGCCCTGGTATCTTCTCGGGGACGCGATAACAAGGAGCGTAAACTTTTTTGGCGGCGAGCTGTTAACCGACGGCTATGGGTCTTTTTATCAATTAATGATAATGATCGGCCAGTGGTTTTATGCGTGGCTGAGCTTGTTCTTCGCGTATAAGATAAGTTGCCGGTTTATGAATAAGGACAATGCTTTCTTCGCCGTAGTGGTCACCTGGTCGGCATCCGCGCTCTTTTATTATCAGAATATTCAATTGTCCATGACCCACAACCTGTCCTTTTTTGCCATTACCGGTTGCTACTGGGTAACATTGCTCATCAAGGAGAAGACGAAATCTCTATTCCTTTGGATAACTTTAGCGGTTTTATCCGCGACACTGATTCTATCGCGCTTACAAGGTGTTGTCTATCTTCTGTATCCAGCTGTGGTTATCCTGTCCTTATTTTATAAGGATAGAAAATTGTATCCCTACCTGATTGTTTTTATTCTCGTGGGGATTATTGCCTTACTTCCTCAAGTGTATGTATGGAAAATCCTTTATGGCCAATACCTTCCCTACACCTACCAGGGGGAAGGCTTTAACTGGTTAGCGCCAAAAATTTCGGGCGTGCTCTTTTCCCCCCTTCACGGATGGTTTTATTGGACGCCAATTATCTTTATCTCACTCCTTGGGTTTATCAGCTGGATCTGGAAGTTGAAAAATAGGGAAGCTGTTACCTGGAGCATCGCATTATTAGCAACTGTTTATATTAACGCTTCATGGCATGATTGGACTTTTGGCGCGTCGTATGGCTCTCGCGCCTTTGAAGGTGCCACGCTGTTTGCGATCATAGGTCTGGGAGAAATTTTCGAATTAACCGGTATCAGAAAAAGATTAAGAAATACATTTATCATTATAGGCTTACTCTTTTCTCTCTGGAATATTAATCTCACCTTACTCGTTAGGTTTTGGAAATATTCGGGTATCACCCTAACGCAATATGTCACCTACAAAGATATCGTTAACGGTTCTTATAAATTCTGGTTTGAGAAAGACTGATCGACTCCCTGACCTTAGCAAGTCGCAGGGATTTTCAACTCCCAAGCCCAACAGCTTGTCCTTCAACAGTATATTTCACCTATAGGGAGCGAAAATAGAGCCCTTCAAAACCGCTGATTCTAAGATCATTGGAGGCTTAATTCGTATTTTTAAAAAATGTATTGTAACTTACTGAAGCTGTAGTGTAATTAACGGCTTAGGCTAAGCCAATTTACTGCCAGTGAAGAAATAAAATGAAAATGAAATACCTGAAATTTTCAATCGTGACAGTGATCTTTGCGATTACGCTGATATTTTTCGGTGCTGGTTTTCGCGGAACCAGCTTAACGGCGCGTAATATTGTAGAAAAACAACACGAGAGGGTCGCGACCAAGGGTCAAATCGAGATATATAAAATGGTAAGCCTCGATAAGCAGGGGAATATTATTTCCCGCGAAGCTTATCGTATGGTGCGGACTAATGATGATGGCACACGGCGAGTACTGTTGCGTTTAATTAATCCAGTGGAGGTAAAGGGAGTGTCGCTATTAAGCATTCAAATTTCTCCCAGTGAAACTGAACAGTATCTCTATATACCGGCGCTGAATACTGTTCAACGTATAAGCGGCAGTGGGAAAAAGGGTAATTTTATCGACACCGATTTTGCCTATGAAGACCTGCTTTACAGCACGCCCAAGAACTACGTTTACGAGCGTAAATTTGATGAAACCCTGAATGATGACACCTGTTATGTGATCGAGACCGTCGCGCTAGACAATGAGGCAAAAAAATCCACAAATTATTCAAGGAGAATGCTTTGGATAACGCATAACGACTTCGCGCTTAAAAAAATAGATCACTATGACCGACAGGGAAAACTCATGAAGACTTTAACGCTGACTGATTTCGAAGAAAAGTCAGAAAGTCTCCGGCTCCCTACCCGCTTTGAAATGGTGCACCATTTCAAAAAGACTTCCTCGATGTTCGTTGTCACGCGGGGGAAGTACAATTTAATTTTAGAGGATAAATATTTCACCCCGGAAGGATTGAAAAATTGGAACGGGGATGATGACGCCATTATTCAGGCAAATCTCGAGCCATAAATATTTGCTCTCATAGACCGGCGAGATCAGGTTTATTTTTTATCTATTCGTGCATTTTCAGTATATCAATATTTTGTAATAAAAAGGTCACTCCCCGGTGTGGAGACTTATAAAGTTCAGTTATCACTATGCAGCCCCGGTGTTGTTGGTCATTGCCATTTTAACTGGCTTATCCTGGACCTTAATTGACCGCATCCGTTTAGAGGTATCCGCGGATCAGTTACTTCCACGGCAAAGCGCTTTAAGGGAGGCCTATGATGATACGCGCGCTACTTTTGGCTCTGATAAAATTGCTGCCGTTTACATAGAAGACAGTACGTTATTTACGTATGCCACGCTTCGGCGGTTGGAGGCTTTATATAATACCCTTTCAGGTCTCGATGGTGTGCAGCGGGTAGAAAGTCTTTTTAATATCAGTCATATAAAATATCGGGATGGCTGGCTGGAGACGGGGCCCCTCCTTGACATTATTCCAGAGGATCCAAAAGAGCTGCAGAGAATCAAAGATGAAGCAGCTAATAATCCTCTCTTAAGTCGCAGAGTCATTTCGACCGATGGTAAAGCGACGCTTCTCACGCTCTATCTTGAAGAAGGCGTTTCTGCGGCGGGAGACACTCAGTTAACTCAGGGCAATGAATTGGGACATTGGAGTTTTGAACGCTATATTTACCTGCAGATTGAAGAGGCATTGAAAGACTTTAACGAAGATTTTGACCAGGTCTTTCAAGTGGGAGTCGCGGCCATGCAGGTGGAAATGAAACAATTTATCATTGAAGATCAACGCTGCCTTCTCCCTCTCTCCGCACTACTGATAATTATCGTCATTGGACTTGCGTTGCAGAGTGTTCACGGGGCGATCATTCCCATTTGTAATGCGGCCCTCAGTACGATTTGGACCCTGGGATTGCTCGCTCTTTTCGGTATTCCCATCAATATGCTCAATTACATTGTACCGGTCCTTATTATCGTGGTCGGTGCAACTGAAGATGTGCATATCCTCTCTGAATATATTGAATTACGTAGGAGGGGACAGTCGGGGAACCATGCCATGTTGGCGACTGCGCATAGGATAGGACTCACTCTATTACTTACCGCAATTTCCACGATCCTGGGATTCGCCGCGACGGGATTAACTGATATCATAGCGATGCAGCACTTTGGAATTGCGGCCTCTCTGGGTATGTTTTGTCGATTTATAGCTTCTTCTTTTTTCCTCCCGGCCTATCTAAGTGTATTTAAAAATCATTTTTCCATCGGTTCAAATAAAGCGCGTTCAAGCAAGCCGCGAATCCTTGCAGATAAACTGGCGGTCATCATTATGCAACGACTCGTCAAGCATCCGGCATTAGTTATCCTGACCTTTATGGTTATTACTGTGCCCAGTCTCTATTTAGCAGATAGGATCGTTTTGAATAATGACTTGCCTGCATTTTTAAAGAAAGAAGCTAAAGTTGTTCAAAACATAAACACCGTAGCTGACCGTCTGTCCGGATCTAAAGTTATAAATATAACACTCAAAGGAAATCCTGGTGATTTTAAGCGCAATGAAAATCTTAGACGACTTAAAGATCTCACTGATGAACTGAGAAATAAAGAGGAACTCGATTCGGTGGTATCCCTCGCCGATTACATCTGCCTTGTCAATCGCGAGATGCGGGGTGGCGGGACGGAACATTTCATGATCCCAGATAATGATTCACTCATTGCTCAGTACCTGATCTTTTTTCACAGTAGTGATCTGCGCCCTTACTCGACTTATGACTATTCTCAAGTCAATATTGCTATTCGCACTAACATCGGAAATAGCACTCACTTTAACCGGATTGTCAGTGAAATCCGAGATTTGCTTGAGAGTGGGCGATTTGGTCCCCTTGTCTTTACGATAACCGGAAAGTCCGTGCTCGTCGCTGCGGCGGTAGATAATATTGCCAGGGGACAGTTAACCTCTCTTTCGACGATCACTGTTTTACTGTTTATCATAGTCTCTACGCTGTTTCTTTCTTTGCGCTGCGGATGTCTTGCCGTATTGGCTAATCTTTTTTCAGTTGCCGTCATCTTCGGTTTTATGGGCTTGGCGCAGATTCCACTTAATCTCGGCACCTGTATGGTAGCGGCTATCACTATTGGAATCGGCGTTGATGATACGCTTCACTTGTTGGTGCAATACAACCGCGAGTTGAAGTCGCTTAAAGATGAAAAAAAAGCCCTCGAAAAAGCGCTCCGCACTGTAATCCTCCCCATCATCGTCACCTCGATTGGACTCGCTGCCGGCTTTTTTGTTCTTTCTTTTTCCAGCTTCCTCCCCGTTCAGCAATTCGGCATGCTTAGCGCAATCGTTATCGTAATCGCGGTAATCGCCGACATGATTTTAACTCCCGCGCTCTTTTCGACGAAGCGCCTTATTACCCTTTGGGATTTACTGGGAATTAAATTACAAAAAACGCTCCATGATAAGTGCCGACTCTTTCAAGGTATGAGCATGTGGCAGGTAAAAAAATTTATCCTGCTCTCACACATAGAGGAGTATCCCGCGGGAACTCTCGTTATGCGCGAAGGGGAACTTGCCCATATCATGTACATCATTATTGAAGGCGAGATGGAAGTATCTAAGCAAATAAAAGGAGAGCAGCACAAACTGGCAAACCTTACCCTGGGTGATGCGGTCGGGGAGATAGCCCTGGTCTACGAGAATAAAAGGACGGCTGATGTCCGCGCTATTACCGATACTAAAATGCTTGCTATCGACTGGGAATCTTTGGAGAAAATCCAACGTTACGCGCCCTATCTCGCATCCAAATTCTATCTTAATCTCGCACGTGTTCTTGGCCTTCGCATTGTGCAAACCGTGAGCCGTATCGAGAAGGGAGTCTGAAGAATTGCGGATAGCCGATTGGCGATTGCGGATTGTAGGTCCACCGAATTGGTTAGACGGGGGGAAATCGCATTACAGGTTTGGGATAAAAATGACTTTTGTTATTAATAAATTTGTTTTAAGTTTATCTAACAAAATTTTGGGGCCGTAGCTCAGTCGGAAGAGCGCTACACTCGCACTGTAGAGGTCGTCGGTTCGATCCCGATCGGCTCCACCAAACTTTGCATGCAAAGTTTGCCACGCCGTAGCTTTAGCGAAGGCTGGCATTTCGGGTACAAAGATTACAGGATCTTAGAAACTGGCGCCAAGCTTAGACTAACTTAAGGCAGGCCAAACATCAGTACCAAATCACAGTAGTAATCGTACGTCTATTTGCATCGCAAAGTTTGCCACGCCGTAGCTTTAGCGAAGGCTGGCATTTCGGGTACAAATGATTACAGGATGTTAGAAGACGTTTACTCGCTATAATTTCACTGTTAAAGATCGATCCGGACTTCTTTCAATTTTGGTGAGCCACACCCATAGGGGGATATAAATGTCGCTTTATATTGCAACCATTGGGCATTAACTGGGACTCCTTCAATCGCTTCACCGGAAGTTTGATAATAAGACTTGTCTCCATTCGGGCCCGACCAGGGGGCAGTATCTAGGCCCTCTTTTGTTTCACTCCACCGGAGCAGGAATTTTATTTCTAAAAGATCTGACTCTTCACTATCCCAATGGATGCGGCTCGCCTCTCTATCACCCAGTTCGAAGGGTGGGGAAAAATAATGTTCTTCGGGCTTTCTCGTGTACGCGTTGCCGTGATCATAGGAATACATACCATGGGGGCCCAAGCCGGGGAGTCGCGTTGGCTCTTTAGCAAAGAACCCGTCGGGTCCATTCCAGTAAATCAACGAATCAACCTGGTGGCCGATATCATCGCGGTGGTTTGCTAAAACGATATCGATCCAGCCGTCTCGATTTAAATCAATTTGAAGAACGTCACCCGACCCATAAGCTTCAAAGTTTACAGGGTTCTCCAGGTCCAGACCTTTCCCATTACCCCAGAATAACTGTGCGGGTGGCACTCTTGTCGTAGGCGTTGCATAGGCAGAGACCACGAGATCTAAATTGCCGTCATTGTTATAATCCGCTATCCCCGTATACCTGGCACTGTAACCGCCAAAGTATTCCTGGATATTCTCGGGAGTATATCCATCAGGACTGCCGTAAAAAATGCGGAGCGTATCCTTATGACGGAGTCGGGTGCCAAGGATGCTCACAACCATGTCTAACCAGCCATCCTTATTCAGGTCGGCAAAATTTAGTTTTACCACATCTCCCGTCGCGGCACAGGGAAGGTATTGACTATTGTTTACGGAAAAACCATCGACTTGACCAAAGTAAATCAGTAATCGGTCCCCAAAATCATGGAAGACTATATCGATGTAGCCGTCATTATTAACATCACCGATCGCGGAGGTGAATCCGTGATTCTTTATGCGATCGCTGCGTGAATTGGAAAATCCATCCTTGGATCCATAAAAGATAATCGACGATTTTTCAGGGTCATCCGTGATTTCTTTCACCAACGATACTGCGAGAAGATCGAGATACCCATCACGATTAAAATCGGTGGTCTCAAGATCAAAATGGTCATGTCCCGTGTGTAAATCGGTGAACTTTTCGGGGTTTACGCCTTCAGTTACTCCTTCGTAGATGCGTAGTGCTTGTGGAATGCTGAAAACTACTTCCGGATATCCGTCCAGGTTTAAATCGGCAATTAATGAGACGTTGCTGTGAAGGGTTTCCAGTTCAAGGCGGGATTCAACACCATACTCAGCTTCTGCGTTTCCCAGATAAATATAAGAAGGTACGGTATGGACGTGACCATCATTGACATTGTTAAATATGACTTCCGGGATTCCGTCCCCGTCGAGGTCCCCAGCGGTATTTCCGATTACACCTATGGTCGGGACCCAGCTCGCATTGTCTTCAGAATAGCCGTCCGGCCCATTCCAATAGATAGGAGACTTCGTTCTGTATTCATTCCCCTCGGAGTGCTTGCTGATGATCAACTCAGGAAGATCGTCTCCGTCAAGATCCGCAGCTGTTATCCATCGAGGGTTTTTCATATTAAGCGTTGATTTCACCTTTTCCAGGTTGTCGCCAGAACGGATTAGAATGCCATCGGCAGTCGCGGTAAGAAGGTCAGGAATCCCATCGGCATTGACATCGGCTATGGCGGCACGCGTTATATCATCGCTGAATTCTGATTTTAGCCCAGACCCTTTAATGATTTTTGGGCTTTCATTATCTATCAATCCGTTTTCATTCCAATAGACGCGAACTTGACCACCGCCACAGAAAGTAATGTCGATGCTCCCATCACCGTTAAGATCTTCCATGATCACCTGGCTCGCTCCATAAGTTGGCAATATAAATGGTTCCTCGGCATTTACGCCATCCTCGGTTCCCCAGTATAATAACGATTCGGTATTAAGTTCGACACTTCCTACCCGGGAACTGGCCAAAACAATATCTTGGTGCCCATCATTATTCAGATCTCCTGCGGCGATGCCCACGGCTCCCGTTGCCATCATGCCATATTCCTTACCTTTATCTTCAAAGCTGCGGTTATCACCTTGTATATAGACATGAGTTAAACGTGGCTTTGCCGGATTGTGGCTGTCTACCCACGCTGAGGGCAATATCAGGTCAAGCCGTCCATCACGGTTAATGTCGACTGCTATCACATCAAAGGACCCGATTGCGGGAAGGTCGGTCCGGCTCGCTTCCGGCCCATCGGGCCCGCCCCAATAAATATAAAAAGGCAGTTCAGAAGTGACTCCATTATGACCAATTATTGTCACTAAATCGTTATGACCATCTCCATCCACGTCGATCACTCGGCTCATAAGTCCCATATCCGCAGACATGACGTGACGCTTCCAATTCTCACCCGAACTTTTCTCAGGTGAGTAGACCCAGGTGGGACCGCGTTCGACTTTATCATGCGAATTGGCGAGGATGATGTCGACATAGCCGTCACGGTTAACATCGAAGTGATTGATGATCTCAATTTCGCCCTTGGTGTTCACATAAAGATTGTTGCCCGCGTTTTCGAATTGACCCTGGGAAAACCCATCAAAGCCGCTATGCACCCAGACTTCCGGTGCTTTCATTTCTTCAGCTTCCTTTGGCGCTTTGCTCATAGAAAAAAGTGAGCCGCTGAAAATGATTAACGTAGTAAATGCAGTAATCGTTGAGCGTATCAGGTGGGGTGAATGGCGTAAGGGTGTTATTTTAATTTTCATGTATAGAACACATTTAATTTTATATTTTCAAAAAATTAATTACGGAATTTAATCTAGATTCAGTCGCAATCATCAATCAAGGTTAATTAGTGTCCATTTTAGGTTGATAATATAAGAACAGACCAGAATTATGTTAGTTGAAGATGCCTGAGAACTTCGAAAATTTAGTAGAATGCTGACAGATTTGGAGAGAGAGGAGCGAATTGCGCGCGGGCTGAATTTCATCAATGAAAACGGCTCGGACGATACACGGGCTTTTGCTCTTGCCATCGTAAATCCGGACACCGTGGATGAAGCGCTGAAAAAGCTACAGCCGTTTCAGAATACGGATGGTGGATGGCGGGGAATGGACAGTGATATGAAAGGGCCCATCTCCACTATTTCCTGCACCTGGGTGGCAATGCAGAGGCTGTCCTGGCTTGAGCAAAAGGATGCGGAATGTTTAATGCGAACCGTTGATTTTATAAAAAAAGTTCAAAATGAAAACGGATCCTGGGATGAATCGGAAGAGATACTAAAATACGATCCACCGCCCTGGTATGTTCCCGGTGTATACGAAAATCAAATATGGTTGACCTCCGCTATCTGTTGCCAACTTATGGAGATAAATAAAACCTCTGAGGTCAATTTTAAGGCGGCAATTGAATTTCTCCGGGGGGGGATGGAACGGTAAGTGTTTTAAAGAATACTCCCATCCCCATTGGATGGCGCTTGTTATCTTTTACCATCTTCGCGAGGATTTAGAAATAAACATGGCTATTGCCGAAGGCTGCAAACAGTTTTTAACCGCGAGCCTATTAAAAGGAAAAGAAGATCCCTTTGATTATGTTGATATTGCCTATGCTTCGCTTCGTGTCGGGAACTGGGCGGATGATTTATTGAAGTTATCAACAGATAAACTTTTGGAAAGCCTGGCTGAAGATGGCGGATGGATCACAAACTACGGTGACAGCCATCGACCGATGGGTACGGCAAAAGCCATCTATCTGCTTAAAATACTTCCAAGTTAAATTAATCGTTCAGGTTTTTTATAGTAACTCTTATGGATAAAATTTTCTGGCTTATTCCGGAAAAACTCGCCGGCCGTCCGGGGCCCGATACAGAACCGTGGGACCTCACTTCATTGCGCGAGGGTGGCATTGGCGCGGTTCTCTCGGTAAACGATGGTCGATCGTGCAATCACAAAGATTTTCAGGCAGAGGGTATCAATTATCTTTGCACTCCTTTTTCAGATTATGCCCCGCCCATTCCCGGCAATGAAAAGATTTGTCTGGCCGCACTTCCCAAAGCCTATGCTTTCGCGAAGAGTGAAATAGCTAAGGGGCACGGCGTTGTCGTTCACTGTTCAGCGGGAAAAGATAGAACCGGCCTCTTCCTTTCTTATTTCCTCATGCAGCAGGACGGTTTATCCCCAGCCAAAGCGATGCGTGCCGTCCGAAAGGTCCGCCCCATAGCATTTACCGCCTGGGGATGGGAGCCTTTTGCCGAACTTGTGCTCGAAAGCAGTGTTTAATACCTTAGGAGTCGAAGGTCTAAGGTCGAAAGTCTATGCTAATTGAAAGCAGGATGAATTAGAATAGAATCTACGTCTGCCTTATCGTCATCGTCCCTCCAGATTTCCTCTTGTGATTTTTGTGCCTCGAGAAAAGGGGGTATTATTTGAACGGGCTGCGGAGTTGTATTCATTGTGGAAAGATAGAGATATCAATCAATAAATACAGGTGGAACGCGGTGTCCCAACCGCGTTTTTTTAAAAGATTGAATTAATTAGAACTTCTGAATTACCCGTCTCCTTAGTAATCCAAAATCCAAGGCCATAACTCTGGTTTCGCGCATAGCCCTTTCACAACTGGGTTATGACGAATATAGGTGCTTTTAAATTCCAGTTCTTTGTAATTTCTAATGCGGTGGTCAAAATAGTTATCCTGCCATTTTATACCATTTACGCGACGGTGATATTTCTTCCATTCACCTATTACTATGCTCATACTTCTTGTTGGATTAAATGATAATAATGCATGAAGGTGATCAGACATCAGAACAATAAGTCTACAATGCCAGATTTTATTTCTCTGATAGGATTTAACCGATTTAAATAATGGGTCTCCGATAGATTGGTCGGTCAAAGAATATTTATAATAGTGATGGCATCGGATTCGAATGTGAAAGATTGAACCATTTTCAACCCAAGATGGAATCTCATGATACAATTTTTTTGGGTAATTTTTCAGTCTATTAAATAAATAACGGAATTAGTCGGTACGAATTTAGATGATATCCGACAGACTTAAAAAAGAAGCGCGCTAGGGACAGCCCGCTCCACCTTATTGCTTAAATCTTAACACTTGTTCTCTTTGATCTCTGACCCTAGACTTTCGACTCCTATCTCTCCCATGAGTATAGAAATAACCGAAGGATCTACAGACTCCCTGCCCGCCTACGGCGAAGTATCGATTGCCTTTGAAGTAAAATCTCAATTGCGCGTTGAATTGATCAATAATGGGTTGGATGGATTTCTCTTTAAAGAGGAAGAAATCGAAGAGCCCTATATAAAAGACACAGATCAGATTGAAGGAGAAGGTCCCCTTCAATGGTCGAATTTAATGCAGGAAATGGTATTGAGCAGAGTTATTCCCGCAATCTGATAATCCATCACAACTGGAATGCTCTTCTTCTGGAAAAAGACAAAAAACTCGCTCACGAGTTGGCTGAGAATTACGAAGAACATGATCAAGTAAATTCACTTTACGCAGCGGTCTATCCGGGAAATGCGGACATCCTCCTGGAAGAAAATGGCGTCCCAAAAGATCTTGATTTGCTCGTTATCGACAATGAGTGCAACGATTACTATGTTTGGCGTGCGATTCATGAATTTCAACCAAAGGTTGTACTTATTGAATATAATACCCTCTTTACACCTCCCCAGCATGCGGTGGTTGATTATCACCCAATGAATTATTGGGACTATGGAGTCTATTTTGGGGCGAGTATACAATCAATGTATGAACTCGGTAAGAAAAAAGGTTACGAGCTTGTTTACACCAATAATGATAAGCCGCATCTTTTATTCGTTAAAAAAGAGTATTTTCGCCGATTTGGGATCCGTGATAATTCTCCTTCCGCTCTCTATCAAACCACACCTGGTTTTACTTACCTCCCCAGTTACGCTCTAAGGAGCGTGGCTTATAATAATGGAAGACTCATCCCTCCTTACAACAAGGATCTAACCTACGACGAAGTCCGAATAAAAAGGAAATTCATTTTCCACCGATGAGAAAATCAAATTCCAGATTTATAATAATTTCAGGAATTGTCCTCGCGGGTATCGGCGTGCTGTTTCTTCTCATCGCTTTCAAACCACGCAAGATCGAATTCGAGAAATACGAGCGTTCGGTATTTTCACAATCTGGTGAAGATGGAATTCTCGAAAAGATATTTGAAATCATTAAACCCACCCATCGCTATGCGATTGAATTCGGAGCGGGCGATGGAATTAAAAATAGCAACGTACGTCACCTCATTACACATCAAGATTGGGGCGGTCTTTTGATCGAGGGTGATGATAAACTTGCAGACGTGTGTGAAGATAATTATATAAAATATCCGAAGGTAAGAACGCTTCAGGCGTGGATCTATCCAGGAAATATTGAGTTGATTTTCGAAGAAACAGCGTCCCAAAAGATCTGGATCTGCTTATCATTGATATCGATTCCAATGACTACTATGTCTGGAAGGCGATTCATGATTTTCGACCCAAGGTTGTGCAAATAGAATTCAATGGAACTTTTGCACCTCCGCAGAAGATGGTAGTTGATTTTCATCCCATGAACTATTGGGACGAAGAATCTTTTTACTATGGCGCCAGTATCCAGTCCTTATACGAATTGGGAAAACGAAAGGGTTACGAACTTATTTATGTGAATCGTTTCGGCTTAAACCTGTTCTTCGTTGATAAAAAATACTTCAAGAGATTTGGGATTAAAGATAATTCCCCAATAAAACTCTTCCGTCCTCACATGTTGGGGAAAACCTTTACCGTTAATAACAAGAATCAGATCACTCATCCAGATGGGCTGTTCGTGCCGGGCATCGAAGACGATCTTGTTTATAGCAATTTAAAGATCCGCAAGAAATTCCATTTTAATCGGTGACCCAACCCGCGTTTTTATAAAAGTAAAAATAGCCACAAGAGGCACAAAAGAGAGCTTAAAGAAATTGGAGGGACGTGCTCCGTCGCGTCCGCGAGTTACATTGAAAGATATAACATGATCCCTTTTAATCTTTTGACTCAATCCCGTCTTCCATCTCATCGGTAGTAATTTCTATCAGGTTATTACCAAGGAATTCAGCGGCTTCATCATTGGTCATTTTTTCGGGCAAGTTGTCGTAGTAGCGGCATTGAAATTCGACGACGGAGAAGGGTTTGGGAAGATGAAAGCGATCCCAGCTCTTCATGCGCCAGGCATTGTGGAATTTACCGGTGATGAGAAGGACGGGTGATTTCGCCTGGCGCGCGATGAGAGCGGCGCCCGGCTTAAACTGGTAGCGTGGGCCGCGGGGCCCATCGGGTGTAATCGCGATATCGTTGCCGGCATTGATTTGGTTGACGAGTTCACGGGTTGCGGTGACCGCGCGGTAGCTGCTGGAACCGCGGATCGCCTTGAGTCCGGCAAAGGAGAGAAAGGCGGTGAGCCAGGCGCCGTCGCCGCTTGCACTGATCAAACCGTACATCAGTCGGTGATAGCGATAGCGCCGGATAATTTCCGAAGCGACGAAAAGCCAGTTGTGCCAGATAATCACCACAGCCGGGACATCGGACTTGCCTATTAAGCGAAGATTCTCAGGGGTAATTTTGAAGCGTAGCGTAGCGCCCCATAAACGAAGCAATACACTTAACGGCCAGAAAAGCGCGTAACGCCACCCCGCAATGTGCTGGATTTTCGCTGTGCTCTTTTCTTCCGTATCCCTTGCTGCCTCTTCCTGCATGTCCTTATCTTTATAGCCACAAGAGGCACAAGAACGACAAGAAAATTATGCCATAAGCCCTCACATTTGTTTCTTCTTCTCTCTTTTCATTTTGACATTTTGACCAATACACCCTATTCAATCTCCCGATAAGTGCCGTCGTATTTATGGACGAGCCGTCTGAGTTCGGACTTATCGTTATCATCAACTTGGAAGCTGACGAAGTGGAGCCGCACATTGTGCGGCGCGTCATTTTGTAGCTGATGAATTGTCCTTCGCAAGTCCATCCAGGGTACCTTTTGCCAGGACTTGCCGTGGGCGTTTCGCTGAAAGCTGCCGTCGGAAAGGACGATAATTACCTCGGGATCGAGAAGAAAAGCGGCTGTGATTACGGACTGAATACCGTTGGGGACATCGCGGGTCCACGAGGAGGCGCTTCTTCCATCGGTTCTGAATTCAGTTTCAAGCCAATGGGATGCGGCTTTCTTATTACCGCTCGAAGCGGGGACGAGATAATCCTGGAAGCGATCATAATTGCGAGAAAACTGAATTAGGTTGAAAAGTGTATTGCCGTTAAAATTGTCGATAAGGCTGCGGGCTTCTTTTTTAATTTGGGTTATGGGCACTCCGCTCAATTCTGCCTTGCGAAGAACCGAGCCGGAAATATCAAAAGCGATGATCACTTTCTCCGCTTTGTCCTCAATCCCGAAAAAGGAAAAGTTCGATGCCTCGGATTTCAATCCATCTAAGGCGGCCATAATCCCCGACTGGCCGAAGAGAGCGTTTGCGTCGTGAAAATTAATATCTGAGCTGAGGGGATTAAAATCTTCCATCGGAAACGCGGGAAGTTGCGGCAGGGTATCGTTGAGAAGAGCGGCAGTTGACAGGCGTTCGATCCGCTGTGGTTTACTCATCACCTGTTGGTGTTCGGCTAAATGGACCCGATGCTCTAATTCCCGTTGAGGGAGATAAATCGTTTTCGCCGCGATAAATGCGGGTTCCGCGTCATCGCTCGGCACAAAGACGACAACAAATACCGTGAGCAAAAGAATCGCCGCCTGGACGGCAATCGCGAGAATTAAAGTTGCCAGACTGAATGACCGGTTACCTTGATTGTACTTCTTCAATACATTAAAAAACGGCAATAACAGTTCTTGAATTAAACAAAAATTGCGCGCACAATTAATCATCACTTGACAGAGCGAAATTAGGCTTTAATTTCGCCATTTCTGATTGGGGCAGTAGTTCAGTTGGTTAGAACGCCGGCCTGTCACGCCGGAGGTCGCGGGTTCGAGTCCCGTCTGTCCCGCCAAATCGGTAATTTTCAATCTTCACGAGATACTGTTTGTTAACCTAACATATCTCTTGCCGACTCAACTACACAACATGATTTGTAGGATAGTATCTTGGCTGTTACTGTATGTTAAATTATTATCAGGACTCATAAATCGCGATAAAATCCTCATCTTCACCAAGAGATTGAAATCGTCCCTTCATTTCATCAAAAGTCTCTTTTATGATGAGAAAGTCTTCCTGTAAATTCTTGTTTCTCTCTTCACATCGCGTTAGCGCTGTTTTTTCTGGGATGGCAAATGATAACAATTTTGGGGTTCCACCAGATTCTTTTACCTTCTTCCTAACATAATCACGATATTCGCGATTCCAGAAACCATAATCCAAAACTACGTCAACATTCAAGCGAAGTAAAAGTGTCCAGTATCCTTCAATAATCTCTAAAACTGAGTCGTAGTTCTCTGAAAATTTTTCAACTGGTGGATTAACACCATATAATCGAACCATCCATTCATCTGGTGAAAAACAGATTGCTCCTTTATTTTGTTCAAGTTTTTTCGCGTATGTCGTTTTACCTGAACATACGAATCCATAAAGCATGTAAGCTATGGGGGGTCTCGTTTTTTGACATTTGCTTGTATGGTGTGATTTGTTTGAGTAATTCTAATTCCCTAGAGATCCATATTTGTTTTCACTATTGAGGAACAATCATTTGGTAAACGAAACCCAAGTTCAATCGCATTCTATAAAGGGTTTTTTTGTCCTTTTTACTGGTCAATCTATTTCATTACTAGGCAGTCAAATCGTTCAATTTGCCTTAGTTTGGTAGCCGTAGCTCGCAGGGCGAAGGTTGGCATTTCGACACCCTCAGTCGGAAAGGGTACAATAATTCCTCCGTTTAGCCCAAAATATTTAAATATTTCGCATTGCAAAGTTTGTCAGCCGTAGCTCGAAGAGCGAAGGCTGGCATTTCGTGGTCTTCTGTCGGAAATAGCACAATAATTCCCCCGTTTTGCCCCTAATATTTCTGTGATACTCTCCACTCTGTTGACGTTTACGTGATGGACATCGGCTCCTCGTTTCGCGACACTTGAGGATTCCCCAAAAGGATCAGTATGGCAAAAAACAAAAATACATTCGAAAAACGCCGCAAGGAAATGGACAGGAAGCGAAAGGCTCAGGAGAAGCGTGAGCAGCGACTCGCGCGCAGATCATCCTCTGTGGATGCGGAAAGCCCTGACGGAGTTCCGACTGTGCGGGAACCCGAGCAGAGCGACACTCAAACTGTGCCGCCGCCCGCGATGTAATATCCAGCATCATTCGGCACATCATCTCTTGTCGAACGTGCTAGTGATGCATGAGGATGGCGCGAGCCATACTCATTGTATCAACTAGATTGATATGATTCGCCATTTCAGTCCTTCTTGAGCCCAATACGCTCTTCTGTGGGGTTGGTGATCCAAGGGAGCCGCGATGCTTCGACGTCAGTGACTTCCTCTAATTCCTCGAATATGCCCGTACTCCAAATTTGGAATACGATGAAAAGGGTCCTCATTTCATCTCACTCATTATTTTGCATTCAATGTAAAAACTTAGCGATGGCGTGAAGCAGCGTCATCTGCAGTGCCTTGTTAGCCATTTCTTATAGCTTATCTGAATATCCTCTGGAGAGCTCAATGCTTGCCTAACGACACGACCGATTGGTTGGATAATATTTCAATTAATACAGCTAGATTCGATCCGGAAGCAACTATTTGGCATTCGAAACTCTCGTTAACATCTTTTGACGAATCCGCCGCTATTCTGTATTCTCGTTCTGCAGCCCCAAGAATAATGGATTGGGATCTAAACGCATCCCTGGTGTAGTGTTCTGCTGATAACCTCAGCCTAACCAATCGCTCCTCTTTCGTATTGTTGACTATCCGAAAATGCGCATGCGCAACGTTTCCTTCAAATCCCCAAGTCGTATCAACTATCTCAATTTCGCTTTGCTTCAGAAGCACGTAAATGAGCGAGCCAATAAGGCATGCAGCGATAGTAGACCAGAACATCATCGCATTTCCTTTTTTCCGTTTTTTCATCAACGTGGATTGGATGCCAGGCTGTGGGGAGCGGTGCGACTGTAACCTATCGAACCTTTGGTGGCTCTCAAAGACGTCGCTCTTCATGTCTGGATTGGCATGTTTCGACCCTCCTTCAACTGTCGTGGTCAATTCGATTATTCGCTTATCAATTTCGCTCTGGAGCCCTTTACCGACGAATCCTGAACACTTATTATAGAAAAACAACGCTCTTTCGAAGTTTTCAATCTTCGTATCATTGCATTCGGTCTCTATTCCTTTTGCTCGATAAATTTCACTCATCAAGTAGCTTTTCTCGATGACCATTCGATCTGAATCCTCGAATAGACGATAGACTTCGTCAACAGAGAGTGAAAGCAGCATGCTTGCTGGCAAACCAATCCATTGCCCGGTTATTTCTTCGAGATCTGCTTCAATACTTTCTTGAGAGCTGTTTTGATTAAGGATGCGGCGAATAAATCCACCCATCTGTTGAATCATCCGTAAAATATAATCTTCTCGAATCATCTAAAAAAAGCCAAAAAGGGTCAGGATTCGCATGAGAGATGTCGTCCCGTTTATATGAAATACTATGAAAGGGGTCAGACTGCGAATTCTTTTATCTTATTTAAAGCTCTGCAGGTATTACTTCTGCTCACGGTGAAAGACACTGACATTGTAACTAACCGAATTATACTCACCCCTATCCAGCCAAGCAGCGATCCATACGTTTCGAGCTATTCTTTTGGAATTTCAGACCTCCTATGGTCTTTTGTTAATCAAAGAATTCGCAGTCTGACCCTATTTCATCCTCCTGAATCTGAATAAGGACCTTTAGTTTAGCGATCGATTTTTGTAAGCGGCTATTCCAAATGATAGGTCGGAGAATCTCTTCCAGATAACCTCGAATCCAAGTTTTTGTAGTTGCTCTTGCGACTCTTCAAGGTGCCAGAAGAATTCTTCGCTCAGAGCCTCAGCAACGACTTCGTTTCCAACCCTTCTGTATTCTTTGATCTTTTTGTTTAGCGCTCTCGCGTTCTTAACCATGAGATCGCCGAAGACGGCCGCTCCGCCATCGCTAAGACTGGACTAAAGTTCTTGAAAAAAGTGACTCTTCTCTTCTTCAGTCAAGTGATGAATTGTATACGTACTCAAAACTACATCGAATCGTCCAAGATCGTGCTCGAAAACTGCAAGAACGTCGTCGTTTATAAAGGTGCGATGATTTAGATGAGCGATCTTATCGCGGGATAATTTCTCCATTCGTTTGGATACGTCTACACAAACGACCTCTTTGCATTGAGGTATTCTCTTTGTCAGGTTACCGGTGCCGGAGCCTAGCTCCAAAATTCTTGAGAATTCCTTAATACCTGCAACAGCTACAACCCAGTCGAGAACTGACTCATAGTTGGTTCGGATGGGATCGGATTCGTTGAGAACGTCTGCATCGTAACCGGCAGCGTTTTCGTCATGATTGAAGTAGTCCGCGTGAGTGCTTCTCATTTTTATACTCGAACGTTATAGGTGTGCAGCGCGGCGTCAAGGGACGAAGAAATGGTGTCAAACGTAGAATTTAATTATTAATAGAACGGTAAGTACTGCATGGAAAGCAATACTCTAGAATGTGTGTGTCTCCGCTCTTAGGATTGATATCTATTAAACAGATGTGGACATTTAAATTCTACGTTTGACCCCTTATTGGCTACGCATTCTGGGATGAGTGCGGGAATCTGATTACAAATCCCTGCTTGGTATGTCGATCAAAACCTACTGATTCATAAAATCGATAGGTCTCTTCTTTCTTACTACCCGTTAGCAGCATCACTTTGTAACAATTTCGATCCTTCGCATAGTTCAGTGCATGGTCCAGGACGGCCTTTCCATAGCCTTTCCGTCGATGGTCAGCATGCGTTACTACATTTTCTATCAACCCGTATGGCCGACACCCGCGGGTTAAGTTGGGAATAATTGTCAGATTGCAGGTTGAAACCATACGTTCTTCAAAGACGCCAAAATACAATCTGTCTGAATTCCCGCAGATCGAGCTCCATATTGAACAAACGGCGTCCTTCTCTGGAAGAGGATCGTCGTTTGGAATCAGATGGACATACAGTTCGAGCAATTGATTGAGATCGTCAACGTTCAGCTTACGAATTGTCATTTGAATTTAACCTAATGTTTGAGCGCTGGTAACAGCGGCTTGTTCGAAAAAGTTAAAGGGGTCAGGTTTCGTAGCATTTTTATTTTTTGCTAGAACGCAATGCCTGACCTTTTTAAATATGTTGTAGGCAGTTTCCGCTACTGAGAATATAGCTTCAGATCTTATTAAGTATCCAGTAACATCTGCATATCATAATTGAGAACCTTAGTTTCAAAATCGCAAACATGCTTAAAGCCAAACTTTTCATAAAACGCAATTGCTCTTTTATTAGTCGCTTGAGTTCCTCCCATTAACACTAAACTTTTTGCGCCAAGTTCTTTTGCGGCTTTGATGATAGCTGGCATTGCTAATGATGCTAATCCAGTATTTTGATAGTCATCTGCAATAGAAGGCGCAAACATCGGATGTTTGCCCTTTGATAGATCAATTCCTTGTTCTCTATAGCGATTGAGTAATCCTTCTGACATTAGAAATTCTAAAATGAAATACCCAACGATACGTTTATTATCCGCTGGAGTGAGAACGTATCTGGTAGCACTGTCGTTTTTTCTGGTGCAAAGTTCTGCTGCAATGTCTTTGGTAAACGGATGAGGACCATACTTTTTTCGGGTTTCAGCTGATAAAGATTCGAAATAATGACCAAGAGGTTCTGAATCGAGTTCAGATATTTCGCGCACAATAAACTCCTGGCCATTCTTTGATTTCAACTTCATTTTTCCTTCATCCCCGCTGCGTGGCGGTGGGTTCCCGGGTCGCCAGCGGCAGAGAACACTCCACTCACTTGATCGATAGTGAGCATAACGGGTGTAGCAATCGGGGATGCCTCTACCTTGCACTTGTGGCCACGTCGGGAAAGCTCTTCCTCTACACTGTCGCTCACTCGATCACTGATAGTCAACGATCCTGGCTCTATGAAGGTCTGCATGCGATCGTGATTGGGGTCGAAAGAATCCTCGTGATGGGCAGTGGCGAAGCGTGGCGCAGTTACGGCTGCCTCAGGGGGCATGTCAAACTCGATAACATCGAGGAGCAGGTTCAGTGTTACCTGGTCCTGTAGGTCACCACCGGCGACACTGATCGCCATGATGGGTTTCCCGTCTTTAAGAACCATCGTGGGAGTGAGCGTGATACGGGGACGTTTCCCAGGCTGGATACAGTTAGGATGTCCCGGGGTCGTGTTGAGACTGCGCAGGCGATTGCCAAAGGTAACGCCGGCCTTACCGCCATCTTGTGGCTCGACTGGGACATTGGCACTGGGTGTGGCTGAAACCACATTACCCCAGCGATCCGCCACCACACAGGTTGTTGTCCCTCCAACTCCAGGTCGAAAGACTCCGTTACCCTTGAGCGCTTTCATCTTGTGTGGATCGCCCGGACGAGCTTCCAGGGACACCTTTTGCATCTCGATCAACGGGCTGCGGATTTCG
>Ga0114996_10002074_pt1 | contig 26227 bp, 20 predicted proteins | sample ArcticOcean_MG_C_4_FD_87039 | JGI IMG/M metagenome (GOLD analysis project Ga0114996, IMG submission 87039) | Marine microbial communities from western Arctic Ocean - ArcticOcean_MG_CB4_134 | ecosystem: Environmental > Aquatic > Marine > Oceanic | place: Arctic Ocean: Canada Basin | collected... | reverse complement strand
TCTCTATATTATTCTGCTACCAACAGGAAATCGATTCTTAGACATAGATTTAATTATATGTAAATAAGCGATTTATGTGGACTTTATCGGATTTATTGGTGATCACAAACGAACAGTGTCGATAATTCTGGTGTAATACAAACGCTGATGGCAAGGCAGACTCCGTTTCCCCCACCGCCGTCGGTTGCGGCTGTGCCAACTCGTTCAAAGCCCATAGATCGCCCAAGATACTGCCACCACCCGCTCCTCCGTACATAATCATGCGACCTTCCGAGGGGATAAAAATCCCCGCAGCTCTTTCGCGCTCTATAGGCAATACTCCAGCGACGGCCAACTCTTGCCACGTATTGGTCGCCAGATCAAACGCCCAGGTATCATTGGCCTGCTTTAATGCCCCCATGCGATTGCCACCAAAAATGACAACGCGGTGATTGAGCTCGTCGTACACGTGCAGGGGAAAAGAACGCCCTGGCGGCCCTTCCGCCGGCGTTAGTTCCATCCACGTATTGGCGCTCAAATCAAAAGCCCATATATCCTTCAGGGCCCCTATCTGCTGCCCGCCGTACATGATCATGCGGTGATTGAGTTCGTCGTAACTGGCCGAGTGTAAACAGCGCTCGTGCGGCCCCTGGGCCGGCGATACATCTGTCCACATCTCCCCGTCCAGGTCAAAACGCCAGGTATCGTCAAAACGCCCGTTGTCGGTAAAACCTGCAAAAGTGACTAGGTCGCGCGCCTGCGGGTCGTAGATCGCCACCGTGCCGTAGCGGTTGAGCGGTATGGGATCGGGCGGCTGCAATTCGGTCCATGTATTGGTCGTCAGATCAAACGACCATACATCATTAAAAAAAGCCCGCTGCCGCGTGCGCTCCTGCCCCGACCAGATAAGCATGCGATGTCCGGCTGGATCGTAGATTGCATTGTGCGTCGCTCGCGCCGGCGGTAGCACATCTGTGGCTGGCTCAATTCTGCTCCAGCGCTGCTGGCGCAAATCCAAACTCCACATATCATCGAGGTCTCCATTCGGCCCCGCGCCTGCAAAAATAACCATGCGATGCCCCAGCGGCTCGTAAATAGCTGACGCATTCATCCGCCGCGTTGGCACTTCTCCCTCCGGCACAATCTCGACCCATTCTTGGCCGCGGCTAGGCCCGGCCAACAAAATCACCAAGCCGCAAGCATATATCCAACGCATAATTTATCTCCTTGCTAAACGCTAAACTGCTGGCGCTAATTCAAGCCTGCCCTTGCCCTGGCATCTCTTTGTAAAAATCTACCGGCGCTCCAAAACCAATGCCCAAATCTTCCAGCCACTCTATTTGTGCAAAATGGTGGGAAGAAATTCGCTAAAATCCCGATCGGCAGGAAAGTAGGGCCGCTCCACATTGGCGAACTTTACATTGCGCATAAAAGCCGTTGTCGGACCAGGCGTGTCGAGATAGAAAAAATCTTTTGCCACAGCGCCGTAGGCCATGCGGTAATTCATCGGATTCTTGGCCACGACAAATTTGGCCGCGGCCGGATCGAGTTGTACGGCGCGGTATTGTTCGTCGGCCCAATCGTAGGTGGGATGCGACATCACCAGCACCTGCACCGCCCCGATAGTTAACACGGCCGACGGTCCCATATCGCCCTCGACCCCGTTCCACATACCTCCCGTATAGACAAATTTGCCGTCGCTGAGCCGTTCCACCCGCCCCTGCACTTCGAGAGGCTGACCCCAACGCGGATCCTGATGGTGCCCCAACGATAGCGTCACCTCGCTACCTACTCCCGCCCGCTGACAAGCCGCCGCCGCTTGCGGATCTACCACCATCGTCAACGTGGGCCACTGTGCTCCTTGCTCGATCAGCGCCCGCAAGGTCGCTACACTGTCGCCTGCTGCCCCACCGCCACAACAGTCGGCCGTCTCTACCAACACCACTGGACCGCCCTCGATCTCCAGCCCCTCTGCAATAGCCTCAGCCGGTGTATGGGCCTCGCCTTCCAATTCAAAACGCAAATCCCAATAGTGGCGCGCGCGCTCCGTCGCCAGCGCCACGGCCTCGTCCAGATCGTCGTTGGTGATGACTAGGGCCCCGCCGCCTAGACCGGGTAGATCGAGATTGGGGTGTACCATAAAACCGCTGGTGGACAATACATCGTCGCGGCTTTCGAGCGCCTTGGTAGCGCGCATGAAATGGGCAAAGGGATCGTCCCCCTCGGTAGAACCGCGCAGTGCCGAAGTTAAGAGCGGCACCTTGACCATGGCCATGGTCGGACGGCAGCGCTGCGCCAGAATCTCCAGCATCAGCCGCGCTGCGCGCTGACCAGTCCCCAGCGCATCGCGGTGCGGATAGGTCTCCCAGGCCAATAAGGCATCGGCCCCCTGCACCATATCGCTACTGACGTGGGCGTGCAAGTCTAGGGTGCCGACAATGGGCACCTCTGGCCCAACCAGAGCACGCACCGTCTGGATCAAATCGCCTTCCAGGTCGCCGGCGTTATCGGCCGCCGCCGCGCCGTGCAGCGGCAGTAATACGCCATCGACGGGCAGAATCTGGCGCAAACGCTCAACGAACTCGTCTTTGAGCTGGGTATAACACGCCGCGGTCAGAGGGCCGCCGGGACAGGTGCTGGCGTAGAGCAAGGGAACGACGCGCACCGACTCGGGATGTAGCACCTGCAACATGCCCCCTACTACGCCGGCCTCCGATTGCAAAATCTCCTCACCGCGCAGCAATTCATAGCGTTCGAACCAGTCTATAGTAATCGGCAGGCCGCCAAAATGATTGCACTCGGTTAAAATGCCTCCTAAAGCAATGCGTTTTCCTGCGTCCATGTCGTCTCCTGCTGTGGTAGCGCCAGCGCGCTCCAATGTAAAAAGTGCTTGACCTTTCGCCTCTTAGCAACCCACTATTAATTAAGCGACAAAAAGAAAGGTCGGTCTTTGAAACACATCCTACTAATGGACGACGAAACCTCTATCGTCCAATTGCTTACTCGCCTATTGCAGCGCTCCGACTATAAAGTGACAGTAGCGCTCGACGGCAAGGAAGGTATGGAACTCTACCGCAACGACCCAGCCGACCTAGTCATTGTCGATATCTTCATGCCCGAGATGGACGGCCTGGAAGTTATCCGCCAGCTCAAGGCAGAATTTCCCGACGTGCATCTAATCGCCATTTCCGGCGCGCCCAAGAATCTGCTTCACGAAGCGAAAGAATTGGGCGCCAACCAAATTCTGCGCAAGCCCTTTAACCTAGACGTCCTCCTCCAGGCAATCGAAACTGAACTGGGTTTCGCAGACTAATCGGCTCATTTATTACTTCACTGTTTTACCTTGACCGTCTGGCCCGTCCGCGCCGCTTCCCAGGCTGCCTCGGTCAACTCAATGACTCGCAAACCACACACCGGCGGCACCTGCACTTGGTCGCGGCCCAGAATGGCATCGACAAAATTGCGGTCAGGGGTAATAGCACCCGGCAAACCGCTAGGTTCGTACGCCTCATTGCTGGATGCTGTCTTGTAGGTAAGATGGCCATTGCGTATGTAGACGACGGCCTTGGTGCCCCAAATAGTAATATCCTCCCACATGCCTCCGGTTGGCGCATTGCCGACAATCGAGATATTGCCCATGGCCCCGTTCTTAAAACGTAGGGAGAGCGCCGAGTTGATATCTACTTCTGCGCCAAAATTCTCCATATAGGCCTGTACCTCGTCGACGGCCAAAGCGGTCATCCACAGTACGATATCGAGCAGATGGCTGCCCGAATCGTTGAGCTGACCGCCGCCCGATAGGTTCAATTGCTGGCGCCAGGTGCCACTGGTGCCGCTGTACCACTTCTGGTCTTGTAAAGCAGATACAAACTGAATCTCGCCCAATTCCCCGGCCTGGATCTGGTTGCGTACAAAGCGATAATTCGGCTGCAAGTGGCGCTGGTAGGAAACCATTAATATCTTGCCGACTTCTTCGGCTTTGGCAATAACCTGTAGCGCGTGGTCCACCGAGCACACCATGGGTTTTTCCGTCAGCACGTGCAGTCCCGCATCGAGCGCTGCCATGATATGTTCAAAATGCAACGTATGTGGCGTCGAAATCTCCACCGCGTCCAACTCAACTTCTTGCAGCATTTCTCGATAGTCGGTGAAGACGGGCACTGACTCTACGGCCTGGTGGCGTTCTTTGACGCGATCTATACTGGCCGCGCTCGGATCGCACAGAGCTGCCACTTCAGTCTCCGGCATCTCTAGCACCCGGCCGATATGACCGTTGGCGTTGCCACCGCAACCGATAAAACCTACCCTGATCTTGGACATATTAATTTTCCCTCCGCTGTAAATGAATGCTGCCCGCCGCTTGAATATATCGCCGCATCGGCCCTGCCTCAAGGCGGCAAATGAAAATTTGCCCTCGCTTGCCCTGTTCAATACCTTAGGGAGCGATTGAGCAAACCACCGAGCATTGAGGAGCAGATTATGGCGCGCGTGCAGCAAACACAGGCCTACAAATTTTCGAGCAAGGGTTTACAGGCCCTCACCTCCCTTTCCGTGCAATTTGTTGCTTTTATGATCGAGGAGGGTTTTAAGGGCCAGACTCTGGATAAAATCGTCACCGCCTTCACCCGCCACCAGCGCAAGATCATCAGTGGCGTTTTGGGCAGTGCCGGCCTCGCTGGAGGCGCCTGGGCCGCCGTTTCCATTTGGGCCAGTTCGCTGGGCTTCTGGGGCGGCCTCGGTTATACGCTGGGCGTCGTCTCCATGCCGGTCTGGGTACCTGTCATCGGCAGCGTCGCCGGCCTCACGGCTGCTGGAGGCGCCATCTACGGCGTGCTCAATCTGACCAAAGGGCGCCAGCAGACGCGCAAACTGCGCAGTATCATCGGCCTGAGCAAGATGCTCATTGGACGCCAGGATCTCGACGACAAGGACGAACGCCTATTGCGTCGTTTCCTCGCCGCACAGCAGGTAGAGGAAGAGAAGATCCAGGAATTACTGCAGACCAGCCCCGACGTCGGTCTGCAACTGGCCAACAGCGGCCTGAACACCGAAGAGCGTTTGGACATTGTCCGCTATATCTTTCCTCTAGTTTATTTTGAAGACGGCGTCATTTCTCAAACCACCAGTAAACGCTTCCGCCGCCTCTGCAGCCATTTGCAATTGGCCGAGGGCACCGCCACCGAAATCTCGCAAGCCTATCGCAAGCGCCTAGAATCGCAGTGGATCTACTTTCAGAACTTGATCCGCCAGCTCAACTACTTTGCCAATATCTTGAGTTTTGACGGCCCAGAAATGGAATTGCTCAGGGAACAGCTGGAACAATTGATTAATTTCGATCCGCGCAAGGCCGCCGCGGTGCGGCGCGAGAAAATGCTCGACCTATTGGGTCGGCAAGCGGGCCGCTTCGCCAGCGCCTTAGATGAAGACGACGTACTGTCCGAGGCCGCCCTTATGAGCGCCTACGCGCTGGCCCAAACGGCCGTGCCCGATTTGGAAAACCGCGAACAATTAGAAGATGCTTTCGACGCCCTACTCGAAATCAACGCCGGCTTATCGGACGAATACAAAACCAAGCTGGTGACTGCCCGCCAGCAAGTCGACAAACTCTATGCTATAACGCGAGCGCAGATCATGGCGATGTCGGAGGCGGACGCCGAGTCCAAATCCAAGCAAGAGGAGTAGCGCCGGCACCGTACGCCTAACGTACTATAGACCCCGGCGGCATGTCCTGCTCTAGGCCGATGAGCCCCAAATTGCCCTGTCCGTCGTGGGCTGCTAGGATCATACCCTCCGAAACGATGCCGCGCAGCTTGGCCGGTTTGAGATTGGCCACTAACACCAATTTCCTGCCCGGCAAATCCTCTGGCTGATACGATTCGGCAATGCCGGCCACCACGGTGCGCCGCTCATCCCCCAGATCCAAGGTCAGCTTGAGTAATTTATCGGTCTTGGGCACTCTCTCCGCTTCCACCACTTCTGCTATACGCAATTGTACCTTGGCAAATTCATCGATGGTGATCTGCTCCGGTATCTCTTCTTCCTTCTGCTCTTTTTGCGCTCCCTCTTTCTTGCCAGCAGCGAGTTTGGCGCTAGGCTCTTCCTCATCTTTCTGCTCTAATTCCGCTTTGGGAAAGAGAATGGCAGCCTCTTGCGGAATCTGCGTTCCGGCTGGTGCCAACCCCCAAACTGCAGTCTGTTCCAGTGCAAAGCGCTCCAACCCCAGACTGGCGCGAATCTCCGCCGCTTTTTGGGGCATGGCCGGCTCCAATAACACCGAGACGATGCGCAGCCCTTCGACGATATTGTAGAGCACCGTCCCCAGGCGTTCTCTGTTTTGGGGATCTTTGGCCAGTTGCCACGGCTCCTCGTCGTTGAAATAGCGGTTGAGCAGGCGCACAAATTGCATGATCTCTTCGAGAGCGGCGTAAAAACGCAGCTCCTGGATCAGCGCCCGCACTTTCTCCAATAGGCCGGTGCCTACCTCGACGACTTCGCTGTCTCTGTCTGTCAATTGTAATTCGGGCACAACGCCGTCCAGGTGTCGCAGCAGCAGCGCCCGCACGCGCGACAGCAAATTGCCCAGATCGTTGGCTAGATCGGCATTGTAACGCTTGACTAGACCCGACTCGCTGACGGCGCCATCCTGGCCGTAGACGACTTCTTTGAGCAGATAATAGCGCACGGCGTCCGGCCCGTACTTCTCTGCTAATTCAAAAGGATTTACTACATTGCCCAGCGATTTGCTCATCTTGCGCCCATCAGAGCCCATGAGATACCCACCCACGTTGAGGTGCTGGTAGAGAGGAATGCCGGCAGCCTTGAGCATAGTGGGCCAGAATACGGCATGGGCTTTGAGGATGTCCTTGCCAATAAAGTGCTGAGCCGCAGGCCAGTAGCGCGCGTATTTATCGCCGCCGGGATATTCTATGGCCGACAGGTAATTGATCAATGCATCGAACCACACATAGGTCACGTGGTTCTCGTCCCACGGCAGCGGGATGCCCCAGGGCACGCGCTCGACGGGGCGCGAAATGGACAGATCTCCGATCGACTCAGAAAGCAACGAGAGCACCTCATTGCGGTAACCAACGGGCCGAATAAAATCCTCGTGTTCTTGGATGTAACCGCGCAGCCACTCGCGGTAATTATCCATGCGAAAGAAATAATTGGCTTCGATGCGCTCGACCGGCGGGTCTCTATCTTCGGGTAATTTGCCGTCGACCAATTCCTTTTCGGTGACAAAACGCTCCTGTCCCACCGAGTAGAGCCCCTGGTATTCGGCGTGGTAGATATCTCCCTGGTCGTAGACTTTCTGTAGAATCTGCCGCACCACCTCCTTATGGCGCTCTTCGGTAGTGCGGATAAAATCGTCGTTGCCCACTCCCAAGACCTGCCAGGCCTCGCTAAAACGGCGACTAATGCGGTCGCAGAAAGCCTGCGGCGCCTCGCCGGCAGCCTCTGCCGCCTGAAAAACCTTCTCGCCGTGTTCGTCGGTACCCGTCAGCGAGTAAGTGTCGCATCCGTCCAGATGGTGGAAACGCGCCAGAAAATCGGCTATTACCGTGGTATAAGCATGCCCAATATGTGGCACATCGTTGACATAATAGATCGGCGTCGTCACGTATAAAGCTTTACTCATCTCTCCTCCAAGTGTAATGTTAGTTAGGTTTTTCTAGTTTGGGACGATTGGGCAGAGGGCTTTTTGTGGCCAATCACTGCCATCGCCTCAACAAGGTCAATTTTCGTTGAATAAAACGACCTCGTCCTGAATCGGCGTCGTCACAATGGGGCCGTCTTCAGGATCGATGTACACATTAATTTCTAGCCGCACTCCAAACTCCGCCAGATAAATTCCCGGTTCGATAGTAAAACCCGTACCCGGCAAAATCTCGCGGGTATCGTGCGTTTCCAAATCGTCGAGGTTAACTCCCAACCCGTGCACCATAGGCCCCGGCCCCAGGCTATGGCCGGTGCGGTGGACAAAATAGTCGCCGTAGCCGACCGCGGTGATGTGGTCGCGGCACAGCCGATCCAATTGCCAACCTTGCAGGACATCGCCGCGCTCCCAGGCCTCTTGCAGACGCGCCACCACTAGATCGCGCCCTTCTTTGACAATGTTAAACACGGCTTGTTTGTCCGACGGCACGGCAGCACCAACATAACCGACCCAGGTGATATCGCCAAAAATGTTCTCTTCCCCCGGATGCCGCGCCCACAAATCGACTAACAACCAATCGCCGACGACAATGGGCGCGCAGACAGCGGCGGTGGGTTCGTAGTGGGCATTGCCGCTATTGGCGTTGACGCCTACGATCGGACGGTGGTCCATATCCAATTGACGGCGCGCAAATTCGCCAACTATAAACTCTTGAAGCTCGAATTCGCTCAGCTCTGCTCCCCCTTGAAGATGAGAACGAACTAAATCAAAGGCCGCGTCCTTGACTTCTACCACCTGCCGACAGGCACTGCGGTGCGATTGCAAAGCCTGGGCGCTCCACGTCGTTAGTCCCACCTGAAAAAGCGCTGCCGATGAGACCACTTGCACACCGAACGAACGCACCAATTCGAGCGTGCCGCCATCGACCCAGGACATCGTTGGCAACTCGGCGCCGGGTGAGTATTCCATCGCCACCTGTCCGCAGTCTTGCAGCGCCGTTTGCAGCAGCGTGCACATCTCGTTCCAGCTGCGGTACTGTTGAATATCTACGCCCAAATTGGCAAAGACATCCACCTCGATGGCATGACACAGCAAGCGCGGACGAGCGGCGACCGGAATCAGCAGAAAGGCGCGGCGCGTCGTCCGTCGCTTGGCGCCGAGCAATTGCCACATGATCGGATTACTGCCGCGAAAATCGTAGACCAGCCAGGCGTTGACTGCCTGGGCCCGCATATAATTCTGGATCTCTTCTAAGTCCACCATATCATCTGTCCCCTGCAAAATATCGTCGCAAATACTGCCCTGTCCACGAACTTTCGACCGCGGCGATCTCACCGGGCGCGCCCTGGGCAACCACTTGGCCGCCACCGGCGCCGCCCTCCGGCCCCATATCAATCACATAGTCGGCCAGAGCGATCAATTCGATGTGGTGCTCCACCACGATAACGGAATTGTCCTCGTCGACCAGGCGCTGCAACAACTCGACCAAAAAGCGCACATCCTCCAGATGCAGGCCGGTGGTGGGTTCGTCCAAAATGTACAAGGTGTGGGCACCCTGGGGACGGCCCAATTCCGCCGCTAACTTGACCCGTTGTGCTTCGCCGCCCGACAGACTATGAGCGGCCTGCCCCAATAGCAGATAACCTAGGCCCACTTCCTGCAGCAAGTGTAGACGCCGGCCAATTTCGGGAATAGCCGCAAAAATCTCGCCGGCCGCCGCCGCACTCAACTCGAGCACATCGGCGATACTGAGATCGCGATAGCGCACATCGAGAATCTCGCGCTTATAACGCCGACCGCCGCACCCATTGCAGGGAATCTCGAGATCTTCAAAAACGCCCTGCCGCACGGTGTCGACGCCGCTGCCCCTGCAACTCTCGCAAGCCCCTTCGGGGGTATTGAAACTGAAGTGGCTCGGCCGGTAGCCGCGCAAACGCGCTTCAGCTACTTCGGCGAATAAGTGGCGGATATGAGTCAACAGACCGGTGTAGGTAGCCGCATTAGAGCGCGGCGTGCGGCCGATGGGTTTCTGATCGACGGCGATAACGCGCTCCAATTGCTCGACACCGGCGCAGGACTCATAGGCTAGTGGCCGACGCTCGGCTAGTTGCAATTGGGCGGCCAGCAATGGATAGAGCGTCTCGTGTACCAGAGTACTCTTGCCCGAACCCGACACCCCGGTGACGCAGACTAGATTGCCCAAGGGAAAAGCGACGGATAAATTGTGCAAATTGTGGCCGCTCGCTCCCTGCAATTCCAACCATCCTCCGCATCCTGGAGCGCGTTCTCTGTTCTGTCCCACAGACAATTCGCCGCGCAAATAGCGCCCGGTCAGCGAGTCGCTCTGTGCTACTTGGGCCGGCGGACCGGCCGCAACGATCTGCCCCCCTTCGACCCCAGCGCCCGGCCCCAGATCCACTGCGTAGTCGGACTGGGCAATAAAAACGGCGTCGTGTTCGACCAGAAGCACCGTATTGCCGTTGTCGCGTAGGCGTTTTAACGATTTTAACAGGCGTTCTGCATCGCGCGCGTGCAGGCCGATGCTGGGCTCGTCGAGCACGTAGAGCACCTGCGTCATTCCCGAGCCCAAGACCGCGCCCAAACGCAAGCGTTGAAACTCACCACTAGAGAGCGAGTCCACCCGACGGTTCAGCGTTAGATAGCCCAGTCCCAATTCTAGCAAATTGTCCATACTCTGACTGATTTGCCCAACTATACGCGCGCCGATAGGGGCGCGCGGCCCCTCAAAAGATAATTGCGCCCAAAAAGCAGCAGCTTCCTCTATGGACAGCGCCGTCAAATCACCAATCGAGCGCCCGTCGATACCCACCGCTAGCGCTTCTGGCCCTAGACGCGCACCTTGGCACACCTCACAGGACGCATCTTCCAAGCGCTCATCCAACCAAGCTAATTCCGCATCGGCCGCTTTGGCCCTGAGTCGTTCCAACCAACGCCGCACACCTATGAAAGCACCGCGTTTGCCTCCACCTTGCCAACACTGCTGCGCCACTTCGCCACCCCACTCGCCCAACGGCACATCGGCCTCAACTTTGTAGCGCTGGCAAAAACGCAACAATTTCTCCCGCAAGTCATCGTGACCAAAGTCCTGCCACAAAGTCCCTAAGGCATCTTCGAGAGTGGCCCGCCCACCGCCAAAAACTCGCACAAAGGTCAAACCGGTCTGCACCCCCAAACCGCGGCAAGAAGGACAGGCCCCCTGCGCAGAATTAAAAGAAAAAAGGGCCGGCGAGATATCTTTGAAAGGTTCGCCGCAGCGCCCACAAGTGGGACGCACGGCAAAGGCCACTTCTTCCCCATCCAGCGCCTGCAGTACAATCTGTCCCTCACCCAATTCGAGCGCCGCCTGCAACGAGCCGTGCAAGCGCCGCACGGTATCAGATTTGATCACCAAGCGGTCCACCACTACCTCGATGCGCTGCCCTTGGAGACGGCCTGGTTCCAAATCGTCGAGTACTACCTGCTCACCGTTGAGGCGCAGGCGCCGGTAGCCAGCTCGGTCGACCCATTCCATCAATTCAGCCCCAGACTCGGAGGCACGCAAACGTCGGGGGGCCATGACTAACAAACGGGTGCCCTCCGACAAACCGGCGGCGTGCTCGTACACCTCTTCGAAGCGCTGAGCCATGACTTCGGCACCGCAAGCCAGGCAGCGGGCCTGTCCCAGGCGGGCGAAGAGCAGGCGCAGATAGTCGTACACCCCGGCCAGTGTCGCCACGGTGGCGCGCGGATTCTGCCAACCCCGGTGCTGGTCAATGGCCACAGCAGGCGATAAGCCGTCGAGCCGACGCACTTTGGGAGCGTGCAAACGCCGCACCAATCCCTGCGAGCCACGCTCGAGCGTCATTAAATAACGCCGCCGTGCTTCGGCGTACACCGTGCCGAAAGCCAGCGACGTCTTGCCCGACCCCGACACTCCGCTCACCGCGATCAGCGCTCCGTGCGGCAGATCGGCGTCCACCTCGCGCAAATTGTGTTCGGCGGCTCCCCTGATCGAGATTGTCCTCATTTCCATCTTTGCCCTGGCGGGAAAGGTCTTGACAGAACTATTGTGGTGGGTTTACTAATTGATGAAACAATATGGTTCTTAAATACTAAGGTTTAAACACGCTCATGCAAAAAATTGGCTTAACCTTTACGATCCTCACACTACTCTGTCTGGGCCCTCTCGAATCTCTCGCCCAAAATCGGCTGCAGGGTACCGCCTCCATCGGACGTCGCCTCTTCCATTCCCCAGCGCTGAGCAGCAACGGCTTGGCCTGCATCAACTGCCACGCCGATTTTGACGAAGAGCGTGCGCCCGACGGCCTCATCCGCTCGGGGCACAGCCTCTACAATGCCGCCCGGCGCGACAATTGGTGGGGCAAAGATTCCGAAGACATGGACGCCTATCCCGATATCTCCACCGCTGCCATCGTCTGCGTCATACGTTACCAGCGCAATGCCACCAAGAAACTCACGGCCCAACAAATGCTCAACTTGCAGGCCTATCTGGAGGCCATAACCCGACGGCCTACTTCCGTCCCCTTGGCCATCACCCCTGGCGCCGACAAGACCCGCGAGTATGCCGGTTTTAGCGGCGGCAACCGCCATACGGGCCGCGACCTGTTCTACGCCGCCTGCCACACCTGCCATCCCAACGGCAATAAAGGCATCGGTCCCACCCTGCCCCGCAAAAAAGATCCGGCGTTCTACGCTAAAAAGATACGCGAAGGCGACGGCCTAGGCGCCGTGCTCGCCGGCATCGACCCCAACGCCTACGACCAGAAATCGGGCCAGTTCATGCCCTTCTTCGGCGCCGATCGCCTCAGCAAAGAGCAGATCCGCCACATCATCGCCTATATCAAAAATCTGTCCCCGCCGGGCAAATAAACTCAGCGCCGAACGGCAACCCAGGCGAAACGTCCCAGGTGGAAAAGCAGGGTACACGCCGTCCATAAACCTAACAGCACAAATGACTCGGCCGACCAACCAAACGCCAGCCCCAAAGTGAGCAAAAGTAAACTCACATTGCGGCGCCCGGCAATCAAATGGAAAGTGGCGTCGACGGAAGCGTAATCGAAGAGCTCGCGCCCAAAGAATTTCTTAAAACTGCCCGTGGCGATTTTATCTAATAGAAAAACGCCCAGCAACGCCCAGGTTATCAGCGCCATGGGGTGGGCCGTGGCCAAGGCACCGCCGCTGAAGTGCCATCCTAGTGCCGCATACCACAACCCCAATCCCGGCATCGCGGCGATGTGCTCAAAAGCGCCCATGGCCTCGCTGAGGTGCAAAGTGAGACGCGCCAATTTGCCGTCGACCGAATCGAGCAAAACGCCGCACCAGGCAATCAACACTCCCCACCATAGATAACCCAGAGCAAAGCAGGGCACAGCGCCCCAGATGCAGAAAACGGACAGCAAAGTGAACAGATTGGGCGGTAAAGTGGTGGTGCTCAGCTGCCGCGTAATCCAGCGCACCAGATGGTAATAGCCATAGCGCGCCACCGCGTCGATTACACCTTTGAAAGTGCGGCGGTACATCAAATAGTCGAGCGGCCGCAGGTCCTCTGCCTCGCCCACAGGCACCATATAGGGCACCATGGTCAGCCGCAGCGAAGGCACGTAATGCTCGAAATCTGCTGGATGCTGCACCTGCAATTCCAGCTCGTCTGCTTTTTTAACCAGAGTCTCTAGGGGCCACGCACCGTCTTGGACTTCGTCCCATAATTGCGCCATTTGTGGAATCTTCTCTGCGGCCGCAAAGAGGGCGGCTCCGCCCTCTTCTCCTACCACCAGATTTCCCGGTCCCTGCGCTATCAATTGGGCGAGAATACGCTCGTCGTAGACCACATCGCCGGCCAGCAAAAGCAGCGGACCTTGCACCTGGGCCAGAGCAGCTCCCATGCCCCCTGTCGGCACTGCGGTAAAAACGAGATCTGTGGCATAGATCCGCGCAAAATCGGTGCGCAACCGTTCGACAGCTTCCCGCTTATGCGGCCCCACCCAGATCTGCACCCGCTGCACCCCTTTGAGGGCCAATTCGCGCACTTGGCGCTCGACTAAATTCATGCCCCATAGGTGGCGCCCCGACGCCGGGCGCGTGGCATCAATCCACACTAGCAGTTGTGTGGTCGTTTCTGAAATTTTGTCTTTGTGGTTCATGGAGGTCAGGCTGTCGCCGGGTGCAGCAGTCCCCGTTCTACCCAAGGAAGTTGATCGGGTTAGGTTTGCCCAATTATATGGATGATACGCTGTGCGGCTTCTAGCAAATCGTCTACTACAAAATCCGGCGAGCACGCCTCTTCTTTTTCGATCTGCCCGCCGTATCCCGTCCGCACTAGGAAAGTGGTGGCCCCGGCTCTCTGGCCCAATTCGATATCGCTTTCCCTATCCCCGATAACAAAACTTTCGGCCGCTGCAAAAGCACAATGTTCGAGCGCTTGGCGAAACATACCTAACGCCGGTTTGCGGCAGTCGCAACCATCTTCTGGCTTGTGGGGACAGAAGAAAATCTCGTCCAAGACGATTTCCTGGGCCGCCAGTAATTCGCTCAATCTGGCATGAATCCGCTCCAGCGTCGCCAGATCAAAATAACCCCGCCCTAGACCTGACTGATTGGTCACCAGGATTAGGCCGACCCCGTGGTCCTTCAACATCTTTAGCCCTGCCACCGCACCCGGCAATAATTCTACCTGGTCGGGATCCGCAAGGTAGTGGCGTTCAAAGATCAAGGTGCCGTCCCGGTCCAGAAGGGCAAAAGGGCGGTGCATAGCCACTACAATGCCTGCACCAAACGCGGCAAGACCTGCTGCACCGCTTTCTCGTGATCCTCCAGGGAATCCACTTCTGTCCAGGGCAAATCGCCCACTTCCACGGCGTAGAGCAGGCCCGCCTCAATGAGCGGAGTATAGGCCGAGGTGGGATAGGTTTGCTTTTGTTCCAATTGGATCAGACGCGCCACTTCATCGCGCACGGCGCATGCCCCTGCAGCGTCGAATTTTACCAATTGTGCGCTTTGGGACTGGCATGCCTGAGGGTCCAACGCTTTACTGATAGCGCTCACTTGTGCCCGCTCGTCCAAGATTACGTTCATTTCACCGGCTACCCATTCTACCTGCGAATCGATAGCGACGACATTGGCATGCGCTGCCTGCAGCATGCGCTGCAATATCTCGGGGTGGAAGAGAATGTCACAGTTAAACAGGAACGTATCGGCGTCCATCTCCGCGCTCGCTAAATGGAGTGAATAGATGCTGTTGGTGGTCAAGTAATCCACATTTTCAATATAGCGGACCGTCGTGCCAAAATGGCTGTGGATCTGAGCCGCTTCATAACCGATGACAAGCACAATGTCGTCGACTCCGGCGGCGCGCAAAGCTTCTACCTGGTAATTGACCAGGGGTTTATCGCCGACGGGGACCAGACATTTAGGACATTTATCGGTGAGAGGACTGAGGCGCGTACCCATGCCCGCTGCCAGTATAACCGCTCGCATGACTAGATCCTTTTCTGTTCTCTAAGCAGTGACTTCTTGCAGAATATCACAACATTTGTCCATCATGCCCGTCAGGGAAAAACGTTCGGCCACGTGCCGCTGTGCCGCCGCGCCCATGCGCACGCGCAGTTGATCGTCGTCAAACAAGGAGCACAGTTTGCGGCCAATTTCTTCGGGTTGATGGGGATCTACAAGGAATCCCGTCTCGCCGTCGGCAATCGCTTCGGGAATACCGCCGTGGCTAGATCCGACGGCCACCAGTCCGCGGGCGGCCGCCTCAATGAAGACGAGGCCCAGGCCTTCCACATAGAAGTTGACCTCATGACTGGTCAAGGCGAACACGGTGGCCAAAGCATAATACGATTCCAACTCTTCCTCTGTGATATAGCCGACAAGACGCACATTATCGGACAATCCCAGTTGCTCAACCTGATCGGCCAAACCCTTCTTCTCTGGTCCATCACCGACGATAATATGGAGGACATCCGGATGGGTCGCCGCTACTTGCCGCATGGCCTCTAGGAGATTCCTATGCCCTTTTTGTTTGACCAATCGCCCCACAGTTAGGACGATGCGTCGATCTGCCAATTCGGGATGCTGGGTACTTGCCTTGCGGCGCTTTCCTTTTAGATCGTCCGGCACCTCTACACTCGGGTACAGCACTTGTATTTTGTCGCTATCCAACCCCTTGCTAAGCGCCAGGTCATAGGTAAAGCGGCTTATAGTACACAAACGATCGGCGCCCTTATAAAACCGTCTCTGGGGCACACTCTCGATCCAGGTGCGCGGCGTCCTGCCCGGCAGGCGCGTAGCCATATCGGTGCCGTTCAGGTTGCCAATGAGTGGCACCTGCAGTTGGTTTTTCATGCTACCAGCCACTCTGACGGCCATCCCGTTGGTCGCCCACAGAACATCGGGCTGGAATTCGCTTAGTGCCCGTTTAAGTGCGTTGCGGGCTACAAGATAGCGCAGCGGCACAAAGCGGTGCTGACCGCGGCTGATGCGCCGCACAGCGTAGGACAATTCTCTATCCTCTGGATGTTCTGCCGCATAATTGGGGGCCAGCACCATGACCTTTACCCCCCGCTCTGCCAACCCGCTAGCCAAAATGGCCGCATAGCGTGCCGTGCCCACGTGTTCAGGTGGGAAACGCATGGCGAATATCAGAAGCTTGATCACATGTGCCTCATTTAGGTGGACAGAAGACCAAACATCACAAATATAGACCCTTTCACATATCTCTACAAATAACCACTTGCTTATGTACCTATATTGTTGACGGAAAAGGAGTTTATCTCTATTATTCTAATGATTAACTTTGCTTGATTACCGTGCGTTTTTGCGAAGGTTCCGACCGGCGCTTTAGGCCATTGTCGGCGACTGGCGATACTGGGCGCGCCGACTCAGCCTGTCTCCTTTCCTCCCCGTTCCATCTCGGACCGCGCCAACTGCACCTGTTCACCTGGATTCTCGTTTGATGAAAGCACTCATTCTCGCAGCGGGTCAAGGCCGCAGATTATGGCCTTTTACCACCGACTGCCCCAAATGCCTCCTGTCTATTGGTTCGCGGACCATTCTCGAACAGCAATTGCACTACCTCGAATGGGCGGGTATCGACGAAGCCGTACTGGTCTGCGGTTTTGGTGCTAAGTGCATCGATCGCCAGCTCGAAAGTTATGCCGGTGCCTTGCACATCAAGACGCTCTACAATCCTTTCTACGCCATTTCCGACAACCTGATCTCGCTGTGGGTGGCGCGTTCCGAAATGGAAGGTCCTTTGATGTTGTTAAACGGCGACGGCGTCTTCCACCCAAAAATCTTCCAGCGCCTCTTGCGCTCAGATACCACCTCTTGTCTTATGGTCGACCGTAAGCAAACGTACGACAGCGACGACATGAAGGTCCATCTGTGCGACGGACGTATTGTCCGCATCGGCAAATCTCTGCCCCCCGAGACAGTAGATGCCGCCTCGATAGGCCTTATGAAGTTTTCCGCCGCCGCGGTAGAATCACTGCGCGACACGCTCGAGGAAATAATCAGCGACGAAACGGCCATGAATAGCTATTTCCTCGACGGCATTCAGCGTCTCGTCGATCGCGGCTTTGCCGTCGATACCTGCGCTGTGGACGGCCTGCCCTGGGCCGATGTCGACACCCCGGAGGATCTGCACCACGTGCGCCAGCATGCCTTAAATTTTCAGTTGGATGCCCCCCTAGCGCAGGACTCGCCCCTCTATAGGGCGGCGAAAGGAAACGCATGATCCGCCAGGGCATACTAGTCTTTGAAGATACGCCCCAGGGAACCAAAGCCGTGAAGACCCGGGTCGCAGCCCTGGCGCTATTGGACCGGGACATTCGCACCATGGAACGAGCCGGCATCGAACAACTCCTGGTCATCGCTCCGGCGGGAGGGGATCTGTCCATCACAGCCTTGACCCAGCGACTGGAACTGCGTCTTGAATTCACCACCTGGGAAGCACTGCAAGGGGCAGCGCTCTTCCCCACTGAGAACTTCCTCCTGCTCCTGGGCGATTACGTACACCACCACACCTCACTAAGCCAATTGCTCGCCACAGACCTGGAAGCCGAGGACCTAGTCGTACAAGCGGCTGCTCCTCCCCAGAAGGACGGCCAGTTTTTCGAAGTTTCTGCCGCGGCGCAGACCGTTTCCTTTGCTGCAACCGAGGCTCCCGTAGGCCAGGTCAGCGCCGGTGCCTTCCTTTGTGCCGGCGACCTGTTCTCAGCGGCTGAGATCGCCCTTGGGGGCGAAAATATGCACGCCTTCCTGCAGGAGAAGGTCCACAACCGCAGCGCCGCCACGCGCACCTTAGAGCCGCCACTATGGCGCCGCGTTTTTGACCGCCGCAGCGCCCGGGCGGCCAAAAACATGCTTTTTGCCCAGGTCACCAAGAAGACCAGCGGTTTTGTCTCGCGCCATATTAACGCCCGCATTTCTATTCCGACCAGCAAATTGCTTATTGAGACCGGCATCTCACCGCATATGGTAACCGTTCTGCTGGTGCTCACCACCGGACTGGCCGCCGCTTGGCTGGTAACTCGAGCAGATGAGTACCTCTACCTGGCGGTAGCAGGTACCTTATGGCAATTTGCCGCTATTTTCGACCGCTGCGACGGCGAGATCGCCCGAGTCAAATTGTGCGAATCCAAATTTGGCGCCTGGTTCGACACGGTTACCGACAATATCGCCTATGTGGCCGCCTATATCTGCCTGCTCATCGGCATTCAGCGCCGCCATCCGCAGACCGACTTCTACATCTACCTAGGGATCTCGGCCATACTCGCCCTGCTGGTGATCCTGACCATTCTCTACAGTTATGCGCGCAAAACCGGCAGCGGCAGCCTACAGCACTACCTGAGCGAACTCGCCCTCAATGTGCCATCGAATGAGAAGACCTTGGTGCAGCATTTGATGACCAATCTGGGGTTTATGGCCAAACGTGACTTCTTCTCCTTTGTCATCTTTCTCGCCGCCATCGCCAACCAGCTCGAGATCGCCTACTGGTACGTCGTTGTTGTCCTCCATTTGGCCACCTTGGGAGTGCTGATTTCCCAGGGCAAGATGTTGCGGGCCCACGCCCGCGCCAATGCACGACAAACGACCGAACACACCGTCCCAAATCCCCGCCAGGAGCAGCGATGAAATTTTTAAAACTCGTGCTACCCGGTCTGGGCCTGCTCTTTTTGGGCTATCTCATCGGACTCCTGGGTCCCGATGAGATATTGCATAATTTCGTTCTTATGAAGTGGACCTTCCCCTTCATTTTGCTCTTGGCCTGTTCCTGGCACATCACCAACTCCATCGCCTGGAGCTTCGCCTTTCCACCCGGCGCTTTCCGCCCGCGCTTGCGCACCCTCTTCATGGCCAAACTGGCCGGCGACGCGGTGAGTCAATTGACGCCGCTGGCCAATATCGGCGGCGAACCACTCAAAGCCTATTTGCTCAAAGGCGAATCGCCTACCTCTCGCGGCCTGGCCTCTGTAGTCATTAATAAAACGGCCCAAGTCATCACTGGCCTCTTTTTTACCGCCATCGGTCTCAGCCTCATTTTCCTCTACTGGAATCTGCCCCAGGCCATTCCTCTACCTATCCGCGTTGGCCTGGGCATTCTACTACTCATCGCCGCCCTGCTCATCGGCCTACTCTACCGCAAGCAGAAACACCTGTTCTCCTCGCTGCTCCATCTTTTACAGAAATGCGGCGTGCGCACGGCCAAACTCGAGCGCAAAATGGCCAAGGCCGTGAGTATCGACGCCAGCATCAGCCAATTTTATACGGAACACAAGCTGCGTTTCTTTGCCGTCATGTTCTTCCACAGCATCGGCTGGCTGTTAGGAGCTTGCGAAACCTATCTCATCCTACGCGGTCTGGGAGCCGATATCGAATTTGCTGTGGCTTTTCTGGTCACCTCGCTCACCCTGATCATCAATAGTCTATTCTTCTTCATGCCTTCCAATATCGGTGTCCTGGAAGGGGGCCAAGTCTTCTTGCTTGCAACGCTGGGTTTAAATCCTGCCCTGGGCCTCTCCCTGGGCATTATCAAACGCATGCGCAAGATTTTCTGGATCTCGGTCGGCTGGTTTTTCCTCACGCGCCTGAGTCGCAACGCCTGGGAAGAGGAAACACTCGAGACAGAGCAGGCCGGTGTTGGCGATCCGCTCTTCAGATCGATGTAAGCCATGCTTGTATACACCCTATTTGCCGCACTCACCCTGTTGCTGCCAACAGCTAACGCTGAAGAAGATCCGACCACCTATTCTCTACAGGAACTTGTCGACCAAACCCTGAGTCAAAATGGAGAAATCGACGCAGTACAATGGCGCGTCCAGGGCGCCCGCACCTTGCTCAGGAAAGCTCGCTCCATCCCCCGCCTGCGCCTGAAAAGCCAGAGCGGCCTAGTACCTGAAGCCGAGGGCGACGTATTTAATCCGCCCGACGACACTACCGGTTTCATCCGAGGATTGGGGCCCTTTAATCGCACCGAGCTGGAAATCGCCGTGCCTATCTTCACCTTCGGCAAATTGACCAGTCTAAAACGCGCCGCCGCAAGCGGTGTAGAGGTAGAAGAGGCCTCCCTAGACGACCAGCGGCTCAATACGATCCTGGAACTCAAAGAATTCTACTACGGCCTGCTCTTAGCCCAAGATATCGACGGCCTGGTGAGCAAATTGACTAAGGAGATCGAAGCTAAAAGTGAAGATCTGGAAGACGACGACAGTCTGCCGCTCTCCAGTAAATACAAAATTAAGTTGGCACTCTTACAACTAAAGGCACAAGAGCGCGAAGTAGCCGACAAAGTAGAATTAGCGCGCGCCGCGCTCAAATGGAAGGCCGGCATCGCCGAAGAGGCACCCTTGGCGCTCGAAGAAAAGTTTATCGCCCCCGTCAAAGCCAAGGTCCCGCCGCTCGACGAAGTGGCCGCCCGCGGCCTGGCGCGACGGCCCGACTGGCAACAATTACAGGCTGGCATTGTCGCCAGAAAAGCCCTGGTAGACGCGGCTAAGAGCGCTTATTACCCCCAAGTATTCTTGTCTGGTGGCGTGCGTTATGCCTGGGCCCCGGGACGCACGGACCAACATAATCCGTTCGTCAAGGACGAGTTCAATTTTTTTAACGGAGGCGTATTCCTCGACGTGCGCCAGGCTTTAGAATGGGGCTTTCTGGGTGCCGACCTAGACAAGGCGCGGGCCGAGCATCTCGAACTCAAGGCCAAGGAGCGCAGCGCTGGCCAGGGCATCCGCCTCGACATTCGCCGCGCCTACCTGGCTTACCAGCGCAACGCCGCCAACTTGGACGACGCGCTGGCGGCGCGCAAGCTGAGCCGCCAGTGGCTGCAACTGGCCCAGGACGAGTACGAATTCGACCCGGAGACGATAGAAGATCTGGTGACAGCCTTCAGCGCCTGGGCCGATGCCGAACAAGGCTACCTTCAGGCCATCTACGACTTTAACCTGGCTCTGGCCAAATTGGAAAGGGCAGCGGGCGGAATCGAGTTGAACGAATAAATATGACCAAAACACACCTAGTCTCGGCTGCCAAAATATTCTTTTGTGCTTTTGTTCTGCTCTGGACCACCGCCAGAGCAGACACCGATACATCTATCGAGGAAATGGGGACACCATTCCTGCAGTCCGAAATAGAGCAATTGAACGCGATCCTGGCAAAACCCGAGGCAGACTGGCAACTTCCTATCGCCGCATTGCTGGATGGCATCGTTTCTTTTGATATCCTGACCCAGCGGACATTTGACGACTACCTCGAAAGTACGCTGGAGAAGTACGAAGACAATCTGAATAAAAGCGAGTATCTGCAACTCTTTGACCGCTACCAGCAACGCCTAGTCCAGACATACCGGCAGCGCATCATCGCAGATGCAATCGCCCAATTGCGCTCCGCAGGCATGCGCCGCCTCGTTCTGGGCGAGGCCAGCATCTCCAGCAGGAAAGGCCACGTGGACCTGCTCGCCGAAGCCGGAGATGCGACCTGGCGCTTGCGTGCCCATGTGCGCCGCCAGGACGACCAGTGGAAAATTGTCGACCTGTCTATAGACAAAGACCTCGTCAGTAAAACGTACTATGAAATGTGTGAAGATATTATCGCTAAGGGGCATTTCCTGCCCATACTCGAAGCCCAACTCAAAGAGCAGAACCACATCGTCCTGGAAGACTTCTCCATTACCGAACCCGGGAGCTTCCCCCGGGACTGGTGGGGTTTCCGCGCCAAAAAAGACGAACGGCCTACGCTGCACCAAATCTACCATGTGGAAAAAGAAAACGAACATCACTTTCAAGGCCAACAGCCTACGCCAGAGCGGATCTACCATACGGATGCAGAACAAGAAAAAGAGCCTTATTATCTGGCTGCGTACGATACAACCCGCTCAATCATCATCGTCAAGTCCGCCACCTGGAACCCACGTCAATACCCCATTATGACTTGGTGTTGGCGCGTCGATGCCTTGCCGCCGGGCGCTGATGAACGCTACAGTCCCACCAACGACAGCGCCGCCGGTATATACGTCATGTTTTCGCAGAATTGGCTCGGCGTTCCCAAACAACTCAAATACGTGTGGAGTTCGACCCTTGCCGAGGGCACCTTTGGGCGCCGCCCGAGAATCTTCCGCCCCTGGTTTATTGTCGCCGAAAGCGGTGACCACAACCTGGGCAAATGGACCTTTGAACAGGTCGATCTCTATCGCGATTTTAAGAAAATATACAAGGGCAAACCCGAAAAACAGACCGTCGGCCTGGGCATTCTCACCGATGCTAATTCGACCAAATCCCACGCCGAGGCCTATTATGCCGACATCCGCGTCTGGACGCGCGAGGCCCAGGAAAAAGGACTGATCGGAAATTACTGCGGCTCTTTGCCCCATGCCGTAAGCGTCGAACGTTGACGCGTCGCTAAGGAGTTTAACATGGTTAAAATCATTCTCGTCCTAATTGCAATAACCTGGCCGTTGTCTAGCGTCACAGCGGCCGACGGAGTACCGACAACGCCAATCGCCGTGCTCAAATCCCACGACGCCGAAGTCAAGAAGCTGCTGCAGCAAGCCGGAGACTCCCTGTCAACCACAACGCGCGACCAGGTCAAGCACCATATCAACGCCACCTTCGACTTTGCCGAACTAGCCCGCCTGTCGCTGGGTGATCACTGGGAAGAGCGCAGCGCTGCCGAGCGCCAGCATTTTACTGAAATTTTTAGCGCCATCATCCAGCAGCGCAACTTTGACACCTTCCTACGCTACTACCGCGAGGGCGAAATAGTCTACAAAGAAGAAAAAATCGACACGGGGAAAGCCACGGTCACAGCCACAGCTCCGCTCAAACGCGGCGAGGAGATTGAAATCCTCTACCACCTACACCAATTAAAGGACCAGTGGCGCATATACGATGTGGTCATTGACGGAGCCAGCACGGCCGAGGGCAATCGACGCCAATACGTCCGCCGCATAGAAAAGAAATCATACGAGAGCCTCATCCAGACGTTGGAGAAACAGCTGGCTCGCTTAGAACAGAGAAAGAATTGACGTTTCCATGCGCATAAATTACGAACGCCTAGTACACCACATCTTCCACCACCACATCAGCATTATCGTCATCGCCACGCTCCTGTCCGTGTTCTCGGGCTATTACGCCGCCCAATTGGGCAAGAACATTAAGACCGACTTCGCCGACCTCTTGCCCGACACCTATATCAGCGTCCACGAACTCAACCGCATCAAAGCCCGCGTCGGCGGCATTGCCCCCGGCATGGTGATCGTCACCAGCGAAGACCTGCAAAAGGCCGTCGACTTCATGCTAGTGCTGGCCGATGAGTTAGAAAAAAACCCGCTCATCAGTTCGGTGAGTCGGGGCAAAGACTTTGACTTTTACGACCGCAATCGCCTGCTCTACATGAAATTGGAGGATTTGCAGGAGATTCACACTCGACTCGACGACCACATTGAGCTGCAGAAATTTAAGCAGTCTCCCCTCTACGTCGAGTTGGACGACGAGGAGGAAGAAGAGCTGGACTTCTCCGATATAGAGGCCAACTACAGCAAACTGCAAACCACCGGACTAGGACGCAACTACTATCTCACAAAGGAGGGCAACGGCGTCATTCTGCGCCTCTACCCAGCAGGTGTCATCACCGATGCCAATTACTCCGAGGCCCTGCTCGAAAGCATCGAGAAAATCATTGTCGCTCTAGAACCCAAACGTTTCCATCCAAGCATCGAATATACCTTCAAAGGCAGCTTTAAAAACAGCGCCACCCAATCGAAAATCGTCAAAGAAGATCTCAAATCCACCGCCCTCTACGGCGCCCTGGGCGTACTGATTTTCATTGTGCTTTACTTCCGCCACTTGCTGGCACCGATCTTTGTCGCCGTGCCACTGCTCATGAGCCTGTCGTGGACCTTTGGCGTGACCTATCTCGTCATCGGCAACCTCAACCAGATCACCGTCGGCCTCTTCGCCATACTTTTTGGTCTGGGCATCGACTTCGGCATCCACATTTTCGCGCGTTATCGCGAGGCCAAGCGCCGCGGCATGGACGTGGAGGCGGCGCTCAGCGAAACGGTGTGCCATACCGGTTCTGCCCTAACGACAACCGCCATAACGACGGCAGTGGCCTTCTATTCCCTCTTGGCCACCGACTTTAAGGGGTTTTCGGAATTCGGTTTCATCGTCGGCACCGGCATCCTCTTCTCCCTGGTGGCCATGCTCTGCATTTGTCCGGCGCTCATCACCGCCGCCGAACGTTTGAGCATAGTCCGCCTGCGCGAAGACAATGTGCCGCCGCACCTGCTCAGACACGGCAAATACCCCATGCCCTATCTCACACTCGCCTTGGGCCTGCTGGCGACCGTCTATTCTTTTTACCATGTCGCTAGTGGGGACGTTGAATTCGAGGATGATTTCCACAACCTCAAACCCAAACTGGCACCGACCAAAGGCAGTTTGCCTGCAGCACTCAAAGAGGACCGCTCCCCGGCCATTATTTTGGCAGAGACACCCGAAGAAGCCCATGAAATAGTCGCTACAGTAGAAAAAATAAAACAAGATAAACTGGCGCGCTCGGATTCGACCACCATCCACTCGGTCAAAAGCGTCTATTCGGCCTTACCCAAGAACCAAAGCGGCAAATTGGAGGTCATCGGCGCCATGAAAGCTCTTATCGAAGATTCGGAAAACCTTTTCAGCGAGGACCAGAAAGTCCGTATCGACTCGCTGCGCCAATACCTCGAAGTGCGCTCGCTGACTTTGCACGACCTACCAAACAGCGTGACCAACCAATTCACTGGCAAGAACGGCGAGATCCTCAACTTTGTCGCCATCAATGCCTCAGTTCAATTGCGCCATGGTAAAAACGCTATGGCTTTCGCTCGCGAAATCGGCACGGTGAAAACGCCCTCGGGCAAGGAATACCACTCCTCCAGCGCCCACATCATCTTTGCCGAAATGCTGCAAATTATGTTAACCGATGGGGTCTTGGCAGTGATCCTAACCCTGTCGGCCATCGTCATCGTCCTGCTCATTGACCTGCGCAATATCACCGACACCCTGCTGGTGCTCACTCCCTTACTCACCGCACTGATCTGGGTCACGGGATTCATGTACGTCTTCAGCATCAAGCTCAATCTCTACAATATGGTCGCCTTCCCCACTATTATCGGCATGGGTATCGACAACGGCGTACACGTCTTCCACCGCTACCGCGAAATGGGCAAAGGTTCCATGCGCTTGGTCTTGCGCACCACCGGCATGGCCCTGGTCGCCACCTCTTTGACCACGATGGTCGGATTCTCAGGTTTAGTACCGGCTCACCACCCGGCGCTCTCGTCCATCGGCATTCTCTCGCTTATCGGTCTGGGCTGCTGTTTTGTCACTGCCGTCACATTGCTACCCGCCCTCCTCCAAGTACGCGAGAATCGCCGCGGCGATTCACCGCAATAAAAAAACCGGCCCGCATATCGGACCGGTCGCAATTTTTGGCAACGCGCTACATATTGTGTATAATTTTATATCCACAGCGGAGAACATAGGCCCGCCGTCGCATCTATTGAGCCCGTTCATTTAATTTTGGGCAAAAAAATGGAGCGAGAGACGGGACTCGAACCCGCGACGGCCACGTTGGCAACGTGGCGCTCTACCAACTGAGCTACTCTCGCTCGCACTAACAGAGGGGAAATATAAGAATGTGCCTGCATCTCGTCAAGAACTACAACAATCTCTTCCTACTCTGGTTTATCACTCTGGTTTGGTTCCTCTCGGCCTGCACACCTACCCAGGAAAAGAATCAACCCCCTTCTGCACAAGAACTGCGAGCGCGCTGGCACAACAACCAGGGCGTGGTTTATATGGATCAGCACAATTACACCCGGGGACGCGAGGCCTTCCAGCGCGCCGTCGAGTTAGACCCCCACTACGCTGACGCCCATACTAACCTCGGCATTTCCCACTACAGTCTCGGCCAGTACGATAGCGCCGCTGTAGCCCTCCAGAGCGCCCTGCGAGAAGATGCGGATCACCTGCGCACCCACTACGTCCTCGGCCTCATCTACAACGTCCAGGGGCAGGAAAATGAAAAGGC
>Ga0114996_10002071_pt1 | contig 26256 bp, 23 predicted proteins | sample ArcticOcean_MG_C_4_FD_87039 | JGI IMG/M metagenome (GOLD analysis project Ga0114996, IMG submission 87039) | Marine microbial communities from western Arctic Ocean - ArcticOcean_MG_CB4_134 | ecosystem: Environmental > Aquatic > Marine > Oceanic | place: Arctic Ocean: Canada Basin | collected... | reverse complement strand
CATACGTATAACACCCATTCTTTTTTTGCCGCGGACTATCTTTTCTCCCCAAGCGCCGTAGGCATTTGCCACTGTTTTTTCTGTATCAGCTAAAAGAGGGAAGGTTAAAGCAAATTTTTTTATAAATGCCTGATGAGATTCTACGCTATCTGGGCTAACTCCGAAAACTTCAGCTCCAGCCATTTTTATTTCACTAATTAAATCTCTAAATCCACAAGCCTCCTTTGTACATCCTGGAGTATCATCTTTAGGATAGAAATAAAGGATTACTTTTTTGCCTGCCAATTCGTTTAGAGAAACTGTCTTGCCAGTTGATGCTGGCAAAGAAAACAGAGGTGCTACATTTCCCGGTAATAAAGTCGGCATAGAATATCTCCTATTTTTATTATTAACTGAAAGAATGCTATAGAATGATTAATTATTATCACCCTAGTTTAACTTAAAACTATACACCTACTTCAACAAATTTGGTATTGTAGTAATATCTCTGTTGTGGGAATAAATATGACAATTAAAAATAAAGTCTCTATTTTGATAGAAAATGCACTCACTGAAGCTCATAATCAGGGCTTTCTTCCATTAGCATTACCTAACGACATTATTGTTGAGCGTCCTCAAAAGTCAGAACACGGTGACTTTGCATCTAGCATCCCTCTAAAACTTGCTAAATCTTTTAGATTGCAACCGATACAGATTGCTGAGATTTTATTGCCATTGATATTAGTCAATGAGGAATTCGATAAAGCGTGGATTATGCCTCCGGGATTTCTTAATTTTGAACTCAGCAGTGACTGGCTCAGAAGTCAGCTAGAGGAGATTATTAAGCTTGGTGAAACCTATGGGAATTTAAGCATTGGTGATAAGGAAACTGTATTGGTCGAATTTGTTAGTGTTAATCCAACTGGTCCAGTTCATGTTGGACATGCTAGAGGTGGAGTTTTAGGAAGTACCTTAAGTAATATTCTTATAGCAGCAGGCTTTAAGGTTAAGCGCGAATATTACATTAACGATGCAGGTAATCAAATGGAAGTGTTTTATAAATCCCTCCATGCCCGTTATAGGAAATTACTTGGTCAAGAATCTCAGATGCCAGAAGGTGGTTACGTAGGAGAATATCTGATTGACCTTGCTAAAGAGATCATTGCAGAAAAAGGCGATATATTTTTGCAAATGGACGAAGTCAAAGCGATCGCTAACATCGGTAAAATTGGCCGTCACAAGATGATAGAAACCATAAAAATTGACCTAGAGAAAATTAAAGTATCATTTGATGAATGGTTCAGTGAACAAAGTCTTTTCAAAAATGGACAATATAAAAAGATTATATCTATGTTAAGTAAATCTGGATATACAGCAAATAGAGATGGTGCTGTATGGTTTACATCTACATCTTTAGGAGAAGATAAAGATAATGTCTTAATTCGTAGCTCCGGCACTCCAACGTATTTTGCCTCTGATATTGCTTATCATTATAACAAGCTTGTAGAAAGAGGATTTGATAAAGTTATAGACATTTGGGGCGCTGATCATCAAGGACATGTTCCTCGTATGAAAGCTGTTGTTGGTGCTTTGGGAGTAGATCCCAAACGGCTTTTGATAATTATTTCTCAGCTGGTCACATTGAAACATGGTACCCAGCGTGTAAAGGCTTCGAAGCGTAGCGGTGATATTGTGACACTTAAGGAATTAGTTGATGAAGTAGGAGCCGATCCATGCCGGTTTTTCTTTCTCTCTCACTCTGCTGAAAGTCAAATGGATTTTGACTTGGATTTGGCTAGAAAAGAATCCTCTGAAAATCCTGTTTATTATATTCAATATGCTCATGCACGTATATCTAGCATTTTACGGCTAGCTAAGGAGCGACATATTGAATATTCTAATGCGGATATATCGCTCCTTGTTGATAAAGCAGAGCTTGATTTAATTCGAAAGATGGTTCAGTTCCCTGAGCTTATTGAGCAAATAGCTGCCAAACTAGAACCACATCATTTAAGCCACTACTCACTTCAGCTTGCTACCTCGTTCCATTGGTTTTATAAACAATGTAGGGTTGTTTCTTCAATTAAAGATGAAGAGGCTATTACTAAAACCAGGCTTAAGTTAGTAAAGGCTGCTCAAATTGTTCTTGCAAGGTGCCTTTCACTAATGGGTATGGCTGCCCCAGATGAAATGTAAATTGTTATTGAATCTTAACTTCAATATTTATTCTAGGTCACCAGATCTTTTGTAATCATGACACTTTTGTACATAGTGTTCCCCGGTAGACCTAATCATAGATAGATGCCTATCTTTTATACGAGTTTTGAATTTTCCTGGGGCCCCCACAATCAATGATCGTGGCTCAAACTTCATTTCTTCTAATATAACTGTGCCTGACGCCACAATACTTTCCTTTCCAATTTCAACACCATCGTTTAAAATACAACCATTACCCAGTAAAACTGTACTAGCGATTGTTCTAGCATGGCACACTACGCGGTGCCCAATCGTTACATTATCTCCAATCCAAGCATTTGCATCAGAATGGATAACGCTGTTGTCTTGAATATTAGTATTCTTTCCAATAACAATTTTGCCACTATCTCCCCTTATAATAGTACCGGGCCATATACTAGAATTCTCACCTATTTGAACATCTCCTATTACATATGCAAATTCGCTAACGAACGCGGTTGGATGAATGTATGGAGTTTTACCATTTAAAGAGCGTATCATTAAATTCTCCTCAGATTGATTACAACAATTCTATAATTCTATTGTACTTGATGGGATTCTATAATGTCATTCGGGAAGATATAATTTTCAGCTAATCTGGAGGCATAAATATTCCTTGTACCTCTTTATTCCTTATGCTAAACTCAGCTATCTAAAAACTATCGAGGAGTATTTATGAAGAAGGGGCGAGTCTTCTCTGGGGCAAGGCCTTCTGGTCGACAACATATAGGAAACTATCTGGGAGCTATCCAGAACTATGTAGCTCTTCAGGAAGAATACTCTGAGTGTATCTACTCAGCTGTTGATATTCATGCCTTAACGACCATTAAAGATGATGATTCAACCAAACAGATGCAATTCAATATTAGGGAAATGGTATTAGACTTTCTCGCTGCAGGGCTTGATCCTAATCGCAGTATCATATTTGCTCAGTCGCATGTTCCAGAAGTTTTAACCCTTCATGCATTATTAAGTATGTTGACGCCAATGGGTTGGCTTATGAGGGTTCCTACGTTTAAGGATAAGGTTAGGCAAATGGACCAAACAGAAGAAACAGTTAGTTATGGACTTGTTGGATATCCTGTTCTAATGACCGCTGATATACTTTTATATAAGGCTAATGTAGTTCCGGTAGGACAGGATCAAATTCCACATATAGAGCTTGCTAGGGAAATTGTGAGGCGGTTCAATAATCTTTTTGGTCAAACCTTTCCTGAGCCCCAGGCGAAACATACCGATGCAAAACTTGTTGTAGGTCTGGATGGATTTGAAAAAATGAGTAAGAGCCTAGACAATCATATAGAATTAGCTTCATCTCAGGAAGATACTACTAAGCGTGTACTTACTGCTTTTACCGATCCCGAACGGCAGCGAAAATCTGACAAAGGGCATCCATGGGTATGTAACGTTTATTCTCTGCATAAACACTTTAATCCAAATAAGCTTGACTATGTATATAAAAATTGTACCACCGCGAATATTGGATGCGTAGATTGTAAAAAATTACTAGCAAATGGAATTAGTGATTACTTTAAGAGCTTTAGGGAATATCGTACTGAATTAGCTGCTAGGCCAAATTATGTAAGAGAAGTGTTAGCAGATGGAGCTTCTAGGGCTCGTGTCATCGCAAAGGAGACTCTTTCAGAAGTACTTGAAAGAATGGGTTTGCTAGAGACAGATGTGGAGAATTTAACTGATAAAAATTAGTAAGATTTGAGTTGGTTTTTATGCTAATGTTATTTTAAATCTAATAAAGATAGAAGATAATTATACAGTTATAAACTTTATAGAAACTGTGCCAGAGAGGAGGCAATAATGACTACACTTTCAAACAAGATTCAAGATGCCCTAAATAGACAAATTAATGCCGAATTTTATTCTTCGTATTTGTATCTATCTATGGCCTCATACTTACAATCTATTAATCTACCTGGGAGTGGTTCTTGGATGCGAATGCAGGCTAGAGAGGAATATGAACATGCTATCAAAATTATAGATTATGTTGAACACCGCCTTGGTCGAGTCTTTTTGTCTTCAATAGATAATCCTGCTACTGAATGGACATCAGTTTTGGATGTATTTGAAGATGCTTTTAAAAATGAACAGGATGTAACTAAAATGATTCATGATTTGGTTAACTTGGCTGCTGATGAAAAAGATCATGCTACGAATACATTTCTTCAATGGTATGTCAATGAACAAGTTGAAGAAGAAGCAACTGCTGATGAAATTGTTCAGAAACTTAAGATGGCTGGAGGAGAATCTTCGGGATTATTGTTTATCGATAGTGATTTACGGAAGAGGGGTCTTGAGTAAATTCAATAATATTATAATAGCGGATTTAATTTGGTAGAAATACCTATAAGTAAAAGTGGTGTAAGTGCACTTGAAATTGCAAAACAGGCCGCGATTCAAGTTGGTTTACTTGTCGTGGATAAATTTCATTCTAAACACACCCAAGTCAGGTTCAAGAGTAAAGGTAATCCTGTAACTAATGTAGATCATGAAGCTGAAAAGTTGGCGATTTCCGTACTACGTGACGGATTTCCTACATTCTGTTATTTAGGTGAGGAATCATCAAATGGGGAAAAAATAACAGAGAAGCCCACTTGGATAATTGATCCTATTGATGGAACAAGAAATTTTGTTGCCGGCATTCCTTTTTTTTCAATTGTCATTGGATTGGCAATAGATGGGAAAATGATTTTAGGAATTAACTATGATCCGATACGTAAAGAAATATTTTGGGCAATTAGAGGAAAGGGGGCATTTTTAGGGCAAGATCAACTCTCAGTATCTACTAAAACCTCCTTAGAATCCTGCTTAATTGGCTTTGATTTGAGCTATAACGATAATGGAGCATTAAACTCTCTAAAAGTCATTGAACATATTTGGCCCGAGATGCAGACAGCTCGTATAATGGGCTCATCAGCACTTGGGATATCTTATGTTGCAGCTGGTCGTCTTGATCTTTATTTTCATCATAAATTATCTCCTTGGGATATTGCAGCCGGGATATTATTAGTAGATGAGGCTGGCGGAGTAATCTCCGACCGCCATGGTAAATCAGCAGATTTATATCCGGATGGTATAATAGCGTCAAATCCTATTCTCCATAAGAAATTTATTGAACGGACTGTAAATTTAGAATGGAGGTGGTAAAAGGATTTAGAGTGTTCTGCTTAGTGATCCAGGGTAATCGCCAACAGAGTGGCCAATTCTATCACGTTTGGCTGCAATCTCACCTATATGGAAGTAGTAGTGAGCAATAACACGTAATATTACAGAATACAACTTGATATGTTTTCTATCAGGTTTTGCATTTGGGTCGTTGTCATCAATAATTATTGACTCTAGATCATTATCAGTAAGATTATCTAGGTATGATTTTGCTGCAGCCCTTACTTCTTTCGATGCTTGATTAATTAGTGACCAATCCTGTGCAATACCTGTTCCTCCAAATCGAAATTCGTCTTTCCCTATATCCGGATGAGGCAGCATATCTTGGGCTATAACATTTACCCATCTATCTATTTGTTCAGTTACATGAGCCAAAGTCCATGCAAACGAGCTCTCGCTATTTGGCTTTTCTATAGCTTCTTGAATGTTAAGTTTATTTAATACTCTATCTAAATCATCCCAAGAGTCAAAAACTAGGCCGATAAGCTTACTGTTAGGCATAACATCTCCTTTTATAAAGTGGATCCATATTCTTAATTAGCACATCTTTATTCTTGTTGTGGTAAATTGATGCCTAATTATTATTTGGATACTTGGTATGCCATTCAGTAGATTGTTCATAGGCATAGGCAAGTTTAAATAATGTCTCTTCCCCAAAATGTGGTGCAATAAATTGCAGGCCTACAGGTAATCCATTAGAAAATCCTGCTGGTATAGATATCGCTGGTACGCCAGCGATATTAGCTGGGATGGTACAGATATCACTTAGATACATTTCAAGAGGTGTTTCTACCCTTTCTCCAATATTAAAAGCAGTTGTAGGTGAAGTGGGGGTTACTAATGCGTCAAACTTCTTAAAAGCTGTTTTGAACTCTTGTCGTATAATAGTTCTAACCTTTAAGGCTTTCAGATAAAATGCATCATAATATCCAGCAGAAAGTGCGTAAGTTCCTAACATTATACGTCGTTTTACCTCTGGCCCAAAGCCTTGCCCTTTTGTATTTTCCATAGCCTCCCACATAGTGGAGGCATTTTGTATTGAGAGGCCATATTTTACTCCGTCATAACGAGCCAGATTCGCAGAGGCCTCTGAAGGAGCAATTATATAATAGACAGAGAGAGCATATTTTGTATGGGGTAAAGAAATTTCTTCGATAGATGCACCAAGATCACTTAGTACTTTAATTGCTTTATAAATACTATTTTTCACCCCTATTTCCATTCCATCAACAAAATATTCCTTGGGTATACCCAGGCGTAACCCTTTGATTGTACCGGTTAATGATTTGGAATAATCTGGAATGCTATTATTGGTTGAGGTGGAATCAAGGGGATCATGGCCAGCGATAGCATTTAGAACTAATGCTGAGTCTGTAACATCTTTGGTTATAGGCCCTATCTGATCAAGAGAACTAGCAAAGGCAATAAGCCCGTAGCGACTCACTAATCCATAGGTTGGCTTTAGTCCAACAACACCACAGAGAGAAGCTGGCTGTCGAATACTTCCTCCTGTATCAGAGCCCAATGAGTATAAAACTTGTCCAGATGCAACTGAGGCTGCAGGTCCTCCACTGCTCCCTCCGGGTACTCGCTTAACATTCCAAGGGTTATGAGTTGTGAAGAAAGCAGAGTTTTCTGTAGATGATCCCATAGCAAACTCATCTAGATTACCTTTACCTATAAGGACTCCATTTATATCCTTAAGATTTTTATATACTGTACTATCATAGGGAGGAATAAAGTTCTTTAACATTCGAGATGCACAAGTAGTTGGTATATCTTTAGTACAAATATTATCCTTCAGTTGCATCGGTATTCCAGTTAGATGGGATTGGCTATCACTTGATATAAGCACATCAGCTTTTTCCGCTTGCTGCAATGCCACATTCTCAGTCACAGTCAAAAATGATTTAATTTTTGTATCTACTTTAGAAACTTGCCTTAAAGATTCCTTCGTTAGGTCCACTGAAGATACCTTCTTATTTCTAAGAAGTTCCGCTGCTTCATGAATAGTCAGCTTTTTTATGTTCATATTAATGAGCCTTTTATTGAATGGGCAGGACCTTTGAATGGATTCCTGTAAACCCCTTTTTATATATAGTAATCTGCTGAATCAAAATCGCCTAGATATTATTTGCTCAAAAAGTTGTATGGTTAGAATGTAACTTTATCCTAATACATCCTTAACTCGAAAGAAGTATTCTTCTTGTAACGGGGCATTACTTAAAGCATCTTCTATAGACAGCGATTTTTTTGGAATGTCTTCTCTCATTATTGTGTTGATATCAGTTGCATGGGCAGTTGGGGTAACCCCTTCTGTATTAACTTCATTTAATAGTTGAAAATTATCTAAAATGGCTGATAATTGTCCTTGGAGTGACATGACCTCTTTTGCAGAGATACTCATCTTAACCAATTGAGCTAAATGTAGAACGGTTTTTCTATTCAGTTTATTAGTCAACTATTTTCCTGATTATTGTTATTTGCTAGTACAAAACAAGAAGCCAATGATAGTTGCAATTTGAAGCCGGATCAAATAAATTCCACGCTTGGATTTCTTCAACATTGAATAAATCAAGGGTTCCTAAGAATCTGTGGCTCAGTGTAGCAGATGTGTTATAGGTGTTCAACGTTATTATAATTGTTGAACTGAGTTTACGTTTTAGATAAAAATATTAAATTTAATACTGAACGTTGAAATTATATATCATTTAAGCTCTATCAATGAAATTCTATACGAGGCTTTTTCAGAAGTATGACGAGCTGTAGGAGAAATAGCTAATACTGTATTGGTTCCTTTGAAATTTGAAGAGGTGAAAATAAATTCTCCCTCCTGTTGGTCGTCCAGAATAATTTGGGTTATTGTGGGGGGAGAAGATTTTTCTATAATTTGTACTATGTAGGTCTGTGATAAGAGGTTGTTCAGTCTAATGAAACCTGCTACTTTCCAGTCCTCTTCGAGCTCTACATTGTCTAGATAATTTAACTCTGGGATAGAAATATCATCTATGCATAATCCTGGAAGGTTTACTGCATCATCTGTGACATATTCAAAACGCAGCAGGATATTTTTACCTGCAAATGGGGTTAAGTCCATAGTCTCTTTTATCCAGATTCTGGTATTACCAGTTAAACCAGGGCCATAACTGTTACCAGTAGGATTTTTTGGAGATGTGTATTGACCGGCTAAGATTTTCCAGGTTTTACCATTATCCTCGGACACTTCTACGTAGGCGTAATCCCATAATGCTTCAATTTCATACCAAGTCCAGAATTGAAGAGTAGCTATATCAAGTTGGGTCAAGTCAAAATGATGGGTAAGGGTAGAATTTATAGAATCTCCACGATTGCCCCACCAACAATATTTTCCACTATGAGGTTCAACTGGAATTACACTAGTTTTTGTGTCCCCTTTAAATTTAATGAGAGTTTCACCTTCTGCGAGGTTTAGATTTATGTAGTCTGTTGCGAATTGAGCAACCTTTCCTTTGAACTGTTTATTTTTATTGATTGTAGCTAAGGTTTTTACATTGTTATGTCTCGTGAAATTTGAATAAATACCACCAGATGAATTTATATAATTAGCTGCCACCCAAGTTCTAAAAACATCTAGGAAGGTTAGAGAGTATCCTTGATTAAATAGATATGAATTGACTCCGTCTATACCATCATGTGGATCCTTTATGAAATCCTCGATTGTTTCATTATCGCCATAGTGCTTAAATAGATAGCTGAAAAATAATGCGCTTGCCCCATAATGCGCTGCCGCGGAATGTGGATTTGTAGGCCAAATTGTAAGTGAAGTTTGAGGATTATTTAAAAAAACAGAGATGAATCCTGGCTGGTAACCTATTATTAAAGATGCAAGTTCTGAAAGACCTTCATTAACCCAGGTTTCCTCACCAGGATCTGCATTCCAATGGATTGCGTGTTGTAACTCATGAGTGAGCGTGCTGAGGTAGTTTTGGGTATTAGAACTTAGGTTTTTGATATCCATATAAATCATTTTACGTTCATTACTTTTTGAGTGGACTTGTTTTGGATATTCATCAGCGGAGCTATAGTATCCAGCCATGCCATTGAGTTTAGTATGAAGTATAGATATATGAGTATTATTTGTCTGTTCCGGATTCCAAAGAGTACCGAATGATTTGATACTCGAAGGGTAAATAGAGTTTTCAAATATATTTGCGACATTTGATATATCATCGCTAGATATATATAGGCCTTGTTCTACATACCAGTATGCGTGTTCACTGACTTTTACTAAGTTGGCTAAAATGGTGGAGCTGCGTAGAGTAACAAGGTCAACCACGTTAAATTTATCTTGTTGGCCTTCTATAACCGATATATCCTTGGAATTTATTGATTTATCAATCAGGTTTGGGTAACCAGATATGAGGCGTTCCGCAAGAGAATAAAGATCTCTAGAAGGAGGTGTAGAAATAGTCGCTGCAACTGGAGAATTTATCGGTGACAATGATATGATTTTGGGATCAGAAATAACTTTTGACGAAGGTCCATTACAGGCTAATGAAACCATAATCAAGGTTAATACATAAATAATTAAATTATTTGGTTGTATTTTACTGATCAATGTAATCAGGTAGACCAAAATCAGTTAAATTTATTCATAGCATTGCTAATGCCATTAGTTAATATAATTTTTATTACATGTTCAACTAGTTGGATTTGTCCATCTATTATTTCTTGTTCTTTTGGACTAAAGGTATCCAATACATAATCTACTTGTGTAGCTACTTCCGAGGGCTGTCCTATCCCAATTCTAACTCTGGGAAATTCATTTGACCCCAAAGCATTTGAAATTGATTTTAGTCCGTTATGTCCTCCTGAAGAGCCTTTTGTTCGCAATCGTATTTTTCCAAGAGGAAGATTTAGGTCATCGTAAATCACGAGCAAATTTTTAGGTGTAACTTGATATCGTGTGGTTAAGTAAAGAGCAGCATCTCCACTACCATTTACAAACGTTCTTGGCTTTGCAAGAATTACCGGGATATTCTCAATTTTCCCATCACCTAAAATAGTATATCGGCGGCGATCGGTCAGAGATATTGAGTAAACATTTGATAGGTGATTCACACACATGAATCCAAGGTTATGGCGAGTTTGATTGTATTTTGAACCAGGATTACCTAATCCAATGATAATTAATTCTGGGATAACAGAAGGCTTAGCTTTATTGAATACTCTTCTAAATGAGTTAGAAAGCAACTTCACACTCCTATTAACTTTCTTTTAATGGCCTGCGCCTGAAATAGAGACCCCAATTTTGCATAAGTTCCTTTATATCTTTGTTCTCAAGATCAATTAGTTCTCCGAAGAAACCAGCCAATGTATGGGCTTCTATATATTGCTCAGGGCAAACCCAATTAGATTTATTTTGAACTACATATAATAATCCATTTTGATGAGAACATTCTAGCTCTATTTGTTTTCCATTAGTTCCTTTTTTTATTTTAATTCCAAAAGTCATCTGTGCCATCCTTCAAAATAGAGATACTTCTTATCAAGGAATTGTAATCTTTAATCTTATTATTGCCAAGTTGGAGATTAAGGTACATGAATTCAAGTATAATAATCTATTGATATTAGGTGAATCGGGTTTTTATCGTCACGGGAAACAATTTATGGCATAATCTGTATAAAGACGATTGGAGGATATTTTCAATGGTGGATGTAAAGCCATTCAAAGGACTTAGATATAATAATTTTCTTAGTAACTCTCTTGGAAGTTTAATTAGCCCTCCTTATGACATTCTTTCCCCATTTGAACAGAAGGCTTTATATGAAAGAAGTTTTTACAATGCTGTCCGTTTAGAATTAGCCGAGGAAAATCATGAAGATACAGAAATCGATAATAGATACACTCGGACTGCTAAGACTTTTTATGAATGGCAAAGAAAAGGGATATTAGTCTCTGAGCAATTGCCTAGCATGTATTTAATTGAAGAGTCATTTTTGTTAGATGGGGTCAATAAAACGAGAAATTGTATTACTACTCGTGTCCGGCTAGAAGAATTTGGTATGGGATCAATATTTCCACATGAGTACACTACTCCAGGACCGAAACAGGACAGATTGGCTCTTATGAAGGCATGTAATGCGAACTTCAGTCCATTATTAAGTCTTTATTCTGATACAGATGGATATATTCAAGCCATTATAGATAATTTAAAAGAATTAAATGAACCAGATATTTCTACTGAACCCATTGATAATTCAATGTTTTATCGAATGTGGGTTATCACAAATAAAGATCTGTTAGATAAAATTAAACAAGCCTTGATTAGAAAAGCAGTTTATTTAGCTGATGGGCACCATAGATACGAGACAGCAATAGAATACAGAGATTTCTTGAAGATGTCAGGACGGTTAACTTCTTTAGATCATCCTGCAAACTTCGTCATGATGAGCTTGGTTGCTATGGAAGATAAAGGACTAGTTATTTCCCCGTATCATAGGATCATAAACGGGCTTTCTAAAGAGGAAATAAAAAATGTTTGGAGTAAAATACTACAAACCTTTGACATTAATGAGATAAAATCACCGTCTAATTCACCAAAAAGTATATATGAAGTTTATGCAGCTAAACTAAAAGAAAAATCTAATGATAAAATAGTCTTCGGTATATTTACTCAAACCCCTCCAAATTCTCTTATCTTGGAATTGAAAGCTTCAGTAAAAGGAACTTCATATGCTAGTAGTGCTGAGAGATCTGACCCCATGTACCTTAGCCAGTCTGTTATAAAGCCTGTACTGGGACATAAACGGGAATCGAAAGCTGTTTCATTTCTTCATGATGGGCAAAAGGCTATAGAACTTGTTCAAAATAAAGAAGAGCAAATGGCTATACTATTAAGGTCTATGCCTATGGATTTATTCAGGGAAATAGTCACTATTGGGGATAGATTGCCTCCTAAATCGACGTACTTCTATCCTAAGCTACCTACAGGTTTGGTTTTTAACTCATTATAGTTGACTAAGTAATCTAATTATGGACACGTGGTTCTCCTGAGAATCTTATCTGTTTTTCCAAATCAGGTACTTTACGGGTTTCCCATTTCTTTCCATCATTGTTCTCTGCCACATTACAAAAGCGTCCGCCTGTTGCTACAATAGGAAGTAAGGTACAACGTCCGACTATGCCATTAAATGGAGACTTTACCTCTTCAATCACTTCATCAAATAAGTTGGTTACTTCTCCTAGGACATCGTTTTTATATACATATTGGCCAGGCTTAACATACATGTGTGTCATTCCTCCCCTAGTAGTAAATATATTAGCCAATTTTGTATATTCGACTTGAATTTGAGGCATTTCTATTGGCCCACTAATGGAGCCAGTGGCTTTACAAAAATTTTTTATACTTCTAATGATAATTGAAGGAAATGGTTCTAGGTTGCGCCAACCTTCGCCTGCTTCAACCGCTGTTGTTATCGCTCCTCGTTGATCTAAAATCCACAGGATACCTCCTGGTATAGCAGGATTACAGCGAATAAGTTCGTTGCCAATCTTATGGCATATATCCTTGCGTTCCTTAGCGCGTTTTTCAGGTTCACTAGTGTCATAACATAAGGTAGTGAATGGATAGTTCATACTATCAAGATGGGTTCCCCTCAACTCAATAGCGAAGTCTATGTTTGTAGCAATATTATCAGTTAGTATTGAAAGAAGACGCCCGGTCATATTTCCTTCAGGGTCTCCACTTCTTAAGCCGCCAATATTAACCGATCCAGATGTTGGTGCGTCAAGAGGAAAAAGTATAGAACGAAAAGTCCATGCTGGAACATTTTGAACTGGTACTATCACCAAAGTTCCCGAGATTTCATCAGGGTTTATTGTTGATGCAAATCTCTTTACAGCTTCTACCGCAGCAGCTTCTTCCGCATGAGATCCAGCACCAATATATACTCTTGGGCCATCGTGTCGACCTTTAACTACTGTTACAGGTATGTTAAGTTCACTTCCTGAACTTAACTCGCCTAAATTAACTAAGAATCTTTCCTTTGTTCCTGCCTTTAAATTCTCTGATGAAAATTCATAAGGCTTAACTTTGCTTACTTTCATTATTCACCTCAATTTCAATAAATGAAAAATCTGGAATGCAAGTGTAGCATGATAAGAGGTATGTAGGAAGTTCATTATGTTACTAGACATATGAGATTCGTATCGGTAAGTAATTATAATTTTATCATTATGGCACTACTGACATGAGGAATAGATTTAATTTCATCTAAGATATGGTCTTCGATTAGATCATCTAGCCCGACTAACATTACGGCTTTTCCTCGGGGAGTTAATCTACCTACTTCCATAAAAGAAATATTAATGTCATGCCTACCGCAAATGGTTCCAAGCATTCCAATAATTCCAGGTTTGTCCTGATGATTAATTGCCAAAATATAAGGGCCTGATATTGTAAGATCTAGCCAATACTCATTTACGCGAATAATATGCGGTATATCTCTGAATGCTGTACCGCCTACAAGAATTTTCCCTTTGCTTGTGTCTAATTGTACTGATATCATACTGGCATATCTAGATTCTGTATCAACCTCTTTGTGCTCAGCTACCTTGAACCCCCTATGTTTTGCAAGAAGTTGAGAGTTGACAAGATTAACCCGTTCGTTGGTTACAGCAGTTAATAAACCTACAAGAGCGGCAGATTTGAGAATATCAACATCTTGGTCTGCTATTTCCCCTTGGTAATGAATGTTAATGGAATTAACTTGTCCTTCTGCAAGCTGGATTGCAACTTTACCAACATAATTAGCAACTGCTATGTATGGCATTAGAACATGGCGAATCTCTGGTTTAATAAATGGGGAATTCACAGTATACTTAGCGGATTGTCCTTTAAGGACAGCTAATACTTGCCCAGATATCTCTATTGCAATATCACGTTGTGCTTCTGCTGTAGAGGCACCCAAGTGTGGTGTTACTATTACTTTATCGTTCTTTAAAAGAGGATGGCTCACAGGAGGCTCTTCTTCAAAAACATCTATAGCAGCTCCAGCAACTTTATCGTTTATGATTGCCTTGTAAAGATCATCTTGATTAATTAAACCACCTCTTGCTGCGTTAATAATACGAACTGAAGGTTTCATTTTCCGTATTTGATCTTCACTTATTAGATTGCGTGTTGATTCAGTGAGAGGTAAATGTAAGGTGATGAAATCAGACTTCATAAGTATTTGGTCCATCGTTAATAGTTCGACTCCAATATTCTTGGCATAACTTGGGGAAATATATGGATCGTATTCAAGTAAACTAATCTGAAATGCACTAAGACGTTTTGCCACTTCAGAGCCAACTTTGCCCAATCCTATTATCCCTATATTTTTACCACGAAGTTCTACACCCGTAAAAGCACTGCGGTTCCAGTTGCCTGATTTTAGAGAAATGTTGGCCTGTGGTATATTTCTAGCAAGTGCCAGCAGCAAGGCTATGGTATGTTCTGCTGCAGCTATTATGTTACCGACTGGGGCGTTTACAACTGCAATACCACGTAGTGTTGCAGTTTCTAGGTCTATATTATCTACTCCAATACCCGCTCGACCAATTACGCTTAGATTTTTTCCTGCATTTATTATCGTTGCAGTAACATCTGTTTGACTTCGTATTATTAGAGCTTGGTATTTCCCGATTATTGATATAAGTTCAGTTGGTTTAAGCCCTGTTTGTATATCTACTATTGCATGCTCTTCAAGAAGTTTAATTCCTTCTTTGTTTAGGTTATCCGTTATTAAAATTCGAGCAGATGTCATATTATCTAACTATTCGTAGGAACAAATTGCATTTTGTTAAGGGTACTCGCAAGTGCAGATAAAGCTCCATTGATATCATCTTCTGAACAATAACCTAAATGACCTATCCGAAATATTTTACCTGATAGTTCTTGCTGTCCACCTGCAATTATAACATTATGATCAGCTTGCATAAAAGAAACAAGTTTCTTTCCATCGAGATCAGGCGGTATGCTACCTGCAGTAATTGTGTTAGAGGCGAATTGTTCGTCAGCAAAAAGATCGAGCCCCAGAGTTTTGATTCCTTGTCTGGTTAATTTCCCCAATTTTCGATGATTATCATATATGTTTTGCATTCCCTCTTTAAGCATCTTATCTAAAGCAAGTTGTAATCCATAAAATATAGAAACCGCAGGAGTCCATGGAGTTTCGCCATTTTCATAGTAAGCTTTAGCTTTTCCTATATCGAAGTAAAATCTAGGCATTTGGGCTTTTTTATTAGCATCCCACGCTCGTTCGCTAAAACTAATGAATGCTAAACCTGGAGGGATCATAAAACCCTTTTGAGAACCAGTTACTACTACATCACATCCCCAGTTGTCGACTGGAAGTGGTATGCATCCTATACTACTAATGGCATCAATCAATAATAATGCATTAGATTCCTCTTTAACTACTTTCGAAATTGCTTCTAGGTCATTAGTGACTCCAGTAGAAGTCTCGTTATGTGTCACCATAACTGCTTTAAAATCTTGTTTTTTTCGCAGAATTTGTTGTATTTGTTCTATATCGGCTCCCATTCCCATAGGAACACTTAATGTAGTAACGTGAGCTCCATATGCTGAGGCTATTTGTCCAAAGCGGTTACCGAAAACCCCTATCGTAATTGACAGAACTTTATCTCCTGGCGAAAGGCTGTTAACTATAGCTGCTTCCATCGCACCAGTGCCTGAAGCTGTAAGGATATAAAGATCATTTGTGGTCATAAAGACCTTTTTAAGACCTTCAGTAACACTAGAAAGGATATCTCGAAATTCTGAACCTCTATGGTTAATCATTGGTTTAGCTGAACCATATAATATTTCATCTGGACAAGGTGTCGGCCCAGGTATTCTTAGATTTTGCATTAGTCCTCCTATCTAATCAAGATATTAATTAACAGTCCTAATTATAGTACTAAAAGAATTTCCTTAATAATTTAGTTTTAAGCATCTTTATTGATTATTCTAACAAACTTGCGTTTACCAATCTTTATCACAGCCTTATTACTGGAGGTGATATGTGGGGTATCCTCTGTGATTTTCTGTCCATTTATTTCAACTGCATTTTGATTAATAAGCCTTTTTGCTGCTGCTCTGCTAGGAGCTAAGGACAGATTAGCTAGGATAGTTGAATTTGATATCCCTTCAAATTTTCTGAATGGAATATATATATTCTCTATTTCCTCTGCGAAATCCTTATTCTGAACCACCTTTTCAAAAGATAATTCAGCCTCTTTTGCAGAATCCAGGCTATGAAACTGTTTTACTATTTCAATTGCTAAACGTTTCTTTATATACAAAGGATTAACCAAATTATTATTCATAGAGATTGTGATTTCCTTTATCTCATCTGTAGAAATATCTGTAAGTAGAGTGATATAGTCTATGATTAAATAGTCAGGGATTGACATGATTTTGCCATACATTTCTTTAGGATTTTCCTCTATCGCAATATAATTACCTAGACTTTTACTCATTTTTTTAACTCCATCTGTCCCCGGTATAATAGGTACAAGAAAACACTGTTGAGGCTTATGTCCTAACATAGTTTGGAGTTGACGCCCAACTAGAAGGTTAAATTTTTGGTCTGTTCCGCCAAACTCAACATCAGCGTTTACCATTATAGAGTCATATGCCTGGAGTAATGGGTAGAGAAATTCTGTAATAGCGATTGGTCGTTGAGATTTAAATCTATTTGAAAAATCTTCTCTTGCCAGGAATTGTGCAACTGTAAATCTGCTAGTTAAACCTAAAACATCTTCAAGAGTGAATTTACTAAACCATTCGCTTTGCCAAACTGTTTCGGTTTTGTTTTCATCAATGATTTTGAAGAATTGACGTAAGTATGTTTCTGCATTTGCATTTACCTCCGCACGGCTTAACATTGGCCTTGTGACTGTTTGACCACTTGGATCTCCGATCATTGCCGTCCAATCCCCGACGATCAGAATAACACGATGCCCAAATTCCTGAAGTTGGCGGAGCTTTCGTAGCCCTACAGCATGACCTAGATGAATATCTGGGCTACTAGGGTCAAATCCCATCTTTAATCTTAGAGTACGTTTACTTTTAAGAAGCGATAGGAACTCTTTTTCAACAATGATTTCAGCGATACCTCTCTTTGTAATCCTATCTATACTATATTCATCTAGGTTTACGCTCATTGGTCATTTCCAGTTTCAAATTTAGATTTTAATATCTCCACAGTAATTTGAACATCTTTCTCCATTTGTACCTTTAGGGTACTTGCTGAATCAAAAGACTGCTGGTCTCTAATATGTTTTACGAATTCAAGTTTTAATTGTTTCCCGTATAGATTTCCATTAAATTTTATAAGGTATGTTTCCACAGTTCTAGAGTTGTTACCAAATGTGGGGTTTACTCCAATACTAGTGGCTGAATAATATATGTCATTACCGATATGTGCTAATGTAGCATATATACCATCTTTAGGGATTGTTATCTTATCATCCATTTTTAAATTTGCTGTGGGAAATCCTAGCTTTCGACCTCTTTGATTTCCAGGAATAACTAGCCCCGAGATGGAAAAAGGCCTACCTAGCATTATCTCAGCATGCTCTACATCTCCTTTGTTAATAGATTCCCTGATTGCTGAGCTACTTATCATTTCATCTAAATTAATCAAAGGGTTGGTGAAAAAAACCTTAAACCCTCTGGTAGCTCCTATTTCCTGTAATTTTTTTGAGTTACCTTCGCGTTTATAACCTAAAGCAAAGTTAGGACCTAATACCATTCCTTTCATATTAAGGTTGTTAATAAGGCCATCAATAAAGTCATCAGACTTCAATTTTGACAGGTCTTCATCAAAAGTTAGAACAGCAATATTGTCTACTCCGGCTAGTTTCAATAAAGATATTCTATCTTCTAAACTACTAATTAATCTGATTTTTGCATCAGGCTTTAAGGTATCTTTTGGATGTGTAGAAAATGTGACTACTAATGGAGAAGCCTTGAGACGTTTAGCCTCTTCTTTTAAATGGTGCAAAAGATAGAGGTGGCCTCTATGGACTCCATCGAAGACCCCTATTGTTACTATGCTATTTCCTTTGGGGGTATAGTTTGCAAGCTCTCTATAGAACTTCATGATTTAAAAAAGAAAACGATCGCTCAAATAGGGAAATGTGATCTTTACACGAGCTATTTTAGAGCTAATTCTCCTATTCCTTCGTTTAAAACTTTTGCATCACTTTAATTTATTGTACGCTTCAATTAGGGTATCTTTTGTTTCATCCCAGCCCAAACAGGCATCTGTTATAGACACGCCATATTTTAGAAGCGCAGGCGCGGCTTCATTAAGAGCCTGATTGCCAGAATTGAGATGGCTTTCTAGCATTGCTCCAATAATATTGTTATTACCTGAGATCTTTTGGTCGATAATATCCTGGAATACAGTTGGCTGAAGTTCAAATTTCTTCTTAGAGTTAGCATGTGAACAGTCTATAATCAAGTTACTCATAATATCAGCATTGTCTAATATACTTATTGCTTGTTGAACTGAAGCTTTATTATAATTAGGCCCACTGGATCCTCCTCGCAGAATCAAATGAGCATTTGGATTGCCATTAGTGATGACAATAGATGCATTTCCTTTTTCATTAACTCCAAGAAATCCGTGTTTTGCGTTAGTAGCAACGATGGCATCAGCAGCTAGTTGGATACTTCCGCCCGTGCCATTTTTTATGCCCACAGGCATACTTAATCCACTTGCCATTTGTCTATGTGTTTGACTCTCAGCCGTTCGGGCGCCAATTGCTGCCCAAGAAATATAATCTGCTATATATTGAGGAGTTATGGGATCAACAAATTCTGTTCCACATAAGAGGCCAATATCTGAAATATCGCTAAGGAACTGTCTTGCCCTGCTAAGCCCTTCTCTAATATCAAGACTGCCATTCAAATGGGGATCATATATCATCCCCTTCCAGCCAACAGTTGTTCGCGGTTTTTCGAAATATACTCTCATTAAAACCAAAACTTTCGATTTAACTTGATCAGCCAGATTTTTTAATTGAGTAGCATATTCCTTGCCTGCCGAAATATCATGGATAGAACAGGGGCCTACGATAATTAATAACCTTGGATCTCTGCCAGATAAAATATCAATAATTGCATCTCTTCCGTTAATTATCAATGAGCGTTGTTTTGCTGTTAACGGGATAGCCTTTTCATATTCAGCTGGTGTTGGAAGTGTCTGGATATCAGCAATATTGATATCTTTTAGTTTGTTATTGTTGACCATTCGCTTTAGTCACTTTATAAATCAAATTTTGTTTAATAATAACCGATTTCAGATTGAATGAATATAATAATTTTCACCTTGAAATTATGAGAAGGGAGATATTTTAGGAAGCTTGCGGAACTCATTAGTTAGTTTTAATGCCCCTTGCCCTCAAATTTTTGGCCCCTTGCAGATACACGTGGACTAATTCCTTTGGACCCTTCTCTGTATTAACTAGGATAAGTACTCGAATACAATTTGGCAAGCCATCAGGCACTTTCATTTCATGACTACACATCAAAGCTACATCGTTCCAACCAATGATTCTAGCTGCTACTGCCGGAAATTCAGCGTTAAGATCTTGAGTTGTAGTGAAAATTGCTGCAGCAATTTCATTGGCAACTATATTGTTAACCTTAACTAATTCCTCTATAAGTTCAGTAGTTGCTCTAACAATTGCATTCTTTGTATTATTTGTGGCTGTGGTTGCCCCTCTTATTCCTCGGACCATACTCATATCTAATTGCCTTTCAGGTGCTGTACGAATTTGATAGCCTCATTAACCTCTTGACCCTTGGGTGCTTCAGAAATAATATTAACTAAAGCGCTCCCAACCACTACTCCATCAGCAAACATTTCCATTTTTTTGACATGAGAGCGATTGGAAATCCCAAATCCAATCATAATCGGCAGATTTGTATATTTGCGAATTCGGTTAACTAATCCTGATAAATTAGAAGATATCTGCCTTCTAGCTCCTGTTACTCCAGTAAAACTTATGCAGTATATAAATCCTCTCGCATTGGCACAAGCAGCTTTTATACGAGCATCAGTGCTGGTTGGAGCAAGGAGAGGTATTACTTCAATATCATAAGGCTCGCAGGCTCTATTTAATGGCATGGCTTCTTCTGTTGGGAGGTCTGGCACAATCAATCCATCGAGGCCAGCATCAGATGCGTCCCTAGTGAAAGCCTCTAATCCGTACTGGAGAATTGGATTAAAGTATCCCATAAATATTATAGGAGTATCTATATCGTTTGATCTTATTTGTTTAAGGAAATCGATGCATTTGTGGAGTGTAACCCCTTGTCGGATTGCATGAAAACTAGACTTCTGTATTGATGGTCCATCAGCTAAGGGATCACTAAATGGTACCCCTATCTCTATGATATCAGCGCCAGCTTTAGATACTGCTTCAAATATAGATTGGCTAGTTTGAATATCCGGGAATCCTGGTGTTATATAAAGAATAAGTGCCTTTTTACCTGTTTCCCTAATAGTTTTTAACTTCTGGTCTATACGATTACAGATCTTATCCATCACTTTATTTTCTCGTTGGTTGAATTAATTATTAATTGATAGCCTAACATAAATAATTGAACCTCCATACTGGTTACTTGTCTCTAATTCTGTCCACTAGCGACAAGTATTTATATAATAATTAAAAGCCTTACCTTTTTCTATGATCCAAAGAAAGTCAATGCTATGAGATTTTGAATACTATGTACTGCTATACAAGGCCAGATAGAACGGGTTTTAATATATAAAAATCCCAAAAGAATTCCGCTGATAAACACTGGCACTATTATCGAGAGTGTTATATGACTTAGACTGAAGATTAAAGATGAAGTTATCAGGGCAAAGGTAACGCCAAATCGGGTAGTTAAGCCAGATAAAATAAATCCTCTAAAAAATATCTCTTCTGCAAAAGGCCCCCAAATACCCAAGATAAAGGAGTTAAATATTCTATATACACCTTTCCCAACAATAATAGCTGGAATTCCTGTTGGGATTAGGGTTTCCCAATCTGCTGTTGATACAATAAAAAAATATAAACCGTTAGAAAAAAAACTCCCTCCCAATACAGCTAAAGCAAGCCAGTAGTGCGAAATGTGCAAGGTTCTTGTTAAGCCTAAAAAAATCCAGGAACATTTATATTTAAATAGAGTTAAGCCTATAACAACTAGAATTAACATGGTTTCTGATATAAATATCGCTATTGTAATCGTTAGGGCATCAGGGTTATCTGGAATCAAGGTATTATTTAAGAGAAAAACCTTTATGAGAATGGTTCCGGAAAGTACCCCAAAAAGGCCTACTAATATATCTGCAATTCCCCAAGGAGGAATTATTAATCGATTATCCATAAAATAAAAAATCACTAAATATTAATTAATTAGATACTATTATATCTAGTTGTATCAATATTGTTTAATTATATTAAAATATGGTAATCATAATAACTAAGATAAGTACATAAATATCTACAAAAAATGTCTCTTTATCTAATCTCTAATTGTCTAAGTACTAAATATATATAATTATATTCAAATATATTTATGGTAGATTATTAAGGTTCTTTGATATAATTAACTGAAATTTAAGAAGTTTTTTAGGTGTTCTTTAGATATAGTGTTTATTTAATGTCAAATATGAATGAAATAGAGAGAATAAAATGGCTTTGTCAGGAAATCAATAAACATAACCATTTATATTATTTATTAAACCAGCCTACCGTTAGTGATTCTAAATACGATGAACTTTTGCGGGAGCTTATTTCAATTGAAGAAAATTATCCTGAACTAAAGACTATTGACTCACCAACGCAGCGTATTGGAGCATCACCCGCGATTAAGTTTCCAGAGATTAGACATCATGTTCCTCTTTTAAGTTTAGGTAATGTGTTTGATGATATTGAGCTTATTTCCTGGTATAAGAGGGCTATAAGAACTCTAGGAAGTGAAGATATAGAATTAGTTTGTGAGCCTAAAATTGATGGTCTCGCAGTTGCTTTGACCTATGAAAATGGTTTGTTTATTAGTGGTGGAACCCGAGGTGACGGATATAAAGGGGAGGATGTTACACAAAATTTGAGAACTGTTAGAGCAATACCTTTAGATGTAGGTAGAGATGTTCCAGACAGATTCGAAGTAAGAGGAGAGGTTTACCTTCCGCGACCTGCATTTGAGAAAATCAATGAGGAAAGACTTGCAGGTGGATTATCTCCTTATGCTAATCCTAGAAATACTGCTGCTGGATCATTACGGCAACTTGATCCAAAAGTGACGGCTAGTCGCCCGTTAGATATATTTATCTATGCATTGGGTTATGCTGAAGGTTCGATGCCAGATAATCATTGGGATATGCTTAAATATCTTAAGATGCTTGGCTTTAAGGTCAATCGAGAAAACAAATTTTGTAGTTCGTTAGAAGAGGTTAAGCAATACCACAAGCAGTGGCTAATAAAACGTCAAAATCTTTCATATGGGATTGATGGGATTGTTATTAAAGTTAATAGATTAGGCTTTCAGGAACAACTTGGGTACTCTGGAAGGGAACCAAAGTGGGCAATTGCCTACAAATTTCCAGCGGTTCAAAAAATCACTAAACTAAATAGAATTGGCATCAATGTTGGACGTTCTGGAAGTTTAAATCCTTATGGAGAATTGGAACCTGTTGTTGTTGATGGTGTCTTAATTAAATTAGCCACTCTCCATAATGAAGAAGATATTCATCGTAAGGATATTAGAGAGGGTGATTGGGTAGTAGTTGAGAGAGCTGGAGATGTAATCCCTAAAATTGTCGCCCCAATAGTAGGACGTAGAAATGGGCAAGAAAAAGTATTCACAATGCCAATTGTTTGTCCAATATGTGGTGGACCTATTGTCAAACTTGAAAGGGAAGCTAATCATCGATGTAATAACAATTTATGCCCTGCACAATTTGAACGCTCGGCAATCCATTTTGCAACTGTTATGGATATAGATGGATTAGGGAAAGCATTGGTAAAGATCTTAATAGAAGCTGGTCTTTTAAAAGATTTGGCTGATTTCTATTATCTCTCAAAAGAAGATCTGTTATTACTTGATCGGATGGGTGAAAAAAGTGCCAATAAAATTATTTTGGCGATAAATGAGAGTAAAAATAGGAATTTCGCCCAGTTTATATGTGCATTAGGTATACCAAACATTGGTTTAGGAGTAGCACAAATATTATCAGGTAGTATTCATAGTATTAAAGACTTGTCGCTTATGATGCAAGAACAACTATTGGATATACCCACCATAGGGCCAAAAATCGTGGAGAGTATAGAAACATATTTTTCAAACCCATTAAATCAGGATTTAATTCGAAAGTTTACTCAAGCTGATGTCAGATTGAATGATGACATTAACAAAGAAGAAGAGCCAAAATCTCTTAAAGGAGTATCGTTTGTAGTTACTGGTAGACTGGAAGGGTTTTCGCGGGTTCAGGTAGAGTTATTGATAAGGAACCAGGGTGGATCTATTAGTAGTAATGTTAAAAAAACGACTGATTATTTGATTGTTGGGGATGGTCCAAGCTCAAAGTTATGGAAAGCCCAAGAGTTAAAAATACCTATCCTCAATGAAATGGAATTTAAATTCTTAATTAACCAAAAGACGATTCATCAAATATAATAATAAATGCTGGATTTAGGCAGTAGTTCCTTGGGCTATTTGTGCTATATCGCCTTCTACAGGTGGCGGATCTGAGTTAAATAATTTGCCTAAAGCCTCTCCTTCGACTGTCTCATTTTTTATAAGGTATTTGGCAATTTGTACCAGTTTCTCTTTGTTGTTGGTAAGAATATCTTTAGCTGTGGTATAAGCATATTCCATTAGTTTTTTAACAGCATCGTCTATTTCATTTGCTATTCTATCTCCATAGTCTCTCTGCTCTGAAATCTCCCTTCCCAAGAAAACCATTTCCTCACGTTTCCCATAGACGCGAACTCCCAACCCGTCAAGGCCAGTGAAGTTCTTAATAAAGATTTTAATACCAGTAGCTCCTGGATCAATTCCTTCATCTCTAAGTAAGTCCACTAAAGTAGAGTCAGATTCTTTTCGGGATCTAAAAATATGTTTATTTTTTAAATATACCAAGAGGTCGTTACCGTAAACTTCGAATGACACAACCTTGCCTTTCTTTGATTGTTCAATTGCTTCACTTATAGGCATCTCAGGGTATTCAACTTTGTCACTCATGCCATATTTCATAATCATAGTCCGAGCTAATTTAGTAGCGTGTTCTAAATCATTACTAGCCCCAGTAGTTATTTCGTCGAATATTAGTTCTTCTGAAACTCTTCCGCCTAAAGCAGCTGCTAGTTGATCATTAAATTGTTTCTTCGTAAGAAGGTATCTGTCTTCGGAAGGCAAGAATCGAGTATATCCACCCATGCTTCCGCGAGCTACGATAGATATTTTGTGTACCGGGTCGGCATGAGTTAATTTGTGGGCTACTAAGGCATGGCCAGCTTCATGATAGGCAGTCATGCTTTTTTCTCTGTCACTAATTAATTTACTGCGTCTTTCTGGACCAGCTATTACACGATCAACAGCCTCATCAAATTCAGCCATTGTAATCGAAGTTTTGCTACGGCGGGCTGCTAAAATGGCAGATTCATTTACTAGATTTGCTAAGTCAGCCCCACTAAAGCCATGAGTAGTTTTTGCTACACTATTTAAGTTTACATCATTGTTTAAGGGTTTACCTTTGGAGTGGACAGTTAAAATCTTTAATCTGCCCTGAATATCTGGATTATCAAGAGTTACACGTCTATCAAACCTACCTGGTCTCAATAATGCAGGATCTAAGATATCCGGGCGATTTGTAGCTGCTAATACTATGACATGGGTAGCAGTATCAAAGCCATCCATCTCCACTAGAATTTGATTTAATGTCTGTTCCCGCTCATCATGCCCACCTCCGAGTCCAGCTCCTCTATGCCTTCCTACAGCATCTATTTCGTCAACGAATACAATGCATGGAGCGTTTCGTCTTGCTTGTTCAAAAAGATCGCGGGCCCTAGAAGCTCCTACTCCAACAAACATTTCTACAAATTCGCTACCACTGATTGAGAAGAATGGTACACCTGCTTCCCCTGCGACTGCGCGAGCCAGTAAAGTCTTACCAGTTCCTGGTGGGCCTACTAATAACACACCTTTTGGGATTCGGGCTCCTAAGGCAGTAAATCTTTCTGGAAAACGAAGAAATTCTACCACTTCTTGTAATTCTGTTTTAGCCTCATCAACTCCTGCTACATCTGAGAAACTTACCGAAGGTCTATTTGCCGTAAACATCTTTGCTTTACTACGTCCAAAATTCATCGTTTGGTTACTACTTCCCTGAGCTTGGCGCATCATGAATAATAGAATAGCTCCAAAGAAAATAATAGGTAGGAAGTTGAGGAGTACACCAAACAGGTTGCCAACGCCTGCTGAATCAGTAATTTTGATAATAATACCGCTGGTATCTACTACCCCGCCTCTGTCCATAATCTCGTAGATACTTACGCCAGCTTCCTTATGAGATTTTAAGATAGCTCCATCTGTCGTTTTAGCTGTAAGATTTCTTCCAGAGATCTCAATTTCCGAAAGAGTGCTATTCTTTGCTCTAGCGACTATATCACTGACAGGCACCTCTGTAGAGGAGCCCTCAGAGTTGAAGAAGGTAAAGAAAATTGCTACAACTGCCACTATTATTAATAGATATAAAAAACTGTTACGCATCCAGCGTGAACCCATCCTAATCCTCCTATAAGTGTCTATGTAATATCTCTATGTAATATCT